>Ga0265331_10000822_pt1 | contig 25436 bp, 32 predicted proteins | sample 41923metaG_FD_202088 | JGI IMG/M metagenome (GOLD analysis project Ga0265331, IMG submission 202088) | Rhizosphere microbial communities from Carex aquatilis grown in University of Washington, Seatle, WA, United States - 4-19-23 metaG | ecosystem: Host-associated > Plants > Roots > Rhizosphere... | reverse complement strand
CCTATTAAGGATGTCTTTAAGTGCTTGATGATCGACGGAATCAAAGAATTTTCTCACATCGCATTTCAGAGCGTAGCATTGGCGGGTGTTGTTTTTGCTTTCTGCACGAAGCATATTGGCAACTTTCTCCACACCCTTATGGGTGCCTTTGTTGATGCGACACGAGTACGAATCGTCGATAAATGTCGGCTCAAATATTTTATTCAAAACTGCAAAAGTGGCGTGATGAAGCACTCGATCTCGGACAACAGCCTTATGTATCCGTCTGATCTTCGGATCATGTATCCAAAATCCCTTGTAAGGCCCATGCCGATAGGTTTCATTCTTCAAGTCGCGATACAGGTCGAAAATATTATGTTCGATATTCAACTCAAACTCTGCAACGTCAGGCTTGTTCCTTTTATCAGACTTAAATATCTCCCAAGCTCTGAATAGAGACTGGGGAGAAATTATCAACCAATATAAATCCTTATAAATTTTCATATATGAATGACTTAGACATACCGATTTTCAAGAAAAGTTACGATCTCTACAAAGATTTCTATAATCTTCGACTATCCGTTCCTAAGCAAGATCGCTATACGCTCTGGCAAAAGTGCGAAAGCCTCCTTATCGATGTGTTGGAAGGTATAATCTTTGCAAGTCAGCAGTCTAAGTCGGATAAACTGCCGACCTTGGAGAAAACGAGTGTCAAACTTAATTTCCTGCGAGTCTGTATTCGCCTGATGAAAGACATCAAAGCGATTGATGCCAAGAAATACATCATCATTGAAGCCAATCTCGACGAAATAGGGAGGATGCTCGGAGGGTGGATAAAATCAACAAAAGATCGTTAACAGAAACTTCCGCTTTTTTGGCGGAAGTTTCTTGGATAGAGCTATGACTGCCTGGCAGCCGACAACCCGATGTTGTCGTTGCGGTTGTCGTCCCAATAGTTGTTGACGTTGAGCCCGTCGGAATCGAAGTTGCCGACGTTGACACGGTTACCGTCCGAGTCGAGATATTGCCCGCTTCCATCTGTGTCACCGAAACTTGAGGGTTACTGCTCTTACGAGCCTATATCCTCTCATCTCTGAATTTTATTCGGAAGCAGCCTCTTTCAAAGCATCTCCTCTAGAAGCGAGCAAGAAGTTCTCTCTATCCTTAATCGCGCTCTGCCGTGATCCGTAAACCACTGGCAATCTGGCGATATCTCAAGGCGAGATATCTCGCGAGCTTGAACCGTAATCCAAGCTACATTAGCAAGATATGCCTATTATATCCCATAGTTGACAGGCCGCCAAAACAATTGACAAATAGCCATTTCTTTGCTATACTATATGGGTAGTTCTTTGATAGAGAATCACTGTTGAGACGAGCTTTTTGAGCCTTAAATCAGGGCCTAGAAAGCTCGTCTCAAACTGAGGCAAGTCGTTCCGAGCGTTCTCGGTAAATCAGCAAATGGAGATGATGTCGATGAAAACATTGAACACGTCTGCACTGGTAACCGCAGACAGTCCGAAAGGACAGAGAGCTACCGAAACGTTCCGCGCCCAATACAACAAGGCGGGACTCAACGACGAAAGCGCACAGATCCTGAACGAGCATCCCAGCTTCGCTGTGTATCTCGCAGAAGGCCTCCGTCGCTTCTCAGCCAAAGCGCCCGACTACGGTCTGGCCCAGTCAATCCTCGGCGCGGATTTCATTACGCCCGAGGAAGTCACCAAGGCTCGCCCGAGCATCGTTTACACCGTCGAACAGATCACGGCTCTCGCCGAAAGTCTGCCCTCGGAGGACGTGCTCAAGTGGTGTAAGGAAAACGGTTATGCCGTCATGCCTGCACCGCCCACAGCGATGTCCACGCTCGACGTTCGGGAGATCCAGTCCGCCCACTTCTACTCGAAGAGCGGCGGATGGTATGCCGATCAGAAGTTCGCCCGCGAGGACAAGACGTCCTTCGGCTGGCTCCTGATCAAGAAGACGCCTGTTTCGAACTCGACCAGCAAAACCTGGAACGAGCAGAACAAGCTTCTATCCGCACTCGAGAAGGTGCCGAACGCCGCCGAGATGAGCTGGTTCATCACGACCTACTTTGAGGTTCGTGGTGTCCGACTCTTCGAAGGTGTTTACGTTCGGACGTCCAGTCTCGACTCGGGCGGTAGCCGTGTCGTCGTCGGCCGCTTCGATTCCGACGGGCTCGTCGTCAGCTACTGTTGGGACGTCGCCCGCAGCGACGACCTCGGGTTGTCGGCTGCCAGGAAGTGATTCTTGATCCCTTGAGGGCTTGTCCCTCTTGAACACTTGAGCCTCCGCGGATTTTTTCGCGGAGGCTCATTCTTTTATATAGAAGTTGTTTTTGGGATAATATTTTATTAAAATATGTGTATGACTAATAAGAAATGTGAAAAATGCCACGGCAGAGGAAGCTATATGTATGACGAGAATCATGCAAAGCCCTGCGAGGTTTGTTGCACCCATTCCCTTTTCAAGTATATGCTTCATATAGCCTCTAAGGTCTAACCTGGACTGAACAACCTTTTCTTCATCAGGAGAAGGTGTGATTTGGTTCTAATTTTGTCCCACACATCTGGCAACCCTGAGATAGGTTCGGAGTCCAAAATACGTGTAAAATAGGATATAATCAACGCATATGAAAAACCCAGAGGAAAATCATATGCCCGAAGGCGTACCCGTTTTATCAAGGGAGATCTCTCCCGAGACCCAGCGCGTGATCGATCTATATAAGGACAGCGAGTTAGAAGAGGGGATGAATGAGTTGATGGATTCGGTAGATCTTTCTGACACGTCGAAGAACATCGAGATCCTTTCCAAATACCTCAGATCGGCTTCATGGTATCCCGTTTGTCACTACGCACTGAAAAATAAATTGATCGACCCCAAGGATCTCTATAAAGCGTTCCTTCCTTCGTTCGTGATCGGCAATAGCCCGGCTCAACTGGTAGGCTTACGCAATCTTTTGTCATTGCTGCTAAAAGACAGGGTCCTCGATATGCAGCAGGTCATGGCTTTCGTGGATGGTCTAAGCGAGGGCTCAGATATAGAGGTATTGTGGGCGATGGCAAGCAATGCTCCTATTGAACCCACGAACAAGAGAGTCCTCGGGATGAAGATCGATGGTGAGACTAGCGAGGAGCCAGAGAATGGCGGGACGGTGAATCCGAACGAAGCGGCTCACCTGATGAGCTATGGGAACAGTCAGACATGGAAAGATGACGCGATCGGCTATCTGACGTCCATAGTGAAAAGAGGCGACTAGATCGGAATATATCCATGATCCAATCCATCTATCCTGCAGATTGGCAAGAGACGCGAGGCGTCTATTCGCCGGCCACGAAGATCGACCTGGGGAGCGCATATCTCATATTCGTGTCGGGTCAGCAGGTGGCCAAGAACGAGCGCGACGAAGCGGTGACCGACGATGTCGGGGAACAGACGGAGCTTGTCTTCCAAGCCATCGACAGGATACTGCGAGCCGCAGGCGCGACCATGGATGATGTGGTCAAGGCGCAGATATTCCTGACTGACATACAGGACTTTCCCATAGTGTCCGCTATCAGAGACAGATGGTTTGCCAAGTGCAAGCCTGTGAGTACCCTAGTCGAGGTCAACGCCATGACGCGCAAGGGCGCGAAGGTCGAGATCGAGGTGACGGCTGTGGTAAAGAAATGATATCCCCGAAGCTCATCGTCATCCGCGGTAATTCCGGCTCAGGGAAGGGCACAGTAGCCCAGAGAGTCCGCGAGATGAGCAGCCGCAAGACCGCTCTCGTCGGGCTAGATCATCTGCGGCGCGTCATGCTCCACGAGAGGGAGAAGGACCCCGAAGGGCTGGCGAATGTCATCGGCCTGATCGAACAGACGGTCTCCTTCGCGCTGGGCAAAGGATATGACGTGATCCTCGAGGGCATCCTGTCTATGGAGCGATATGGCGAAATGCTCGGCCGATTGAAGGATGTTTGTCACGACCACCATTTCTTCTACATGGACGTCTCCTTCGAGGAGACACTGAGGAGGCACGCCACCAAGCTCAATGCCCAAGAATTCGGCGAGTCCGAGATGCGCCGGTGGTACAAGCCCCATGACGTGACCGGCTTCAATGGAGAAGAAATCATCTCAGAATCTTGTACTGTCGAACAAGCGGCGGAGATGGTGTTCAAGAAAGTTGGATTGTAGTCATTCATCCAATAGGTGCTAAGATCACATCCATGATCATCCCTATAGCCACCATCTCCGACTTCGAGAAGATCGACATACGCCTGGGGCGAGTGATCGATGTGCAGGATTTCCCGGAGGCGAAGAAGCCGGCATACAAGCTCGCTATCGACCTCGGCCCGGAGATCGGCACCAAGCGCTCGAGCGTCCAGCTGGTCGGCACGTATGAGAAAGAGGAGCTCATGGGCATGCTCGTCGCCTGTGTCGTCAATTTCCCGCCCAGGAAGGTGGGGCCTTTCGAGTCCGAGGTGCTCACCCTCGGCTTCAAGAATACCGACGGCATGGGCTATGTCCTCGTCACTCCTTCCAAGGGTTCCGTGAAGCTCGGGGATAGGCTGTGCTAAGATGAACGCACAATGATCCCGGGCAAGCGCGTAACTGAAAAGACCGTATATTTCGTCAGGCACGGCCAGAGCCTCGCTAACGTGACGCCTATATTCCAGGCTGAAGATTCGCCGCTGTCGGAAGAAGGGAAGAAGCAGGCGGGGCTCATAGCAGGTCGAGTCTCCAAGATCGCCTTCGATGCATTGATATCGAGCCCGTATCCTCGCACGAAGGAGACAGCCGAGGCTATCTCTCGCGCTACAGGCAAACCGATCGAATATTCAGATCTGTTCATCGAGCGACGGAAGCCTACCTCTGTTACAGGCAAGCCTCATAGCGATGAGGCTGCGCGCAACAGATTCGGCGAATGGGAAGAGAGCCTCTATGCCCCCGGTGTACGTGTGGAGGACGGAGAGAATCTCGATGACATCATGGCTCGTACTGATGATGCTATCGCATTCCTGACGCGACGAACTGAGCGGACGCTCGTCGTCGTGACCCACGGCTTTTTCCTGAGAGCGATAGCGGCTCGTGTGCTCCTCGGAGATACGCTCACTCCTGATAACTTCAAGAGCTTCATACTGAATACGATGATAGACAATACGGGCATCTCCGCGATCCGATATGTGCGATGGGAGGCAGATCCCACATGGAGGCTCTGGATCTTCAATGACCACGCGCATCTGGCTGAGTGAACGGGGATGCAGTCATTCTTCCGCACCCATATACCTCAAACACCAGTATAGTACGGTGTAGGAATAGGGGGTCGATTATCACTAGTATCAGCGTGCGACTATTAATTAACACACATACATATATGAAAACATTGACCTGTGCACAGATGGGTGGGCCGTGCGATGCCGCTATCACCGGCGCCACTCCCGATGAGATGATCAAGCATGCCATGACGCACCTCGAGAAGGCGCACCCGAAGATGGCAGCGGACGTCAAGGCGACACCCGAGAATGACCCCATGATGGTCGCCTGGAACAAGAAGTTCATGGCTGATTTCAAGGCAGCACCGGAGAAATAATCTGGGCGTCTTCGAGTCTCCTCGCGTGCGATCAAAAACCACTCCTCGAGGAGTGGTTTTCGGATGAGGCAGGTCATATTTCAAACTGATATACTGTCGATCGAGCACTTCCATAGGTCAATGTAAAAAATGATCAAACTTTTCATCCAAAACCGAAAAGGCCAAAAGATATCAGTGATAGCCGAAGAGAATAGCCAAGCGAAAGGATTGGCCTTTGTCATGCATGGACATGGAGGGACAAAAGACCAGCCACATATCGAGACATTCGCGGGAGCATTTAGAGCAAGTGGCTTCACGGTCGTCAGATTCGATACGACTAACACATTCGGAGAAAGCGATGGCGATTATATGGTCTCGACTACTACGAACTATTATGAGGACCTTGAGGACGTCATAGGTTGGGCTAGTACACAAGGATGGTATCGAGAGCCATTCTGGCTCGTCGGGCACAGTCTAGGAGGAGAATGCGTAGCACTGTATGCCGAGGATCATCCTCAAAAGGTAATGGCGCTCGCGCCCATATCTACTGTTGTCAATCGGACGATGATATTGGCAAACGAGCCAAAAGAGCGATTGGAGGAATGGAACAGGACAGGCTGGAAGATAAGCCCGAGCGAGTCGAGGCCGGGCACAATGAAAAAACTGGACTGGAAGCAGTACGTCGATGATAGTATGAAGTATGACCTACTGCCAAAGGCTGGTAGGCTTACTATGCCGGTGCTGCTCATCACAGGCAGTAAGGATCATGGAACCCCCTATGTAGACCAAAAAGTATTGTATGATCGCCTGCCTGGACCGAAAGAGATCAACCTCATAGAGGGAGCACCTCATACGTTCAAAGATCCTGCTCATCTGGAACAGATACGGGCTATATTCTTGAAGTGGATCGGCTCGGTCATCGAGTGATTAACATTACAGCCTTGTCCTAGCCTCTTGCCCATCCCATGGAGATAACCGAACATTTCAATAATGACCCGTCAGTCACGTTCGAGTACACGGACGCGGACTCCTTCGACGATCTCGATCCGGCCCTGATCAAGCAGAGCTACGGCATCTCTTTCTGCGATAGCAAGCTGGTGATCGTCAGGGGCTTCTTCGGCGCCAAGGAAAGGGAGTGGGGATTCACGGGAGGGAAGATCGAGGCAGGTGAGACTCCGGTAGATGCGCTCAGGAGAGAGGTGCGCGAAGAGTCCAATATGGAGGTCGTGTCGTTCGTTCCTATCGGATATCAGAAGTTCATCAAAGGCAGCGCATTCCACTACGAGCTCAGGTATGTCTGCAAGGTCAGGCCGTATGGGCCATTCGTCTCAGACCCGTGCGGGGTAGTGACCGAGATGCGCCTGATCGACCCGCATGAATATAAAAAGTATGTGGATTGGGGCACGATCGGCGACAGGCTCGTCGAGCGGGCGCTGGCACTGTTGCCGAGGATGGCATAGAGGACTCTGATTTTGTTCCAGAACCGCTGTATACTATCCCCATGCTCCTCATCGCACGCCATCACGAATCTGAGTGGAACAAGCTCGGCGAATGGACGGGCAGCCGGGACGTGCACCTCACGGAGTATGGATTCGAGATGTCGGGGGAGATGGGCCAACTCATCTCCGGCATCCATATAGACCGTGCTTTCGCATCTATGCAGGTGCGCTCCATCGAGACGCTCTCATCTATGCTCATGGCCCTCGGGCAATATGACGTGCCGACCGAGCATGCCGCCGCATTGGACGAGCGCGATTACGGCGACTATACCGGCAAGAATAAGTGGCAGATGGAGAAGATCCTCGGCGAGGGACGATTCGAGGGCATACGCCGCGGTTGGGACGTGCCCATCCCGCACGGCGAGACCCTCAAGATGGTCTACGACCGGGCGGTCCCGTATTACCTCCAGCATATCGTGCCCGCCCTCGCCGGTGGCGCCAACGTCTTGGTCGTATCGCACGGCAACGTCATCCGGGCCCTCATGAAATATATCGAGGGCATCTCGGACGAGGGAATAGAGGGCGTGGAGATGCTCTTCGGGGCAGTCGTCCTCTATGACGTAGATGCAGCTGGCCATTCTCTCAAGAAAGAGGTCCGCAGCGTGGCATCGACAGTCAATGCGTGATTTCCACATACCCCGTTGGCTTGCTGCGAGGTAGTTTATTTTGATACGCTTCGTGTCATATGAAGGCTGACCTCGTCGAATACAAATCATATTTTCCTCTTCTCGGCGATGGCGCTGACGCGCATATGCTCGTGGATACGATCATGAAGAGCATGCAAGCTGATGGGAACATCGAATACGCGGGTTTTGTAGCAGACGGAGACCTTCACAGGTCGCTCGTGGACAGGGTATTCGGTCGGGTACTGGCTCGTCAAAGCCTACAGGAACGATCATTCAGACATGTCGTGGTCTGATATCATCGATTCGGGATCAAGGCTCGTCCTGCGAACATAAAAAGGTGCAGGACCCGTGGAGTCCTGCACCGCGGCCGAACCCAGAAATAATGTATCATACGATCATTCTGTCCGCAAAAATGCTATAATGGACGACATGGTAAGACTCATCATCCCTGCGCTCGTCCTGATCGTCGTGGGAGGATTCATGGCTACATGCACCGGCCAGATGATCCGTTTCCAGGTGTGGCTCCAGCACAGCCTCATGGGCGCGCAGTATGTCCCCAGCGCGCGCACGTACACCGTGATGCGGATCGTCGGGACGTTCCTCGCGGTGCTCGGCCTCCTCATCGGCATCAGGGCGCTCAGATAGCCACTCTCGTCCCAAGCCTGCTTCAGACTTCGATCCACGCGACTAAAGCCATGGCATCTGCTTTGCCCAGTTGCTTTTTTTGCGGCATGAACTTACAATCCGTCACTATACTCTCATGCATACCGTATTCGGAAAGCAACTCCTCCAGGGCAGGAAGAAGAAGAGACTGACGACCGAAGAGCTCGCCAAGGCCTGCGGCATCTCCCGCAGCTATGTCACCCTGATCGAGAATGGCAGGCGCCTGCCGGGGAATAGGGTCATCCCGAAGATCGCAGACGCGCTCGGCATAAAGACAGGGACCGTGCTCGATTGGTATCTCGAAGACGTCAGCCAGAAGATCCGGAGGGACTTATCCACAGGCTAGTGTTACAGAATAGTAACATACGTAGTAGACTTCGGGGCAGTGAAGACCTCATGGAAATGGCTTGTCCTCGCCATCGGCGTCGTGGTTGCCGCTTCTTCTTTCCTGGTCGCATACTCGGTTTCGATTCATGAAAGGCAGCCTCTCAAAGAGCTGAGCTACCATGGCAACATCATCGCAGACGCCCAAGCCAACACGGATTTCCGCCGTGTCTTATTCACCGGAGCGAATAGCCAACTGGTCGAGATGAGCATACCGCCCGGCGGCGAAGTGGGGCAGGAGATCCACACGTACACTGAGCAGACCCTCTTCTTCCTGTCGGGAAGCGGCACCGGCGAGCTCGACGGAGTGCGATTCCCGATCATTCCCGGCGATGTCGTGGTGGTAGTCCCAGGCACGGATCACAACTTTTGGAATACCGGCACGGCCGATATGAAGATCTATACCACTTATGCTCCTCCCAACCATATAGACGGCCGCGTCCAGGCGACCAAAGCCGATGCAGATGCCGACACTGCAGATGAGGCGGTCGGCGAGACTCCTCCAGTGAAGCGGTGAGGACGCATCTATGGCGAACCACTATGAATAAGAAAGCGCTCGTAGTGCTCATAGCACTGTCTCTCGGGATCGGTGCGCGAGGCGCGCATGCCCAGGGATCGCCGGCGAGCCAGAGCATCTTCTATGTGCCGCTGATCGGCATCACCTCGGTGCCGGACCCCTTGGCCTTGCCGAAGGGGGGAGGAGATGTCACCTATCATTATGCGGTCAAGGATTTCCTCCAGGAGGTGCCCTTGATCGGTGTATCTGTATCCGATGATTTGTGCAGCCCGGTCGCGTTCGTCGAGGGCGACGACAATAAGAATTTCAAGCTCGATTACGGCGAGACGTGGAGATATGCGTGCACGACGAAGATCTCCACGACTACCCAGAGCATCGCTACAGCCGTAGGTACCGCCAACGATATGACGGCGACGCACAAGGCGTACGCCACCGTCGTCGTCGGATCGAATGATCCTGCGCCGCTGGTCTCTATCGTCAATATCACCAAGGTCGCATACCCGCTCTCCCTGCCTGCCCAAGGCGGTCCCATCACCTTCACGTATCGGGTCAACAACCCTGGCGCGATCCCTTTGAGCGATGTGGCCGTCATCGACGACAGATGCAGCGCCATGTCCGGCAAGCTCGGAGACACGAACGGCAATGGCCTTCTGGATACCAATGAGGTGTGGGTCTATACCTGCACGACTGTCCTCACAGAGACGACCACGAACACGGTGACAGTCACGGCTTTCGCCAATGGCCTGAAAGCCATCGACAGCTTCACCCTGACAGTCAAAGTCGCTCTGCCTGCCGCTTCATCTTCGCCGAGCTTCCCGGAAACGGGGACGGGTCCCGATCCGAAGGCTACTCTCTGGGGGATCATGTCGGCGGTCCTCATCGCGCTCGTCGTATGGTCCGTAGCGGCCCGGAAGCACACGCCGGGCAAAAACCGATGAAAAGAAGGACCATAGCCATCCTGGTGACGACAGTAGCCGCTGCGGCCGCCATCGTGGTCGCTGGGTATCTCCTCCACTGGTTCCCCCAGGTGAGCCGCGGCACGGCTGCGAGCGCCGTAGCCATAGCGGACAACTCGTTCGGATGGAAGTTTCCGACGAAGATCAAATTCCCCTCGACTGGGTCAGTCGGCGGCCCCATCGCATACTCCGATATCCGCGATCCTGGAGGCATGCCACAAGGGCTTCCCGTCCGCCTGCAGATACCGGAGATCGGCGTGGATTCTACGATCGAGGACGCGCTCATCACGTCCGACGGCAGGATGGATGTGCCGGCTGGTTCGGTGGATGTGGCGTGGTTCGCTCTCGGCCCGCATCCTGGCCAGACGGGGAGCGCGGTCATCGGAGGGCATTATGGCATCAGGAATGGCGTGCCGTTCGTCTTCTATGACCTGGACAAGCTCAAGATAGGCGACAAGGTCTACATACTGGATGATGGGGACAGCACGCTCGCCTTCGTAGTCCGGTCGATCAAGTCGTTCGACCGCAACGCCGACGCCACGCCGGTCTTCGTCTCGACCGACGGCCTCGCCCATCTGAATCTCATCACCTGCGAAGGAGTCTGGAACCAGGTCAACGGCAACTACCCGCAGCGGCTCGTCATATTCACCGATGAGATCCCCTCGGAAGGAGCCGCTCCGGCGGCCGTCTCCCCCAGAGCCGTTGCCGTGGCGCCCCAGGCCGCTCTCGGACAGAAAGGATCGCTCGGACTGCCCTCGATGGGAGAGGTAGCTACCTCAGGCCCGGCATACGATGAGCCCATCTCGCCCGTCTCGCCCCCGGCCCTCATCCAGCTCATGGAAGACGCGTATGCCACACCGCTCGATGGGGCGATCACCTCTCTTCTCCTTATCGGGATAGGCTGTATGACATTCACGATGATCAAGAGGAAGAGATAGGAGCGACGGTTCGATATCTGTATCATGAAAAGGATATCCACACAGGTTGTTTTCTGTCTCATACTGGCCTGTTCGGTAGTCGCGATGCACAGGGCGGCTCTCGCCGATACCAAGCTCGTCGATTTCGAGGATTTCGCGGTCGGGTATGTCGATCGCCAGAATGGATGGACGAGCGGCACCATAGGGCATGGTCCATCGGCTACCCCATATCTCGATGTGAAAGTAGTCCCTAATACCTATGGGTATCCGGGCTTCGGGACTCAGAGCTTGCGCATCTCGAACGGCATCACCTCATCAGGTTTTGGCGACCAGACCTTTTCTGTATCTCTCGCGGATGCGGCGGGAGAGATATCTGCATCCACGAGCACATTCTCCGGCGGCGTGCGTCAGCCGTATTTCGAGGCGCAGTGGGATCTCGCCTCGGCTGTGCCCGGCAGCGTACAGCCGGGTCTCTCGGTGGTCGCGAGCGCTGATGAGGGCGACGGCGCGCGCATGAGCTGGCTGCAGATGCAGGATACCCCCACAGGGATCCAGCTGAACTTCGATGATTTCGAGAGCTCCGTCTCTAACTTCGTGGTCATGCCTATCGCGACCGGTATCGACCGTACGATCCCTCATACGATCAAGATGACTATGGACTTCGTCGAAGGGCCTTCGAACGATGTTGTCAAGATATATCTGGATGGGGCCCTCATCCATACGGGGACCAGCTGGGAAGATTATGCCCGTCTCGCCGGAGGAGCGACCAATCCGGTCGACTCGATCATGTTCAGGGTAGCGGGCACTGCAGTGCCAGCGAACCTGGGAAAGGGCTTCCTGATAGATAACTTCTCTGAATATAGCGGGCCAGTGCCGATACCGCCGGCCACTCCTCCCGCACCTGGTTGGGATTATGCTGCCTGGGTAGACAGGGGGATCGGCTACACTGCTCCTGCCGGAGGCGATGCGTATTATCCGAGCGCTATCTACGATGCCGCCGGCTTCGGCGGGAGCGGCCATACCTATGCTATGTGGTACTCGGATGGCGCGGGCTCATTCTACGAGGCCACCTCCACTGATGGCGTATCGTGGGGCAGTCCATCGACTATGGCAGGGCTCGCCGATGTCGATCACGTACAAGTGCTCTATGATGCGCATTGTTTCGGGGCCATGCCGTGCGATGCGGCGACGGCGAAGTACAAGATGTGGTTCTGGGATATGGGTGCGCCGACTCTGTACAACATATCTTCGATGGCGACGGCTGATTCTGCCGACGGGATACATTGGGCCGATAAGGCATCCATAACGCAAGACCCGACTGCGAAGCTGATCCAAGATCCTGACTCCGGGGTCGGATGGAACCGTGGCACCTATGGACCCGTATCGATGTTCTACCAGCCTGATGCGGCCGATACTGGCACCGATCCGTGGGATCACAGATATGTCATGTATTATGACGGAACGGACGGAGTGCACGAAGACACAGGGCTCGCATATTCGACGGACGGACTGGACTGGAGCGCGAATACGTCGAATCCGGTATTGAGCCATTCAGGTGTCGGGGGTAGTCAGGCATGGGATTGCGTCAAAGCGGTCTACGGGACGGTCTTCAAGGATCTGTTGGGGTATCACTATTTTTACAGCGGTAGTGGCCAGGGTGATGGCTCCGGAGGGTGCGCTTCCTCAGGAGGATTCACTGGCATAGGCCTGGCGTCCTCGACAGATGGAGAGGCATGGCACAAGGACGCGGGCGCGATCTTCGAGATCGGTGACGGAGCGCAGTATCGTAGCGGGAGCATATACGCTCCGTCGGTCATAGACGACGGTTCCGGCATCCTGCGCATGTATTTTTCGGCCGAGAGCCCCGGCGGTCAAAAAAAGATAGGATATGCCACTCTGATAAAGCCGGCCTTCCTGCGCGTGATGAGGAGCGTCATCGCCGCGGGCGGTGGCACGACCACGCCGTCTGATCTCAAGGTACATGTCACAAGCTCCACATCCACCCCGGATCTTCCCAGTTCTATGGCTATCGGAACATCCGCTCCGGCGATCCTTTATGCTCTTCCGGCCGGTACGTACATCGTCCGCGAAGACCCCGATGCATCATATGCTCAGAGCTTCGGGACCGACTGCCCGACAGGCAGCATCGCTCTCGCCCCAGGCGACGACAAGACCTGCACCGTCATCGACACATACACAGCTGCGCCGCCGCCCTCTCCGCCGATCCCCGCTCCTGCTGCATCTGGCGGAATGAGCATGAGCAGGGGAGGCGGCAGGGCGATGGCTCTCGTAGGCGCGGAAGAAGCCGCAGCTTCGGCTGCCGCGGCTGTAGAAGCGGGCGCGCCGGGGCTCCCGGATACAGGCCGGTCGGGCATCGTCACGAAGAGCGCCCGGCCAGCTGCCGTCCAGCCCGAGGCCATCCGGGCTCCGGCAGCCAATCCTCCGCTCTTCGACGTCATCTCGGAGCCGATCCCGGCGGCACAACAGAGCCCTGTGCCATTCATGGCTGTCCTGATCGCAGCGGAAGCAGCGTCCATCTCGCTCGCGCTGTTCGTCATCCGTCGGGTCAGGATGTATCTCACGAAGAGGTATAATAGAGATCACCGCTAAGATGAAGCCGTCCACTACCACTGTGCTCCTGTGCCTCCTCGCCATGCTCGGATGGCTGGTTTCGGCCTCGCCCGCTGTCTCCGCCGAGACCGCATCCCTCTACAATGCCCGCATCGATGCTGCGAGCGCCGGGCTTGCGACCAAGGTCGCGCCGGGCGACCTCCTGCCGATATCGGTCAAGCTGTCTAACTTCGGCGGAGGGCAGAGAGTCGATGTCCTCATAACCTGTTCGGTCCTGGATAGCGCGGGGAATGAGATCGCTTCCACCACCGATACGGTGGCCGTGGAGACGACCGCGAGCTTCGAGAAGGCGATAGCCATCCCTCCTCATGCCCCGTCGGGGACGTACATAGCCAGGACGTCGGTCGTCTACGCAGGCCAGATCGCCCCTGCCACGAGCCAGTTCTCTTTTACCGTAGAACCGAGGTTCCTAGGCCTATTCAGGAGCGATCTCTACTTATACGGAGGCGTCACTATCGCCATAAGCCTGTGCGTGTTACTATTAGGTAACCTGGCGGCCAGGCACCGCCACAGAAGCAGACTAGCCCCTTATGACTATTCTCGTGTCCCTCGTGGCGAGCGCATCTTCTTCGAGATACTGAGCGATACGATCATGCAGATGCGCCTGCGCGCTGGCGATGACGCTCTCAAGATAGCATCGCACATAGACGGGCTCACGATAGATGGGAGGACCGGGCGGGTGCTCGAGCTCACTGATCATCCTGCGAAGGTCATCGCTGAGCTAGTGTCCGAATACGAAAAGCTCCTCGGCAAGAAAGTCAGCTTCTCCCTCCGCAAAGAGACCACAGGCGCATAGATTTATCAGCTTCTTTAATACCATGAACATGCATAGGACCATATTGATCGTCGAAGATGAGAAGAGCCTCCGCGACGCCATGACGGACGCTCTCGGCCGGAAGGGCTACGCCACCCTCGATGCCAAGAACGGCAAGGAAGGCGTCGAGCTCGCGCTCTCCAAGCATCCGGATCTGATCCTCCTCGATCTCATCATGCCGGAGATGGACGGCATGGCCGCTCTCGCGAAGATCCGCGCCGATGCCTGGGGAGCCCATGTCCCGGTCATCATCCTGACCAATGTGAGCGCGGCCAGCGAACAGATCATCGACGATATGGTGACGCACAAGCCCCTGAACTACCTCATCAAATCGGATTGGAAGATCCACGATGTCGTGAACAAGGTCGAAGAGGTATGGATAGCACCTGAAGAACATGGCAAATAAAAAACTCATACAAGGCGATATCATCGATGCGAATGGGCTGTGGAGGGTCGCGTGGACATACATCAGGACCGTCGTCGATACCCTGCGGGAGCCGTTCCTCATACTCGACGAGGATCTGAGGGTCCTTTCGGCGAACAAGATATTCTATGCGACCTTCCAGGTCGACATGAAAGAGACGGAGGGCGAGCCGGTCTACCACCTCGGCAACGGGCAGTGGAATATACCCAAGCTGAAGATCCTGCTCGAAGATATCATCCCGAAGCATACGTTCTTCGAGGACTTCCGGGTCGAGCACCGATTCCAGAAGATCGGGCTCAAGATCATGATGCTGAACGCCCGGCAGATCTATACCACGGACAACAAGAAGCCGATCATCCTCCTCGCCATGGAAGACATCACCAAGCAGGTGGAGCTCGAGGACAAGATGAAGGCATACACCAAAGAATTGACGCTGGAAGTGGCAAAAAGGACCGCGGAGCTGGAAGTCCGGGTCAAAGAGCTCGAACGGATGAATAGGATGATGATCGGCAGGGAACTGAAGATGGTGGAGCTCAAAAAGGAGATCGAGAGCCTGAAGGAGCTCGTCACGCGCACGAGCGGCAAGAATAGGAATGGGAAGCGCGCGCATGATTGAAAAGATGAAAAATACGACGACCGCCAAGCCGCGCGTCCCATATGAAGCGCTTTTCCTCGGAGCTTCCGAAGGATTCGTCTATTGCCGGATGGTATTGGACGATGAGAAGGCGCCGGTAGATATCATCTGCATACAAGCGAACAAAGCCTTCGAACAGACGATCGGATCGAGAGAGATCGAGGGGAAGAGGATCACAGACCTCATCCCCGGAGTCGGGATGTCCCATCCCGGATTGATCGAGACCTGCGGCCGAGTCTCCCTCACCGGCAACCCGGAGAGGCTCGAAGCCTATTTTAAGCCGCTCTCGAAATGGTTCTCGATCTCATTGTTCAGCCCAGAAAGAGGATATTTCATGGCAATATTCCAGAACGTCACTGGCCGGAGGGCCATAGAGAAGGATCTGGAGAACGCCAATATCGCCGCCAGGAACGTCCTCGAAGACCTTCAGACCGAGAAAGAGGCGCTCGCTCATGCCAATGCCAAGGATGAGGCTCTCCTGGAGAGCCTCGGCGAAGGACTGATCGCGGTCGACAATGGCCGTAAGATAATGGTCGTGAACAGGGTCGCGGTCGAGATGCTCGGCTGGACGGCGAAAGAGCTCATCGGCAAGCGCATCACCGACCTGTCCCTCGAGGACGACACGGGCACTCCCGTGCCGTTCGATGAGCGTCCGACCAATATCGCCCTCTCTACCGGCAAGCCGACGAAGGTCACCCATTTTTTCGTCAGGAAAGACGCGTCGAGGTTCCCTATGGCCATCACTGCGACGCCCATCAAGCTCGGCGGCAAGACCATCGGGCTCATCGAGATCATCCGCGACGTCACGCGCGAGCAAGAGATCGACCGCGCCAAGAGCGAGTTCGTCTCGCTGGCGAGCCACCAGCTCCGTACGCCGCTCACGACGGTCAGCTGGTATGCCGAGATGATATTGAAAGGCGACGTCGGCGAGGTCGTCCCGAGCCAGAGGAGATATCTGGAGGAGATCTATCAGGGCAACCGCCAGATGATCGAGCTGGTGAACACGCTCCTTGATGTCTCCCGCATCGAGCTCGGGACATTCAAGGCCGAATCGAAGCCGACCGACATACGCGCGCTCGCGGAGAGCGCGCTCGCCGAGCAGAAGCTCAATATCGAAGCCAAAGGCCTGACGATCGTCCGGAGATTCGGCTCTGATATATCGACGCTCTCCACCGATCCCAAGCTCCTCCGCATGGTCTTCGGCAACCTGCTCTCCAACGCCGTGGAATATACGCCGCCCGGCGGGAAGATCACGGTCTCGCTCGCACTCGGCGGCGCGCGGGCCCTGCGCATACAGGTCGCCGATACGGGCTATGGCATACCGAAGGGCCAGCAGGATCAGATATTCAACAAGTTCTTCCGGGCGGACAATGTCAGGAGCAAGGACACCAAAGGCACCGGTCTCGGCCTGTATATCGTGAAGTCGGTGGTCGAGCATTCCGGCGGAAAGATATGGTTCGAGTCCGAAGAGAACAAAGGCACGATATTCTACATAACCCTACCCATACACACATGACCATCGATCATATGGCCGAAGGCCTGGAGAGCAAGAAGATACTCGTCATCGAGACCGTCGAGGATGATACCCCTCTGCGGGAGGTCCTCCGCGACAAGCTCGCTCGCGAAGGCTTCAGCGTCATCGAGGCGAAGGACGGGCGGGAGGGATTGGCGGCGGCCGTGCGAGAGCGCCCCGATCTCATCCTGCTCGATATCGCCATGCCCGTGATGGATGGCATAACCATGATGGCAAAGCTGCGGCAGATGGACGAATGGGGAAAGCGCGTCCCCATCATACTGCTCACGAACCTCTCTGTGGATGACGCACGGATCAATCAGGCCATCGCCGACTATGAGCCGGCATATTATCTGGTGAAGTCGGACTGGACGATCGATGCCCTGGTAGGGAAGATCAGGGATAGGTTCGCCCGGCAGGAATAGGCCGACCCTCACCATGAAGCCAGCTACACACCACAAGAAATGGATAGTCTATGTGTCGACATTCCCGCCGCGGGAATGCGGTATCGCTACGTTCACGAAGGACCTGACGGACTCGTTCGACGAGCTCTATGATGCCCACCAGGAAGCCAAGGTCATCGCCATGAATCTCGACGAGACGTCCCGCTATACCTATGACAAGAAGCGCGTCATCTTCCAGATCCCCCAGCCTGACACCCAGAGCTATCTCCGGGCTGCCGCATATGTGAACAGCCAGAGCCGGGTATCTCTCGTGCATATCCAGCATGAGTTCGGCATATTCGGAGGCGCGTACGGGAGCCATCTCGTGCTCTTCCTCCGCGAGCTTACGAAGCCCGCGGTCATCACCTTCCATACCGTCCTCCCTGGGCCGAACAAGGAGCTCTATGAGACGGTCGTGTCCATCAACAACCATGTGCGCCGTATCACCGTCATGACCCATACCTCGAAGGACATCCTGGTCAGGGACTATGGCATCGACGCCGATAAGATAGCCGTCATCCCTCACGGCATCCATCCGATCACGTTCGTGGACAGCGCCGAGGCCAAGCGCGCCATCGGGCACTCCGGGCATGTGACGATCTCCACATTCGGCCTCCTCGGCCGGGGGAAGGGCATCGAGTACGGCATAGAGGCCATGGCCCAGGTAGTCGCACGGTTTCCCCAGGCCGTCTATCTCATCATCGGTGCCACCCATCCTGTCATCCTCAAACAAGAGGGCGAGGCATACAGGAACAGCTTGGTCACGAAAGTCCATGACCTCAAGCTCGAGCATAACGTCGTCTTCTATGACAGGTATCTCGAGACAGGCGAGCTCCTCCGCTTCCTGGAAGCGACCGACATCTATCTCGCTCTCTCCCAGGATCCCAATCAGGCGGTCTCCGGCACTCTCTCATACGCTCTCGGCAGCGGACGGCCTGTCATCTCCACCTCGTTCGCCCAAGCCAAGGAAGATGTCACCGAGGAGGTAGGGTTGCTCGTCGACTTCAAGGATACCGGCCAGATCGCGGCTGCCCTCATCGCTCTCATCGGCGATCCCGATAGGCGCGCCCGGATGTCCAAGAGCGCCTATTTCCGGACCAGGAGCCGGACCTGGCGCAATGTCATGCCGGCTTATATGTCCGAATATATCCGCGTAGTGCCGGCCCTCGGGGATATCGAGAAGAATCTCCCGCCGATCAAGCTCACTCACGTCTCCCAGATGACAGATGATTTCGGTATGGTCCAATTCGCTCAGATGACCTCGCCGGACATCTCTTCCGGATATACCACCGATGACAACGCCCGTGCCCTCATCGCCCTCGTCACCTATCATGACACGTCCGGCAGGAAAGCCGCCCTGCCGCTCATCAGGACATATCTCCGTTTCCTGGAATATGTCCAGCGGCCCGAAGGAGGATTCCACAACTACGTCGATGCGGAGAAGAGGGTCCCGCATGACCAGCACACCAAGGAGAACCTGGAGACCACCAGCGCCCGTGCCATGTACGCACTGGCCAAGACCGCCGTCTCGCCCAAGCTCCCCGAGGATATCCGCGAGAGCGCCAGGAGCCTCTTCGAGAAGCATATGCATCTGAGCGGCACGGTGACCTCGCCCCGCTCGATCGCATATCTCATCAAGGCTCTCGCTGTCTGGGATGCCGGGCGCCAGTCTCTGGAGGTGCGTAGCCCAGTCGAACGCCTCGCCGACAGGCTCGTCGCCCTGTTCGAGGCCACTGTAAGCCCCGACTGGAAGTGGTTCGAGGATGTCCTCGCATATTCCAATGCCGTCATGCCGGACGCTCTCGTCGACGCCTACGCTCTGACCAGGAATGAGAAGTATCTGAGCATAGCCCGCCAGTCGCTCGATTTCCTGCTCGGCTACAGCTTCGAGGGACGCGTCTGCGTCCCTGTCGGCCAGAATGGCTGGCTCAAGCGCGGGCATGAGAAGCACCGCTTCGACCAGCAGCCCGAAGAAGTGGCCGTCCTCGTCTTTGCCCTCAAGTCCATGTTCCGGATGACCGGCGAAGAGAAATACGACACTATGCGCCGCGACGCCTTCAACTGGTTCCTGGGGAACAACACCCTCAGCCAGGTCGTCTATGACCAGATCACCGGCGGCTGCTATGACGGCGTCGGCGAGAAGGAGATCAACCTCAACCAGGGCGCCGAGTCCACCGTCATGTATCTCCTGGCGCGCCTCTCATTCGAGAAGTGAGGGCGACCCCTTGCACTCCTATATTTTTTGTGATATGATAGTTTCTACGAATTAACCACATCACATATATACATGTCCGACTACTCCAAACCCTCATTCCCGCGCAAGTCATATGGCAACAAGCCCTTCGGCAACAAGGGCGGCTTCCAGAGCGGCCCTCGCGAGATGTTCAAGGCCAACTGCGCCAAGTGCGGCAATGAATGCGAAGTCCCGTTCCGCCCAAATGGCACCAAGCCGGTCTATTGCAATAACTGCTTCGTCAGGGATACGCCCGCAGGAGGCGATCGCGGCCCGCGCCGTGATTTTGCCCCTCGCCCCTCATTCCAGTCTGCTCCTCAGGCTCCCCGCGACGACCAGGCATTCAAGGATCTCAAAGCTGAGCTCCGTCTGGTCAACCAGAACCTCGAGCGCATGATCTCCCTCATGAATGTGGCAGCGCAGGCTCCCAAGGCCGCGCACGAGCCCAAGGCTCCGAAAGCTCCCAAGAAGAAGGCGAAGTAGATATGTGATCAAAAAAACCGACGCCTCGGGGCGTCGGTCGTTAGTGTCGCGTGCGGCGTTGATTCCGGAATGCTTCATACCTCAGGATAGCCTCTATCGCTATCCCGCGTATCTCTTCTGGGGTTTGCCGTAGAGCGATCTTCACGAGGACCACATCTCGCTCAGCGTGCTTTCCGAAAGATCCTTTCTGGCCGCATTTCACCTGGAAGCTATATGTCTTGCCATTTTCGAGCTCCATCACGGCGTCGATCTTCTGGGAATCCTCCTCCGGGGTCGCCCCTCTCACGGACCTGACGCCAGGCTGCTTGAAGCCGTCATGCGTCCACGCGGAGATGAAGCGCTGCTCCATGATGATGCCGTTCAGCCCCACTAGCCAGCCGGGCTCTTTTTTCTTTGCGAAATGCGTATCTTTTCGTTCGACGAATCTCCGATGGATGGACACGAGCTGCTGCACTCTCATGCGGTTTATGCTGGTCGGACCATCCGGTGGGATGCCGTATCTCTTCCTGACGGCGTCCTCGTACGGGACCATCGGCGTTCCAAGGACGCTCTGAGGAGGTGCGACGGGCGCCGCGGGTTCCGGGAGCGCCTCTTTGGCGAGCGCTCTGAAGCCGGGGATGCCAGGGATGAGCGCATGCATGTCTGCGAGGGAATTGCGCGCGTCGAGGTGCTGGAGCAGCCATTCGTGACGCTCGTCGAGGCCGGTTTCTCCTTCGGGCGGCAGGCCGTACCTGCGGCGCAGTCGAGGGCTTAACATAGGTTCCTCCTTTCTGTTTGAAGGTTTCGGTGTGCTTGTGCTGGACGGAAATTAACATAAAAGAATAGATGAGTCTAGGGCGAGATGGTTTGTCATCTCTGCGCGTCGAACTTCTCCTCCTCCCACGGAGTTATATAGTGGTACCATACACCCCATGAAACTATCCCCATTCCTGAACGCACTCGGCGCTGCGGCGTACATCGCGCTCATCGTCTCTCTTATGCAGGGCGTGATATTCCAGGCGGCGCCGCATGACAGCATCTTCATCCCTATGGCCATGCTGGCGCTCCTGGTCCTCTCGGTGGCCGTCATGGCCGCTCTGTTCTTCTACGAGCCGGTGCGGCTCCTCATCGAAGGGAAGCGACCCGAAGCCGTGGCCTATTTCGGCAAGACTCTCGGTGCTTTCGCCCTATTCGTGCTCGTTCTCGTGGCCGCGATGCTCTATGCGGGGTGACCGCTCTTGCATCGGTCTGTCGGCTCTGATACGATCGATACATGAATAGCGCGCCAGCCATCAAGCTCGATTCGTGGCATCGCACCCATCTTCTGGACGAAGGGGGTCATCTGCGTATCTCATACTAGCCAGGCGGAAGCCTCGAGACAGACGCATAGCACCCTTTGTCCGGAGGGTGCTTTTGCTGTATATCGATCGCCCGTCTCTTAACCATTCGTTCAAAACATATGAAACAATTCACACAAAAAAGATTCATCGCAGACCTATCGAAGCTCGTGTCATTCAAGACCCTTACGTATGATGTTGGCGAGAATGCGAAAGCGCTCGATCTCATCCAGTCGAGGATCAGCAGGAAAGCGGTCAAGCAGAGGATCAGGAATGGGCGAGCCGAAATCCTGCTCGCCTCGAATGTCCGCACAAAGTCTCCCGACATCTGTTACCTCGCCCACGTGGATGTCGTGGCAGGGAAAGCCGCGCAGTTCAAGATGCGCCTCAAGGGCGGTCGCGCCTACGGCCGCGGCGTCAGCGATATGAAGTTCTCGATCCCGATAGGATACGAGCTCCTCAACGAGCTCATCGCAGAAGGATCGGGCCTCTCATTCATGCTCGCCGTGACGACGGACGAAGAGACCGGCGGCTTCGAAGGCGCCGCGTATCTGGCGGGGAAGCATGGCCTCAAGCCGCGGGCGCTCATCGTTCCTGACGGCGGAGACGGCTTCGTATTCGTGAACAGATCCAAGGGCGTCTGCGCCCTGCGCATCGACGCGCGAGGCGTGCCCGCGCACTCCTCCAGAGTATGGCTCGGCAAGAATGCCCTGGAGCCGCTCATCGCGCTCTGCAGCGAAGTCCTCACGAGGTACAAAGCCAACAATCAGAGAGAATCGTGGAAGACTACGGTCAATATCGGCAAGATCCAAGGGGGTATTTCTGCAAATCAGGTCTGTCCTGAGGCATTCGCTATCCTCGATTTCAGATTCCCGGAGACGACGACGTTCGAGGCTATCCGGGATGAGGTATGTGCCATCGCTCGCGAGATAGACCCGTCTCTCGAAGTATCCACCCACTCGATCGGCAGCCCGACTGCGGTAGATGTCCGAGATCCTATCGTGAAGATGTTCCTGCAGTCGTTCGAGAGGGTCATCGGCAGGAAGATCGAGGCGAAGGGGGCATACGGAGCCTCTGATGCGCGCCACTTCGCCTCTCTCGGCGCGCCCACCCTCATGACCAAGCCTGTCGGCGGAGATGTGCACGGCGATGGCGAGAATGTGAGCGTCGATTCGTGCCTCGCGTTCTACGACGCACTAAGAGACTTCCTACAGACACGATCATCACTCCTATGAAGAAAAATACATCACAAAAGACTAGACCCAAGCTCATCATTGACACCGACCCGGGGCATGACGATGCGCTCGCTCTCATGCTCCTGGAGAAGTCCGGGATGTTAGATATCCTCGCAGTGACCACGGTCGCTGGCAATGCGGCTATCGACAAGACGACCGACAACGCTCGCTACGTCCTCGATCTCATAGGAAGCCGGACGCAGCTCTATTCGGGCGCCGCCGAGCCGCTCGTCCGAGACCTCATCCAGGCGGAAGTCCACGGCGCCGGAGGCCTGGCTGGAGCCGATGTGGTCAAGAAGGCAGAGCTCACCGGCGATGCCTCGCGCCGGATCATCGAGCTGGTCCGCTCCGATCCGCACAAGGTATCCATCCTCTGCCTGGGCCCAGAGACCAATCTGGCCCAGGCGTTCGTAGACGACCCTGAGCTGCCATCGCTCGTCGAGCGCGTGGTCATGATGGGTGGCGCCATAGCCGTGCCCGGCAACAAGAACCGCGTGGGCGAGTTCAACATATTCGTCGACCCGGAAGCGGCGGATATCGTCTTCAGAGCCGACGTCAGGAAGACGCTCATCCCGCTCGATGCCTGCAACGACGTCTTCTTGACCATGGCCGACTTCGAGAAGCTCGCAGGCACACCGCTCTATGGGCCGGTGAGGTCCATGATGGCCCATTACATCCGTGGCATAGAGACATACGAGAATAACTCGGCTGGTGCGCTCATGTACGACCCCTTGGCGGCGTATTTCTTGCTCAACCCGGGCGCATTCGAGACTCGGATGATGGACGTGAAAGTCGAGACCGCGAGCGAGCTCACGCGCGGCATGACGGTGGCTGATCGGAGAGCATGGGGAGGAAAATCCCCCAATATCGAAGTCGCGATGAGAGCTGGCCGCGATGCGTTCACGGCGGACTTCATACGCATATTGAGGGGATGACTAACACTAGTTTCGGAAGGTTGTATTTTCTACGGTACCTGCTAGCATGCCCGTAGAAAGGAACAATCATGCCAATACCATTAGATCTCACAGCATTCGTGCCCCCCTCGCATCCGATCCTCTGCAAAGTCGCCGAGCCAGTCACAGAAAATGATCTTGCTTGGCCGCGGTTAGCCACTCTCCAAGATTGGATCCAGCGCATGTGGCGCGTAGCCTATGGCGAGCAGAAGGACCCTTCCAAGCCATTGCTCGTCGGCTTGGCTGCGCCGCAGATCGGCATCCCCAAGCGAATGATCCTGGTCGATGTCGCTGCCGACGGCAGGGGCAAAGTCGGAGATCTCCGGCTTTATATCAATCCTGAGATCATCAGCGCGTCCCTGGAGACGGGCGAATGGTACGAGGCATGCTATTCGACCGGTTGCGTGTGCGGCATCGTCTCGCGCCCTGAATGCATCCGTATCCGCGCGCTCGATGTCAATGGCCACCCGATCGAGGAAGAGCATTCCGGTTACACTGCGCGGATCTTCCAGCACGAGATCGACCATCTCAATGGGGTCGAGTTCGTGAGCCACATCACGGACGACGACAAGCTGCACTGGGTCGAGGCTGGCCAGTTCCCGGCATATCGCAACAACGGCGCTTGGCGTAATTGGCCGCATACATGCTCACGCATACGGTGGAACAAGATCAAGAATGGGTCATGACACGATTTGCGTTGACGACGGAACGACAGGCGGCCTCACAGCTGCCTGTTTTTGTATGTAGAGTGAATGAAATATGTAGAATCAACAAAAAACCGACGCCTCGGAGCGTCGGTCGTTAATGCCGTTTATTCATTCGGCATTTGTACTTCTCGTACTCGATGATGGCCTCGATCGCGACCCTGCGCATTTCTTCAGCGTGCTGCTCTCGCATGATCCTTGCCATGACTATGCCTTTCTGCGCATGCTCCTGGAAAGAGCCATACGGGCCGGCCTTTATTTGGAAGAGATATGTCCGGCCATTTTCGAGCTCCATCACGGCATCGATCTTCCGGGCGTCTTCTTCGGGGGTGGCTCCCCTCACGAGCCTCACGCCGGGCTGTCTAAATCCGTTATGCGTCCACGCGGAGATGAAGCGCTGTTCCACGATGATGGCGTTCAGGTTCGCACGCCAGGAGGAGCCCTTTTCTTCGAGAAGGCTATGAGGATGGCTCCGATTCAGCTTCCTCTCGAAAAGAACGAGCTCCCGTACCCTCATGCGGTTGATGCTGGTAGGCCCGTCTGGAGGGATGCCATACTTCCTCCGGATCGCACCTTCTTCTAAGGTGCCTCTGGTAGCAGGGCCTTTGACGCCGTTCGAGGCTGGCTTTTGTGGCGTTGCCTTTACCAGCGGCTTAAGGGCCGGTATATCCTGCAACAAGTCCTGCATCTCCTCGAATGAGTGGCGCGCATCCAGATGTTGGAGCAGCCACTCATGGTGTCCGTCTAGTCCTGTCTCTCCCTGGAGCGGCAGGCCGTATCGGCGGCGCAATCGTGCGCTCAGCATGGTGTGCTCCTTTCTGGTTGTTCTATGGTTTGTGGTGTGTGTGGAGATTTACCTTTGAATCCGAACACTTGTATGATAAAAAATCATGAAAGCGTTCAACCATTTGTGCTTGTATGAGAGGAGGAGAATCGAGAAGTAT
>Ga0265331_10000820_pt1 | contig 25595 bp, 23 predicted proteins | sample 41923metaG_FD_202088 | JGI IMG/M metagenome (GOLD analysis project Ga0265331, IMG submission 202088) | Rhizosphere microbial communities from Carex aquatilis grown in University of Washington, Seatle, WA, United States - 4-19-23 metaG | ecosystem: Host-associated > Plants > Roots > Rhizosphere... | reverse complement strand
CAGGATGGTTTCCTGCGGGACCACGCCGAAGTAGTGTCTGAGTTCGTTGGCCGAGAGGTTGCGGATATCAGTACCGTCCAGCTTGATGGTGCCATTGGCAGGGATGTAAAAGCCTTGCAGCAGTTTGGCGAGCGTGCTCTTGCCCGAGCCTGACGGCCCCATGATGGCGAGGACTTGTCCGGGGGCGACATTCAGCTGGAAGTTCTCATAGAGGTAAGGCAGGTTGTCGGCATATCTGAAGCTCAGACCTTCGATCTCGATATGGCCTTTGCCCTCTCTCAGCCGGCTGGGGAGGATGGAATAAGGCTCTGCCGGAGCGTTCATGATGTCGCCCAGACGTTGAACGGACATATTGGCTTGCTGGAACTGCTGCCACAGGCCGACAAGACGCAGCATTGGTTGCGACAGGCGGCTGGCGAACATCTGGAAAGCGACCAGCATACCAATGGAGAATTCCGGGTCGTGCATCACGGTATAAGCACCCACCACCAGAATCATCAGGGTCATGCCCTGTTCCAGTCCGTTGGAGATGACGTTATAGGTATTGCCGATCTGACGGACCTTGAAACCGGAGTGCAGGTAGTCGGCCAGATAGTCGCTGTAGCGGCTGTTGAGCTGGGGTTCCATCTGCAAGCTCTTGACGGTTTCGAGGCCGGCGACGTATTCGGTGGTGAAAGCCTGATTACGAGCCCCAAGCAGGAACTGTTGAAATCGATTGTAGCGCGGAGGGTGATGACGAGGTGGATGTTTGAATTGGATATACAACGATCTATGGCAAGGCTTCATCAAACCTGCATATTCATCACATCCTGATAAGCCGCCACCAGTTTGTTGCGTACCTGCACCATGGTCTGGAAGGAAAGATTGGCTTTCTGCAGCGAGATCATCACGTCCTGAATATTGGCTTCCGGCTGACCTAGCTGGAACGCCTGTGCAAGATTGTCAGCGCCTTGCTGGCTGTTGTTGACATCGTTGACGGCACCCTTGAGCATATCGGCAAAATTTGCCGCTCCGGCCTCCGCCGTCGGCGCAGTGTTGCCGGCAGCCATCGCCGAGGTGGCGTTGAGCTGACTGAGTAACTGATCGATACCTCTGGTGTCCATATTGACCTCTGGCGCCATTTCAAGCGCGTTTCATGCAAATTCGGCCGGCTAAATACTGATTGGTTTAGCCACTACTGAATAGTGATCTAGCAATTCGTGTGCCCGTTTTAGCTATTCATCAACGGCCGCGCGATAATGCTGCAACTTGTGACGCAAGGTACGCTCACTCATGCCGAGTTTTTGCGCGGCCAGCTTGCGCGAACCGCCGACCGACTCCAATGTTGCCATGATGTGCGCTTTTTCCAATGATTTCAAGTCACTGGCATCTTCATCAGCCACCTCGGCCCGGTCTTGCGACTGGCGTTGCGGTAACTGCAAATTTTCAGGCTTGATCATGTCGCCGGAAGCAAGAATGACGGCGCGCTGGATGATATTTTCCATCTCGCGCACATTGCCGGGCCAGTCGTATTGCAGCAACGCCTGCTCGGCGGCTTCAGCCACGCGCATGCCGCCGCGCCCCATGGCCACCGCCATGTCCGCCAGAAAACGGCGCGCCAGCGGCAGGATATCCAGCTTGCGCTCGCTTAACGGCGCAATCTGCAGAGGGAATACATTCAGGCGGTAGAACAAATCTTCACGAAAGCGACCGCTGGCGACTTCGGCCTGCATATCGCGATTGGTGGTGGCGATCACCCTGACATCCAGCGCAACGGCTTTTTGGCTGCCGACACGCTCGACCTCACGCTCTTGCAAGACGCGCAGCAGCTTGGCCTGTAGCGCGAGTGGCATTTCGGAAATCTCATCCAGTAACAGGGTGCCGCCCTGCGCCTGTTCGAATTTGCCGGCTTGCGCCTGCGTAGCGCCAGTAAACGCGCCTTTTTCATAGCCGAACATGGTGGCTTCGAGCAGGTTATCGGGGATCGCCGCACAGTTGATGGCGACAAAAGGTTGCGCGGCACGGGGCGAATGACGATGGATGAAGCGTGCCAGCACCTCTTTGCCGGTCCCGCTACCGCCGGAGATCAGCACCGTGGCGGGGGTGCCGGCGACTTTCAGTGCCAGCGCAAACAACTCTCTGCTGCGCGGGTCATCCATCACGGCATCTGCAGTATCCGAAAAACTGGCTGGCAACATATAGCGCGCCACTTGCGCCAGCAGATCGCTTGCCTCAAAAGGCTTTACCAGATAATTGCAAGCACCCTCGCGCATTGCCTCAACGGCTTGGGTGATCACGCCATAGGCCGTCATCAGCAGCACCGGCAGATGCGGTTGGCTGGCCTTGATTTGATGCAGCAGATCAAGGCCGTTCATGTTGGGCATCTGCACATCGGTGATGACCAGCCCCACGGCATTCTGCTGTAGCACTTCAAGTGCATGCTGGCCATCCACCGCAGTCAGCACGCGGTAACGCGAAAGCGTCAGCGTATCGCTCAGCGCTTCGCGCAGGTCCGGGTCATCTTCAACAATCAGAATAGGAAGTGTTTTGGTCGTCATAATTCAGTGATCGGGAGTTTCAGGCAGAACGTGCTGCCCTGCCCTTCCACGGATTGTACGGAAATTTCGCCACCATGCATCTGCGTGACCTCGCGCACGATGGCGAGACCCAGGCCGGTGCCATCGGTACGGGTAGTGAAGAACGGCTCGAACAGGCGATCCTGCAAGGTTTGCGGGATGCCCTTGCCATGATCGCTCACGCGGAATACCAGCCATGAATCTTCAACCGAGCCAGACAGCAATATTTGGCCGCCGGGCTGGCTCGCCTGCATCGCATTCGCCAGCAGGTTGAGCAATGCACCCGAAAGGGCCTCGCGGCTACCAGTCACAGCAGCGTTGCCAGTGGCGTCGTCAACGGTAAAATCCAAACCTTGCTGCGCCATTTGCGGCTCCATCACCTGCTGCACTTCGGCCAGCAAGGTGCTGGTTGCAATGCGCTCTTGCGACCCTTTGCCGCCACGCACAAAAATCAGCATGTCCTTGATCAGGTGCTCCAGAGAATGCAAACGCGCCAGCGCCTTGTCGGCGAAGCGTAAGCGATCTTCCGGCGCCAGCTCGCCCTTGAGATGCGAGGTATAGAGCAGCGCGGCTGCCAGCGGCGTGCGCAACTGGTGGGCCAACCCAGCCACCATCTCGCCCATGGATGAGAGGCGCTTGTGGCGCTGCAACTGATCGCGCAACTGATAGGCATCAGTGACATCCTGCAATAACAGAATCTCACCGCCCTGCTCGCTCAACTGACTGGAGGAGATAGCAACCCGCCGCGCCTGCTCACCCACCAGCCACTCGCCGGGTGTGGCGGTTGATCTGAGCTCACGCGCGCTCACCGACTTCCATGATTCGCCCGTCAAAGGTTCGCCCAGCAGTGCAAAGGAAACAGGATTGGCCTCGGCGACATGCCCGGTGGCATCCAGCACCACAACCCCGCCGGGGAGCGCCTCGAGCAGGCGACTCAGCCGCTGCGAAAGATTGGCTTTTTCTTCAAGCTGGTGCCGCAGTTCGACATTGGTTACCGCCAGTTCGTGCGTCAGCTGCTCGACCTGCTTTTGCAGGTCCATATAGGCGCCTGTGAGCTGCTCCGAAACCTGATTGAACAGGTTAAAGGCTTGTTGCAGGTCTTCCGGCGAGGAAGGCGGCAGGGTGGAATCGATTGGCATATTCACAAATTGGTCGCGCCGAATATCTCTACAATTTTGAAAGCACCTCAAGTATAGTGCGAAAGTAGTGTGCTATGGTTATGTTAATAAATGGTTATGTTAATAATTAGATTTCAGGGGATGAGATGTTATTTCGGAACAGCAAAAAAGAAGTGGCCGAACTTCAATTGCAGCTGGCCGAGCTGAAGGAGCGTCTCCACCACCTGCATGATGAGCGCGACACACTGGCACAACGCGTTGGTCAGTTGGAACCGGAAAACGCGCGACTGGCCAGCGCTGCCTCGCTCTACGAAGGCATGTTCCACAACATGCAATCCTTCGGCATGTCTTTTGGCGAATTCCAGAAATCGCTCTTCAATCTGGCAACCAGCCTGAAAGAAGAAAAAAACAATGCGCTGGATGCTTCCAGCACCTCAAGCAACAGCCGTAGCGCCATGGACCAGATTTCCAAAAACCTGCTGCAGATGGCGCAGAAAACACAAGCCACAGCCTATGGTGTCGATCAACTGAGCCAGCGTGCCGACCAGATCGGTGGCATCGTCAAGTTGATCAAGGAGATTGCCGACCAAACCAATCTGCTGGCACTCAATGCAGCCATTGAAGCGGCCCGCGCCGGCGAACAGGGTCGCGGCTTTGCCGTAGTGGCTGATGAAGTGCGCAAACTGGCAGAACGTACCGGCCAGGCCACCAACGAAATCTCTTCTCTGGTCACCAGTATTCAAGGCGAAACCAATCGTTCTCGGCAGGAAATGGAACATAACGCCAGTGAAGCCGAACAGTTCAGTATGGAAGGCGAATCAGCCACCCGCAGCATGGAGGCATTGCTCAGGCTATCCCAAACCATGGAAGGTGCGATTGCTGCCAGCGCACTCAGGGGGTTTGTGGAATTGGCCAAAGTCGACCATTTGGTGTTCAAGTTCGAGGTGTATAAGGTTTTCATGAAAATTTCCGATAAATCGGGAACGGACTTCGCCAGCCATACGGGCTGCCGTCTGGGCAAGTGGTATTACGAAGGGGATGGCAAGGAATGCTTCTCGCAACTGCCGGGGTACCGCGAAATTGAGTCACCCCACGTGGGCGTTCACCGCTTCGGCGTAGCGGCAGTCGATGCCTTTCGCATCAACAACCATCCACTCGCCCTTGATAATCTGAAAAAAATGGAAGAAGCCAGTATGCTGGTATTGCAAGAACTTGACCGAATGGCCGTGAGTGGCGAACATGACCATTCATTGTTATGTCATTCAGGTGCATAATTCCAGTGAATCAACGTTCGTCGCTCAGTAACGGAGCTCCAGAGACATGTCAGAACTATTAAAACGGATTGATGCGCGTACCAAGCTGGCGGGTTCCAACAAGCTTGAAATGCTGCTGTTCTCGCTGGGAACGGATCAGCGTAGCGGCCGCCAGGAAACCTTCGGCATCAATGTGTTCAAGGTACGCGAGGTTATGCGCATTCCCGAGATCACCCGCGCTCCGGATATGCCGCCCTCGGTAGAAGGCATGGTCAGCCTGCGCGGCAGTCTGGTGCCCGTGATCGACCTGATCAAATACGTCGGCGTGCAAAACGACTCGCAGCCGCAGATCATGATCGTGACCGAATATAACGGCCACACACAGGGCTTTCTGGTGGAAAGCGTCGATACCATACTGCGCATCGACTGGTCTTCCATGAAGGTGCCGCCGGAGATGCTGACGGTGCAGATGGGTGGGTTGATCACTGCCGTGACCGAACTGAAGGATGGCCGCATCGTCATGATGATGGACGTGGAAAAAATCCTGGCAGAAACCTCCAGCTACGCCGATGACGCGTCGATTTCATCATTGCATCCGCTGGATGTCGGCGACAAAACAGTGTTCTTCACCGATGACTCGGTGGTCGCCCGCAAGCAGATCCAAAAAACGCTGGAAGCCCTTGGCCTCAAATCCATCTTCGCCACCAATGGTCGTGAAGCCTGGCAGGAACTGCAAAAACTGGCTGCACGTGCTGATGTGATGCATCAGCCGGTCAGGGATTACATTCAGCTTATCCTCACCGATGTAGAAATGCCGGAAATGGACGGCTACGTACTCACCCGCCACATCAAGAGCGACCCGCGCTTTGCTGGCATTCCGGTGCTGATGCATTCCTCGCTGTCGAGTGATGCGAATCAGCAGATGGGCAAATCCGTGGGCGTGGATGAATACGTACCAAAGTTCGAACCGATCAAACTGGCGGAGGTGCTGTCGCGCCTGCTCTCCGCCATCAAAACTGTGTAATAAGGGAGCAAGCTCAACATGTCAGCAGAGAACAACAGCACCCTGCTCGATGCCATTGATGCCCGGACCAAACTGGCCGGCTCCAACAAAATGGAAATCCTGCTGTTTTCGTTGGGAAGCCACGAGATCTTTGGCATCAACGTGTTCAAGGTGCGTGAAGTCACCAATACACCGAAGATCACCAAAACGCCGAATGTGCCTCAGGGCGTTCAGGGTTTCATTTCGCTGCGCGGCAACATCATTCCGGTCATTTCGCTGAGTCAGTTCATCAACGTCAGTGAATCAGCCAAGTGTAGTGACGAAACCCTGATTGTCACCGAATTCAACCGTCACACGCAGGGATTTCTGGTGCACAACGTTGACCGCATCATCCGTGTAGACTGGGATAAGGTCAAACCGCCGCAAGACATGCTGGCAGGCAACGAAGGGCTGATTACCGCCATCACCGAACTGCCGGACGGACGGCTTATTTCAATTCTGGATGTCGAACAGATGCTCGCCTCGACCATCGGCGAAGCACCGATTCCTGAACTTGCCAGAATGGCTGACGGGGCTGATCGCTACATCTTTTTTGCGGATGATTCCCAAGTGGCCCGCAAGAACATCGTCTCGGTGCTGGATCGCATGGGCATCAAGTATCAGCAAGCCAACAACGGTCTGGAAGCGTGGGAAAAACTCAAGAGCCTCGCCGCGCGTGCACAACAGGATGGCCGCCCCTTGTATGAATCGCTACGAATGATCCTGACCGATGCCGAAATGCCGGAAATGGACGGCTACGTGCTGACCAAGAACATCAAGAGCGACCGGCGCTTCGATGGCATCCCCATCGTCATGCACTCCTCGCTTTCGTCCCAAGCCAATAAGACCATGGGCTTGCAGGCCGGTGTGGATGCTTACGTGCCGAAATTCGACCCCATTATTCTGTCGGAAACACTCCGACCCCTACTCGTTTAATCCAATGGCAAGCTGTGGAGTCTTGAATGGCTGACAAAAACCTTAAAATTCTGATCGTGGACGACTTTTCGACCATGCGTCGTATCGTGCGCAATCTGCTCAAGGAACTCGGCTACACCAATGCTGACGAAGCCGAAGATGGCGTGGTGGCGCTGCAAAAACTCAAGGGAGGCAACTTTCAGTTTGTGGTGAGCGACTGGAACATGCCCAACATGACCGGCATCGACCTGCTGCGCAACATTCGCGCCGATGCCGAATTGAAACATCTTCCAGTATTGATGGTGACAGCTGAGGCCAAGAAGGAAAACATCATCGAAGCCGCCCAGGCAGGCGCCAGCGGCTACGTGGTCAAGCCTTTCACCGCGGCGACGCTGGAAGAAAAGCTGAACAAAGTCTTTGAAAAACATGGTCTGTAAGGAGAACTTTCGTGAGTAACGATTCCGGCGATTCCGACGAACTCGAAGCACTGTTCGATAGCATACTCGAGGCCCACGCCGAGAAACCTGCTCCAGCACCGGCACCGGTTGCTGCGCCAACACCTGTCGCGGAAGCTCCCAAGCCCACAGCACCCACCGCCATACCAGAAGGCGGCGGCATCCACTCGCAGATCGGACATCTGACGCGCGCCCTTCACGACACCATGCGCGAACTAGGCTATGACAAGACTCTGGAACGTGCGGTCGGCAAAATGCCGGATACACGCGATCGGCTCAATTACATCTCGACACTGACCGAACAGGCTGCCGTCAAAACACTTAACGCTGTTGAAGATGCCAAGCCGTTGCAACAGAAACTGGAAACTGGTGCAGTTGAGCTATCTGCGCAATGGCAGGCACTCTTCGAACGCAAGCTGGACACCGAACAGTTCAAAACGCTGGTGCACCAGACACGCGGCTACCTGCAGGATGTCCCGCTCAACACCAAGGCCACCAATGCAAAACTGCTGGATGTGGTCGTCGCACAAGACTATCAGGACCTCACCGGTCAGGTGTTGAAGCGTCTATCGGAAACCGTGCAACAGCTTGAAAACCAGCTCGTGGCACTGCTGATTGAGAGTCTTCCGGAGGACAAGCGGAAAGATGTGGATGCTTCGCTGCTTAACGGCCCGGTCGTAAACGCTGAAGGTCGTTCTGACGTCGTCACCAGTCAGGCGCAGGTCGATGACCTGCTGGAAAGCCTAGGGTTTTGATCAATGCATCGGTCTGATCGATGCCTTCTTCTGATCGTTGCGTGTGCATAAAGCAAGGAAAATGAAATGAGTGATTTCGCCGGCATGGAAGACATGTTGCAGGATTTCCTGACGGAAGCGTCAGACCTGCTTTCCGGGGTCGACAACAAGTTGGTTGACCTGGAAAAACGCCCCGATGACAAGGAACTGCTGAACGAGATATTTCGTGGCTTCCATACCATCAAGGGCGGCGCGGGATTCCTCAACGCCACCGAAATGGTCAAGTTGTGCCACCGCACTGAAAATCTGTTCGACAAGTTGCGCAACGGCGAACTGACACTGGACCCCGGCATCATGGATGTCATCATGGCGTCCACCGGGGTCGTGCGGGACATGTTCGGTGAATTGGGTCAATCAAAACAACCGTCGCCCGCTGATACTTCACTGCTGAATGCACTGGATGACATGCTGGAAGGTCGCAAGGCGCCCCCCGTTGCAGTTGCAGCTAAAGCACCTGCGGCTCCGCAAACTGAAGCCCCTCAAGCACAAGGGGACGTCATCGAGTGGGATCACCTTTTCCATGCACTGGTTGGCGGCGAACATGCAGCGCCTGTCGTGGCTTCTGAACCAGTCGCCGCACCGGCTGCCCCTTCGCTGGAAGCCGTGGCAGAAGCGCCGAAACCCGCGCCGGCACCCAGAGCCCCAGCCACCAGCGCCGCAGTTGCCGCAGCCAGCAAGGACACGACAATACGCGTCGATACATCACGCCTTGATCAGGTGCTCAATCTGTCAGGCGAAATCGGCTTGACCAAAAACCGCCTGACCTGCATCCGCACTGCGATCATGCAGGGCAAGGTCGATCACGAAACAATTAAGGATCTGGACGAAGCCGTCAGCCATCTCGACTTGCTGGTAGGCGACCTGCAAAGCGCAGTCATGAAAACGCGCATGCAGCCGATCGGAAGACTGTTTCAAAAATATCCGCGACTGGCCCGCGATGTTGCACGGCAGTTAGGCAAGGACGTAGAACTGGTACTCTCCGGCGAAGAGACCGAAATCGACAAGACCATGATCGAGGATCTCAACGATCCGCTGGTGCACTTGATTCGCAACGCCGTTGATCATGGCGTGGATAGCCCTGAGGAACGCGCGTCCGCCGGCAAGCCAGCCAAGAGCCTGGTGCACCTCACTGCCGAGCAGGTCGGCGACCACATCGTGATCGAAATCAGCGATGACGGGCGCGGCATCCGAGCTGACGTCATCCGTCAGAAAGCGCTAGACAAGGGGCTCATCGACGCGGAAACCGCCAACAGTCTTGATGAACGCCAGAGCCTGAACCTGATCTTCCTCCCGGGGTTCTCCACCAAAGATACCATTTCGGATGTTTCCGGCCGCGGCGTAGGCATGGATGTAGTCAAGACCAACATTCAGAACCTGAATGGCCGCGTCGATGTCACCTCAGTGGTCGGGCAAGGATCGACCTTCCGCATTATGCTGCCATTGACGCTGGCGATTCTGCCAGTGCTGATGGTACGCCTGGGCGACCAGCCGTTTGCTGTTCCGCTGTCGATGGTGCGTGAAATCCTGCCGATCCGCACCGATGATGTACAGCGTGTTTCTGGCAAGGCCACCATGATCGTACGTGAAGAAGTTCTGCCAATCCGTACGCTGGCCAGTCTGATCGGCTGGGAGCAAACCACAGTGCCTGCTTTCGGCGTGCTGTTGCAAAGCGGCGACAGGAACTTCATCCTCGCTATCGACAGCTTCATTGGCCAAGCTGACGTTGTGATCAAGCCACTGCACGACATCAAGCCCAAGGGCATCGCCGGTGCCACCTTAACTGGCGATGGCGCCATTGTGCTGGTGCTGGACATGGAAGAACTGCTGAGCATGCAAACCCAGGACACGAAAGCTACGCTGTTTGCCTGATTTCAGTTAGGGGGAGACCGTGAAATACAAGATCACACCCACCAGCAACGAAAAGGTGATGCGCGAGGATGATTTCATCGTCTCAAAAACCGATCTCAAGGGGCGCATCACTTACGGCAACCGCGTGTTCATAGAATTTTCCGGCTATTCAGAGCAGGAATTGCTGGGAACGCAGCACAATATTATCCGCCACCCAGACATGCCCCGCGCCGTGTTCAAATTGCTATGGGACACCATTTCACAAGGCAAGGAATGTTTTGCCTACGTCAAGAACATGGCCAAGGATGGCAGTTTCTACTGGGTGTTTACTAACGTCACCCCTTCATACGATAGCCATGGCAACATGATTGGCTACTACTCGGTGCGCCGCAAGCCCAAGTCCAGCGGGGTTGACGTTGCCAGCCAAGTATACAAGGCCATGCTGGAAGCCGAACAGAAGGCCGGCCCCAAGGATGCCATGGATGCCTCCACCAAACTTCTGCTGGGCATCCTCGCTGAGAAAGGACTGAGCTATGAAGAACTTGTCCTTGCAATTTAAGATTCAAGCCATCGCCTATTTTTATACTGCGTTGCTCGTCGTCGTTCTGGGGGCTGTTTTTTACCAGCATGGATTTCAGCCGTTTTACCTCGCATTTGCCCTTGTCAGCATCGTCTATGCCATTTTCGTGATCAGTGGAACGCCCAAACTGCTGGCGCCGATCAGCGCTATCGGCAAGGTCGCCGAAGAAGTCAGCCGCGGAGAGTTCAATAGTCGAGTCACCCATATCGGATCCATGGACGAGCTCGGACGTCTCTCATGGCAAATCAACGACATGCTAGATCAACTCGAAGCCTGCTTCCGTGAAGTCAACACCACATTTCAGTACGCAAGCGAAGGCAAGTACTTCCGCAAGGCACAACACGGGGGCTTGCACGGTACATTTCGCCATACTTTGGAGCAGGTCAACCTCTCCGTCGAACGGCTGTCGGAAAGCACCAAATTCATGTTGCGAAACGAACTCGCTTCCAACCTGAGCCACCTTAACGCTAGTAACCTGCTGAAAAACCTGCAGCTCAACCAGAAAGACCTCATCAACATGTATGAGCGCATGCAGGAAGTGACTGAAATAGCGCAATCCAGCGCTACCAATGCAAGTGAAAGCAAGAACTCAGTCGCTGCGATTGTCGACACGCTACATAAGATCACTGGGATGATCTCTGAAATCAATACTTCTATCGCAAAGCTGCACACTCAAAGTCGAGAAATCAGTGAGGTGGTTCAACTCATTACGACAATTGCAGACCAGACCAACTTGCTCGCACTCAACGCTGCCATTGAGGCCGCACGCGCCGGGGAACAGGGTCGAGGGTTTGCTGTCGTCGCCGACGAAGTGCGCAAATTGGCGGAGAACACCAAACAGGCCACTACCCAAATAGCCACAGTGATGGCCGGAATCCAACAGCAATCTACATCCATGATGGAAGATTCCGCACGCATGAAAGAGATGGCTGATGGATCCCGCGATGTTGTCAGCGAATTTGAGCAGAAATTTACCGATTTCGCCTTGTCTGCCGAAAGCACCATGACAAAAATCAGCTACGCGCAGGATGTCAGTTTTGCCTCGCTTGCCAAAGTCGACCACCTGCTATTCAAACAAAAGGGCTATATTGCCATTACTGAAACCAATCTCGCCGGAGATGCACAGAATGACGTGAGCATCGACCACCATGAGTGCCGGCTTGGCAAGTGGTATGAATCGGGCCAGGGGGCCCAATCGTTCAGTAAAGTACCCTCTTACCATCAACTTGAACTGCCCCACGCTGAGGTGCATCAAAAAATTCAGGAAGCAGTGTCTTACCTTGGCACGAACTGGGAAAACGATCGTAAAATACAGGCCAATATCCTGTCTGCCTTCCAGAAAGCAGAATTAGCGAGCGATGAAGTGCTGGTAAAGATAGATCAGATCGTGGCAGAAAAACACCCTGCCTAACCTCTTAATACCATATGGGATTATATGCAAGATCAAGCTTTTATCGGGCGACAGCCCATTCTGGATGAGAAGCAGCAAATCATAGGCTATGAGTTGCTGTTTCGCCACAGCGCGACGGCCGTTGATGCGGTATTTGAAGATGACCTGAAGGCCTGCGCCAGAGTGTTGGTCAACACGTTGTCAGATATGGGTGCTCAATGGCTGCTTGGCGACAAGTTGGCGTTCATCAATGTCAACGAAGAAATGCTGCATAGCGACATGCTGGAACTGTTGCCGCCCAAGCGCACTGTTCTGGAAGTGCTTGAGACAGTGCCGGCGACCGAAGCCGTCGTGCAACGCTGTCAGGAATTGCGTGAACAAGGGTTCCTGATAGCACTGGATGATCATGTTCCATCACCCGAACTGGCGCCGCTGCTGGCCTGTGCCGATTTCGTCAAGATCGACATCATGCTGACTGGGATGGAGACGGCTGCGAAAATCCATGCGCAACTCAAGTCACTTCCGTTGAAGATTGTTGCAGAGAAAGTTGAAACCAGGCAGCAGTTTGAAGCCTGCAAGAAGATCGGTTTCCATTACTTCCAGGGCTATTACTTTGCGCACCCGGAAACCCTGACCGCCAAGGTCATCAATCCCTCCTACGCAGCCGTGCTGGATCTCCTCAATCTGGTTAGCAAGGATGCTGAAACCAAGGCCGTTGAAGAAGGTTTCAAGCGCGATCCCGCGCTGTCGTTCAAATTGCTGCGTTATATCAACTCTGTCGGTTTCGGGCTTTCGTGCGAAATCCAGTCCATCCGCCATGCCTTGAGCATCCTTGGCACCAAACAGCTTTATCGCTGGCTGACCCTGCTGATGGTCACGGCTGGCGAAAACACCGCAACGCCGGCCCTGATGAAAACGGCGATCACCCGTGGACGCCTCACCGAATTACTGGGCGAAAGCTATTTCGAAAAGGCTGACCGCGACAACCTGTTCATCGTCGGTGTGTTCTCGTTGCTGGATGCAATGCTGGAAATGCCGATGGACCAAGTGCTGGAGAAGGTGTTGCTGCCCGAACCCGTCACCGATGCGCTCCTGACGCAGGAAGGCATTTACGGGCCATTCCTTCAACTAGCCATTGCCTGCGAGGATGCTGACGAAAGCCGCATCAAGTCCCTTGCAGATTCACTGCAATTCGACCCGACCAAAATCAACGACTGCCACATCGCGGCCCTGGCCTGGGTCGAAGGCCTGGGCATATGAATCACGAACAGGCGCTGGCTTACGTCCACAACCTTCTCCGCACCATGCTGGAGAAAAAAGCCTCTGATCTCTTCATCTCGGCCGATTTTCCACCTGCCATGAAAATCGACGGCAAGATGACGCCGATCACTCAGCAAAAGCTGACCGGTGCGCACAGCAAGGCTTTCGCTTATGCATTGATGAATGAGAAGCAACGCGCCTCCTTCGAGCAGGAAAAGGAATGTAATTTCGCAATTGCACCGAAAGAGATTGGCAGATTCCGTGTCAATGTCTTTGTACAGCAGGAAAACGTCGGCATGGTGTTGCGCACCATTACCACCAAGATTCCCAATTTTGAAGACATGGGGCTTCCGCAGCAGTTGAAGGAAGTGATGATGGCCAAGCGCGGCCTCATTATTCTGGTCGGCGGCACCGGCTCCGGCAAATCGACCACACTGGCGGCACTGATCGACTACCGTAATGAACATTCCTACGGCCACATCATCACCATCGAGGACCCGGTGGAATATGTCCACCCCAGCAAGAATTGCCTGATCACGCACCGTGAAGTCGGGCGCGATACACTGGATTGGTTCCCGGCGTTGAAGAACACGCTGCGTCAGGCCCCGGATGTGATTCTGATCGGCGAAATCCGCGATCGTGAAACCATGGAATTCGCCCTCGCCTTCGCTGAAACCGGCCATTTGTGCATGGCAACGCTGCACGCCAACAACTCCAATCAGGCGATCGACCGCATTATCAACTTCTTCCCAGAAGAACGTCACGCGCAGTTGCATATGGACCTCTCGCTCAACCTGCGCGCCTTCGTCTCACAACGCCTTGTGCCGAGAAAAGAAGGCGGACGTTGCGCGGCCATCGAAATTTTGCTCAACTCACCGTTGGTCGCCGACCTGATTCTCAAGGGCGAAACCAACATGATCAAGGAAGCCATGGCCAAGTCGGTCGAACTTGGCATGCAGACCTTTGACCAAGCGCTGTTCATGCTGGCCGAGGAAGGTCGCATCACGCAGGAAGACGCACTGCGCAACGCTGATTCGATCAACGAACTGCGTCTGAGATTCAAGCTGCACGGCAAGCATTCGGGCGTCAAGCAGGCAGCGTCACGCATTGACCATCTGTCCCTGCATGAAGATGAGCCGAAAGTGGATGAAGATGAAGGCGAAGCATCAGATCAAGCGGCATCGCCGGCTTCATCAGCATCAGACGCCAAACCTGCACACTGATCTAACCCATGACGGAAATCGCACTACTCATCGCCGTGTTAGGTTTCGCCTGGTTCTGGCTCGACAGCCTGCACGTGCGTGAACTCGCCGTTGAAGCAGGGAAACGAGCAGCCGAACAGTACGGGCTGCAGTTTCTGGATGAATCGGTCGCCAATAGCCGCCTGTGGGCAGCGCGTGACCATTCTGGCCAACTGCGTCTGCTACGCACTTACCATTTCGAAGTCAGCGATACCGGGAGCGAACGGCTGTCCTGCAGCGTGACCCTGCTCGGCAACAAGGTCGACAAGCTCGATATGCCGCCATATCGCGATAACGTCTATTCCCTGCATTGAATCAATACCGCGGCCGCTTCGCCCCTTCCCCCACCGGATCATTGCACATCGGCTCGCTGATTGCCGCAGTCGGCAGCTATCTTGAAGCCAGAAGCCATGGCGGAAAATGGCTGGTACGCATGGAAGACCTCGACCCGCCACGCGAAATTCCTGGCGCCGCAGATCAGATTCTCAGAACACTGGAAGCGTATGGGTTCGAGTGGGACGAGTCTGTACGCTATCAAAGCCGGCAGCATGAGTCCTATGAAACCGCGCTCGACACCCTGAAGCGCGATGGCCTGCTTTATCCTTGCGGGTGCACGCGCAAGGAAATCGCGGATTCCGTCCTGTTTGGCATCGAAGGGCCCGTTTACCCCGGCACTTGCCGCCATGGCCTGGCAGAAGGGAAAATTCCCCGCGCATGGCGCATCCGTGTTGAAGATCGCGAGATCGGCTTCGAAGACGGGGTTCAAGGCACAGTCACACAAAACCTGTCACAGGATATCGGCGATTTCGTGCTCAAGCGTGCTGACGGCTTCTACGCCTACCAACTAGCTGTAGTGGTCGACGATGCGGAACAAGGGATTACGCACATCGTCCGCGGGGCAGACCTGCTCGACTCGACGCCGCGACAAATTTATCTTCAGCAGAAGTTGCACTTGCCGACGCCAACCTACATGCATCTACCCGTCGCCGCCAACGATGCAGGTGAAAAACTCAGCAAGCAAACATTGGCAAGCCCGCTCAGCCTGAACGCGATCACTCCAGCGCTGTATCAGGCCTTGCAGTTTCTCGGACAGCATCCCCCAACGGACTTGTCACAATCGGATCCGGAAACCCTCTGGGCCTGGGCTAAACTGCATTGGCATAGCGCCAGTATTCCCCGCGCCCGTTCAATCAGGATCAACGCCTAAACAGCTGGACGTCCGTGTGCCTGCGTCACCTGAAACTGGCCAGCCAAACCATGCAGTTTGTGCGCCGTTTGCCGTGCCTGAAGTACCGTGTGATTAAGGTCTTCCAGCGCGCTGCGCATTGAGGTGGTGACCTTGGCCACACCTTGTACCCGCCCGCCATGGGCGTATGCGCTTTGCGAGATTTCGTGCAACAGACTCAGCATGCGCTCCAGGATGTCCTGCATACCGTTGTTTTCCGAGGCGGTCTCTTCGGCGAGCCGGATCCCCTCTTCCATTTTCACCATGCCGCTATCCATATTGACCACTGCATCACGCGCCTTGCCCTGCACCGTCAAAATCATACCGCGTATCTCGCTGGTCGCTTGCGCGGTACGTTCAGCCAGTTTGCGTACTTCATCCGCCACCACCGAAAACCCGCGCCCGGCATCGCCCGCACGGGCTGCTTCGATCGCGGCATTCAACGCCAGCAGATTGGTCTGGTCAGCGATATCGTTGATCACATCAACGATCCGTCCGATCTGATCAGTGCTGCTGCTGAGGTCTCGAATAGTCTGGGTAGAAGTGTCAATCGACAGGCGAATGTTCTGGGTACGTGCTCGCACCACCTCAAGCTGCTGCTGAGAGTTGTCCACAGCATGTTGCATCGCCGCACGAATATCTGCAGTCGTCTTATTGGCTGAATCAATATCCGACATTTGCTTTTCGAGAAGTGTGAGGATCTCGTGCACCGCATCCAGCACCTGCATGCTTGAACTCATGGCGTGGTGGTTGCGATGTTGCATATTGTCGTGATTGACATTAATTTCATCGGTCGCCACGATGACGCGGCTCACCGTCGAATCCAGCGTATCGACAAAGCTGTTGACCCATTGCGCCATCACGGAGATTTCATCGGTGGCAGCCTCGGATCGCTCAAACCGCTGCGAAAGATTGCCGCCCCCCTCCGCCAGATTGCGCACCACCTTGGCCATGGAACGCATGCGTTCGGTCATGGGCTTCACTGAATATCGGTAGAAAAAGAGAGACCCGAATGTCATCAACCCCAGGTGGACCAGTTCGGTTTGAATGCCGTTCAGCCCTGAAAAATAGGCGATCACCAGATTGACCAGCCAGGCGCCGAAAACAATCGCGAAGTAGGACTGTTTCTGGCGATACGCGATGGAGCGGAACCGGAAGGCTTCTTCTAGATCGGCCTCGCACATCATGCCCCAGGCATCCGGCGAACCCGGCATCTGAAAGGTGACCCCCTTGCCGATCACAGGGATATGTCGGTAATCGGAATACCCAGGATACGTCACGAACAGATTTTCGCCCTGGCTGATGGTCTCGCGGACGCCGGGGTGCAGCTTGCCGGTGGCTGGGTCGTTGAACACCAGTTCAAGCTCGGTATGCTGTCGAATACGCACTGTGCCGTATGCCGTACGAACACCGTCCTTCAGATTGTCACCGAGACTAAAGGTGTTGTCCTCGAATCGTGAACGTGACAGTGCAGTACCGGGCTTGATGGCTGGATCAAAGGCCGGCTTGACCATGAACAGATAATTATCGCCGGATTCGATGAACACATGACCAGCCTCACGCTGGATGATATCGCCCAAGACATCGTTGGGCACCCGCCCGCACAGGCAACCGAGCGTTTGTCCATCACGCACCAGCGGCAGGTAGAACATCAGGGTCACCGCATCGTGAAACCTTGAACTGCTGGGGCCGATCATTCTGGTTTTCTCGTCGACATAGGGCCCATGGAGAAAATTTTCCCGCAATCCCTGCTGCACGGCTGCCGCAGCAAGATCGGACTGACCGACCCGCTGGGTAAAGGTTGATGCCAGCACCCTGCCGGCGGTGTCGATTACAAACAACTCGGAGAAATCGTAAAAGGCAGGCTTTTTAGCATTCAGCACAGCCACATCGATTAGCGGGAACCCATCAATTAATTCCACCGATAAATTTTCGAGCATGCTCCACTGTTGCTTTGCCCAGCCTCGCAGCATATTCACACGAGTCGTCGCAATCGCCTCGAAGGTTTCTTCGAGCACAGGGTAGCGGCGGCGATTCAGATAACAAGCCCAACGCATCGCAAGCTTGCCGGTTTTGCCCGTCCATGGCAGCCAACTGAGCTCCTGGCGCGAGAGGTGCATGATTTCACTTTTCAACATGATATCTACCCGGTTTCTGGTTTAAGTGGATGAATCCTATTCAGCAAGTTCCAGACCAGCCCAGCATGAAATTGCTTATTTGCCGTTTCGCCTAAAGAAAACTGGTAGCGCCAGCCCCAATCAAGCGCATTGCTGGTGCAAGCGCACCGATTCAGTTCATGGAAATGGGGGAAAAGCCTACTTGCAGATCAGTTGCAGAAAAGCATCTTCTGGAAGTGGCTTGCTGAACACATAGCCTTGCAGTTCATCGCACCCGATACCATGCAAAAAAGCCTGCTGATAGGCGGTCTCGACGCCCTCGGCTACGACCTTGAGTCCAAGACCATGCCCGAGAGCGATAATGGCTTTCAGGATAGCGATGTTTCTCGGTTCGGTTTCCAGATTGCCGACAAACGCTTTGTCGATCTTGAGGCGATCGACCGGAAAATCCTTCAGGTAGGCCATGCTTGAATAGCCCGTACCAAAGTCATCAATAGACAGTTTGACCCCAAGCGCTTTCAGATCGTGCAGGGTTTGAATAAAGTGGCCTGTGTCGTGCACCAGCATGCCTTCAGTAATTTCCAGTTCCAGGCAATGGGGTTCCAGCCCGGTTTCGGCCAATACCCGCCGCACCATACCCACCAGATCAGACTGGCGAAACTGACGTGGCGACACGTTGACGGCAATGGGCAGCGTACTTCCGAGTGTCTTGCCGAGATTGCTGGCCATCCGGCATGCCGTCAACATCACCCATTCGCCAATCTGCTCAATCAGCCCGGTCTCTTCAGCAACCGGGATAAAACTCAGCGGCGAGATCATGGCCTCACCCAGTGGTTGCCATCGAATCAGCGCTTCAGCACCGCAGATCAGACCACTGGCAAATTCGCGCTTGGGCTGGTAGTGCAGCACAAACTCGTTATTCTCGATCGCCTGCCGCAACCGGTGTTCCAGGTCCAGCCTGACCATCAACACCTGGTTGAGTTCTCTGGTATAAAACTGAAAGTTGTTACGGCCAGACTGCTTGGCCTTGAACATCGCGGCATCAGCATTTTTGAGTATCTCTGCCGGATCCCGCCCATCGTCAGGATAGAGGCTGACTCCGATACTGCATGAAACACTGTAATCCCAGCCGTTGATCACCATCGGCCTAGCCACCTTGGCAAGAATGCGCTGCATGCTGTGCTCGATATCTCCCACCTTTTGCAGACCGTTGAGCAGCATGACGAATTCGTCACCACCCAAGCGCACCAGCGTATCTGATTCACGCACGCATTCTGCCAATCGCCGTGCCATTTCAATCAGCAGTTGATCACCGACATGGTGGCCCATGCTGTCGTTGATCAGCTTGAACTGGTCCAAATCAATAAAAGCCACCGCCACCTTGCTCTGATATCGATCGGCGAAACTGATGCATTGTTGCAACCGGTCCGAGAGCAGTGTGCGGTTGGGCAGCCCGGTCAGGCTGTCGTGTGTGGCTTGATACTCGATCTGCTGTTGGTAGTTTCTGCGTTCGGTGATGTCTTCAACGGTGCCTTCATAGAACAGCAGCTTGCCATCTGCATCGCGAACCTCACGAGCATTTTCTGAAATCCAGATCATCTCGCCACCCTTGCGATAAACCTGCGCTTCAAAGTTCCGCACCTGCCCATGTTCACCCATCAACGCGATGAATTCGTCACGCTTGCCGGGTTCAACGTAGAGTTGTTGCTGGATATCCGAGATGCCTTGCAACAGTGCATCGCCCGATTCGTAACCGTAAATGCGCGCCAGTGCCGGGTTGAAATTCAAGTACTTGCCGCTTGGGCTGGTCTGGTAGATGCCTTCAATAGCGTTATTGAAAATTGAAAGGTAGCGCTCTTTGGCCTCAAACATGGCTTCTTCATTGCGCTTGCGCTGGGTGATGTTCTGGATGAAGCCTTCCAGTGCCTCAACACCGCCCGCCTCATTGAAAATCGGCGTTCCTCGCTCCTCAACCCACTGAATGCTGCCATCCGCGTGCAGGATGCGATATTCCAGCTCAAATTGTTCCCCGGCCTGGACTGCTTTCTGAATACGCGCTCGAACCCATGCACGGTCAGATTTCAGCGTGATCGCTTCGTATGAAACGCGCCGATTGTCTATCAACGAATCAGCCTGATAGCCAGTCAAGCTGAGGCAGCCCTGACTGACAAACACCATGGTCCATTCATCGTCGTAAAGGCAACAGTAGACCATGCCGTTGAGATTACCCATCAACGAATCGAGCATGCGCTCACGATCCTGAAGCAGGGTTTGCAGAATGTTTTCCGACTTGCGAGATGTGCTGATGGAGTTCAAAATCGGGCCTCTTTAGCTGTGCATATCAAATAAGCACTCAGGGCCATTAAAAGCAGTTTTTGTACCAACAAGAGGAGCTGCATTATCGATGGCGTGCATCCATGTCTGGGCAAAGGCCCGGATAACATCCTGAAATTTCCGGCACTTACAAAACCGTCAACATCCTGCACAAAAAAAGGGCGGACGCCAATGGTATGATGTCGTCCTTCTAGTGTTTGGCAAAACTCAAGTGGCCCAGCAAGACTCCCTGCATCGTTTTATCTTTGAGCATGCTCCAATCCGGGGCGAGCTCGTGCGGCTGAACAACACCTGGCGATCCGTGTTGCAGAATCATGATTACCCGCCGGTATTGCTGAAAGCCATGGGTGAATTGATGGCCGCTGCGGCACTGCTCGCAGCCACACTCAAATTGCAGGGAGCACTCGTCCTGCAACTGCAGGGGCATGGCCCGGTCACGCTGCTGGTGGTCGAATGTACCGGCGACATGACCATGCGCGCCACGGCCAAGTGGTCAGGCGACCTGGCATCAGGCAGCCTGCGTGAACTCATCGGCGACGGCCGTTTTGTGATCACGCTGGACCCCAAAAATGGCACCCAGGCCTATCAGGGCATCGTTCCGCTGGAAGGCGACAGCATTGCAGATATCCTGCAGAACTACATGATGCGTTCCGAGCAGTTGGACACCCGCCTGTTTCTTGCTGCCGACGACCATCAAGCGGCGGGCATGCTGCTACAGAAGCTGCCAGACCAACCAGAGCAGGATCTGGATGCCTGGCATCGCGCCGGCATTCTCGCCGAGACCGTCAAACCCGAGGAACTACTGGGCCTGCCCGCAGAAACGCTGTTGCAGCACCTGTTCAGCGAAGAAGACCTGCGTCTGTTCGAACCGCAGCCTCTCCGCTTTTATTGCAGTTGCTCACGAGAAGGCGTTTCCAACATGCTACGCATGCTGGGTCGCGAGGAAATCGACAGCGTGCTTGCCGAACAAGGAAGCGTCGAAGTGAATTGCGATTTCTGCAACCAGCATTATGCTTTTGATGCGGTGGACATCGAACAGGTATTCAGCCAGGAACATAGCGCACCGGGCGGCCAGACCAGACACTGAGGCCGACGCCTCGCAACCGGCTGACCCGATAAAGGATCAGTCCGGCATCACGCAGGACTCCAGTCCGGTACTCAGCCAATCGAGGGGGCTGATGAATTCAAAGCCTGCCAGCGTGCTTGATTCGCCATCGCCCTTCTTCAGCAGCCACAACTCCACCAGTCGAACGGATAAACCAGCCATGCCAGGCAAGTTGATCCGGCAATTGGTGAACTCGCGACCCTTATGAAAGTACCCCAAATGGGCCTCAGGGATGAGGGCGCCAAATCCCCCCGGACTGATATCCGTCGAATCAATATCGATGGTTTGTTCGATGCTGATGGGAATGGTACAGACCAATCGGCCTATATCATTCGCGTTCAACCTTGCAAATCTGCGATGCTCGACAAAGTCATTATTGGTTTCAGCCATCAACAGTCTCCTTCTATCAAATCAGGCTATCGGCGTACAAACTCAATTGTTGATAGTAGCGATGCAAAATCATGGTCGCCGCGTCTGGCGCACACGCTCAAACACACAAATCGCCGCGGCTGCCGCCGCATTAAGCGACTCGACCGCCCCGGGCATGGGAATGGTGAAGCGCTGGCTGGCCGCTGAAACCAGAGCCTGACTCAGCCCCGCCCCTTCGTTGCCAATCATGAATGCAATCGGCCCTTTCAGGTCGATGTTATAGAGTGGTTGTCCTTGCAAACAGGCTGCCAGCGCCGCCCCTTTGAACCCTGCCACCGTTGCCAGTAAATCGGTACGCTCCACGATGGGCAGCACGAAATGGGCGCCCATGCCGGCACGCAGCACCTTGGGCGACCAGGCATCAACGCAACCTGCTGACAAGTAGGCGACCTCCACACCGGCCGCAGCAGCCGAGCGCAGGATGGACCCCAGATTGCCGGGATCTTGCAGGTCCTCCAGAATCAAGGCAAATTGTGGCGCAGAGGGAATCACGGGCTGCGGAATATCGATCAGCGCAAGAATGCCGGTCGGAGTTTCCACCGGCGAAATCTCGCTGAACAGGGCGCTGGGCAGGCTGATGCTGTGCAGCGCATGAATACGACCCAGCAGGGCCGCCACTTCGACGTGGCCAAGTGCGCTTTCGTTCACTACCAGCGTGTGCAGCGCATGGCCTGAAGCGATGGCAGCTTCAATCAGATGCACGCCATCCAGCAACGCCTGCCCGGCCTTGCGACGCTCGCGCGCCGATTCGGCCAGCTTCTTGAGCTGCTTGAAGGTAGGGTTGTCGCGGGATATGATGCTTTTCATCACCTGTTCATGTTTCATGAGTCCTGTTCAGGCATTATAGATTCGCCCGCATCGTTCGTTCAAAGAATCACACCATGCCACCCACACAGCTCCGAGCCATTCAGGCCGACATTACCACCTTACGGGTAGATGCCATCGTCAATGCCGCCGACAATGCACTGCTGGGCGGCAGCGGTGTGGATGGCGCGATTCATCTTGCGGCTGGGCCCGAGCTCCTGAAGGAGTGCCGCAGTTTGAACGGATGCATGACCAGCAAGGCCAAGATCACGGGTGGATATCTGCTCCCAGCCGAGCATATCATCCACACAGTCGGCCCGATCTGGCGTGGTGGCGAGCAGAATGAAGCGCAACTGCTACGTCAGTGTTATCAAAATGCGCTGCGGCTTGCAGTCAAAATTAAGGTGCACAGCATCGCCTTTCCTTGCATCAGCACCGGCGTGTACGGCTATCCACTGGAACCGGCTGCGGCCATCGCTGTCTCTACAGTGAGGATGTTTTGCGCGCAGCACGCTGGGCTGGATGAAGTCGTTTTCTGCTGTTTTTCAGAATCTGCGTTGCAAGTGTACGAAGCATTATTGAAGCGCCCCGGATAAACGCGCTATATTGACCGCACACTTTCGTCCAAACGACCCCATGTCTTTTTCCATCATCTCGACCATCATTGCATTCACCCTGGCTGGTGTCGTGGTTTCTATCTGGAAAAAATCACAGACAGCCGTTCGTGCAGAATATATCCGCGAGTACACTTTTCCTCCGGGCCTATTCGACAAACTGCGCAACAAGCGCCCCGAACTCACATTAAAAGATTGTCAACTTGCAAGCCATGCGCTTCGGCAGTTCTTTCTGGCGTACCTCAAAAGCGGCTGCAAGTTCGTGTCCATGCCCTCGCAGGTGGCAGACGATCTGTGGCACGAGTTAATTCTCTATACCCGTCACTATGAGCTTTTCTGCAACAAGGCTTTTGGCCGATTCATGCATCACACACCCGCCATCGTATTGACGGCTGATAAACAGGGAAACACCGGCCTGCGCCGATGCTGGTGGTATGCCTGCAAAGAAGAAAACATCAACCCCAAGGCACCGACGCGCCTGCCATTGCTTTTCGCACTGGATAGCAAACTCAAGGTTGCCGATGGCTTCATTTATCAGCCTGATTGCAAATCGTTGGGCAACCATCAGGGTGGCGGCAACGGAAGTGTCTATTGCGGCGGGGACTTCTCCAGCGACAATTTCGATGGATCAACAGCCGGATTTGGTGACGGTTCATCCGGTGACGGTGGGAGCGATGGAGATGCAGGGGGTGGGGACGGAGGCTGCGGAGGGGGATGCGGTGGCGACTAATAGCCGATTTCACTTTGCATGCACGACGGCCTTCAGCCTCCTGTTGGGAATATCCGCATTTGCACAGGCGGCAGAACAACCAGCCTCCCTTCACGCTGACCCACGCGTAACCGCGATAAACGCGGAAATCAAAAGACTATGGTTATCGATCCAGGCAGAAATCGGCGACCCTGTTGCTAGCCAGATTCCAGAATGCGGGGTGATACCGATCGGGGCGCGAGTTTGCGGCGGGCCTTCCAGTCATGTAGTCTATTCTCGTAGAATCAGTAATGAGGCGCGCCTCAAACTGCTAGCAGATCGCTACACAAAACTGGAAAAGGATCTGAACCGGATATCGGGCGCAGCAAGTATTTGCTCGATTGAACTCCCACCACAAATTATTCTGATTGATGGCCGCTGCCGTGCCATCAACAGGCCTGATACCAACACGCCTCAATAAAACAATCAAAAAATGCAACTTGAACGTATCCTCCACTCTCAGGGCTTCGGCAGCCGCAAGTTGTGCCGCATTCTTTGCTACGACGAGCGCGTGGCAGTCAATGGCGACATCTGCGACGACCCTTCAGCCGATTTCGCCACTGACAACCTGACCCTCACCGTCGATGGGGAAATATGGCCTTATCACGAAAAAGCCTACCTGATGCTGAACAAGCCAGCCGGCTACGAATGCTCGCTGAAGCCACAGAACCATCCCGGGGTTCATGCCTTATTGGCGACGCCACTCAGAGAACGTGGCGTGCAGAATATCGGCCGGCTGGATGAAGACACCACCGGGCTGCTGCTGTTTTCGGATGACGGCACCTTCATCCACCGCATGGGTTCACCCAAGTGGAAGGTACCCAAGGTGTATGAAGTCACCACCAAGCACCCGGTTGATGCCCGTCAAACGCAGTCACTGGTTGACGGCGTATTGCTCAACGACGAAACCGTGTCGATCGCGGCGCTGGAATGCGAGGCTGTCGGCACGCACCTCTTGCACCTGACACTGGGTGAAGGCAAATATCATCAGGTCAAGCGCATGGTCGCCGCTGTCGGCAACCGTGTAGAAGCATTGAAGCGCATCGCCATCGGTAACCTGACGCTGCCGGATGATCTGCCCGTGGGCAAGTGGCGCTGGTTGAGTACTGAAGACCTTGAAAAGCTGCGCCGTTGATATTTTTCGATTAATATTAATGACGACAAACGTATCCAATTTCCCTGTCATGGTCATGGGAATAAGGTAATCGAGGGATCAAAACATGGCGCAACAACCGATACGACAACCCGGCAAGGCTGAAATCCAGCCCCTGTTCAACATGCTCAATCATGGCCAGATGCCGCAGGCCGAAGCCGGCGCCAAGGCCTTGTTGGGCAAGTATCCGAACACGTTCATCCTCTACAACGTGCTGGGCGTCGCGCAAGAAAACCAGCAGAAATTCGAAGAAGCCGCGGTCACTTATCGCAAGGCATTGTCGCTGGAACCGAACATCGCAGAAATCCACGTCAATCTCGGCGCGGTACTGGGCCGGCTCGGGCAGTCCGATGCTGCGATCGACCACTATCGTAAGGCCACCCAACTCAATCCGCGTCTACCGGTAGCGCCGTTCAATCTCGGTATCATTTTGCAGGAACAAGGGCGGCTGGAAGAAGCCGTCGCCGCTTACCGCAAGGCCATCGCCATCGAGCCCGGCTTCTACGAGGCGCTGGGCAACCTCGGCACCATACTTCAGCGCCAGGGCAAGCTGGAAGAAGCGGTCAGCACCTACCGCAAGGCGCTGGCTATTCATCAAGATGCCCGCGGATTCTT
>Ga0265331_10000819_pt1 | contig 25598 bp, 28 predicted proteins | sample 41923metaG_FD_202088 | JGI IMG/M metagenome (GOLD analysis project Ga0265331, IMG submission 202088) | Rhizosphere microbial communities from Carex aquatilis grown in University of Washington, Seatle, WA, United States - 4-19-23 metaG | ecosystem: Host-associated > Plants > Roots > Rhizosphere... | reverse complement strand
TCCGAAATGAACGCGGTTTTGTCGCCGACTTTGGCGTCGATTTTCAGCGCGAGCAGGACTTCATAAGCATTTGGCCCCACCGCGCGGGTATTGATATTCACACCCATATTCATCATCGGTGCGGATTCGGCGGGCGCAAAAATCTGCGGCGCGTTCGGGTTTTCGAACGAGAAATCCTTTACATATTGGGCCGATATGGTCACCGGCATGCCGGCGGGTTGCGAAGCGGGGGCGTTAGGTGCGGTTGTCATAGGTTTTGTCGATGGTTCGGGGTTGAAATCGATTCATGCCTATCACGGAAAAAGCTTCTCCGCAACGCGGCAAGGGCTTATAATCACCGTATGGATTACGACATCATCATCTACGCCCTCGTGGCGGTTCTTATTCTGGCGCGGCTGTGGACAGTCTTGGGGCAGCGGGGCGGCGATGACCGCACGCGTATCAATCCCTTTGCCGCGCGGCCACCGACCACGCTTGATGCAGGGCCGACAGCTATCGCAGGTCCGCAGCGCACCGAAACGCCGTTGCTGCTGAAGCCGATGCAGCTTGCGCCGGATTCGCTGGCCGGTGGCTTGGCAAGTATCCGCGTCGCCGACCCAACCTTCGACGAAAAACAATTTTTGCAAAAAGTGCGCGCGGCCTTCACCACGATCCTCGCCGGTTTTGCCAAAGGCGATCTGACCGAGGCGGCACCGTTTCTGCACCCTGTCGTTCTGGCGCAATTCAAGGACGCCGTTGAAGCCCGTCAGCAAGCGGGGCAGAGCATGGATCACCGTTTAGTCGCGATCCGTGAAGCCGAATGTGTGACCGCCAAAAGCGAGGGCAACCATGCGACGATCACCGTGCGTTTTGTCAGCCAGCAGGAAACGACGCTCCGTGACTCCCTTGGCGCGGTTCTGGATAACAGCGGCAAGACGGAAGAGATCACCGACCTCTGGGTTTTCGCCCGTGATGTGAAAGCCGACCCGAACTGGATTTTGGTCGAGACGAAGTCGTAGAGCCATGGCACCACAGCGAACCTATATGGCCGCTTCGGTGCCCCGCTTTCTCCGCCAAACCCGTTTGGGTTATTTGCCGTTGAATGCCGTGATCGGCAGCCGGTTGGTGACTGGCGATGGCGGAGAAAACCTCTGTTTTGATATTATCATGCTACCCGCGAAAGAATTTCAGCGCATGCGCGGTCATGTTGGCTTGCAGCACGTTATTGCGCCTGTCTTGAAATTTGGACCAACCTTCAATCCGGCTTTTGTTCTTGCCGATACCAAGCAAATCGTCGTTCCCGCAGATCAGCTCAATCCGGAGGAGTTTGCCAGAAACTATTTCATGAAAGCGTATGGCCTGATTGCAGCGGATAAGCCTGTCAAAGATAAGAATGAATCACCTTTTTCTAAACTTGCTAATGAATGCACGCGTGGCGTGCCCAAAAAAATCAGTTCGTTTTTTGTCGGGTTGGTTTTGGCTTGTTTATTCCTTGCGGCCTGCACCACCGAACCAACGCCACCAACCACCCCCAAGCGCGTCCTGACCCCTGTCCGTTTCGCCGATTTGCCGAATTGGCAACAGGATACGGTGGCGGAGGCGTTGCCAGCTTTCCGCCGTTCCTGCCAAAGCCTTGGCCGGAAAACGGATTGGGCGGGGGCTTGTGCCGCGTTGGCGGCGGTGCCGGATAACGATAATCAAGCGGCGCGGGGTTATTTCGAAACCTGGTTCCGCCCTTATGCTGTGTCGGATAATGGCAAGCGTGATGGGTTGTTCACGGGCTATTACGAAGCGGAATTGCATGGCTCGATGCAGCGTCATGGTGCCTATCAAACACCGCTTTATGCGTGGCCAACGGATTTGATCGCGGTTGATCTCGGCGATTTCAAAACGGAATGGAAGGGCAAGCATCTGGTCGGCAAAGTCGTCGGGCAAAATCTGAAACCCTATGACGACCGCGCCGCCATTGCGCGTGGTTCCTTGGCGAACAGGGCGGCGGTTCTGGCGTGGGTGGATGATCCTGTGTCGGCCTTTTTCCTTGCGGTGCAGGGATCGGGGCGGGTGCGGCTTGATGACGGGCGCACGCTGAATATCGGTTATGACGGCGCGAATGGGCGCGATTATGTGGCCATCGGGCGGAAATTGGCCGACAGTGGCGATCTGCCGAAACCGGTGACGATGCAAAGCATCCGCGCATGGCTCGCGGCGCATCCGAACCGCGCCGATGATGTGATGAATATGAATCCGTCTTTCGTTTTCTTCCGTACGTTGCAGGGCGACGGGCCGATCGGGGCGCAAGGTGTCGCCCTCACCCCGCGCCGCAGCCTCGCGGTCGATCCGGCGTTTGTCGCGCTGGGGACTCCGGTGTGGCTCGATAGTGCCGATGGCGAAGGGCAGGGGCTGCAACGCTTGATGATCGCGCAGGATACCGGCGGCGCGATCAAGGGCGTCGTGCGCGGCGATATGTTCTGGGGCTTCGGCGCGGAGGCGGAGCGCAAGGCCGGTGCCATGCAAAGCACTGGCCGCGCCTTCCTGCTGCTGCCGAAAACGGTGACGGGCTATGACCAGTGATGATCCCGTCTGGACCGCCTATGCCAAGGGCGTGAAGAAGATACGGAAAGCGAAGGCGGTTGTTAAACCGGTGTCGTCATCCCGACGTAAGTCGGCTTGCTGCGAAGCAGCGAGCGCGTTGACCTTAACCCGATGTATACATCGGGCCAGCGCGAGCGATAGCGAGCATAAGAGTCCTCGTCCCGCAGACGCGGGAGGCTGGATTCCGACTTTCGTCGGAATGACGCAAAAGGCAAAACCATTGCACATCATCCTCGACCGCCGCGTCGAAAAGAACATACGCCAAGGCGATATTGCGCTAGAGGCGCGGATCGATTTGCACGGCATGACGCAATCCGAAGCCTATGACGCGCTGGCGCGGTTTATGGCGAAGCAGGTCAAAGCGGGGCGGCGCAATTTGCTGGTTATCACCGGCAAGGGGCGCGGGAACGCGGGTGTTCTGAAGACCAACCTGCCGATGTGGCTGCAATCCCTGCCGGAAGCCTCTGCCATCCTCACCTTACGCCCTGCCGCGCCGAAACATGGCGGGGATGGGGCGTTTTATGTGGTTTTGAGAAAGAGGCCGGAGGTTAGGGGCTAGAGGAGAGGTTGGGGAATAGGCTTTCGCAGTTGCTTATCGTGCGTTATATAGCCATTCGACACCCTAGCCTCTAACCTCGAACCTCCAGCCTCCACCATGACCCACACTCACAAAATCGCCCGCGCTTTGATCTCCGTTTCCGATAAAAACGGGCTTGTTGAATTCGCCAAGAAACTGGCGGCGGATGGTGTTGAAATCCTGTCCACCGGCGGTTCGGCGGAAAAGCTGCGGCAGGCGGGGATCAAAGTGGTGGAGGTCGGCGATTACACCGGCTTTCCGGAAATGATGGATGGCCGCGTCAAGACTTTGCACCCGCGCATTCATGGCGGGTTGCTGCAACGGCGCGATCTGAAGGAGCATCAGGAAGCGGCCAAGCAACACAACATTCCGCCCATCGATTTGCTGGTGGTCAATTTGTATCCTTTCCGTGCCACGGTGGCCAAGGGCGCGGATTTCGAAACCTGTATCGAAAATATCGACATCGGCGGTCCGGCGATGGTTCGCGCCGCCGCCAAGAACCATGATTTCGTCGCCGTGGTAACCGATGCCGCGCAATATGAGGATGTGCTGGCCGAGATGAAACAGCATGGCGGTGGCACTTCATTGGCCTTCCGCAAGAAGCTGGCGGCCGCCGCTTACGCTCATACCGCAAGTTATGACTCGGCGGTAAGTGGTTGGTTTGCCAAGCAATTGGGTGAAACCTATCCTGAAACATTAACTCTGGCGGCGACCAAGCGGCAGGCACTGCGCTATGGCGAAAACCCGCATCAGACGGCGGCCTTTTACGTTACGGATTCAAAACGTATCGGCATCGCCAGCGCGATCCAGATTCAGGGTAAGGAACTCAGTTACAACAACCTGAACGACACCGACGCGGCGTTCGAACTGGTTTCGGAATTCACCGACAGCCCCGCCATCGCCATCATCAAACACGCCAATCCATGCGGTGTAGCGATGGGTAAGGATCTGCTGACGGCGTACCAGAGTGCCTTGGCCTGCGATCCTGTCAGCGCGTTCGGCGGCATCATTGCCTGCAACCGCCCCCTCGACGGCAAGACGGCCAAAGCGATTTCGGAGATTTTCTCCGAAGTCATCATCGCCCCCGATCTCGACAACGAAGCGAAGGAGATTTTGGCGGCGAAGAAAAACCTCCGCGTTCTCCTCACCCGCTCCATGCCCGATCCACATGACGAAGATATGGTGGTGAAATCGGTGGCGGGCGGTTATCTGGTGCAAACCCGCGACAATGTCGTGCTGGACAAAGCGCAATTGAAGGTCGTTACCAAACGCAGCCCCAGCGACGCCGAAATGCGCGATTTGCTCTTTGCCTTCACCGTTGGCAAGCATGTGAAGTCGAACACAATTGTTTACGCGAAAGACGGCGCAACGGTCGGCATCGGCGCAGGGCAGATGAGCCGTGTTGACAGTGCCCGTATCGCGGCGCGCAAAGCCGAAGACGTTGCCGCCGCCGAAAAACTCGCCGCCCCGCGCACGCGCGGATCATCGGCGGCATCGGACGCGTTCTTCCCCTTCGCCGATGGCCTGCTGTCGGTCGCCGAAGCTGGCGCAACCGCCGTCATCCAACCCGGCGGTTCCGTGCGCGATGCCGAAGTCATCGAAGCGGCGGATAAAGCCGGTCTGGCGATGGTGTTCACGGGGATGCGGCATTTCAGGCATTAAGTGGCCTGATTAAATTGTATGTACAATTTAATTGACAATTCCCTCAACATCTGATAGGGTGATGAGTGTGGAATACGAGTGGGATGATGAAAAGAACGTCGTCAATCGACTGAAACACAAAATCGATTTTACCGATGTCGAGGACGTGAATTGGAGTAGAGCGGTTGTTGTCGATCGTTCCCGTCATGGTGATGCGGAATCTCGATTTGCGGGCATTGGTTTGTTGAATGGTAAACTTCATACGGTGATTTTCACATGGCGCGAGGGCAGGATGCGGATTATCAGCCTGCGACGGGCCAACAAGGGTGAGGAGAAAATATATGCAAAAAACCCGCAAAACCGGTAAGGGGCGTTTTTATGCCGATGATGCTCCATTAACAGCCAAAGAGCTTCGCACCGCGCGCCCCGCGCGCGAAGCGTTCCCCGAACTCGTCGCCGCCTATGAAGCTGGAACTCTGCGGTATCGCGGTCAGCGCGGGGCGCAGAAAACGCCGACAAAGATTCCTGTGTCTATCCGACTTTCACCGGATGTTCTGAACCATTTCAAATCGATGGGGGCTGGGTGGCAGACGCGGCTTGATAACGCGTTGCAATTACTGATCGGCGCGGCGCACTAACCCATGACCCAAAAACGTTACCAAAACCTCACCCAGCTTGGCCGCAAAACCGCGTTGCCAGCCTCGCCAGACAAGGCGGAGCTGGAGCGGGTGGCGAAGCCGCATCCGGCGCATGATTATCTGGTACGCTTTACCTGTCCCGAATTCACCAGCCTGTGCCCGATGACGGGGCAGCCGGATTTCGCGCATCTGGTAATCGATTATGTGCCGAATAAATGGCTGATCGAAAGCAAGTCGCTGAAGCTTTACCTGCAATCCTTCCGCAACCACGGCGATTTTCACGAGGCTTGTACCGTCGGTATCGCCGACCGATTGATCACGTTCCTTGCCCCCAAATGGCTGCGGATTTCCGGCTATTGGTACCCGCGCGGCGGCATGCCGATCGACGTTTTTTTCCAAAAAGGCAAACTCCCCACGGGCGTTTACGTGCCGGATACCGGCGTCGCGCCCTATCGGGGCAGGGGGTAGATTTTTTTGCGTATATCGTGCATTGAGGCGTGGCAACCCCGACGAGTTATTCCCGCGCTATGACCGAAACCGATTTCGAGCCTGCTCATCAGGATATGGGGCGACATATTGTGTCGGGCATTTTGGGCTCGGGTATGGTGCAGATCGTCAAGGTGGCGTGCCAGTTTTTATCGGTCATCGTTCTGTCGCGGCTGTTGCCGCCTGCCGATTTCGGTTTGATCGCCATGGTCAGTCCGGTGTTTGCCTTCGTCACCTTGTTTCAGGATCTGGGGCTTAGCCAAGCCACCATCCAAAAACCCTCCATCACGCATGATGAAATCAACGCGTTTTTCTGGATCAATGTCGGCATCGGCGCGGTGCTGACGGTTCTGGTGATCGCCGTCAGCCCCTTGGTCGGCTGGTATTACAACGAACCGCGTGTGGTGCCTCTGACGGCGGCCATGGGTTTGTTGATCGTGATCGGATCGCTGGGCAACCAGCATGGCGCGGTGATGACCCGCCGCATGGAATTCCGCGCCCTCGCCCTCAACGGTATGATCGGCGCGGTCAGCGGAGTTGCCGTATCCATTATCTTGGCTTTGACCCTTAAGACCTATTGGGCCCTGTATTGGGGCATGGCGGCGGCGATCGTCGCGCCGGTGATCGCGATCTGGTTCGCTTCGCGGTGGAGGCCGTCGCGCCCGCGCCTCGTCGCGGGGCTGCGCGATATGTTGCGTTTTGGCGCGGGGGTTACCAGCGCGAATTTGTCCAGCTATCTGTCCATGAACACAGATAATATTCTGATTGGTTGGAAATGGGGCGGCGAAGCGTTGGGCTTTTATGATCGCGCTTACAAGCTCTTGCTGTTTCCTATCCAGCGGATCGTCGGCCCCGTGATGAACACGATGGTTCCGGTTTTATCGCGGCTGCAGGATGAGCCGGAGCGTTACAGGCGCGTGGTGTTAAAAACGCTGGCGCAGTTGACGATGGTGACATGGCCGGGGATTATTTGGGCGATTGTTTTGAATGAAACCTTGGTGCCTACGTTGCTGGGCAAGCAATGGGCTGGTTCGTCGCCGGTTTTTGCGGCATTGGCAATCGCAGGTCTGGTGCAGGTTGTCAATTATGCCATGGGCGGTCTGTATATTAGCCAAGGCCGCTCCGGCGAATTGGCGCGCTGGAGTTTTTTCGGCGCGGTCATTGATGTCGCTTCCTTCGGGATTGGTTTGCCCTTCGGCGCCGTCGGCGTCGCCACCGCCTATGCCGTCAGCGAATATATCCGCACCCCGTTTTTCTGGCGCAATGTCACGCGGTCCGGCCCCATCCGCGCTGGCGACGTTGTGCGCGCCGTAACGCCGCAGGCGATCAGCGCGTGCGTTTCCTTGGCGGCTGTTTTTCTGTACCGTTCCTTTGTGCAGGCATCGCCGATCCTGTTGTTAATCGGTGGCCTTGGCGTGGCCTATGTGGCGACTGCCGTGACGATGGGCTTGTCGCAGGGAGGACGCGAAACCTTGGGGCACACGCTGGATGTGGCCCACCGTCTCGTGCTGCGGGTTCGGAAAATGTCGAATAACCCCGATTAAGCGGATGGCGCAGCGAATTTCTGGCAAAGCTTTTTGCCAACATGGATGAAGGGAAATTCAATGGTGCGCGCCAAAATCTCCGCCGCCAGCAGCGACAACGGGAATAGGATCAAGGCCGTTTGCGCCACCGACCATGTCGCACCGATGGTCTGGTTGAGGGCGTACAAAATAGGGATGTGAACCAGATAGAGGCTGTAAGAAACGCGGCCAAGCCAGATCGGAATGCGATGCTCCAACGCTTTCTGAAATCGTTGGTTGCCAAGCGCGAGGGCGATGATGCCCACCGAGCCTAGCCCGCGAAAATAATCGACGACCGAACCCATGAAGGTGTGGTTGTCACCCTCGGCCTTGAGAAAACAATACAGGCAAAAAACAAACAACAGTCCGTGCAGCCACGGCGGTGCTGCCGCGATTTTTTGTGTCACCCGTTCGCGCGTGATGGCAAGCCATGCTCCGACAGCGAAAAAGACGATGAAATAGGCTGTGTTGACAAGTGTGCGCACAAAATTGATGGCGTCATAGCCTTGTGCCACATGGCCTTCGCTGTGCAGAAACCAGAACGTGCAAGCAAGGGACAACGCAAAACTCGCCATAACCGCACGCCATCGATAGCGAACGATGGCCGCAAGAAGAAAGGGGAACACCAGCGAGATGCGCATTTCGTGCACCAGCGACCAGATGACGCCATCCAGCTTGTTGCTGCCTGCCGTTCCCCACAGCAGGCAATGTTTCAGTAAGGTTTTTAGGGAAAGATCAACAGTGACGATATCATCCAGCCAATCCGAATTCGTGATGTGATGAATGCCGATCAGACTGTGCAGTGCATAGCTGGCTAAAACGATGAACAGAAAAACCGGATAGATCCGAAAAACACGTTTCAGTACATAACCAACATAGGCCATCGGTGTTTTTTGCAGCGAATAGGCCAGCACAAAACCGCTCAGTACAAAAAACATGATGACTGAGGCGCGACCGGCAAAGAGTTTATGATAGCCCCACAGAAGCGCGTTGAGGGGCGAGGTGAGTGCCGACGGGAATCCATGATGCGCGTCACGAAACTCAAGCGAATTCATCAGCCAGATATGCGAGCAAATAACAACGCACGCCGCCAACCCACGCAACGAGTCAAGACAGTGTAGGCGTACCGCATTACCGGCAACGGCTGGGCGTTCGATGATTTCAGTCATGGTGATTATCCGGCGCGTAAGATTTGTGCGTCGTGCCCCAAGCGTGACGGCAATAGATCAGGCTGCTCTGCCGCTCATTGGTATCCTGATAATGTTGCGGCAGGAACAGAATGGATGGAAGAATGGTCACATCCATCGGGCAGAAGGGCATAATCATCTTGGTGAAAAAACGTGGCCCCACCGATTTCCACGGCAGAATCTCTTCCCACCGGAACGGGTTCGGCCATGCCCGCCGCCAGACGCGCTTATTCATACGTGCTGTGACTTTGTTGATGGCGGCAAGGGCAGGGTGGCGCGGCACGCAGCCGATATACCCGTTGGCCACGAGGCCGGGGCTGTGGATTTCATTTTCCCACACGGCGAACATCCGTGTGTCCAGCAACCAATCATCCAGCGGACGAACGCAGGCGGAATCCGCGTCAACATAGACGCCGCCCTGTTCATACAGAATTTCATAACGCATCAGGTCGGCGACGCCTTCCCAATGACCGCCTGCGCGAAAAATGTCGATTTGCTTTTGGCTTTGCCATACCCGCGTGTCGAGTTCGGTATTGCCCCAGATTTTGAATTCCCATGCGGGGTGCATCGTCCGCCATGTCTCGATCCAGCGATCCGGACGCTTGGCTTCATCGCCTACCCAAATAACATGAAGTTTTTTGGGGATAGGGGCGAAAGGTTGTGGTGGAGTCTTGCAAGGGCGCATGTTAATGAGTTGCTTTATAGAGGCGCAGTTAACGCGCGATACATAGAGGTATGTCCGAGTTTTGTCCAGATGACCACCGTCGCCATCATCATTCCTTACTACCAGAAACGCGCGGGTGTTTTGCGGCGCGCTTTGGATTCGGTGGTGCAGCAGAATGTGCCGCCGGATGTGACGGTGGATGTTCTGGTGGTGGATGACGGTTCGCCGCTTCCGGCGGAGGGCGAGGTTGCGGGCTTGGCGTTACCACCCGCCTTTCACCTGCGCGTGATCCCCCAGCCGAACGGTGGTGTTGGCGCGGCGCGGAATACGGGATTGCAGCATGTCGGTGCCGCCACCGACTATGTCGCGTTTCTGGATTCGGATGATATCTGGCAACCGGGTTATCTGGCGCATGCGATCACCACGCTGGAACGCGGCTATGATTTCTATTTCTGCGACACGCAGCGGCAGGGAAATCCACGGACGACCTTTGCCGAAGGCTTCTTCGAACGTTTTCTGGCCTCGAAACAGGCGGTGAAAATCGACGACACGGTTTATGAGTTGGCCAAGGAAAGCTTCTTCGATCATTCCTTACGCGGGCGCGTGTTTCGTATTCCCGCGATTGTTTACCGCCGCGCTGTCGCGCCCGCTTTATCCTTTGACACATCGCTGCGCATTGCGGGTGAAGATTGCCTGTTTCTCTTCCAACTGCTCGGCCTTTGCCGCCGGTTTGCCTGCACGACACAAAAACTGGTCATCTTCGCCGATGGCGTGAATATCTATGCGGGAAAACAGGGCTGGGACAGTCCGGGGCATCTCAGCCTCTATATGGGGCAGTTGCTGGCGTTCTACCGTTGGCGCGAAAACCTGCGCCTGTCGGAAAAAAACCGGCGTTTCATCGATAAACGTATCCGCAATGTGCGCCGGCTTTTCGCTTTCCTGACCGTGCGTTATTTTTTGAAATACCGGCAACGCTGGTCGGACGAATTGGTGAGTATGACGCGGAGCGACCGGCTTTTCTGGCTTTGGTACCCGTATTACATTGTGCTTGTCATTATCGATTATGGGCTGTTAGGACGGCGCGATTTTGCACGATTGGCCGACCCCACCGCCGATGAACAAATGTTCGACGAGAATCCATGAGAATCCTCTTCATCACCGCGCATCCCTATCTGCCGCAACTGATCGGCGGAATGCAGACTTCAACCGATCAATTATGTCGCTCTTTGCAGCAGCGCGGGCATCATGTCGCGGTGCTGGTGGGGCTGACGCCGGTGGGATGGCGCGGTTTTTTGTCGCGCATCAAGCAGCAGATTAACGCGCGTCTTTTCGGCTGCAAAACAGCCCGCGATCAGGATTGTGGCTATCCCGTGTGGCGGGCTTGGTTTCCGTGGGAAGCGGTTGCCTATGTCGTCCGGCAGGAACGGCCCGAGGTCATCGTTGTTGTTGCGGGTGAACCCGTGCGCATGGGCTTGGCGGCGCAGGCGACCGGCACCCCGATTATTATGCAGTTGCAAAATGTCGAGTTTCAATTGCACGGCATGGAATTCAAAGCCCTCGGGCCCGTGGCCTGCGTGTCCAATTCGCGTTTTACCGCTGATGCCTATGCCGAAGCCTATCAAGTTCCGTCGGAGATTATATATCCGTTTATGACGCCCGACGCCTATCTCACCGAAACCAGCCGCGCGAATGTCACGTTCATCAATCCCGTTCCGCTGAAGGGGCGTGATATTGCCTTGCGCATCGCCGCGCACTGTCCTGACATTCCCTTCGCCTTTGTCGAAGCGTGGCCCTTAAACGATCAGGACAAGCAGGATTTGATGCGTGAATTGGCGCATCTACCCAACGTCACCTTGTTGCCGCCGCAAAAAGATATGCGGAAAGTTTATGGCAAATGTAAAATTTTGTTGGCGCCGAGCCTATGGAACGAAGGTTATGGCCGCGTCGCGACCGAAGCGCAGTTCAGCGGTATTCCCGTCGTCGCCTCGACGCGCGGCGGTTTGCCGGAGGCGGTGGGAACGGGTGGTGTTGTGCTTGATCCCGAAGCGCCGATCGCCGACTGGGTCGCCGTCATCCGCAAGTTGTGGGAAGATGATGCGTATTATAAGGCCATGTCAGCCGCAGCTCTCGCTTATGCCAACCGTCCCGACATCGGCATCGAGCATCACATCGAAATGTGGGAAAACGTCATGCAGCGGGTGATTGGTGGCGCCATCCGATAAGTATTCGATAGGGGCGGATCAGTTAGGATCGTTGATAACCGGTTCGGCGATGGCGATAAGCCCTTTGCAATAGGCGACGGCGTTGGCGGCTTCCATCAGCCATTCATCGATGTTCTCGTTGATGCCGCCGGTCATGATCGTTTCATAAATCAGGATGTTGGTGTCTTCATCCAGAAAGTCGGGCTTGGCAATTTGGGCAATTGTTTCTTCAACCATCGTCCAACGCGCTGTGAAGCTTGGTGTTCCAAGATGGACAACATGGCCTTCGTCAGGGGAGCTGGTTCCGTCAAAAGGTGACTCCCCCACAATCCACAAATGGCGCATCAGTTTTTTCTTGTGGAGAGCTGACTCGGCCAATTCGGTATGATGTTTGAAGCGATAAAAATCCATAGGAGGAAAAAGGGACCGCGTGAATGATTTCTTTGAAATGGTATCCACCACGATCTCTCCCGATTCTATGACGCGGTTATGCCCGTAGCATAGATCATGATGTTGAAACAAGTTTTTCTCTATTTCGTTTGGTAATCGCGCTATCATACTGATGTATGTCGATATTTTTGGTGCTTCAATTGTCAACATAGACTATCTTCACACTCCCATAGGCACATTATTCACACTTACGGATGAGCCGACCGGAAGAGGTAGCGTCAATGAAAATTAACGACTTTATCGAGAAGTCAAGCCAACCGCAGGACATTGATACGCTTTATAAATCACTCGAAAGTGTCCTTGCCCATGAATGTGGTTATGATCGTGTGATCTTCAGTCTCATGTCGGATCATGCGAGCCTCAAGCTCCCCGCCGGTCATGGAATTATGCGTAATTATCCGGACGACTGGATGCGCCATTATATCGCCAAAGGGTATGAACACATCGATCCGGTTCGCCGCTTCGGTTTCCGCAGTGTCGGTCCTTTCGTATGGGATTCCCTGCCATTAGTCATGAATATCACCGAAGAACAAAAAACCTGTATGAATGAAAGCAAGGAAGCCGGTTTTTATAATGGCGCGGCGGTTTGTTTGCGCGGCGCGATGGGTGAGATTGGTGGAATTGGCGTGGCGATGAGTAGTCAGAAAAAACTGGATTCGCCGCTTGAGGCGAAGCGCAAGCTGAGTATGCTGAATATCATCTCCCACCAATTTTATTCGGCCTTCTGTCATGTCCATAATCAGAATGTTCAGTCCGCCAATCAGGAAGTCGTCTTGACGAAGCGTGAAGTGCAGGTGGTGGGGCAGATGGCTTTGGGTAAAAAAGATATGGCCATCGCGCATGAATTGAACATCACCAACCACGCGGTTCATTTCCATACGCGCAACATTCTGAAAAAGTTTCAGGCCAGCAACCGCATCGCCGCCGTCATCAAGGCGGTGAACAGCGGCATTGTCGCGCCTGAACAATCCCTTTGGATTCGGCAGTCGGTATAATCTATCCGGCGGCAGCTGGTGGGTGATAGGCTTTGCCGATTAAATAAGGCGATGGCAGGGGGGCGCCGCTGCTCGGATCCAGAACGATTTGCACCAAAGTGCGCACGGCATTGTCGGCAAGGCATTGACCGTGGCCCGATTTTTCGTGGCCTTCTTCCGTGGCGGCGGCGCGGTAATAGGCCATGATGAAAACGCGGATCGCCGCTGTTAACGACGTCTCTTTTGATTTCTGAGTGGCAACAGCCGAGCATAAACTGTGAACCGTAATATGTTCGCGGCGGCATATATCGGTCAATCCGTTCCACATCGCGGGTTCAAGGCGGACGCTGGTGCGGTGACCATTCACCGTAATATTGCGGCTGACAAGCGTGCTGTGCGCACTGGGTTTCTTCTTGGACGAATTCAACGTGTTGGGCATGCTTACACCATCTCCATCAAGTAAGTTTGCTACGCTAGACGCCGCAAGGGAATGATTTCTGTAAAAACAGCGTTGTTTGTTAAATGGGCACGGTTACCGTCGAGTGGGGCATCCGGTGCATTCGTCGGCGAGACGAGGCCGGCTTTGTAATGATTGCACAAAACCTTTTCATGAATGCCCGTTTTGTTACGAACTCGTTCCTGCGCTTCCTTGGATACAATGACCTGACCGGCGCGTGTCCTTATGCCATCAATCAGGCAATCATCACCCAGATACTCGGCCCCCCACCCTGATTGGATAAAGACGCGATGCCAGATGAAATTCTGCATGACGCCGATATATTTCTCAATACCGTTTTCAAGCCCGAACTCGAGATATCCCAAGATAATTTCCCACTTGATGCGTTCCCTGAGGGCGGGCGGGAGGTTTTTTTCGATGCAAATGCGCGTGCCTTCCCAGATGGTCGGTGACAGGGGGAGCGACCCTTGCACCATTTCCGGCCACAAATCTTTGAGCATATAAGGTCGGTCGGTTGGGTTCAGTCTGGAACAGCCCCGAACGATGCCATGAGCATCCAGCCAAACCAAATGCACGGTCGCTAGCGTATCATATTGATCATGTTCCATGTCTTTGTAGACGGAAACGCTATAACCCTGTCGTTCTTTAAACTGTCGGTAACGTAAACGGTACAGCTGGGGAAGCACATCGCCGTACAGATGGGCGTTTTCTACATTAATGGCATATAGCATGGATGAACCCGTCGTTTGTTTCGCTATAGGCACATGGATTGGGTGAAGGAAAAATCTTGCATGAACCGTAATGACGATGTGGGATCAAAGATAGCTGCCAATCTTGGCAGGTTGGTTTTTTCCCATGCGCACTTTTTACGCAATCAAGGTAGGGTTGCCAAGCAGGAAGGCTTTGGTAGCTTATCTTCCGCTGATGTATGAGCCAAAGCCCGACGTAATACGTATGTATGTATTTAGGAAATCCATGTCTGATAAGAACGCCATCGCTATCATTATCCCCGCCTATAATGCTTCGGCTACAGTTGCGCGCGCGGTGGCTTCGGCCCTGCGCGAGCCGGAGGTGCAGGAGGTAATCGTCGTCGATGACGCCTCCACCGACGATACCATCGCCGCGGCGGTCAGCGTGTCGGATGGCAGTAAACGCTTGCGTTTAGTGGCCTTGAATAAGAACAGCGGCCCATCGGTGGCGCGGAACCGCGCCATGGCTGAAAGCACCGCGCCGTGGATCGGTATTCTGGATGCCGATGATTTTTTCATGCCGGGGCGGTTCAAGCCGATGCTGGCCCTAGCCGATAATGCCGATTTCATCGCCGATGATTTGTGGCAGGTGCCGGAAAACAATATCGGCGCGTTCAAACATTCGCTGTATGGGGATTCTCTGGACAAACCCTGCCGCGTCGGGTTCGCCGAATTTGTCCATTCGAATGTGACCCAAGCAGGACGAGAGCGCGGCGAGCTGGGATTTATCAAACCCCTCATGCGGCGGCGGTTTCTGGATAACAACCAGTTGCGCTATCAGGAATTCTTGCGTTTGGGCGAAGATTACGAATTCTACGCCCGTGCCTTGGCGCAAGGGGCGCGGGTGTTCCTGACGCCAGAGCGTGGTTATGTCTCGGTGATGCGTCCGAATTCACTCAGCGGCCAGCATTCGATTGATGATCTACGCCGTTTGCGTGATTGCGACGATAGCCTCAGCGCGCTTGCGGGGCTTTCGGAACAGGACCGCGCTGCGCTTCGTGCCCATTACGCCAGCGTCGATTGCCGTTTGCAGTGGCGGCTGCTGATCGAAGCGGTGAAGCAACGTAAACTTGCCGAAGCCTTGGCGACGTTCCAACGGCAACATCCTGTGCCGCTCTACCTCCTGTCCCAATTGGCGCAGCAAGTGGCGGTGCGGACGGGCAAAATGTTCGGGCGCGTCACCCATGCGTAAAGCCTTGCAAGCGTGGATGGGTATGGGCGTTGCCGCGCTTGTTCTTATCCTTGTCGCGCAGAGGCGGGCGGAGCTGGATCTGTGGCAGGCATGGCAGACGGCGGAATATAGCCATGGCATCGCCGTTGTTCTTATCGCCTTTCTGCTGGCGGCGCAGAGGTTGAAAGAATCCGTACCCGTTGCACGTCCATCATGGCTTGGCCTGCCATTTCTGTTGATTGGCGGTGGGTTGCAGCTGGTCGCCCATCTCGCCGCCTTCGACACGGCAGCGGAGTATGGGTTGATCCTGCAACTGGTGGGGCTCAGCCTGTCCTTTCTGGGGCGGGCAGCGACGGCGGCGATGGTTCCGGCTTTTGTCTATTTGCTTTTCGCCATCCCCTTGCCGCATCTGTTTCAGGCGAATTTGTCGCAGGACCTTCAGTTGCTCTCCTCGACACTCGGTGTTGGCGTGCTGGATATTGTTGGTATTCCGGTGTTTCAGGAAGGCAATATCATCGACCTCGGCGGCTATAAACTACAGGTGGTCGAGGCGTGCAATGGCCTGCGCTATCTCTTTCCGTTGATGAGCTTTGGCTATCTGGTCGCCTTGCTGTTGCAGGCACCTTTCTGGAAACGGGCCGTTCTTTTCATGTCCACCATTCCCATCGCCATCGGCCTTAATGCGTTGCGTATCGCCGTGATCGGCTTCACGGTCGATCAGTGGGGGCAGGGGATGGCCGAAGGCTTTATCCATGATTTCGAAGGCTGGGGCGTTTTCATCCTCTGCCTCGCGCTTCTGTTCGCCGAGACATGGTTGCTGCAAAAAATCGGCGCACCCTCGCGGTTCCGTTACGATTATCTGACATGGCCGAAAGGGGCATTGATCGGAAACGTTTCACCTCAACCGGTGCCAGCAGCGGCGGCGTGTCTTGTTGCCGCGCTTCTTGTTGTTGCCTTCGGCACAAACCGGTTGGAACATTTGCCGGAAATCCATCCGCAGCATGAATCCTTTGCGGCCTTTCCTTTATCCATCGGCGCATGGAACGGACAGCAGGGTTATCTGTCCCCCGAGATTCTGGATGCGTTGAAACTTAGTGATTACTGGCTGGCGGATTACAGGGCGGAGACGACGGCGCCAACGGTCAACCTGTATATCGCCTATTACGCAAGCCAGCGCATCGGTACCACCACCCATTCGCCGTCGAACTGTGTTCCGGGCGGTGGTTGGCAGATCGCCTCCACTGCCATAAAGCAGGTGGCCTTGTCATCCGGTGCCACCTTGAATGTCACCGAACTTCTGATCCGCCGCGCCGATGCCGCGCAGTTGGTTTACTATTGGTTCGATGAACGTGGGCGCAACCTGACCGAAACCACGATGGCCAAATGGTATCTTCTACACGACTCCATCACCATGCACCGCACGGATGGAGCCTTGATCCGCCTCGTGACCCCCGTTGCCATAGGCGAAGCCCAACCCGCCGCCGAAGCGCGAATAGGCGCATTCCTGAATGACATCTATCCAGAGCTGAAGCGGTTTGTGCCGGAGTGAGGGGGGAAGACACTACAAACCAAATCGTTTCAATGCGATCACTTTGCCTGATCCTGATTTGAAATAGTGTTCGAGTTGTCGTGCGTTCGTTTCAGTTTCTACCGCGACATAGCTTTTCAATTGTGCAGGAAGATAGCGTTTGGTTGCAATAACAGAGCCAGCATTGTGTGATGCAAAGCGACGTTTCAGATCATTGGTTGATCCAACATAAATATCGTCGTTGTTGAGCTTAAGAAAATAGACGTACCACAAGGAGACAGCCTCCCTACGCTAAAGCTTCGGGAGGTCACCCTACACTTTTTCGTTTTCGGCTGCCAGTCCACCCCAAAAGGGGTGGCCTGGCAGCCGAAGCTTTAGCGTAGGGTGGTGGGCCCGGTAGGATTCGAACCTACGACAACACCGTTATGAGCGGTGCGTTCTAACCGCTGAACTACAGGCCCTTGGCACATCGGATCGGCTGCAAATCAGTAAAACAGCTGGCGCATCAACGCAAGTTTCTTATCTTGGCCCGCCACGTTCCAGAACGCTGACCAAAGCGCGGTAGAAAAGCTGGGGGTTCTCGACTTGGTCGATGGGCGATATTTCGCCGCCTGCGCCATGCACTAGAATGGTGCCGAAACCGAGCAAGCGGCCCGTCACGGTTTGGTCGAAATTCGCGCCGGTGATGCGGCTGATAAGGATTTCGAAGGTGGCGCGGGCGATGAAGCCGTATTTGGCGATCAGGCGTTTGTTGGTGATGACGATCTCGGTCGATGTCTGGCGGACATAGGCCCCTAAAATCAACGCCGCACCAGCCAAAACGATAATCATCGCCACGGCACTGACAGATTTGGAAAATTGTTCGCCAAGATGCGCGCCAAAAAGGATGGTCAGGATCGGCAGGCTGAAATAACCCATAATCCCGCCCGCAATCGTAATGGCGAGGCCTTGCAGATACATGATCCAATGCAACGTCGCGGCATAAATAATGCGTTCGTCGGGGAGCAGAATTTTATCGACATAGGCCATGGGATATTCCTTTATGCCGCCGCAGCATGGGTTTGTTCCGCCAGAAAACGTTCGGCTTCCAGCGCGGCCATACAGCCCATACCGGCGGCGGTTACGGCTTGGCGGTACACTTTGTCCTTCACATCGCCCGCCGCGAACACGCCTGCGATATTGGTCGCAGTCGAATCCGGTTTTGTGATGATATAGCCCGCGTCGTCGAGGGCGATTTTGCCTTTGAACAGCTTGGTCGCCGGATCATGGCCGATGGCGATAAAGACACCGGCGACGGGTAGGGTAGTCGCTGCGTTGGTTTTCAGATTGCGGATTTTGACGGCATTGACGGAAAGCGTCGGCTGTTCGTCGCCGATGATCTCAGTCACTTCGCTGTTCCAGATAATGTTGATCTTTGGGTTTTGCGCGATGCGGTCATGCAGGATTTTTTCGCCGCGGAAAGAATCGCGGCGGTGAATCATAGTGACTTTGCTGGCGTGGTTGGTGAGGTACAGTGCCTCCTCCATCGCGGTATTGCCGCCGCCGACAATGGCGACTTCCTTGCCGCGGAAAAAGAATCCGTCGCAGGTGGCGCAGCCCGACACGCCATAGCCTTGGAATTTCTTTTCGCTGGGCAGGCCGAGCCAACGCGCCTGCGCCCCCGTGGCGATGATGACGGTGTCGGCGATGAACACATCGCCGGAATCCGCCTTGCAGGTGAAGGGACGCTTGGAGAAATCGACATCATTGATGATGTCGAAAAGAATTTCAGTGCCGACATGCGCCGCTTGTGCCTGCATCTGTTCCATCAGCCACGGCCCCTGAATCGCGGTGGCGAAGCCCGGGTAATTTTCAACATCGGTGGTGATGGTCAACTGCCCGCCCGGTTGCATGCCTTGCACCAGAATGGGCTTCAGATTCGCGCGCGCGGCATAGATCGCGGCGGTATAACCAGCAGGGCCTGCGCCGATGATAAGGGTCTTGGTGCGGTGGGTTTTGGGCATCGTCTGATCCTTGAATATCCGTCCGCCATCATACACGGACAGGATCGCGGCGCAAATCCGGACTTGCTAACCCTGCCGGTGCCCAAAGGTCAGTGGGCGTTTGATTTCGCCGCCGCCGACGCAAGCGATGGTTTCTTCCTGAATCTTGATCGGGCGGGTCAGATGGAGTTGCGAGATCGGGCGATAGGGCGGCGCGGGTTCGACATACAGGCCGCTGGCGGGATCAAACATCGGCAAGGCGTAGAAAGTGATCCAGTTGAAGGTCGCAGGCAACAGCACATGCGGCATTTTGTTGAGATACAGCAGCATATTCAGGCCCAGCTGATCGGCCATAAAGCTTTTATCCGTGGCGTCATTGAGCCGTTGCAGGGCGGAGGTGTAAATCGCCTGCCACGCCTCCCACACCGGCGAATGATGCGCCATCGCCCATGTTCCGGCATTCAGCATGGGTTTCAAGGTCATGGCCCCCGCGACGTCGTCGCCGTAATTGGTGGCGTACCAATCGCGGAAAATGTGCCAGATGGCGGCATGGTCGAAAAACGTCTTGTAACAACGGTCGAGTTCGCAGGCGATATGGATGGCGTCGCTTTTCGCCGCCTCGGCCAGCATGCAGTTGATCGCGTCCGGCGTTTGCACCCAGATATCCGCGTCGATCCACATATAGGTTTTGTAGTCAGGAAAATAATTGCGCATGAAAAGCCGCGCCGTCAGGGTGCGAAAGCCGGGCTTTTTCTGTTCCCAGACATCGCGCCCCGGGTAATCAATATCGCTTTTCGCCGTAACGACTTTCACGCCCTGCGCCGCCAGCCATGCACGTGATTCCGCACTCAGTCCCACATCCAACATGCCGAGGTCGAAAGGCACGGCAAAGGACAGGTTGCGGATAGACAGCACAAGCTCCCGCGCCAGCGACATATACTGTTCATCGGCGGCCGTAACGATGATCGCTGGAGCGGTCATGGGGAGTTATCCTGAGGTGGGAGGCGATGAGGTTTAAAAACCGGTTTGCGAGGTCGTCGAAGCGACAGCTTCAAGTCCATGTTTGGCAATAACGCCAAGGAGTCGCAGTGCCGGTCCGCCGGGCTTTTTGACGCCGCGTTCCCAATCCGAAACCAGATTTTTCGAGACATTCATGTAATAGGCGAAAACCGGTTGTGACACATGTTCGCGTTGGCGCAAGGCGCGGATTTTGGCTGGTTTGATTTCTTCCGCTGGTTCAAGGCATGCCGTATCGAATTCACGCATGGTGGTTTGATTGATGGCGCCGACCCTGTAAAGACCCTGCATAGTTCCATGGATGGCTTCAAGAGCTTCCGAGCGAAATCGGCGCGAACGTTTGGATTTCATAGAACCTCCTCTAGTGTTCCGTCTTTAAGTAAATCTTCAATGTATTGGTCGGATAGCGCGAGAAGCTCTTTTGCAGATGTCCGATACGCCGCCACGTCCGCCGCATCGATATTGTCTCGATCCTTTTTCGCAAAACCGTAAACGAAAAAAGCCACATGGCCTTTGCGAAAAAAGATGATGCTGCGATAGCCACCGGATTTGCCCCGTCCCTTGCGTGGTATCCTCTGTTTGATGACGCTGCCGCCAAGTTCGGCATCGATACTACCTTTATTGGCTCTGGCGATAGCCTCTCTCAAAACGGATGGGCTTATTTTCTCCTTTCGGGCAAAACGAGAAAACCACACGTTCATAAAGATACGCATATAGTCACCGTAACGCGAGTAACTGTATCACACTTTGTGTGACATTTCAAGCCCATGTTACGCCGCCGCCACCCGCGCCTTTTGGTCGCGGATAATGCCGGGGACGGGGAAGCGGGCGCAGATCGCGTAAGTTTCCTCACGCAATTTGGCCAAGGTGGCTGGATCATTATGGGCGCGAAGGGCGCGGATCATCAGGTCGCCCAGTTGCTTCATTTCCGCTTCGCCCATGCCACGTGCCGTCGCGGCGGGGGTGCCGAGGCGGATGCCGCTTGGCTTCATCGGCGGGTTCGGATCATCGGGGATCACGTTTTTATTGAGCGTGATGCCGGCGTGATCCAACGCTTTCTCCGCCGCATCGCCGGTGATGCCGAAACCGACGGTGGTGTTGATGACGATCAGATGGTTTTCGGTGCCGCCGGTAATCAGGCTCGCGCCGCCATCCACCAAAGTCTTGGCCAGCACTTGCGCATTGACCAGAACCTGCTTGGCATAGGCTTTGTAATCGGCGGTGCCAACCAGTTTCAACGTCGTCGCCAACGCGGCGACTTGGTGCATGTGCGGGCCGCCTTGCATGCCGGGGAATACCGACTTATCGATCGCCGCCGCATGCTGCTTTTTGCACAAAATCATGCCGCCGCGTGGGCCGCGCAGGGATTTATGCGTGGTGGTGGTGACGACGTCAAAGCCGAAATCCATCGGATTTTGTAACGCGCCGCCAGCGATCAGGCCGCCGAGATGGCTGACATCCGCCATCAGCAACGCGCCGACTTCGTCGGCAATTTTCTTGAAACCGGCGTAATCATATTCACGCGGGTAAGACGAATGGCCGCAGACGATCATCTTCGGCTTGGTTTCCTTGGCGATGGCGCGCACTTTTTCCAGATCGATCTTGCCGCTGGGCAGTTCCGACTTGTAACGCGCGAATTTGAAAATCTTCGCCATGTTGGTCACCGGATGGCCGTGCGACAAATGGCCGCCATGCGACAGATCCATGCCGAGGATGGTATCGCCGGGTTGGAGCAGGGCGAAATACACCGCCTCGTTCATCTCGCAGCCCGAATGCGGTTGGACATTGGCATGTTCGGCGCGGAACAAAGCCTTGGCGCGGTCGCGGGCGAGGTTTTCGATGGTGTCGGTATTTTCCTGACCGCCGTAATAACGGCGACCCGGATAACCTTCGGAATATTTGTTGTTAAAGACGGAACCGAGCAGGGTGTACACTTCGGGGAAGCAATAATTTTCCGACGGGATCAATTCGATGCCGTCGCTCTGGCGGTCTTCTTCATGCATCAGGGCGTTGAAGACTTCGCTGTCGGTTTGCTTCAGGCGGTCAAGCGCGGCGGTGGAGTAGGTAAAGTTCGTCATAGTAAATCTCCCGGTTAAGATCGACGTTACGACACGCGGTAAAATGCCCAGGCGAGCGACCGGTCTTGCCCCGCATTTCCCTGTGGTAACTCCACATCAGACGCCAGTCATGCGGGGGGCGTGTCTTGGGGGTTAATCTGCCGGATTTTGGCCTTGTTTTCAAGGGGCGGTATTGGCGCGCCGGTGCCGCCGTTATGCTTGAAAAACCATAAGGTTGGATTATCGTCATCGGGAATCAACAGGAACGGGGATACCTATGGCCAACGAAATCACCACCCAGATTCGCGGCAACGCGATGATCATTACCTTCAACCGTCCGGATCGCGGCAACGCGATGACGGGTGACATGGCGCACCAGCTTTTTCAAACCTTGAAACAAGTCACGGTAGATCGCGCGGTGCGCGCGGTGATGCTGCGCGGTGCGGGTGGCACCTTTATGGACGGGATGGAGCTTGGCCTCTATGCAGGCAGTGATTTCAACGCGGGGCTGGAGCGTAACAGCCAGATGATCCAGAATTATCACTCCGCCATCCGTGAATTACATGTGATGGACAAACCGGTTCTGGCGGTGGTGGAAGGCAAAGTATCCGGCGCGGGGCTCAGCCTCATGCTGGCCGCCGATCTGGTGCTAGCAGGCAGTGGAACGCAGTTCAGCGGTGGGTTCACCGAACATGCCATGACGCCCGATGGTGGCGCGACTTTCTTTCTGACGCGCAAATGTGGCGCGGCCAAAGCCACCGAAATTCTGATGCTGGGGCAGCCTTTCGATGCGGCCACAGCGGAGCGGCTGACTTTGGTTAATGCGGTGGTAGATAGTGCCAAACTGGAAGAAGAAGCGTTAAACAGTCTGGATCGTCTGACCTCCGGCCCGACCAAGGCCTATGGCGGCATCAAACGCCTCGTCGCCAAAGCGTTCGAACAGGATTTGCACGCGCAATTGGCGTTGGAACACACCTACTGGGGTGCCAGCTCCCGCAGCTTCGATTTCCGTGACGCGATCAAGGCCTATTTCGCCAAACGCCCACCCAAATTTTCGGGGTCTTGAACCGGCGGCGCGAGTGGGCTACAGCATCTTCCTGAAAAGGCGAACTGGAAATGGCTGGCTACTTCTACATTATAACCAGCCAAAGAAACGGAACGCTTTATACAGGGATGACAAACAGCATAACGCGGCGCATTTTCGAGCATAAAGCAGGAAAAGGTTGTGAATTCGCTAGAAAATACGGCGTGCACATTTTGGTGTATTACGAATTCTATGACCGGATCGAAGATGCGATTGCTCGTGAGAAACAAGTCAAGGAATGGCGACGTGCATGGAAACTGGATCTCATTGAACGTATGAACCCCGATTGGCGGGATTTGTACGAAGATGTGGTGAAGTTGTAGGGTAACTTTGACGTTGGTGCTTAAACTATCCATTTGCGTCATCCCGACGAAAGTCGGGATCCAGCGCGAGCGATAGCGAGCATAAGACGTCAATATGTGGGAATGCTTTGCGCTTTGCCGTTTTGATGCCGCGCAGACGCGCGGCGCTGGATCCCGACTTTCGTCGGGATGACGTGTGTGGTGATGGTGCAGATAGTAAAAGGAAAGAAGTACGCTATGACTGAAAATACGCTTATTCAAACCGATGCCGTGATCATTGGCGCGGGGCCGGTGGGCCTGTTCGCGGTGTTTGAGCTTGGGCTGAACGACATCAAATGCCATCTGGTCGATATTCTGGAACGCGCGGGCGGGCAATGCGCCGAGCTGTATCCGGAAAAGCCGATTTACGATATTCCCGCCGTTCCGGTTTGCACCGGCACGGAACTGACCCAGAAATTGCTGGAGCAGGGCAAGCCTTTTAATCCGCAATTCCATTTCGGCCAGATGATCGAAAGTCTGACCAAAACGCCGGAAGGCAAATGGCGCACGGTGACGGATCGCGGTCAGGTGTTCGAATCCACCATCGTCGTCATTGCCGCGGGCGGTGGCAGCTTTGTGCCGAAACGCCCGCCGATCAAAGGCATCGAAGCGTTCGAAAACACATCGGTGTTCTATTCCGTCCGCAAGATGGAACAGTTCCGCGACAAGAATTTGATCATCGCCGGTGGCGGCGATTCCGCGCTGGATTGGGTCATCAATCTGCAACCCATCGCCAAGCGCATCACCTTGGTGCATCGCCGCGACGATTTCCGCGCCGCGCCCGACAGTGTCGGCAAAATGCGCGCTTTGGTGGCGGAAGGCAAAATGGACCTGAAGATCGCCAATCTGACCGGCATCAACGGCGCGGACGGCAAGATCGCCAGTGTCACTTTGGTGGATGATGCCAAGAATACGACCGAACAGCCGTGCGATAATCTGCTGGCCTTTTATGGCCTCACGATGAAACTCGGCCCCGTGGCGAATTTCGGCGTGGCGATGCAGGGCGAATTGATCTCCGTCGATACCGCGACGTTCGAAACCAATTTGCCGGGCGTTTTCGCCATCGGCGACATCAACACCTATCCGGGCAAGATGAAATTGATTTTGTCCGGCTTCCATGAAGCGGCGTTGATGGCCAAGAAAGCTTTTGCAATCGTGCATCCGGATCGTCGTTACCGTTTCCAGTACACGACCTCCAGCAGCGATCTGCAAGGCAAGCTCGGCGTTTCCGACGCGGCTGAATAAGACTTAATCCTCCAACTTCCGGCATAGGCAAACAAGATGCGTATTTATTGCACCGATATCGAAGGCAAAACCCACGAACTGCAAGCCGTCAACGAATGGACGGTGATGGAAATTATCCGCGAAGGCGGCATTCCTATCCTCGCCCAGTGCGGCGGTTCCTGCGCCTGTGCCACCTGCCACGTCTATGTCGATCCCGAATGGAAAGCCAAGCTGGCGGAGCCGAATGAAGAAGAAATCGGCATGCTCGATGGCGCCTTCGATGTGAACGAAGATTCACGCCTCGCCTGCCAGCTGATTTTCACGGAAAAGCTGGACGGGTTGAAGGTTAAGCTCGCGCCGGGTTCAATCTAAGAACTGCCTTAAGGACAATCAAACGCCCGATCATGCTGCAAGCAAGGCAGCATGCGCCGCGCCTCGGTCACTTGGTCGAGGTCGAGTTCGGCCATGATAACGGCCGGATCGGTTCCCGCTTCGGCGATGATGCTGCCATCCGGTGCGATGATCAGGGAATGGCCGTAGGTCTGGCGGCCGCCGTCATGCGTGCCGCATTGCGCCGGAGCGATGACAAAACTGCCGGTTTCAATCGCCCGCGCCCGCGTCAGCACATGCCAATGCAAACGGCCTGTGGTGGCGGCGAAGGCGGCGGGGATGGCGATCAGGCTCGCGCCCGCTTTGGCCAGCGTGCGGTGCAGATGCGGGAAACGCACATCATAGCAAATCGTCATGCCGATCTTGCACCATGGCGTGTCGGCGACAACGGCGGAGGCACCGCCGCTGTAATATTTGGATTCGTGATAGGCTTCGTTTTCGCTCAGCACCGCGTCGAACATATGGATCTTGTCGTAACGCGCGGCAATTTCACCCGCCGGATTAAACAGAAAGCTGCGGTTAGCGAGGCGGTCGCGTCCGGTGCCGATGGCAATGCTGCCCGCCAGAATCCACGCGCCCGTCGATTGCGCCATGGCGGCGAAAAAGGCGACCGCCGGATGGGTTTCCTCCGGCGCGGCGGAGGCGAA
>Ga0265331_10000813_pt1 | contig 25809 bp, 18 predicted proteins | sample 41923metaG_FD_202088 | JGI IMG/M metagenome (GOLD analysis project Ga0265331, IMG submission 202088) | Rhizosphere microbial communities from Carex aquatilis grown in University of Washington, Seatle, WA, United States - 4-19-23 metaG | ecosystem: Host-associated > Plants > Roots > Rhizosphere... | reverse complement strand
CGCGGGCGCGAAGTCGACCTACGCCGCCTGCGCGGGCTCTCCTCCGAGCGCGCCGCCATGTTCACCTTCCGCCAGGACCCCGGCCCCAAGAATTCCCTCGGCTCCCTTCATCTGGACATGCCCAATAAGGACGAGGTTTACATGCATGATACGCCGAACAAAGAGCTGTTTGAGCGAGATTATCGCTTCCTGTCTCACGGCTGCGTGCGCGTCGAAGGCATTTACGACCTGGCGACCTGGCTGTTGCAGGAGCCGGGGCAGCCCGGGGAATGGGATCAGGCCGCGCTGCGCAGCAAGGTCGATACGGGAAAGACCGAGACGATCAAGCTGCGCCGCCCGACTCCCGTCGCATGGGTCTATATGACCGGCTGGGCCTCGCCGGACGGCGCCACGCATTTCCGCCACGACATTTACAAGCTTGATAAGGGCGCGGCGCTCCCGCAGCCAAAGACGACGGCTCCCGCACAGAAAGGAGCGACGTCCCGAGCGCGCCCCCGCCGCTAGCCCGTCTTATTCACCCAGCGGCTTAATTTAGGTTGGCGGATGTAGCGTAACATGTTGATTTAGTGCATGGATTAGTTGCTTACACCGATCTTTCACGCCATCACCTCGAAGCCACACCCGCCATGCTCGACGATAGCCTTCTCCCATTCTCGTTTCCAGCCGTTGGCCGCAAGAAGATCAGCGCGGCTTTCGACGGCGGTCGCATCACCTCGGATGCCGGCGTGATGCTGTTGGGGCAAGCCGAGCGCCGGCTGGGCGTGGCGGGCAAGCTCGCGGCCGTCGTCGCCGATCCGCGCAATCCCTTGCTGATTACCCACTCTCTCGACAGCATTTTTCGCGCGCGCATTCTGGCCATCGCCTGCGGCTACGAGGATGCCGACGATCTCGATCGTCTGCGCCGGGATCCGGCTTTCAAGCTCGCCTGTGGGCGCCTGCCCGATACCGGCGACGATCTGTGCTCGCAGCCGACCATGTCGCGTTGGGAGAACGCGCCGAGTTTGCGCGAAATCGTGAAGCTTTGCGGCGTCCTCGTCGATCTTTATTGCGCCAGTTACGCCAAGCCGCCGCAAGCGGTCACGCTCGACATCGACGACACCTGCGACGTTGCGCATGGCCATCAGCAATTGTCGCTGTTCAATGCGCATTACGACGAGCGCTGCTTTCTTCCGATCCATGTTTACGACACCGCCACGGGACGTCCGGTCGCCGTCATTCTGCGGCCCGGCAAAACTCCGTCGGGCAAGGAAGTGCGCGGCCATTTACGCCGGATCGTCCGCCGCATCCGAGCGCATTGGCCGACGACCAAGATCACCATCCGGGGCGATGCTCATTATGGCCGCCGCGAGGTGATGGATTGGTGCGAGGACAACGGCCTCGACTATGTTTTCGGGCTGTCCGGCAACAAGAGTCTCGCCGCCGCGGTCGAAGACGCGGCCAACGACATCCGCACCCGCCGCGCATTGAAGCGGATGCTCGTCCTGCGCGGCTATACGCAAACCCGCTACGCCGCCAAATCCTGGAGGGCCGAGCGCCGCGTCTGCGCCCGCATCGAAGCGACGGAGCTCGGGCTCGACATCCGCTACGTCGTCACCAACATCGCGGCCGGTTCTGCCGAACATATCTACGACACGCTCTATTGCGCGCGCGGCCAGATGGAAAATCTGATCAAATTGCACAAGAGCCAACTGGCGTCGGATCGAACCTCCTGCCGCTCGCCGCTCGCCAATCAGATGCGGCTCGTTCTGCACACCGCCGCTTATTGGCTCATGTTGGAATTGCGCGACGCCATCCCCAAGACCCATCCGCTCGCTGTCGCCGAGTTCGCGAGCTTGCGCGAAAAGCTGCTGAAGATCGGCGCGCGCATCGTCGAGAGCGCAAGCCGCATCAAGCTCGCGCTCGCCACCGCCTGCCCGCAGGCTGAACTGTTCCGAAATCTGGCCGGAGCCTTACAGCCGGCAGGCCCGTGAACGGGAGGGCAGGACCGGCGTCCGCGCCCTCGATCATCCATCCCGACAACTCCCACGCGTTCCAAAGTGCCGATCGACCCTGCGAAACCGCGCATTGCGGAACCGCGCCCGAAATCAGGACGCGAATAAAATCAGCAAGGCGCGCAGGTTGGGTGAATAGGACGGGCTAGAGCCGTCCGTTAACCAGACTTTTCGACGCCGCTTTAACCGGACGGTGAGAATGTCCGCGCCATGGCGCGTCACGTATCGCCTTTCGTCACTCTTTGCCTGCTCGCCTCGGCAGCCTTCGGGCTCTCGAGTTGCGGGGGACCCGAGCGTCCGGCCTGGCGCACGCAGCGCGAGCACGCCTGCTTCGCCCAGCAGCGCGTCCACGCCTCCGCCTATGTGCAGATGGCGAATGAGATGGACGGGCCGGGCATCTGCGGCATGACGCGGCCGTTCAAGGTCGCGGCGCTGCAGGACGGCGCCGTCGCCTTCAACTCGGCCGCGACGCTCGACTGCTCCATGGTCGCCGAGCTCGAGGACTGGCTCGCCGACGTCGTTCAGCCGGCGGCGCAGATGCGCTTCGGGCAGGCGGTGGCGCAGATCAATTCGATGGGTTCCTACAGCTGCCGCGGCATGAACGGCCAGTGGGGCGCGCCGCTCTCCGAGCATTCCTTCGGCAATGCGATCGACATCGGCGGCTTCGTGCTCGCCGACGGGCGCGAGATCGCCATCGTGCGCGATTGGGCGCGCGGCGACGCGCAGACGCGCGCTTTTCTCATGGACGTGCACGGCGGCTCCTGCCGGCACTTTTCCACGGTGCTCTCGCCCGGCTCAAACCCCTTTCATTACAACCATATCCACGTCGATCTGGCGATGCATGGACGTAGTGGAGGCATTATCTGCAAGCCGACGCCGGTCGAGACCGTCGCCCCCGCCTTCCCGGCGGTCGCGAGCGCAAGCCGGACGCCGGCCGCCTCCAGCTTCCCCACCGGCTCGATCGCGAGCGGGAATGGGGGCCGGGCGTCGCTGATGGAAGATGAGGACAGGGACCCGGGCGACTCGCCGCCGCGCGCCGCCTTCGAGGGCGACAGCCGCGGTCCTGACCTCAGCGCCTATGAGGCGACGCCGCTGCCGCCACGGCGGCCGTATTGAGGTTGATCACGCCCGCCGCGCCTTCGGCAGCTCGCCGCTACCCAGGAGGCCCGTCACGAGCGCGACGATCGAGCCCGCGTCGAGCTTCGCCTTGGCGATCATCTTGTCGTAGCCGTCCTGGTCGATATAGCCGTCGGGCAGCGTCATCTGGCGGAAGCAGAACGGCCCCCGCGCGCCGTCGAGCAGGCCCTCGTCCGAGAGGAACTGCGCCACTTGCGCGCCGAAGCCGCCGACCGAGCCCTCCTCGATCGTGATGAGCGCCTTGTGGCTGGCAGCGAGCGCGCGCACGAGATCCCGGTCGATGGGCTTGGCGAAGCGCGCGTCGGCGACGGTCGTGGAAATCCCCTGCCCTTCCAGGGCTTCGGACGCCTTCAGCGTCTCGCCGAGCCGCGTGCCGAGCGACAGCAGCGCGACGTCCCGTCCCTCGCGGACGATGCGGCCCTTGCCGATCTCGAGGATTTCGCCGCGTTCGGGCATTTCGACGCCGACTCCCTCGCCGCGCGGATAGCGGAAGGCGATCGGGCCGGAGTCATGAGCGACGGCGGTCGCGACCATATGGACGAGCTCCGCCTCGTCGGAAGGCGCCATCACCACCATGCCGGGCAGGCAGCACAAATAAGAGAGATCGAAGGCGCCGGCGTGGGTGGGGCCGTCCGCCCCGACGAGGCCGGCCCGGTCGATCGCGAAGCGGACCGGCAGGTGCTGCACCGCCACGTCATGGACGACCTGATCGTAGCCGCGCTGCAGGAACGTCGAGTAGAGCGCGCAGAAAGGCTTGTAGCCCTCGGCGGCGAGCCCCGCCGCGAAAGTGACCGCGTGCTGCTCGGCGATGGCGACGTCGAAGGTGCGCTCCGGGAAGGCTTTGCCGAAAATGTCGAGGCCCGTGCCGCCCGGCATCGCCGCCGTGATGGCGACGATCTTCTCGTCGCGCTCGGCCTCGGCGACGAGCGCGCGCGCGAAGACGCCGGTGTAGGAGGGGGCGTTGGCCTTGGGCTTCACCTGCACGCCGGTCGCCACGTCGAATTTGTTGACGCCGTGGTAGCGGTCGTCGGAGTCCTCGGCCGGCTGGTAGCCCTTGCCCTTCTTGGTGATGACATGGACGAGCACGGGCCCGTCGTCCTTGTCGCGCAGATTGATGAGCACGGGCAGCAGATGGTCGAGATTATGCCCGTCGATCGGCCCGACGTAATAAAAGCCGAGCTCCTCGAACATCGTGCCGCCGGTAAGGAAGCTCCTCGAGAACTCCTCGGCCTTGCGCGCCTTGTCGTAGAAGACGCGGGGCAGCCGGCTCGCCAGCTCTCGGGCGGCGACGCGCATCGAGCGATAGGCGCTGCCCGAGACGAGCCGGGCGAGATAGGCCGAGAGCGCGCCGGTCGGCGGCGCAATCGACATGTCATTGTCGTTCAGGATCACGATGAGGCGCGAATCGAGCGCGCCCGCGTTGTTCAAGGCCTCATAGGCCATGCCGGCGGACATGGCGCTGTCGCCGATCACCGCGATGACGTGGTTGTCGCCGCCCGAGAGATCGCGGGCGATGGCCATGCCGAGCCCCGCCGAGATCGAGGTCGAGGAATGGCCCGCGCCGAAGGCGTCATATTCGCTCTCGCCGCGCTTGGTGAAGCCCGAAAGCCCCCCGCCCTGGCGCAGCGTGCGGATGCGGTCGCGCCGGCCGGTCAGAATCTTATGGGGATAGGTCTGGTGGCCGACGTCCCATATGATTCGGTCGCGCGGCGTGTCGAACACGTAATGCAGCGCCACCGTGAGCTCGACGACGCCAAGGCCCGCGCCGAGATGGCCCCCGGTCACCGAGACCGCTTCGATGGTCTCGTGGCGCAGTTCCTCGGCCAGTTGCGGCAGCTGAGCGGGCGTGAGCTTCCTCAAATCCGCGGGGGTCGCGACCTGATCCAAGAGGGGCTTGGGCGACTCCGTCAATGCTTTTTCTCCCCTGGGCGCTCGGGGCTGCCCGCAAACCGAAGGCTAGCCATAGCCCGGAGCGCCGACCAGAGCAAATACGGGATTTGCATAGTGTTATCGTCCCCGTCCCGCTTTCGACCAGACCTGGAAAGAAAAACCTCGCGGACTATTTGAGCCCGACGCCCAGCGCCTCCAGCGCCTCCCTCAGGCGCGCGCGCCCGCTCATGGCGTCTGGACCCCGCACGCGCGAAAGCACCTGCCGCACCCAGCCCTGCTCGGGAAGGCCTTGTTCCTTCTGGAAGTCCTTGAATTTGGCGTCGAGGGTCTGCACCGCCTCGAGCTGCGCCTCTCCCCACTGATATTGCTCGCGATGCAGAACCGCGGCCTGACCGAGGCGCGGCTTCACGCCGGTCGGCGCCTGCGGGTCGGGCGCCCCCACCGCCATGCCGAAAACGGCGAAGACGTTCGGCGGCAGGTTCAGCTCCTTGGCCACCTCCTCGGGGTGGTTGCGCATCGCTCCAATGTAGACCGAGCCGAGGCCGAGCGATTCGAGCGCGACGACGGCGTTCTGCGCGGCGAGCGCGGCGTCGACCGCCCCGGTGAGGAAGAGCTCCAGATAGGCCAGCGCCTCCGCGCTGCGCTGATTGAGCTCGGCAAGGCGCTCGAGGCGGGAAAGATCGGAGAGCCAGATCAGAAACACGGCGCAGTCGCGCACATGCTGCTGCCCGCCAGCGAGCTCGGCTAAGCGGTTCTTACGGTCCTGGTCCTCGACGGCGACCACGCTCCAGACCTGCAGATTCGAGGAGGTGGAGGCCGACTGGGCCGCGGCGACGATGGTTTCGAGCGCGCCCTCGGGCAGCTTTTGCGGCAGAAAATTGCGGTAGGAGCGGTGCGCAAGGATGAGGTCGAGCGTTTCGTTCCACTCCGGGGGCTTCGGCAGGTCGCCGCGCCGATAGCGCGCGTAGAGCGCCGCCGCGCCGTCGCCGGCTCCATTGGGCTTGGTCATCTTTGCGTCTCGTGAATGTGGCGCCGCGCCAAGCGGCTCCGGAAGCGGGTTTTGCCCTGGGCTGAGCGCCGGGGCAAGGACTTTTGGCCGCGAATCCCGCCCCGCTATTGCTCGCCGAGGCACCGGCGCCGCTGGACGTCCGATGCGATCTTCTCGCAGACGGCGGCGATATCCTTATGCTGCTGCTGCACCGCCTGCTCGAATTCCCTCTGGCTGTCCTTCTCCCGGTCGCGCGTCATCTGGCAGCCGGAGAGCAAGAGCAGCAGGGCGGCTGAAACCAGGACTTTCAGCACAAGCGGCTCCCGATCCCTCTCCGCTAGAACATGTTGATGAGATGACCGTCCGCAGTCATCATGCGGGAGATCAGCGTGTCGTAGTGGTAGTGGGCGGCCATTTTCAGCGCATAGGCCTGGAACACGAAGGGGTCCGGCCGCTGGCGCAGCACCTTCGCGGCGGCCTGCCGATAGGCGCGACGAAGCTCGGGGTTCTGGACCTGCATCTGCAACCGGGTGAAGACGAAGGCGCCGCCGGCGAAGGCGCCGAGCTTGCGCAGACCTTCGCGGAAGGGGCCGTCGTCGTGACCGCCGTGGCGCAGGCGGCTATGGCCGAGGCCGCCCTCGAGATAGAGCGAATCCAGCCGCTTGAAGAAGTTGGCGGGGCTGTAGAGATCGCTCAGCACCCGCAGATAGCCCTCGCGCAAGGCTTCGCGACCGATGTTCAAGGGGATCACATTGGTGCCGTGCTCGGTGCGGTCCGCGTGATCGAGACGGTTCTCGCGGTCCAGCCGCTCGTAGAGGGGCGTCTTGGGGATCGCCGTCACCATGCCGACGGAGGAATGGACGATGCGCGCCTCCTCGACCATCTTGAGTTGGCGGTCGAAAATCGTCTCGTCATCGCTGTCGAAGCCCAGCATCATGCCGCCGAAGACCTCGATCCCATGCGCCTGAATGGCGTGGATCTTCTCGGCGATGGTGCGATTGGAGTTGCGCAGGTTCTGCGTCTTCTTGGTCTCCTTGAGCGCCTCCTCGTTCGGCGTCTCGACGCCGACGAAGACCGAGCGGATGTTGGCGCGGTCCATCAGCTCCAGCAGCTCCTCGTCGTCGGCGAGGTCGAGCGAGGCTTCGGTGATGAAGGTGAGCGGATAGTTGTTCTGCTGCTGCCAGACGATCATCGCCCGCAGGATTTCCTTCACGGCCTTCTTATTGCCGATGAGATTGTCGTCGACGATGAAGGCCATGTTCTTGCGCGCCACCCGATGCAAAGCGTCGAGCTCGTCGATGATCTGCGGCACAGTCTTGATGCGGGGTCTGCGGCCGAAGGTGACGATGATGTCGCAGAACTCGCACATGAACGGGCAGCCGCGCGAGAACTGGATCGTGCCCAGCGCATAATGCTTGAGCTTGAGCAGATCGTGGCGCGGGACCGGAACCGTGGACATGTCGGTTCGCTCCGCCTGCTCGTAGCGCTTGGCGTGCGCGCCCTTTTTCCACTCTTCCAGGAACTGCGGCCAGGTGGTCTCGGCCTCGCCGACGAAGATGACGTCGGCTAGATCCCCGAAATAGTCCTCCTTGACGGAAACCCACGGACCGCCGAGCGCCACGACGCAGCCGCGCCGCTTGAGCTCGGTCAAGATCTCCGTCATCCGGAAGCGCTGCACCGTCATGCCGGTCATGCCGACGATGTCGGCGCGCGCGCAGCGGTCGAAATCGATCTCCTCCACGTTCTCGTCGTAGATGGTCACCGTATGCTCGGCCGGCGTGAGCGCGGCGAGAAGCGGCAGCGCCGCCACGGGCATGTTCGCGCGAAAGCCGACGAGCTCGAGCGCATGCTCCATGCCCCAGTAGCTCGTCTCGAATTTCGGAGTGATCAATACGATGTCGACCACAGTCCCCCCCGGATTGAACCTCCTGCGGTAGCGTCAACCGAAGCACGCCGTCAACCTTAGGCTCCGCTGTAACAGGGGGTAAGTTCTTCGCGCCTGCTAATCTCTGCCTAAATTGCGCCATCCGAAAAATAATCAGGCGCTTAAAGCCCAGTTTACGCTTGAGCCATGCGGACTCGCCGTTTACTGAGTCGAGTGAGAAAAAGAGACTGCGCTTCCTCAAGGAAGACTGGCCGATTCTCAACTTATACAGCATCTCCCGCATCAGCCGCAACGCGGCTTCATATCGAGGGGGGATCGCGCCGTCTAAACGGCCTGCCGGCAATCATGAACTCGACAAGGGGCCGGAGCGAATGGCCACGGCCAGCGCGGGCGTGGGCCTGAACAATTCCTAATGGGGGTTCACGTGTTATCCGCACTGAGCGAATGGCTGCTAGGCTCTTCGGGACTGTCGCCGCACGGATACTGCCTGCTCTGGGAGCCAGGGCTGGTCTGGCTCTACGCGCTTTCGGATTCGGCGATCGCCCTGGCCTATTTTTCCATCCCCCTCGCGCTTGTCGTCGTCGGAAGACGACGCGGCGATCTCATTTTCCGGCCGCTGCTGTGGCTCTTTGCCGCCTTCATCCTCCTGTGCGGGCTTACGCACTGGCTCGACGTGATCACCTTGTGGGCGCCGCTCTATGGGCTGCAGGGGCTCGTCAAATTGGCGACGGCGATCGCTTCCATCTTCACGGCGATCGCCTTGTGGTGGGCGCTGCCGAGCTTCCTGGCGCTGCCGTCCGTCGACGAGTTGCGCCGCGCCAACGCCGCTCTACGCGCCAGTCAGGAGCAGCTCGCGCATGCGCAAAAAATGGAGGCGCTCGGGCAGCTGACGGGCGGGATCGCGCACGACTTCAACAACCTTCTGCAGGTGATCACGGCCTCGCATAACGTGATCGAACGGCTCATGGAGCGCGGACGCGGTCAGGAGATCAAGCCTGCGATGGCGGCCATCGCGAAAGCCTCCAACACCGCTTCCAGCCTCATCAATCGCATGCTGGCCTTCTCGCTACGGCAGACGCTGCTGCCGCGCCGGCTCGATCCCAACCAGCTCATCGCCGGCCTCGAGGAGCTGCTGAGGCGCACGCTGGGGCCGGAAATCGATCTCGAGCTCCGCCTGGCCGAGGGCGCTCGGAGCATTGTCTGCGACCCGTCGCAATTGGAGAGCGCCCTGCTCAATCTGTCGATCAACGCGCGCGACGCCATGCCGGAAGGCGGCGCGCTGACCATCTCGACGACGAAAAAGACTTTTCGAACCGATGAGCTCGAGCCGGGGCTCGACCCGGGCGACTATGTCGAAATCGAAGTGAAGGACACCGGAACCGGCATGAGCGAGGACGTCCTCAGCCACGCCTTCGAGCCCTTCTTCACGACGAAGCGGTTCGGCCGCGGAACGGGGCTGGGACTTTCGCAGGTCTACGGGTTCATCAAGCAGTCTGGCGGATTCGTGCGCATCGAGAGCGCTTCCGGCGAAGGGACGAGCGTGCGGATTTATCTGCCGAGACAAGATGCGCGCCCCGACCTCGCCGAGGCGCGCCAGCCCGCCAGCGCCAGCGAGAGCGGCGTCGCGGCCTCCTCAACGCATAGACGCCGCATTCTGATTGTGGAGGATCAGGAAGAGGTGCGCGCCCAAATCGTGGAGGCCCTCGGCGAGATCGGCTGGGATGTGATCGAGGCGGCCGACGGCGTCGCCGGACTGCGCCTGGCGGAAACGAGCGGGCCACTGGACCTGCTGATCACCGACGTGGGGCTGCCCGGCTTGAATGGACGTCAGCTCGCCGAAGGCGCGCGCGCCGCGCAGACCGATCTGCCGGTCCTGTTCATCACCGGATATGCCGACAAGTCGCTGGACGCGCTGTGGCTGGCGCCGAACATGGAAGTTTTGCGCAAGCCGTTCACGCTGGACGAATTGATCGCGCATGTCCGGTCGCTGCTCAAGACGGAAGCGTGACAGGAGGCCAAGTCCCTCTCCTTTTGCGCCGCCTCACTTCGCCTGGCCCTCGCGCCATTTCCGCACAACGGCGAGCGCGTTCGCGATGTGATTATGCGCGCTCGCGTCCGCATAGGCATAGAGAATCTTGCCGTCGGGCGCGATGACATAGGTCAGGCGGTCGGCGAAGACGGGGCCCTTGATCGGAATGCTGAAGGCCGCGTCATAGGCTTTGATGACCTTGAAATCCGGATCGGCGCCGACCGGGAATTTGTCGCGACATTCCTTTTTGGAAAACTCGCGCTGCGTCTCGATGGGGTCGCTCGAGACGCCGATGACGCTCGCGCCGGCGGCCGCGAAATCCTCAATCGCCTCGGCGAATTCATGCGCCTCCACCGTGCAGACCGAGGTGAAGGATTTTGGGTAGAAATACAGAACGACCGGGCCCTTCTTAAGCGCTTCGGCCAGATCGAAGGTGAAGTCCTTGCCGCCCTCGGCGGCGTGGATCGCAAAATTCGGCGCGGCGTCGCCGGCTTTGAGCGCGGCAAGCGCAGCGGCGGGGCTGAGCGCGAAGAAAAGTGCGAAGATCAGGGCCCGGAACGGCAAGGACGCCTCCTTTGCGGGAAGGGTTCGCCTTCGCAGATAGCGCCCGCCGGCGCGAGGCCAAGCGTTCACCTCTTCCCGAATCCCGCCCTGCCGAGCAAGCAAAGCGGGTGTCTCCCGAATCCTCATCCTGAGGGCCCGCGAAGCGGGCGTCTCGAAGGATAAGCAAGCCGCAGGCGCGACTGCCGAACCCCCTCACCCTTCGAGACGCGCCCTTCGGGCGCCCTCAGGATGAGGGGGGCTCATCGGACCCCTCAGCGAGAGGCGCGCATCGCCCCCGCTCGCCCCGGCCTTCACCCCCGCTCCAGGCCCATCACATCCTCGACATGCTGCGGCAGGCGCCGGGGCGCGACGAAGACCGCGTCGGCGCGCAGCGTGCAATTCACGGCCCAAGGGTTCTGGACGAGCCAACGCGCCGCGGCGATGCGCAGGCGGCGCTGCTTCTGCGGCGTGATCGCGATGAGCGCCGCCTCCATCTCGGCGCGCGCCTTCACCTCCACGAAGGCGACGACGTCGCCGCGCCGCGCGACGATGTCGATCTCGCCGCCCTTGACGCGATAGCGTCGCGCCAGAATCTTGTAGAGCTTCAGCCTCAACCAGAGTTCCGCAGCGGTTTCGGCGCGCCAGCCGAACGCAAGGCTTTCGCTGCGGCTCATGGGATGCGCTCGAGATCGGCGAGCCAGGCGGCGGCCTCGGAATCGCTTGGCGCGCGCCAGTCGCCGCGCGGCGAGAGCGAGCCTCCCGAGGAGACCTTGGGGCCGTTCGGCAAAGCGCTGCGCTTGAACTGGCTCGTCTGAAAGAACCGGCGCAGAAACACGCCGAGCCAGCGCTTGATCTGGGGAAGATCATAGGCGACGCGGTCATCCGCCGCGATCCCCTCGGGCCAGCGGCCCGCGCCTGCGTCGCGCCAGGCGTGATAGGCAAGAAAGGCAATCTTCGCGGGCGCGAAGCCGTAGCGCGTCGCATAGAACAGGTTGAAATCCTGCAGCGCATAAGGGCCGACGAAATCCTCGGTGCGCTGCGGCGCGCCCGCGCCGGCCGGCACGAGCTCGGGCGAAATTTCGGTCGCCAATATGTCCTGGAGCGCCGCGACCGTCCCCGCGCCAAAACGCGCCTCGCGCGCGCACCAGCGGATGAGGTGCTGAATCAAAGTCTTCGGCACCGAGGCGTTCACATTGTAATGCGACATTTGATCGCCCACACCATAGGTGCACCAGCCGAGCGCGAGCTCGGAGAGATCGCCCGTGCCGAGCACGAGCGCCTCGTGGCGATTGGCGAGGCGGAAGAGCAGCGAGGTGCGTGCGCCGGCCTGCACGTTCTCGTAGGTGAGGTCGTAGACGGCCTCGCCCTGCGCGGCGGGATGGCCGATGTCCTCCAGCATGCGCTGGCAGGCGGGCGTCACGTCGATCTCCTGCGCCGAGACGCCGAGCGCGCGCATTAAGGCCCAGGCGTTGGCGCGCGTGCGCGCGCTCGTGCCATAGGCCGGCAGCGTGTAGGCCAGCACATTTTCCCGCGGCAGGCCGAGCCGGTTGGTCACCGTGACCGCGACGAGCAGCGCCTGGGTTGAATCGAGCCCGCCGGAAACGCCGATCACGAGCTTTTTCAAGCCCGTCGCGCGCAACCGTTGCGCGAGCCCATGCGCCTGAATGTTGAAGGCCTCGAAGCAGAGCTCCGAGAGGCGCGCTGCGTCGTCCGGCACGAAAGGGAAGCGCGGGATTTCGCGAAGGAAACCCAAATCCTTCGTTTGCGCATGCAAAGCGAAACGAATCTCGCGAAAGTGTTTCGCTTCGCCTTCGGCGTCGGCGCAGTCGCCGAAGCTCGTCTGGCGCAGCCGCTCGGCCGCGATGCGACCGAGATCGATGTCGGCACAAACAAGCGGCGGCTCCGTGGCGAAACGCTCGGCCTTGGCGAGCGGCTGGCCCAGCTCATAGATCAGGGCCTCGCCGTCCCAGGCGAGATCGGTCGTCGACTCCCCCTCCCCTGCGGCCGAGTAGAGATAGGCGGAAAGGCAGCGGATCGAATGCGAGGCGCAGAGCGTCTGGCGGATGTCCGACTTGCCGATGATGGCGTTGCTCGCCGAGAGATTGAGCAGCACGCTCGCGCCCGCCATTGCGGCGCGCGCCGAGGGCGGGATCGGCGTCCACAGGTCCTCGCAGATCTCGGCGTGGATCCTGAGGTTTGGAAAATCCTGCGCGACGAAGACGAGGTCCGAGCCGAAAGGTGCGCGCACGCCCGCGACGTGGATCTCCTCGCCCGCGACATGAACGCCGGGCGCGAAATGCCGCTTCTCATAAAATTCCCGATAGCTCGGCAGATAGCTCTTCGGCGTCACGCCTAGGATTTGGCCACGCAGCAGCAACACCGCGCAATTGTAGAGCCGCGCCTTGTGGCGCAGAGGCGCGCCCACGACGAGGATGAGATCGAGGCTTTTGGATGCCTCGAGAAGCTCGGCGAGCGCCGCCTCGACGGCGTCGAGCAGCGCCTCCTGCTGCAACAGATCGTCGATCGCGTAAGCCGAGAGGCCCAGCTCCGGAAAAAGCGCGAGCGAGGCCCCCTGCTCCGCGGCGCGTCTCGCCATCGCCAAAGCCGCCGCCGCATTGGCGGCCGGATTGGCGATGGCGACGCGCGGCGCGGCCACGGCTGCGCGCAGAAACCCATGCGTGTGCAGGCTGAAGAAAGGGTGCGTCATGAGGCGAGTATAGGCGCTCCGGCGCAATTGCTTAAGCGCCGCGCGCGGGCCTTCCGGACATCAGTCAGCGCGGTCCGCCTTCGTGCGTTCTGATGTCGCTATCCGGGACGGCGCGGCCTTGTCAAAGGGGGCAAATCTGGGAAAGTTGCATCCGAATCGGGGCCTATCCGCCGAATCCCAGCTATTTGGTTTGCCCAAGTTGATTAGGGTTCCTCGTTGGAAAACGCAAAGTTCGAGTATATTCCCCCTGAAATCTGCGACGCGGGCAAGGGCGAGCCGCCATCTACGACATGCCCCTTCTAGGAACTGCGCTATGACCAAATTTCTTGACTTTGTTGTCGCTAAGGCCGTTCCAATCTTGGCGCTTGTAGTTTCCTCTGTGGCCATGGCAATCTCTGGGATGACATATTATGAGAGCACTATTGATGCTGTTAAGCAAGCTAAGATAGATTATTCAATAAGAAGCGTTGCTTATAGAACTATTATTGCCTGGGAGCAGGTGGACTTGATTGCACATGCTCAAGCGAGACATTTTGACGTCGACCCATATGTGTTTCCGTCGATTAAAGAAAATACAAGATTGTTGTTGGTCGCAATGGAGTCGGCCGTCGAAGCCGGGGGGCTCGACAAATTGCTAGGGCCTGATGGAAACGGCTTAGATATGTACATATCCTTCATCCAAGCGCTTCAACAGCAAGAAAGCCTAAATTTGGATGGTACCGTCCCTCTTTCTGAGTGGACAAAACAACATGTATTGTTCGGCCTAATTAGACAGCTTGACAATTTGATGGATTATCCGAATGTCGGCATATCAAAATCGCTCAATAAAAGACTTAGGGAAGAAATTGAACCTCTTCGTAATAAATCCCACACTTATATTGATGCCGGCAGCAATTAAGAAACGCATCTGCTATTTAGCGAACGACGGCTATTTGGCGTTCGATGCTGCCTTGGGGGAGTCCGAATCGGGTCCACTGGCAGCCGCATTCCACTCTCGCGGCCGTGGGTTCCAAGTGTTAGATTTTGACCATTAGCGGGGAGAGGGAGCGGGCGCCGCCTCGGGCGTGCGAATATGCTCCGGGCGAACGCCGAGGCCGATGAGCCGCGCCGGGATACGGCGCAGGATCGGAAAGTCGCGCAAGAGCCGCAGCGGGAGCGGCAATTTCTCAATCGCCGCGCCCGAGAGCACCGTGCCGATGACGCGATTTTGGATAAGGCGCTGCACGAATTGCGTGGCGCTCGCCGGCCATTCGCGCCGGCGCTGCACAGCCGCGAGAAGCTCCGGCCCGACCGCTCCATGCCGCAGCGGCTCGGCGAGAATATTGGCGGCCGCGACCGCATCCTGGACCGCGAGATTGACCCCGACGCCGCCCACCGGCGACATGGCGTGCGCGGAGTCGCCGATGAAGAGAAGCCCCGGCCGGCTCCAGTTGCGCAGCCGGTCGAGCGCGACGGACAGCAGCTTGATGTCGTCCCAGCTCTTGAGCGTCGCGACGCGGTCGGCGAGGAACGGCGCGGCCTGAGCGATCTCGCGGCGCAGAGCCTCTAAGCCCTGACGCTCGAGCGCCTCGCGCCCGCCCTTGGGAATGACGAAGCCGCATTGCCAATAGTCGTTCCGGTCGATCAGGGCCAAGATGCGGCCCTTTTCGAAACGTCCCAACGACTCGTGCGGGTCGTCCTCGCGGCGCGCGAGCCGGAACCACAGCACGTCCATCGGCGCGCCGAAGTCGATGCGCTCCAAGCCGGCGCGCTCGCGCAGCGTCGAATGGCGCCCGTCGGCGGCGATCGTCAGATCGGCGCGGATGTCGAGCGTCTTTCCGCCATGTGTCGCGCGCACGCCGACGACGCGCTCGTCTTCGAGAATGAGGTCGGCGGCCGCGACGCCCATGAGCAGTCGCAAGAAAGGATAGCGCGTCCCTTTCTTTGCAAGGAAATTCAGGAAGTCCCATTGCGGCATGAGCGCGATGAATTTGCACTGCGTCGGCAGATGCGTGAAATCCGCGACCGTGATCTTCTCCTCGCCGACCCAGCCCGAGATCTCGCGCGCTTCACTGTGCGGAAGCTTCAAGAATTCGTCGAGGAGTCCGAGCTCGTGGAAAAGCTCGAGCGTCGAAGGATGGATCGTGTCGCCGCGAAAATCGCGAAAGAAATCCGCGTGCTTCTCGAGCACGACGACATCGACGCCGGCGCGGCCCAAGAGAAACGCCGCCATCATGCCGGCGGGCCCGCCGCCCACGACGCAGCAGCGGGCGGTTAGAGTCTCGTTTGTGGTCGTGTCGCCGCTTGTCATGTCAGAGCTTACCTAGCGCGTGGAGGAGGAAGCGGCGAGGTGGATCTCGCCGCGATGAACTCGTTCCCAGAGCAAGGTGAAATTAGCCCTAAAGCCCGGCGTCCGCCCAGCGCTCGGAGGCGAAGATTTTGGCGATGGCCTTTGCGCGAGCGGCGAGGAGCTCGTCTTCCTCAACCGGCTCCGCCATTTGCAGACAAGCGTCGATCGCTTCGGCGAGCATCGCGGCTTTTGGATAGGGCTGTCCCGAGCGGCCAGGATAAGCGCGGAAGTCGCAAGCGCAAAGCGTCATCAGATCGTCGAAGCGGGAACCCTCGCCAAAGGCGTCGAGTCGTTCGAGCATTGCCGCCACGGGGCCGGCGCGCACACGCGACACGCGGTGCACCCGCTCGCATTCGGCGAGCGCCAGCAAAGCGAGGTCCAGGCAGTCCTGCGGCGCGCCAAACCGCGCGCAGATCGCCTCGATGCGCGGGCGCCCGCGCTCGATGTGCCGGTAATGCACGGGGAGATGCTCGCGCGGCGAATCCGCTTTGCCGACATTCATGACCATGAGCGCGAAACGCACGGAAAGCTTCGCGTCGCAGCGCTCCGCCTCGGAAAGCGCGTCCACGAAGAGCTCGCCGAGATCGGCGTTCACATCGCCTTCGGCGATTTGCGGCACGCCGAACAGCGCCTCGACCTCGGGCAGAAAATGCTGAAACGCACCGCAAAGGCGCAGCCGCTGAACGGCGAGCGCCGGCGCGGGAGCCATCAGACATTGGGTGATTTCCGGCCAGGCCTGGGAGGGGGAGACGCTGGCCAGTTCGCCCGCTCTTATCCGGGCGCGCAGGGATGCGAAGGTTTCGATCTCGGGCTCTACCGGCGCCCAGGCCATCGTCGCCGCTCTTTTGAGCAGCGCGAGGCCGGGATCGCCGCGAGGGGAGGAGGTTGGCATGGAGGACACAGCAAGCAAATGAGGGACCAGAACTCTATGCGCCGGCAGCGGAGGATTGGACACGCATCATACCGTGCGCCCTCGTCCCGAGGAGCCCGCGCAGCAGGCGACCCGAGGGACGGCCCCGGGAGCATCCTTCGACACGGCTCCTGCGGAGCCTGCTCAGGATGAGGCATGCAGGAGGCGGCGCCCCTCCCCGGCCTCGTCACGCCAAAAATTTTCGAGATTCGTCCTGCGCCTGTGACAAAGTCCAATGGAAGCGTTTAGGGCCGACACTAAACCGTCCTAGGAGCAGAATGGCTGCGGGCCGGCAAGCGCCCGGCGAAGGAGGAAAAAATGACCGTTTTGAGCGAAGTGCTGGCCGCCAACGGCAAATATGCCGCCGAGTTCGGCAAGAAGGGCGAACTCGCCCTGCCGCCCGCGCGCCGTTTCGCGATCCTGACCTGCATGGACGCCCGGCTCGATCCCGCCAAATACGCCGGGCTTTCGGAAGGCGATGCGCATGTGATCCGCAACGCCGGCGGGCGCGCGACGGACGACGCGATCCGCTCGCTCGTGATCTCGCATAAGCTGCTCGGCACGTTGGAGTGGTTCGTGATCCATCACACCAATTGCGGCATGGAGCTTTTCTGCGACGAGGTGATGGGAGAGCTTCTCGCGGACAGTCTCGCGACCGCTTCCTTCGACGGCAAGAACTGGTCGAACCCGCAGCACGGCGGCGGCTGCGTCGCCGGGCGCTTCGTGAAATGGCACACGATCAAGACGCAGGAGCAAAGCGTCGAGGACGACGTTCGCCGCATCCGCGAGCATCCGCTCGTCCCATCGAACATCCCGATCTATGGCTATGTTTACGACGTGAAATCCGGACGCCTCATCGAGGTTCCCGGAGCGACGAAGGCGGGGAAGGCGGCCTGATGCTCCCTCCTCGCTCAGCCTAAGCCACGCCGAACGGCGGCCCTCCAAAACAATGCAGGATCGTAGCTCGCTTCGGTTGAAGCTTTGCGTCTCAACGATATGTGCTGGTGAAGCCAAAAACGGGGAGAGACTCCCATGCAAGACTTCACCAACAACCTTATCGCGGCCACGGGAATGGACGCCGCCACCGCCAAGGCGGCGATCGGCGAGGTGCTGCTGTTCCTTCGCGATAAGGCGCCGCAAGGACGCGTTGCGGAATATGTTGCGAGCGCGCCGCGAGCGCAGGAGGCCTTAGCCGCCGCAGAATCGACTGGAGACCGCCGCCTGGCGCAGATCATCGAAGGGCTGACGCGCTTCACGGGTTACGGCCGCGCCGACGTCAACGTCCTCATCGGCGAGTTGATCGGACTGGGACTTGACCAGGGGCAGATCAGGCGACTCTTCGACGAGACCCTGTCTCGCGCCGAGGAACTGCTCGGCGCGGCGGGCGTTCGCGAGGTTCGGGATATGCTGTTTGGCTCGCCGGCGCCGATGCAGCCAACGACCGCCGCGCCGATCGTCGTGCCGCTCGCAGAAGCGCCGCCTATGAGGCGTGTCGGAGACGCGCAGGCGGATAGTCAGAAATATCGGGCGCGCGAGACCGTGGGCGTTTTCAGCGACGAGGAGACGCTCGAGACGGCGGTGGACGAGCTCAATGTCGCGGGGTTCAGAGACGCCGCGATCTCCGTGCTCGCGACCGGCAGCAAAACAAAGGGCGGGCTGAGCCGCATCTTTCGCAATGTGACGGAGATCGAGGACAGCGCCGAGGCTCAGCAGACGGAATTCGTCTCCAGCGACTCGCGCGTAGAGGGAACGGCGGCGCTGATCGGCGTGCCTCTCTACATCGGCGGCGCCGCCGGGGTCTGGGCCGTATCGGCGACGGGAGGCTCGCTCGCCTTCGCTCTCGCCTCAGCCGTCGCGCTCGGCGGCATCGGCGCCGGTCTGGGGGCTATCCTGGCGCTCGCCATTCACACGCGACATGCGCAGCGCATCCGCGAGCAGTTGAAGCTCGGCGGACTCGTGCTCTGGGTGAGCACGCCCACGGCGGAAAGCGAAAGGCGCGCGACGGAGATATTAAGAAATCTGGGCGCGCGCGACGTGCATGCGCATGAGGTTCAGCGCGAATGGAGCTTCGACTCCATGCCGCTGACTCATGGACCTTACGATCCCTTCGTCAGTCTTATCGCCGACAGAAGTCCCCAGAGGCTGAGCGCGTAAAAAGACCGCTCGCATAAATGCAACGGCGCCTCACGCGATCATAGGCGAGGCGCCGTCTTGTCTTCTCAGCGGAAATGCGACTTCAGCGCGTCGACGAGGTCGGTCTTCTCCCAGGAGAAGCCGCCGTCGGCCTCCGGCTTACGGCCGAAGTGGCCATAGGAGGAGGTGCGCGCGTAGATCGGCTGGTTGAGCTTGAGATGCTCGCGAATGCCGCGGGGCGTGAGACGCACGAGCTGCGGGATCACCGCCTCGATCTTGTCCTCGGCGACCTGGCCGGTGCCATGCGTGTCGACATAGATCGACAGCGGCTCGGCGACGCCGATCGCATAAGCGAGCTGGATCGTCACCTGGTCGGCGAGGCCGGCCGCGACGATATTCTTGGCGAGATAGCGCGCCGCGTAGGCCGCCGAGCGGTCGACCTTCGTCGGATCCTTGCCCGAGTAGGCGCCGCCGCCATGCGGCGCGGAGCCGCCGTAAGAGTCGACGATGATCTTGCGGCCGGTGAGGCCGGTGTCGCCGTCCGGACCGCCGATGAAGAATTTGCCAGTCGGATTGACGTGCCAGACGGTGTTGGCCGTGATGAAAGACTCCGGCAGAATCTTGCGGATGTAAGGCTCGGCGATGCGGCGCACGTCCTGCGGCGTGAGGCTCTCGTCAACGTGCTGATGCGAGAGCACGATCTGCGTCGCCTCGACCGGCTTGCCGTTCTCGTAGCGCAGCGTGACCTGGCTCTTGGCGTCGGGGCCGAGGCCCTTCTCCTTGCCGCTGTGGCGCGCCGCGGCGAGGTCCTCGAGAATCTTGTGCGAGTAGTAGAGCGGCGCCGGCATCAGCTCGGGGGTCTCGCGCACGGCGTAGCCGAACATGATGCCCTGGTCGCCCGCGCCTTCGTCCTTGTTGCCGGCGGCGTCGACGCCCTGCGCGATGTCGGCGGACTGCGCATGCAGCAGCACCTCGACCTTGGCGTGCTTCCAGTGGAAGCCTTCCTGCTCATATCCAATCGCCTTGATCGCCTGGCGGGCGATCTCTTCGATCTGGTCGAATCCGATCTTCGGCCCCCGCGTTTCTCCGGCGATCACGACGCGGTTCGTCGTGCAGAGCGTCTCGGCGGCGACCCGGATCGCGTAGGGATCAATCCCAGCCTTCGCGCCCTCGCGAAAGAAGGCGTCCACGATCTCGTCTGAAATGCGGTCGGAAACCTTGTCCGGATGACCCTCGGACACGGATTCGCTCGTAAAAAGATAATTCTTGCGCGCCACCTAAATCCTCCGTCCGCATCGAATAGCTTCCAGCCGGCCGCATGCCGGAGTGCACGTCCTTTGCCAGCGCAACAGGATTGCGTCAAGCGCATCGCTCAAGTTCCGCGGCGATCCGACAATCAGTAATTCCAAACCATGCCGACGCTGGAGCCCGTGGGCGTCGGCGGGAATGGCTGCGCGCGGCGCAGAGCCGCCAGCGCTTCCTGGTCGCGCGCCGAAGAGCCGCTGGACTTGCGCAGCGCCTGATGCATCAGACGACCCTCGGGATCGACGAAGAAGACGATGCTCCCCGTCTCCATTCGCCCGCCGCCAGGGTGAAATTTGCGCAGGATGTAGCCAAGAACGACCGAGAAATAGGTCGGCGCCGCCGTGCCGCCCGTGATCGGCGCGACCTTGGCCGCGCCGCTTAGCTGATAATGCGGGGTGGGCTCGAGCGAGGCGAGCAGCTCCGCGGCGGACTTCTGGCGCGGGCCGATCGCCGCCTTGGGGTCCGGCTTGCCGGTCTTCTTGTCCGGCTTCTCGGTCGGTCGCGGCGCGACATGCTCGATGACCTCCGCATCGCGCTTGTCCTCCTCGGCGGCGTCCTCGGCCCCCTGCTGCTCGCCGGGATCCTGCTGCGTCTCCTGCTGGGGCTTCTGCTGGCGCTCCTCGGCCTTCTGGGCCGTGTGCTCATCGGGTCGCGCCTGCCTCTGGGCGCGCGTTTGCTCGTCCGGCGCCTCGCGCTTCACCTGCTCCCTATTTTCGGCGCGCGGCGCGTCATAGGCCGGCTTTGTGTCGAGCGTCAGCTTTTGCTTCTGCTTTTCGGTCTGCGGGTCGGGCGGCTTTTGCGGCTCGGCCTGCGGCTGGGGGGCGGGCTCTTGCGCCGCGGGAGGGGGCGGCTCGACGACGACCTCGACGGGAATTTCCGCCTCGACCAGCGGCAGGGGACGCGCAATCCAGTCGAGCGCCACGAGCCCGCCTGTGACGCCGCCGTGAAGGAGGAGAACGAGGGCGAAGAGCTTCACCTCCCATTTGAGCGACGACAGGCGCCGCCGGATCGGGCGGTCTTCCGGCGGGGCTGAGAACCCACTTCCTGTCAGGCTCTGGCTCATGGCCCTCATGCTACGATTCGCGGCGCGAGTCTGTCCAGAAAGCTCGCCGCGCCGCTTACGCGCCTGCTCCTCGAAGGCGCCGCGGCCAACGCCGCTCGCGAAACTCATTCAACTTGCGTAAAACCGCCCCGGGTGGCGCGGCGCGGTGAAGCTTGATAGCGTGAAAATTATGGATCGGCCCGCAAAGTCTCAGCCGGACGCCGAGGTCGGCGCAAGCCGCGAGGCCGCGTCGCCCAAGGCTCCAACGCCGATGATCTCGCAATATGTCGAGATCAAGGCCGCCAATCCGGACTGCCTGCTCTTTTACCGCATGGGCGACTTCTACGAGCTCTTCTTCGATGACGCCGCCACCGCCTCGCGGGCGCTCGGCATCATGCTGACCAAGCGCGGGAAGCATCTCGGCGAGGACATTCCCATGTGCGGCGTGCCGGTCGAGCGCGCCAACGACTATCTGCAGAAGCTCATCGCGCTGGGTCACAAGGTCGCGGTCTGCGAGCAGCTCGAGGATCCGGCGGAAGCCCGCAAGCGCGGGGCCAAGGCGGTCGTGCGCCGCGACGTCGTGCGCCTGGTCACGCCCGGCACGATCACCGAGGACGCCCTGCTCGACCCGGGAAGATCCAACGCCTTCGCCGCTCTGGCGCGGCTTCGCGCCAAGGACGGCTCCTGGACCTTTGGCTTCGCGAGCGTGGACATCTCAACTGGAGCCTTCTCGGTGGGCGAGCGGTCGGAAGCGGAGCTCGCCTCGGCGCTCGGACGCCTCGAGCCGCGCGAGATCGTCGTGCCAGAGGCGTTGCTGCGCGAGCCGCAGTTGCGCGGGCTGCTCGAGGGCGTCCCCGCGCCGATCAGCCCCATCGGCCGCGAGGCGCCCGAGGGCGCGAGCGCGGAGCGCCGTCTCATGGAGTTCTTCCGCGTCTCGACGCTCGAAGGCTTCGGGGCGCTTTCGCCGGCGGAAATCGCGGCGGCGGCGCTCGCCGTCCATTACGTCGAGCGCACGCAGCGCGGCGAGCGCCCGGCCCTGGCGGCGCCCGCGAGCCTGCGCGAAAGCCCGACGCTCGAAATCGACGCCGCGACGCGCGCCAATCTCGAGATCGCGCAAACGCTCTCGGGGAACCGCGAGGGCTCGCTCGTCGGCGCGATCGATCTGACCGTGACGCCCGCCGGCAAGCGGGCTTTCGCCGAACGGCTCGGCGCGCCGTCCACGGAGCCGGCCGAGATCGGCGCGCGCCTCGACGCGGTGGCCTTCTTCCTCGATGCCGCGCGCGCGCGGCAGGGGCTGCGAGAGCGCCTTTCGCGCGCGCCGGACCTCGTGCGCGCCTTGGCGCGACTCTCGTTGCAGCGCGGTGGTCCGCGCGATCTCGTGGGCATTGCCGCGGGCCTTTCCGTCGCCCGCGAGATCGCCGCCTTCCTCACGCGGGCGGAAGCGACGTTTCCGCCCTCGGAGCATGTGGCGCGCGAGATTTCGGCGCTCGCCGCCGCGGACGCCGCGCTCGAGCGCCGCTTGCAGGAAAGTCTCGTCCCGGAACCGCCGGCCGACCGGCGCACGGGGGGCTTCATCGCGCCAGGCGTCGACGCCGAGCTCGACGAGGCGCGGAGCCTGCGCGACGAAAGCCGCCGCGTGATCGCGGGCGTTCAGGCCAAATATGCGGAAACCGCCGGCGTCAGGCAGCTCAAGGTCAAGCACAACAATTTTCTCGGCTTCTTCGTCGAGACGCCGCTGGCGCAGGGCGAACGCCTGTTGAAGCCGCCGCTCGACCAGCTTTTCACGCACCGCCAGACGATGGCGGACGCGATGCGCTTTACGACGCGCGAGCTCATGGAGCTCGACCGCAAGATCGCGCAGGCCAGCGAGCGCGCCCTGGCGCGCGAGGAGGCGCTCTTTGGCGCCATGAGCGAAGCGATCCTCGCTCAGACGACGGAACTTCGTCGCATCGCGCAGGGCTTCGCCGCCCTCGACGTGATCGCCGCGCTCGCCGAAATCGCGGCGCGGCGCGACTGGGTGCGTCCTGCGGTCGACTCCTCGCTCGACTTCGAGATCGAGGCGGGGCGTCATCCCGTGGTGGAGGCCGCGCTTAAGGCGCAAGGCAAGGTCTTCGCTCCCAATGACTGCGCGCTCTCGGGCGGAAAGATCGCCGTCGTGACCGGCCCCAACATGGCCGGCAAATCGACATTCCTGCGCCAGAACGCGCTCATCGCGCTGCTCGCCCAGGCGGGCTCCTACGTGCCGGCGGCGAAAGCGTGCATCGGCGTCGTCGACCGTCTGTTCTCTCGGGTCGGCGCCTCCGACGATCTCGCGCGCGGCCGCTCGACCTTCATGGTCGAGATGGTCGAGACGGCGACGATCCTGAACAGCGCCGGTCCGCGCTCGCTTGTCATCCTCGACGAGATCGGGCGCGGCACGGCGACCTTCGACGGTCTCTCGATCGCCTGGGCGGCGATCGAGCATCTTTGCGCGGTCAACCGCTCGCGCGCGCTCTTCGCCACGCATTTCCACGAGCTCACGCGGCTTTCGAAACGGCTGCCGAGCCTCGTCAATCTCACCATGAAGGTTTCCGAGCGCGCGGGCGAGATCGTTTTCCTCCACGAGGTCGTGGCGGGGGCCGCGGATCGCTCCTATGGTGTACATGTCGCCGAGCTTGCCGGCCTGCCGAAAAGCGTCGTGGCCCGAGCGCATGAGATCTTGAGCGAGCTCGAGGCGCAGGATCGGCGCGCGCCCATCGAGAAGATGATCGACGATCTGCCCTTGTTCTCGCACCGGCCGCCGCCGCTCGAGCGCAAAGACCCGCTGCGCGAGGCGATGATGGCGATCGAGCCCGACGCGCTGACGCCCCGCGAGGCGCTGGCCCTTCTCTATGAGATGAAGCAGAAGGCGCGATCGTAAGGCTACGTCGAGCTGCGGAAAGTGTATTAACCAGAGTTCCCTAGACGGAAAGAGGCGTGAGGCCCAAAAGGGCGCGCACAGAGCCGCCAAGAAGTGTTGCAAAAATAGCACACCGCCGAAGAATCAAACAAAGTCGCCATTTCGCGCATTGATGTTCGCGATCAATTTTGGGTATTCTTTTTTCGAACGGTCGCCACGGCGCTCGGATTTGAACCCTATATTCCTACAAGGAGGCTAGCATGAAAAGACTGACCGCTATTTCCAGCATCGCGCTGGTGATGGGGATGGGCTCCGCGCTCGCGGCTGACCTTCCCTCTCGCAAAGCCCCGCCGGCCTACGTTCCGCCGCCGGCCCCGCTGACCTGGAACGGCTTCTACGCCGGTGTGAACCTCGGCGGCGGTTGGAACGCAAACAACGGCAATAACGAAGTCTCGGCCTACTACGACCCGAACTACGCCTTCGGCAGCAGCTTCTGGGCTCCTAACTGGGGCACCATTCCTAACCTGTTCTTCTACCCCAACGGCAACCAGACCGGCAACGCCGGCGGCGTCGTCGGCGGCGCGCAGGTTGGCTACAACTTCCAGTTCAACCCCTCGATCTTGGTCGGCGCCGAGGCAGACTTCCAGGGCACGAGCATCGGCGGCAACGCCAATTCGAACTATACTTTGTTCCCGTCGCCCTTCGTCAATCCCAACGCCAGAGGCATCTACAACGACATCCTAGTTCCGGTCGCGGCGATCAGCGGCGGCAAGCTCAGCCTAAACTGGATCGGCACGGTCCGCGGCCGCGCCGGCTGGCTGTTCACCCCCACCCTGCTCATTTACGGCACGGCGGGCTTCGCCTATGGCGGCGTCCAGGCTTGGGGCTACAACAACACCCGTACCGGCTGGACCGCCGGCGGCGGCGTGGAGTGGCTGTTCGCCCCCAACTGGTCCGCGAAGGCCGAATATCTCTATGCCGATCTCGACAGCGGGGGAACGAACGGCGGCTGGGGCTGGAACTACGGCTATCACTTCCACCCGCAGGTCAACATCGTCCGCGCCGGCGTGAACTATCACTTCAACTGGGCGGCCCCCGCCCCGGTTCTCGCCAAATACTGATCGGCTCCGTGGGGCGACGTCGCTTCCGGACCGCTTCAACGGCCCGGCCTCGCTTCGAGGCCGGGTCACCCCGAGCGCCCCACGGCGGAAAGTATATATTAACCAGTTTTCCTTAGGACTTATAAAGAAAGTGGCTCGAGGCGGGACCAGCGCTCACACAGAGCGGACAAGAAGTGTTGCAAAAATAGCACACCCTCGGAAAATCAAACAAACCCACCTTTTCGCGCATTGATGTTCGCGATCAATTCTGCGCATTCTTTTTTCGAACAGTCGCCGCGGCCCTTCAAAGTCCCTGGCGCACCAATTCAAAACCCCGTCCTTTGTGTAAGGAGGCGAACATGAAAAAGCTGACCGTCATTTCCACCATCGCGCTTGTGATGGGCATGGGCTCCGCGTTCGCGGCGGACCTTCCGAGCCGGAAGGCCCCGCCGGTGTACGTTCCCCCGCCGCCCCCGCTGACCTGGAACGGCTTCTACGCCGGTCTGAACATCGGCGGCGGCTGGAGCGCCAACAGCGGCCGCAATCTGGTCTCCGCCTATTGGGATCCGACTTACCCCTTCGCCTCCAACTTCACCTCGAACGGCCAGACAAACCTCTTCTTTCTGCCCAACAACAACCAGTCGGGCAACAACGGCGGCGTCATCGGCGGCCTGCAGGTCGGCTACAACTTCCAGTTCAACCCCTCGATCGTGGTTGGCGTCGAGACCGACTTCCAGGGCTCGAGCCTGAGCGGCCAGGGCCCCAGCAACTACGCTTTCTATCCGTCGCCCTTCGCTGGCGGCCAATCTCTGATCCCGGTCGCGGCGATCAACGGCGGCAATCTGAGCCTCAACTACATCGGCACGGTGCGCGGCCGCGCCGGCTGGCTGTTCACCCCCACCCTGCTCGTCTACGGCACGGCGGGCTTCGCTTACGGCGGCG
>Ga0265331_10000812_pt1 | contig 25820 bp, 27 predicted proteins | sample 41923metaG_FD_202088 | JGI IMG/M metagenome (GOLD analysis project Ga0265331, IMG submission 202088) | Rhizosphere microbial communities from Carex aquatilis grown in University of Washington, Seatle, WA, United States - 4-19-23 metaG | ecosystem: Host-associated > Plants > Roots > Rhizosphere... | reverse complement strand
GCATGAGCAGTCCTTCCGCCGCGCCGACGCGCGGCCCCTCATCCCAACCCTTCTCCCCAGAGGGGAGAAGGGTTATCTCATTGATGCGGCTATGCTTTTCGTTTGTGTTTTCAGAGCAGGGGGCTTTGCTGCCGCGTCACCGCCCTTCGGGCGCGAGCCCCGCCCTCTCCCACCCCTGGAGCGAGGGAAAATGGCGCCACCCCATAATGCCCTGCCGCTTTTTTCCGCAGCGCACACGATCCTGTTGACAACCTTTCCCTTCTCATACTTCCTATTGCGTTGATGGGACGGAACATAGTTTTCAACGCCCGCTCCCGGCCACCAGCGGGCGGATCAGCGGCCCTGCGATCGAGGCGACTGCCGGCGCATTTTCGTGCCGGCGCTCGGCAGAAAACATTTACCACTTCCGTCGTATGAAACGTGATCGCGGAAGGGCCCGTCACATGAGCGGATCTATGGACGACAACAGAGTCATCATCTTCGACACCACGCTGCGCGACGGCGAGCAATCGCCCGGCGCCTCGATGAACATCGAGGAGAAGGTCCGCATCGCCGTGGTGCTGGAGGAGATGGGCGTCGACGTCATCGAGGCCGGCTTCCCCATCGCCTCGAACGGCGATTTCGAAGGGGTCCACGCCGTCGCCACCCGCGTGCGCAATTCCACCATCTGCGGCCTCGCCCGCGCCACCAAGGGCGACATCGAACGGTGCGCCGAGGCATTGCGGCCCGCCGCCAGGGGGCGCATCCACACCTTCATCTCGACCTCGCCCCTGCACATGAAATACAAGCTGCAGATGGAGCCTGAGAAGGTGCTGGCGAAAGTGTCCGAATCCATCGCCTATGCCCGCACCTTCACCGACGACGTCGAATGGTCGGCCGAGGACGGCTCGCGCACCGAACCCGACTTCCTGTGCCGCTGCGTCGAGGCCGCGATCACCGCCGGCGCCCGCACCATCAACATCCCCGACACCGTCGGCTACGCCATCCCCGACGAATACGCCGGCCTGATCCGCCAGCTGTTCGCCCGCGTCCCCAATATCGGCAAGGCCATCATCTCGGTGCATTGCCACAACGATCTGGGCCTGGCGGTGGCCAATTCGCTGGCCGCGGTGCAGGCCGGCGCCCGCCAGGTGGAATGCACCGTCAACGGCCTGGGCGAGCGCGCCGGCAACGCCGCGATGGAAGAGATCGTGATGGCGCTGAAGACGCGCAACGATCTGCTGCCGCTGGTCACCCGCATCGACACCCGGCACATCACCCGCGCCTCGCGCCTGGTTTCCACCATCACCGGCTTCCCTGTCCAGCCCAACAAGGCCATCGTCGGCAAGAACGCCTTCGCCCACGAATCCGGCATCCACCAGGACGGCATGCTCAAGCATGCCGGAACGTATGAAATCATGACCCCCGAATCGGTGGGCCTGGTCCGCTCGGATCTGGTGATGGGGAAGCATTCCGGCCGCGCCGCCTTCAACGCCAAGCTCAAGGACCTGGGCTACGACCTGGGCGACAACGCCGTCGAGGATGCCTTCACCCGCTTCAAGGCGCTGGCCGACCGTAAAAAGGACATATTCGACGAAGATATAGTAGCCCTGGTCGACGATGCAGCGGTGCGCGGCAATGATCGCATCAGGTTGCGGTCGCTGGGCGTGCTGTGCGGCACCAAGCACAATCCGCCCGACGCCGAACTGGAGCTGGAGATCGACGGGAAGGTCAAGAACTGCAAGGCCCAGGGCGATGGGCCGATCGACGCCATCTTCAGGGCCATCAAGGAATTGTTCCCCCACGATGCCCGGCTGCAACTGTTCCAGGTGCAGGCGGTCACCCACGGGACCGATGCCCAGGCCGAGGTGACGGTGCGCCTGGAAGAAGACGGCAAGACCGTCCAGGGCCAGGGCGCCGACACCGATACCCTGGTGGCATCGGCCCGCGCCTATGTGAATGCCTTGAACAAACTTTTGGTTAAACGGCAAAAAACCGCTCCGGCGGCGCTCACGCCCTGATATAAGACGCGAGCGCCCGCCAACGGGGATACAACGCAGGATTCGAGCGAGGGATTATGTTTTCGAAGCTGACGGGTTGGATGTCCGCGGATATGGCGATCGACTTGGGTACCGCCAACACGCTGGTTTACGTCAAGGGCCGCGGCATCGTGCTCAACGAGCCGTCAGTCGTCGCCATCGCCGAGGAAAAGGGCAAGAAGAAGGTCCTGGCCGTCGGCGACGAGGCCAAGATGATGCTGGGCCGAACCCCCGGCTACATCCAGGCCATCCGGCCGCTTAGGGACGGCGTCATCGCCGACTTCGAGGTGGCCGAGGAGATGATCAAGCACTTCATCCGCAAGGTCCACAACCGCCGCAGCTTCGCCAGCCCGCTGGTCATCGTCTGCGTGCCGTCGGGCTCCACCGCGGTCGAGCGCCGCGCCATCCAGGAATCGGCCGAAAGCGCCGGCGCCCGGCGCGTCTTCCTGATCGAGGAACCGATGGCCGCGGCCATCGGCGCCGGCCTGCCGGTGACCGAGCCGACCGGGTCGATGGTCGTCGATATCGGTGGTGGTACCACCGAGGTGGCCGTTCTTTCGCTGGGCGGCATCGTCTATTCTCGCAGCGTGCGGGTCGGCGGCGACAAGATGGACGAAGCCATCATCGCCTACATCCGGCGCAATCATAACCTGCTGATCGGCGAAGGCTCGGCCGAGCGGATCAAGAAGGAAATCGGTTCGGCCTGCCCGCCCGAAGACGGCGAGGGCCGCACCATGGAAATAAAGGGACGCGACCTGATGAACGGCGTGCCCAAGGAACTGGTGGTGAGCGAGCGCCAGATCGCGGAATCGCTGGCCGAACCGGTCGGCGCCATCATCGAGGCGGTCAAGGTGGCGCTCGAGCACACCGCGCCGGAACTGGCGGCCGACATCGTCGACAAGGGCATCGTGCTCACCGGCGGCGGCGCCCTGCTGTCCAACCTCGACTACGTATTGCGTCATGCCACCGGCCTACCGGTGTCCATCGCCGACGATCCGCTGTCGTGCGTGGCCCTGGGAACCGGGCGGGCGCTCGAAGAAATGCCCAAACTGAAAAACGTTCTAACCAGCATGTACTAGCGCCGCAGCCACAAGATGTTGTAGGCTGATCGTGTCGAGCCGTAATCCAACGGCCGCGCCCTTTAGGTTGAGGGAGTGATGCGAGCGAAATCCTCAGGCGCGCTTGGTCGGCTGGCCACGCTTCGGCTGGTAGCACAGCGCTTCGCCTTTCTCTCCCTGATCGCCGCAGCCTTCCTGCTGATGATCCTCGGCAAGGCCGACATCGTGCTGATCGAGCGCACCCGCGCGCTGGTGGTCGACGCGGTGGCGCCGGTGCTCGACGTGCTGGCCCGCCCCGCCGCGGCCATCGCCGACGTGGTCGAGACCATGCGCGACCTGACCAACCTGCGTGCCGAGAACGCCCGCCTGCGGTCCGAGAACCAGCGGCTGGTGCACTGGCAGACGGTGGCCCGCCGGCTGGAGGGCGAGAACACCGTGCTGCACGAGCAGCTCAACTTCGTCCCCGACCCCGACCCCGCGTTCATCACCGCCCGGGTGATCGGCGACATGGGCTCGTCGTTCGGACAGAGCATGCTGCTGGCCGCCGGCGCGCGCAACGGCGTGCGCAAGGGCCAGGCGGTGCTTGCCGGCGAGGTGCTGGTCGGCTACGTCGCCACCGTCGGCGAACGGACGTCGCGCCTGCTGCTGCTCACCGACATCAACGCCCATCTGCCGGTGATGGTCGAATCCACCCACACCCGCGCCATCCTGTCGGGCGACAACCGCGACCGGCCGCGGCTGAACTACGTCGCCGGCAATCCCAACATCCAGCCGGGCGACCGCATCGTCACCTCGGCCTCGGGCGCCGCCTTCCCGGCCGGGCTGCCCATCGGCGTGGTGGCCTCGACCGCCGACGGCGTGTGGATCGAACCCTTCGTCCATCGCCATCAGCTGGAATACGTCGCCATCGTCGATTACGGCCTGGGCGGCATCCTGCCCTTCGCCGAGCGGCCGCCGCCGCCGCCGGCGCCCGCCCGCCGCCGCCCGGCGGCAGGAGGGGAGAATTGAAGGAATCGCCGTGGCTGCGGATCGACGTCCTGGTCCGCCACCTGGTGCCTTCCGGAGTCACCATCCTGCTGCTGCTGCTGACCGCGGTGCCGACCCGGCTGCCCGGCTACGCCGATATCGCCCCCATGCTGCCGCTGATGGGCGTGTATTACTGGGCGATCTACCGTCCCGACCTGCTGCCGGCGTGGGCCGCCTTCGCCATCGGGCTGATGTGGGACATCCTGGCCGGCACCCATATCGGCGTCGGCGCCCTGGTGCTGCTGCTGGTCCAGGGGGTGACGGCGTCGCAACGCCGCTTCTTCCTCGCCAAGTCGTTCATGTTCGCCTGGTGGGCCTTCGCCCTGCTCACCGCCGGCGCCGTCGGCCTGTCGTGGCTGCTGATGGCGGTGCTGAACGGCCGTCCCACCGATCCGGCCCCGGCGCTGTTCGGCTATGCCCTGACGCTGGGACTGTTCCCACTGCTCACCTGGCTGCTGGCACGCACCCAGGTGGCGTTCCTCAAGGAAATTTAGGCGCGGCCGATGTACCACGACAACGACCGCGCCAAGATGTTCGGCCGCCGGGCGATGATGCTGGCCGGGGGCCAGGCGGCGCTGGTCGGGGCGCTGGCGGCGCGGATGTATTACCTGCAGGTGGTCGACGCCGATAAATACCGCCTCCAGGCCGAGGGCAACCGAGTCAGCATGCAGCTGCTGGCGCCGCCCCGCGGCCTGATCCTCGACCGCAACGGCGTCGCCATGGCGGTCAACCAGCACAATTACCGCGTCCTGGTGGTGCCCGAGCAGACGCCGTCGATCGACTACACCCTCGACGCCCTGTCGCAGATCACCGCCCTGACCGACGGCGACCGCCAGCGCATCCACAAGGCGGTCACCCGCAACCGCCGCTCGTTCGTCGCCATCACCGTGCGCGAGAACCTGTCGTGGGAAGAGGTGGCCCGCATCGAGGTCAACATCCCCGACCTGCCCGGGGTGATCATCGACGTCGGCCAGAGCCGCTTCTATCCGCTGGAACAGTTGGGCGCCCATATCCTCGGCTATGTGGCGGCGCCCACCGAAAAGGATCTTGCCGACGATTCCACCGAGCATCTGCTGGAACTGCCCGGCTTCCGCATCGGCAAGGCCGGAGTCGAGCGCATCTACGACCTGGCCCTGCGCGGCAAGGGCGGCACCCGCCAGCTCGAGGTCAATTCGGTCGGCCGCGTGATCAAGGAATTGCGGCGCCAGGAGGGCGAGCCGGGAGTCGACCTGACCCTCACCCTCGACCTCCGGCTGCAGGAATACGCAGCCCAGCGCCTGGGCGACGAAAGCGCCGCGGTGGTGGTGATGGACATCCACACCGGCGAGATCATCGTCATGGCCTCGACCCCGTCCTTCGACCCCAATGCCTTCAACCGCGGCCTGACCGGCGCCGAGTGGAGCGAGCTGTCGGGCAATCCCCGCTCGCCCTTGACCAACAAGACCATCGCCGGCACCTTCGCGCCGGGGTCGACCTTCAAGCTGATGGTGGCGCTGGCGACGCTGGAAAGCAATTCCGCCACCCCCGACCAGCGGGTGTTCTGCCCCGGCCACATGCAGCTGGGCAACATCAAGTTCCACTGCTGGAAGAAGGGCGGGCACGGCTCGCTCGACCTGGTCGGCGGCCTCAAGAATTCCTGCGACGTCTATTTCTACGAGATGGCGCGCCGTACCGGCGTCGACCGCATCCACGACATGGCGGTGCGCTTCGGCATGGGCAGCCTGACCGGCATCGACCTGCCGGGCGAGCGGCCCGGCCTGATCCCCAGCCGCGAATGGAAACGGGCCGCGCTCGGCCAGCCGTGGCATCCCGGCGAAACCCTGATCAACGGCATCGGCCAGGGCTATTGCCTGGCGACGCCCCTGCAACTGGCGACCATGGTGGCGCGCATCGCCAACGGCGGCTTCCAGGTGGTGCCCCACGTCGCCCGCGACCGCATCGAAGGCACCGAGGCGCGGCCGCGGGCGGAGACCCGGTGGCCGTCCTGCGACGTCGCCCAGCAATCCCTCACCCTGGTGCGCCGGGGCATGTTCGGCGTCTCCAACGAGCCGGGCGGCACCGCCTATCGGGCGCGCATCGTCCAGGAAGGCATGTGGCTGTCGGGCAAGACCGGCACCGCCCAGGTCCGCCGCATCACCATGCGCGAGCGCGAGACCGGGGTGAAGAAGAACGAAGACCTGCCGTGGAAGGAGCGCGACCACGCGCTGTTCGTCGCCTATGCCCCCGAGCAGGCGCCGCGCTATTCCATCGCCGTGGTGGTCGAGCACGGCGGCGGCGGCTCGGCGGTGGCGGCGCCGATCGGCCGCGACATCATGCTGGAGGTTCAGAAGCGCGAACGCGCCCGCGCCGCCGCCTTGCAGGGTGACGGCTGATGCTGCGCCCGGGACCGCGCCTGTCGTCGCAGCTGAACCGCACCGAGATGTCGTGGCGCGACAAGATCTGGCAGATCAACTGGAGCCTGATCGCCCTGATCACCGTGGTGGCCGGAGTCGGCTTCCTCACCCTCTATTCGGCCGCCCAGGGGGTGCTCGACAAATGGGCGCTGAAGCAGATGGTCCGCTTCGCCTTGGGCATCGCCATCCTGCTGGCGGTGGCGATCGTCGACCTCCGCTTCTGGATGCGCCAGGCCTACGTCCTCTACATGGTCGCCATGGTGCTGCTGGTGGCGGTGCAGATGCACGGCACCGTCGGCATGGGGGCACAGCGCTGGATCGACCTGGGATTCATCCAGCTGCAGCCGTCCGAGATCATGAAGATCGCCCTGGTGCTGACCCTGGCCCGCTATTTCCACGGCGCCACCCTCCAGGAGATCGGCCGGCCGCTGTTCCTGCTGCCGCCGCTGATCATGGTGCTGGCCCCGATGGGGCTGGTGCTGAAGCAGCCCGACCTGGGCACCGCGCTGATGCTGCTGCTGTCCTCGGGCGCCATCTTCTTCATGGCCGGGGTGCGGATGTGGAAATTCGGCGTCATCGTCGCCGGCGGCATGGCGGCGGTGCCGGTGGCCTGGTCGTTCCTGCACGATTACCAGAGGAAGCGGCTGGTGATCTTCCTCAATCCGGACGAGGACCCGCTGGGGGCCGGCTACCACATCACCCAGTCGAAGATCGCGCTGGGCTCGGGCGGGGTGTTCGGCAAGGGCTACATGATGGGAACCCAGAGCCGGCTGAACTTCCTGCCCGAAAAGCAGACCGACTTCATCTTCACCATGTTCGCCGAGGAATGGGGCATGATCGGCGGCTTTGCGCTGCTGGCGCTGTACGTGCTGCTGGTGGCCTACGGCTACGCCATCGCGCTGCGCTGCCGCAACCAGTTCGGCCGCCTGGTGGCGCTGGGGGTGACCACCACCTTCTTCCTCTATTTCTTCATCAACACCGCCATGGTGATGGGCCTGGTGCCGGTGGTGGGGGTACCGCTGCCGCTGATTTCCTACGGCGGCACCTCGATGCTGTCCCTGCTGTTCGGCTTCGGCCTGGTGATGAGCGCCTATGTTCACCGCGACCTGCCGATCGGGCGGCGCGGCGCCCACGAGGATTGAACCCGCCCCCTAGCGCTTTGCGTTCGCCGTCGGTGATGCTATCTTGCGCCGCCGTCCGAGCAAGCCACCAACGGGGAACAAGAGCGATGACAACCGCGAAGATTATCTGGACAAAGGTTGACGAGGCGCCTGCGCTGGCAACCTATTCCTTGCTGCCGATCGTCGAAACCTTCACCAAGGCGGCCGGCGTCGCCGTCGAGACCAGGGACATTTCCCTGGCCGGCCGCATCATCGCCAATTTCCCCGAGAACCTCACCCCCGCCCAGCGGATCGCCGACGAATTGGCCGAGTTGGGCGCGCTGACCCTCAAGCCCGAAGCCAACATCATCAAGCTGCCCAACGTCAGCGCCTCGATCCCGCAATTGAAGGCGGCGATCAAGGAATTGCAGGCGCAGGGCTACAAAATCCCCGACTTCCCGGAAGACCCCAAGACCGACGCCGAGAAGGCGCTGCGGACCCGCTTCGGCAAGGCGCTGGGCAGCGCCGTCAACCCGGTGCTGCGCGAAGGCAACTCGGACCGCCGCGCGGCCGCCGCGGTCAAGCAGTTCGCCCGCAAGAACCCGCACAAGATGGGCGCCTGGGCGCCCGATTCGAAGACCCACGTGGCGCATATGAGCGCCGGTGATTTCTACGGCAGCGAAAAGGCGATCACCGTCGCCCAGCCCGGCGACGTGCGCATCGAGTTCGTCGGCAAGGACGGCAAGGCCGTCACCCTCAAGGAGAAGACCACGCTGAAGGCCGGCGAGGTGATCGACGCCGCGGTGATGAGCTGCAAGGCGATGCGCGCCTTCTACGCCGAGCAGATCGAGGACGCCAAGGCCAAGGGCGTGCTGCTGTCGCTGCACCTCAAGGCGACGATGATGAAGATCTCCGACCCGGTCATGTTCGGCCATGCCGTCACCGTCTACTTCAAGGACGTGTTCGACAAGCACGCGGCGGTGATCAAGGAACTCGGCGTCAATGTCAACAACGGCTTCGGCGACCTGGTCGCCAAGCTGGCCAAGCTGCCCGACGCCCAGCGGGCCGCCATCGAAGCCGACATCCAGGCCTGCTACAAGGCGCGGCCGGAACTGGCGATGGTCAATTCCGACAAGGGCATCACCAACCTGCACGTCCCCAGCGACATCATCGTCGACGCCTCGATGCCGGCGATGCTCCGCGATTCCGGCAAGATGTGGGGCACCGACGGCAAGCTGCACGACACCAAGGCGATGATCCCCGACCGCTGCTATGCCGGCATCTACCAGGTGGTGATCGACGACTGCAAGAAGCACGGCGCGTTCGATCCCAAGACCATGGGCAGCGTACCCAATGTCGGCCTGATGGCCCAGCAGGCCGAGGAATACGGCTCGCACGACAAGACCTTCGAAGTCTCCGGCGACGGGACCGTGCGGATCGTCGACGGCGCAGGCAAGGTGCTGCTGGAGCAGCCGGTCGAGGCCGGCGACATCTTCCGCATGTGCCAGGCCAAGGACGCGCCGATCCAGGATTGGGTCAAGCTGGCGGTCAGCCGGGCGCGCGCCACCGGCGCTCCGGCCATCTTCTGGCTGGACAAGAACCGCGGCCACGACGCCCAGATCATCGCCAAGGTCGAGCGCTACCTGAAGGACCACGACACCGAGGGCCTCGACATCAGCATCAAGACGCCCGAGGACGCCATCCGCGTGTCGCTGGAGCGCATCCGCCAGGGCAAGGACACCATCTCGGTCACCGGCAACGTGCTGCGCGACTACCTCACCGACCTGTTCCCGATCCTCGAATTGGGCACCAGCGCCAAGATGCTGTCGATCGTCCCGTTGATGGCCGGCGGCGGACTGTTCGAGACCGGCGCCGGCGGTTCGGCGCCCAAGCACGTCCAGCAGTTCCAGCAGGAAGGCTACCTGCGGTGGGATTCGCTCGGCGAGTTCCTGGCGTTGGGCGTTTCGCTGGAGCACCTGGCCCACACCTTCAAGAATCCCAAGGCGCAGGTGCTGGCCGACACCCTCGACCAGGCCAACGGCAAGATCCTGGAAAACAACCGCTCGCCGGCCCGCAAGGTCGGTCAGATCGACAACCGCGGCAGCCACTTCTACCTGGCCATGTACTGGGCGCAGGCGCTGGCCGAGCAGACCAAGGACAAGGATCTGCAGGCGCGTTTCACCACCCTGGCCAAGACGCTCGCCGACAACGAGGACAAGATCAATGGCGAGCTGATCGGCGCCCAGGGCAAGCCGGTCGATATGGGCGGCTACTACCTTCCCGATTTCGACAAGACGTCGAAGGCGATGCGCCCCAGCGCGACGCTGAACGCGGCCCTGGCCGCGGTCTGATCCGCTCCTCCGTCGTCATGTCCGTGCTCACGGGCATGACGACGCGCAGGGCGTTTCTTCCCGGGCCCGCTATCCGAAGCTTTGGATCAGCGACCCGACCACCATGTACCAGCCGTCGACCAGCACGAAGAAGATCAGCTTGAACGGCAGCGAGATCATCGCCGGCGGGATCATCATCATGCCCATGCTCATCAGCACCGAGGCGATCACCATGTCGATGATGATGAAGGGCAGGAACACCAGGAACCCCATTTCGAAGGCGCGGCGCAATTCGCTGATCATGAACGCCGGGATCAGCGTCTTCAGCGGCACATCCTCGACCTTGGCCGGCTGGGCGACGTGCGACATGTCGATGAACAGCTGCACGTCCTGCACCCGGGCGTGCTTGGTCATGAAGGCGTGCAGCGGCTTGACCGTGCGATCGAAGGCCTCGATCTCCTCCAGCTGGCCGTCCATGTAGGGCTGCACCCCCTGGGTCCAGCATTCGTCCAGCGTCGGCGCCATGATGAAGCCGGTGAGGAACAGCGCCAGGCTGACCATGACCATGTTGGGCGGCGCCTGCTGGGCCCCCAAGGCCTGGCGCAGGAAGCTCAGCACCACGACGATGCGGGTGAACGAGGTCACCATCACCAGGATCGACGGCGCCAGCGACAGCACCGTGGTCAAGGCCATCAGCTGGACGATGCGGGTGGTCGAACTGCCGCTGCCGCCGCCGAGATCGATGTTCAGCTGCTGCGCCGCCGCCGGCAGCGCAACCAGCAGGCCGGCCGCCAGCAGCGCCAGGGCCGCGATTTTCCGCCTGGTCATGACTCTGTCTCCGCCGCAACGATGTCGCGCTCGACCACCAGATCGCTGCCGCCGCCGACCAGCAGCAGATGCTCGCGGCCGTCGCGCCGAACCAGCACCAGCCGGCGTTTGCCGTCGACCGCGACGCCCTCGATCACCGCAAGGCGCCGGCGCCCGCCGCGGCCCGCCGCCATCCCGGCCAGGCCCAGCCGCCGCACCGCCCACAGGCAGCCGAGGATAAGCCCCAGCACCAGCACCAGCGACAGGATCACCCTGAGGTAGAGGGCGGTTTCCATGGCGCCTCCGTCAGCCGCCGCCCAACCGCTCGAGCAGCGGCTGGCAGCGGTCGCGGATCGATTCGGCCAGGCGGTCGAGGTCGCCGATCAGCGCCTCCATGCCGGGCACCAGCTCACGGCCCTGCTCGCGCCCCATCGCGGCCAGCTGGGCGCAGATGGTGCGCACCTTGCCCTCCAGCGCCGACAGGTCGACCATGGTGCCGGTGTCCAGCAGACGGCGCGCCGTGCCGACCAGCGACGCAGCCTTCTCCAGTTCCTCCCGCACCTGGGCGGGGCCGCTCACGGCGCGCCCGCGCCGTTGGCGCGGTAGACGTAGGCGAGGATTTCGGCCACCGCGAGGAACGCCTCGGCGGGAATGACGGTGTCGACGTCGACCGCCGCCAGCACCTCGGCAAGATCGGGATCGGTGCGCACCTTGACGCCGTGGGCGAAGGCGAATTCCAGAATCTGTTCCGCCAGGAAGCCCTTGCCCGACGCCACCACCCGCGGCACCCCGGCGACGGCCTCGTCGAAGGCCAGCGCCACCGCCACCGGATTGCGCGCCGGCGGGATCGCGGCCTGCGCGGCCTCGGCCCGTTCGTCCCAGAGATCCCGGCCCGGATTCATCGGCTGGAAGACTTCCACCTAGGTTGGATGTACACTGGCCGATGGTGGCCGTGCCCGCTTAAAAAAGCTTTAAGCCAACCGGTTCACCGGATTCACCCTTTGTTAAATCGACCGGCCGCATACTACCTCGGATGGGTTCCGGACCCCCGATGCGTTGGCGTACGAGGCGGCAATGTTCGACAAGCTGACCGTGATGGCGATGGCTACCAAGCAGATGGACTGGGTCGCCCAGCGCCAGGAGGTGCTGTCCGAAAACATCGCCAACATCGACACTCCCGGCTACGTCAGCCGCGACGTCAAGGCGGTCGATTTCCAGACCGTGCTGAAGGCGACCGGCCAGGCGCCGGCGGTGCTGCCGGTGGCGACCGATCCCCGCCACATCGTTCCCCGCATCACCGACCCCAACATCGTCGAGATCCAGAAAAACAAGTTCGACGCCTCGCCCAACGGCAACGCGGTCGGGCTCGAGGACCAGATGGCCAAGGTCGGCGAAGGCCAGACCACCTACGCCCAGGCGGCGGCGCTGTTCGCCAAGCAGGTCAGCCTGCTCAAACTTGTCACCATCGCCCACTGACAAGGCACGCCATGGACGATCTGCAGAAAAGCACGGCGGTCGCCATCTCGGGCATGAAGGCCCAGGCCGAGCGGCTGCGCGTCATCTCGGAGAACCTCGCCAATTCCGACTCGCTGTCGCAAACCGCCGGCGGCACCCCCTACCGCCGCAAGGTGGTGACCTTCAAGGACGAACTCGATCGCGCCAACGGCATGAACAAGGTGGCGGTCGCCGGCGTGCGCTCGGACCGCTCGGAATTCCAGCACCGCTACGATCCCAAGCATCCGGCCGCCGACCGCGACGGCTACGTGCTGACCCCCAACGTCAACCCGATGATCGAGTTGATGGACATGAAGGAGGCGCAGCGCAGCTACGAAGCCAACCTCAACGTCATCAGCGTCTCGCGGAACCTGCTGTCGCAATCCGTCAATCTGCTCAAATAGGCTAGAACACGGCCATGACTACCATCAGTGACGCCATCAGCGCCTATTCCGCCCTCGCAAAGGCCGCCGGCACCGACGGCCTGAAGTCGTCCAAGCCGGTCACCGCCCCGGTGACGGATTTCGCCAGCGTGCTGGGCGACGCCGCCAAGAATTCACTGGGCGCCTTGAAGCAGGGCGAACAGGCCTCGGCCGCCGCCATCGCCGGCAAGGCCGACATCCGCGACGTGGTCGCCGCGGTGACCAATGCCGAACTGACCCTGGAAACGGTGGTCAACGTTCGCGACAAGGTGATCAACGCCTACAACGAAATCCTGCGCATGCCGATCTGACGGCGGCTTCGCCATGACCGAGGCCGACCTGATGGACATCGCCCGCGAGGGCATCTGGACGATGATCAAGATCTCCGCCCCGGTGCTGATTGCCGGACTGGTGGTCGGCGTCGCCATCGCCTTGCTGCAATCGGTGACCCAGCTGCAGGAAATGACGCTGACCTTCGTGCCGAAGGTGCTGGCGATCTTCGGCTCGCTGATATTATTCATGCCGTTCATGATTCATACCCTCAACGATTTCTGGCGGTCGATCATGGACCGCATGATCGCCGGCGGCGGCGGTTGACGCCGCATGCTGAACGAGATCCTCACCGCCGACATCTGGCGCTTCTTCGCCATCTTCGCGCGGCTGGGGTCGGCGATGATGATCATGCCGGGATTCGGCGGCACCCTGGTGCCCTCGCGCTTCCGCCTGCTGCTGGCGGTGGCCATCTCGTTCCTGCTGATGCCGGTGCTGGGCACCCGGATCCCGCCCCTGCCCAACCATCCGGCGGCCCTGGCGATACTGGTGCTGGGCGAAGCCACCGTCGGCGTCTTCCTCGGCGTGGTGGTGCTGTCGCTGATGACCGCGCTTGACGTCGCCGGCACCTTCATCGGCTTCCAGACCGGCTTGACCAACGCCTTTTCCTTCGACGCCGTCGCCGCCCAGCAAAGCCAGCTGCTCAGCAGCTTCCTGGGCAACCTGGCGCTGGTGATCATCCTGTCCAGCGACCTTCATCACCTGATGCTGCAGGCGCTGGTCGATTCCTACACGCTGTTCCCGGCGGGAACGCCGCTGCCGCTGGGAGACTTCTCGGCGACGCTGGCGCGGATGATGTCGGCGTCGTTCAGCCTGGGCGTGCGCATCTCGGCGCCGCTCCTGGTGTTCGGCCTGATCTTCTACGCCGGCATGGGGCTGTTGAGCCGGCTGGTGCCGCAGATGCAGGTGTTCTTCGTCATCATGCCGCTGCAGGTGCTGACCGGCCTATGGATGATGATGGTGTCGCTGTCGGTGATGATGCTGCTGTTCCTCAATGCCTTCGGCGCCGGCCTGACGCCCTATCTGGCGCCGAGGTGACGCATGGCGGCGGAAGACGACGGCAAAACAGAAAAACCGACAAGCAAGCGCCTGGGAGAGGCGCGTGAGAAAGGCGAAATCACCCAATCGGTCGAGGTCCGCACCTGGGCCTCGCTGCTTTGCGCCTTCATCCTCGTCGCCTGGATGGCCGGCTCCATGTGCCGCGCCATCGCCGGAGTCGCCCTGCCGCTGATCGAGCGGCCGCACGAAATTCGGGTCGACGCCGATTCCCTGCCGACGCTGATGGCCGGCTTGGCGATCGGCGTGCTCAAGGCGATGGCCCTGCCCTTCGGCACGATCATGGTGGTGACGCTCGTCGCCCTGGTCGGCCAGACCAAGGGCTTCCTGTGGGTCCCCAACAAACTGATACCCGATTTCACCAAGCTGGACCCGATCAAGGGCTTCAAGCGCATCTTCTCGATGCCGCAGCTGGTCGAGCTGATCAAGCAGATCGTCAAGATGGTGCTGGTCGGCTCGATCCTGACGGCGACGGTGTGGCCGCATGTGCGCGAATACCAGAACCTGCCCGAGCTGGAGCTGCTGGGCGTCCTGGCCTACCTGCACAACGCCGTGTCCGGGCTGGCGATGACCATCCTGATCGTCGCCACCGTGCTGATGGCGGCCGATTACTGGTACCAGCACATGCGCTTCACCGAGAAGATGATGATGTCCCGCCAGGAACTGCGCGACGAGAACAAGCAGTCCGAAGGCGACCCCATGGTGAAGGGCAAGCTGCGCAGCTTGCGGGCCAAGCGGGCGCGCCAGCGGATGATGCAGGCGGTGCCCGGCGCCGACGTGGTGGTGACCAACCCGACCCATTACGCGGTGGCGCTGAAATACGACATGGACACCATGCCGGCGCCGATGCTGGTGGCCAAGGGCGCCGACCTGGTGGCCAAGCGCATCCGCGAACTGGCCGACGAGCACGACATCCCCATCGTCGAGAATCCCCCACTTGCGCGGGCGCTCTATGCTACCGTGGAGCTGGACCACGAGGTCCCACCGGAGCATTACAAGGCGGTTGCCGAGGTCATCGGCTACGTCATGCGCCTGAAAGGCAAGCTTGCACAGTGATGGACTGAGGAATCCGCTGCCCTGGGCGCTGGGGGCGGCGGTGGTCGCACTCACCGGCCTGGCGGTCGCCGATGGCGGCCCGCTCGTCGTTCCCGCCGTGATCGCCGGCATCGTCGCCCTGGGCGCCGCAGGCGTGCTCGCCCGCCGCTGGGTCGCGGCCAAGGCCGGTTCCGCGCGCGCCGCCGGTTTGGCTGCGGCGCTGGAATCGGAAACCCGCGCCCACCTGCTGGTTGCCGCCGACGGCACCGAGCTTTTGCGCAATCAGGCCGGGCGGCGGCTGCTGGGCTCGCCGGAGGCGCCGCTCACTCCCTTCGCCGCCCGCGCCGGCGACGACCGCGTCCAGGCCGAGATCGACCGCCTGGCCGAGGCCGCGGCCAACGGCGCCGCCCGCCGGGCCGAGGTGGCGCTGACCACCCCCGGCGGCGGCCGCGAGTTCTACGCCCTGGAGGTGCGGCCGGCCTGCAATGCGGTTCTGTGGGTCGCCGAAGACGTCACCGCGCGGCGCGCCATCGAGGACACCCTGCGCCGCGAAAGCGAGGCGCTGGCCGAATTCGTCGATTTCCTGCCGGTCGGCTGCTATTCCGCCGACGCCGCCGGCAACATCCGCTGGGTCAACCAGCGCCTGGCCGAGTGGCTGGGCCATTCCGCCGCCGAACTGGCCGGACGAAACCTCAAGGACGTGCTGGGCGCCGTCCCCGACCCCGAGGAGGAGCGCGCCGAAATCGGCCTCAAGGGCCGCGGCGACGCGGTGTTCCAGGCGCTGGTGGCGCACACCCAGTTCGACGAGGGCGGCGAAATCTTCACCCGCTCGGTGGTGGTCCGCGACCTGGTGCCCGAGCACCAGTGGGAACGCGCCCTGCGCTCGGCCGAACGGCGGTTCCGCTGGCTGTTCGACGACGCGCCGGTCGGCATCGCCCTGGTCGAGCTGGACGGCACCATCGGCACCTGCAACCTGGCGCTCCAGGCGATGATGGGCATCGACCACGACGCCATGGCCGGCCGCCCGGTCTCGGACTTCATCGGCGAAGACCATCGCGGCGCCGCCGCCGAACAGCTGACCAAGGTGATTACCGGATCGCTGCCCGGCACCCATCTCGAGGTCAAGCTGAAGGGCAAGCGCGACGTCATCGCCCAGCTGTTCGTCAGCCCCACCCACGAGGACGGCGAGATTTCGGGCCTCGTCGTCCACTTCATCGACGCCACCGAGCAGCGCAATCTGGAGGTCCAGTTCGCCCAGTCGCAGAAGATGCAGGCGATGGGCCAGCTGGCCGGCGGGGTGGCGCACGATTTCAATAATCTGCTGACCGCGATGATCGGGTTCTGCGACCTGCTGCTGCAGCGCCACGGCGCCGGCGACCCCAGCTTCGCCGACATCATGCAGGTCAAGCAGAACGCCAACCGGGCCGCCAGTCTGGTGCGCCAGCTGCTGGCCTTCTCGCGCCGCCAGGCCCTGCAGCCGCGGCTGTTGAACGTCACCGACGCCCTGGCCGAGATCAGCAACCTGCTGCGCCGCCTGCTCGGCGAGACCATCGAACTGAAGATGGTGCACGGCCGCCAGCTTGGCCTGGTGCGGGTCGATCCCGGCCAATTCGATCAGGTGATCATCAACCTCGCGGTGAACGCCCGCGACGCCATGCCGGGCGGCGGCACCCTGACCATCCGCACCAACGCGGCCACCGTCGACCGCCCGATCCAGCGCGGCCCCGAGTTGATGCCGGCCGGCGACTACGTGCTGATCGAGGTGGCCGACACCGGCACCGGCATCCCGCGCGAGAATCTGGGCCGCATCTTCGAGCCGTTCTTCTCGACCAAGGAGGTCGGCGCCGGCACCGGTCTCGGCCTGTCCACCGTCTACGGCATCGTGCGCCAGACCGACGGATTCATCTTCGTCGACAGCGAACTGGGCCAGGGCGCCAGCTTCGCCATCTACCTGCCGCGGCTGGAGGCCGAGCCGACGGCCGACGCCCGGCCGGCCGCCCCCGCCGGCGAGGCCGCCAACACCGACCTGACAGGCAGCGGCACCATCCTGCTGGTCGAGGACGAGGATGCCGTCCGCCTGTTCGGCGCCCGCGCGCTGAAGAACAAGGGTTACCGCGTGCTGGAGGCGCGCTCGGGCGAGCAGGCGCTCGACGTGCTGCGGGGCGAGGAACCGATCGACGTGCTGATCAGCGACGTGGTGATGCCCGGCATGGACGGCGTGACCCTGGCCCGCCTGGTCCGCATCGAGCGCCCGGCCATGCGCATCATCCTGATGTCCGGCTATTCCGAGGACGTCGCCAGAAACGGCATCGACCCCGCCGAGGGGATACACTTCCTGCCCAAGCCGTTCTCGCTGAAGCAATTGGCCGGGGCGGTGAAGAAGGTGATGACGGAGTAAGCCCTTCAGCGCGGCGGCGGCGCGATCAGCGCCACCGAAGGGAAATAGCTGCGGTAGCGTCCGGCGTCGCGGGTCAGCAGCGGGATGCCGGCAACGGCGGCATGGGCGCCGATGAAGAAATCGGGCAGGACGCCGGCGCGGATTCCACCCGCCGCGCGATAGCGCTGGAACGCCTTTCCCGCCAGGAAAAGTGCGGCGCGCGGAATCGGCCTGATCGCGATCCCCGCCGTTTCCAGCATGGCGTCGAGGTCCTCGATCCGGCGATAGCGGATGGAAATCTCGGCATAAACGACGTCGTTGATCGCCACCGCCCCCTTGACGGCAGCCATCTCCAATTGCCGCATCGACCATTCGGCCCACAGCGGATCGTCGGTCACCAGGTCGAGCAGGACATTGGAATCGACCAGGACCACCTCATTGCTCGCCGCGGCTGAGCGCCATGATCTGGTCGGTGGTCAACCCCTCGCCGGCATCGCCGCGAAGCCGGGCGAAACGACTGGGCGGGCGAGTGCCGTTCGCCTTGACCAAGACCACCCGCCCGTCCGCCGCCAATTCGAACGCCACCCTGCTGCCCGGCGCGAGCCCCAGCAGATCGCGCACCGGCTTCGGAATGGTGACCTGGCCCTTGCTGGTGACGGTGGTCAGCATGACGGTATTACCTCAATTAACATCGGTAATACATAGCACGCCGGCGGGCCGTTTTCCAGGGCCGGATATTCCCCTTGTGTTCTCAGAACATAGCAGGTACGCTTCCCCCATTGCATCCCTCGCCGGGATCGCCTCAAATAGGGGGAACGGCCATGTCGCAGGCTACGTTGCGTCTCGTGGACAAGGACACCATGGATAGACAGAAGGCACTGGAAGCCGCGGTCACCCAGATCGAGCGGGCGTTCGGCAAGGGCTCGATCATGCGCCTCGGCAGCAAGGAGCACGTCGAGGCCGAGGTGATCTCCACCGGATCGCTCGGCCTCGACGTCGCCCTGGGCATCGGCGGCCTTCCCTGCGGACGCATCGTCGAGATCTATGGACCGGAAAGCTCGGGCAAGACCACCCTGGCGCTGCACGCCGTCGCCGAGGCCCAGAAAAAAGGCGGCACCTGCGCCTTCATCGACGCCGAACACGCCCTCGACCCCTCCTATGCCCGCAAGCTGGGCGTCAAGCTCGACGACCTGCTGATCAGCCAGCCCGACGCCGGCGAACAGGCCCTGGAGATCGCCGACACCCTGGTGCGCTCGGGTGCCGTCGACGTCCTGGTGGTCGATTCGGTCGCCGCCCTGGTGCCGCGCGCCGAACTGGAAGGCGAGATGGGCGATTCCCATGTCGGCCTGCACGCCCGCCTGATGAGCCAGGCCTTGCGCAAACTCACCGGCTCGGTGTCGAAGTCCAACACCATCATCATCTTCATCAACCAGATCCGCATGAAGATCGGCGTCATGTTCGGCAATCCCGAGACCACCACCGGCGGCAACGCGCTCAAGTTCTATGCCTCGGTGCGCCTGGAGATCCGCCGCATTGGCGCCATCAAGGACAAGGACGAGGTGGTCGGCAACCAGACCCGGGTCAAGGTGGTCAAGAACAAGCTGGCGCCCCCGTTCAAGGTGGTCGAATTCGACATCATGTACGGCGAGGGCGTGTCGAAGTTCGGCGAACTCATCGATCTCGGGGTCAAGGGCGGCGTCGTTGAAAAGTCGGGGGCATGGTTCTCCTACAACTCGACCCGCATCGGCCAGGGCCGCGAGAACGCCAAGGCCTATCTGCGCGACCATCCCGATACCGCCGCCGAGATCGAATCGGCCATCCGCGGCAACGCCAACAAGATCGCCGAAGCCCTGGCCGGCGGCCCCGGCGACATCGACGGCACGGCGGTGGAGGAGTGACATGGCGGCGGAAATCGACATCGCCGCGGTGTTCCAGCTGGTCGGAACCCTCGCCCGCGACACCCGCGAATTCCGCGAGGAAGTGCGGCGGGAATTTGCCAAAGTGGCTGGCAAGGCCGAATTGGCCGACGTGAAAAGCGAAGTCGCCCATCTGCGCCAGGCCGTCACCGAGTATCATTCCTCGGTGGTCGGGCACGGCATCCTGATCAGCGATCTCGAGGCGCGGGTGCGGCGGATCGAGCGGCACCTCGATTTGCCGCCGCACGCCGCATAAGCCCGAGCGGCGCTTGTGCCGGGGATTCCGCGGACGCGGGAACCCAACGGAACAAACAGGGCGAAGGGGCTCGCCCCTTCGCGCATCCCTCTTTCCTTACCTCCGGACCAATGGCTTGTACTTGATGCGGTGGGGCTGGTCGGCGTCGGCGCCCAGGCGGCGGTGGCGGTCGGCCTCGTAGTCCTGGTAGTTGCCTTCGAACCATACCACCTGCGACTCGCCCTCGAACGCCAGGATGTGGGTGGCGATGCGGTCGAGGAACCACCGATCATGGCTGATCACCACGGCGCAGCCGGGAAACTCGTCCAGCGCCTCCTCCAGCGCCCGCAAGGTCTCGACGTCGAGGTCGTTGGTGGGTTCGTCCAGCAGGATGACGTTGGCCGGCCGCGACAGCATCTTGGCCAGATGCACCCGGTTGCGCTCGCCGCCGGACAGCACGCCGACCTTCTTCTGCTGGTCGGGACCGCGGAAATTGAACAGCCCGGCATAGGCGCGTGAATTGACCTTGCGCCGGCCCAGGTCGATCTCGTCCTGCCCGTCAGAAATTTCCTGGAACACCGTCTTGGCGGCATCCAGCGTGTCGCGGCTCTGGTCGACATAGCCGAGTTGCACGCTGTCGCCGAGAGAGAAGCTGCCGCTGTCCGGCTTCTCGGCCCCGGTGATCATGCGGAACAGGGTGGTCTTGCCGGCGCCGTTGGGGCCGATGATGCCGACGATGCCGCCGGGCGGCAGCTTGAACGACAGGTTGTCGAACAGCAGCTGGTCGCCGAAAACCTTGGACACCTTGTCCGCCTCGATCACCTTGCTGCCCAGCCGCGGCCCCGGCGGCACGGTGATCTGGGCGACGCCCATCTGCTTCTCCTGGCTTTTCGCCACCAGCGCGTCGAAGGCGTTGATGCGCGCCTTGCTCTTGGCTTGGCGCGCCTTGGGCGAGGCGCGCACCCAATCCAGTTCCTCCTTGATGGTGCGCTGGCGGGCGGATTCCTCGCGCCCCTCCTGCTCCAGCCGCTTTTCCTTCTGCTCCAGCCAGGCGGAATAATTGCCCTCGTAGGGAATGCCCTGGCCGCGGTCGAGTTCGAGGATCCACCCGGTGACGTTGTCGAGGAAATAGCGGTCGTGGGTGACCATCACCACGGTGCCGGTGTAATCCTCCAGGTGCCGCTCCAGCCACGCCACCGATTCCGCGTCGAGATGGTTGGTCGGTTCGTCCAGCAGCAGCATGTCGGGATGCGACAGCAGCAGGCGGCACAGCGCCACCCGGCGGCGCTCGCCGCCCGACAGCTTGGCCACCAAGGCATCGCCCGGCGGGCAGCGCAGCGCGTCCATGGCGATCTCGATCCTGCGGGTCAGGTCCCAGGCGTCGAGATGGTCGATCTTCTCCTGCAGGTCGCCCTGCTCGGCGATCAGCTCGTTCATCTCGTCCTCGCTCAGCTCCTCGCCGAAGCGGGCGGAGACGGCATCGAAGCGGTCCAGCAGCGCCTTGGTCTCCGCCACCCCCTCCATGACGTTGCCGAGCACGTCCTTGGCGGGGTCGAGCTGGGGTTCCTGCGGCAGGTAGCCGATCTTGGCGCCCTCTGCCGCCCAGGCCTCGCCGCCGTATTCCGTGTCGAGTCCAGCCATGATCTTCAGCAGGGTCGACTTGCCGGCGCCGTTGGCGCCCAGCACGCCGATCTTGGCCCCGGGGAGGAAGCTCAGCCACAGCCCCTTGAGAATCTCCTTCCCGCCCGGATAGGCCTTGGTGAGGTTCTTCATCACGTAGACGTATTGGTACGACGCCATCGCTGTGTCTTCCCTGGTTGCGCGGAAGCCCCTCAAGTAGCCGATTTCCATCGTCGCCTGAAGGGCAATCTTGTTCTAGACGCCGACGCTGAGAAAGCGCCGCTCGCCGCCTTCCACCACCACCGACGTCAGGACGCCGGAACGGTAGGCGCCGGTGTCGATGGCGATGCGGTTGGCGCGGTTCTCCGGCTGCTTTACCACCGTGTGGCCGTGCACGACGATCCTGCCGAAGGACTGGGTGGCGTGGATGAATTCTTCCCGGATCCCCATCAGATCGGCGGGGCGCTGATCCGCCAGCGCCACCCCGGGCCGGAGTCCGGCATGGACGAACAGATAGTCGCCCTCGACATGGACCAGCTTCAGGCCGGCCAGAAAGTCCCGGTGGCGAGCCGGCAGCGACCGGTTCAACCGTTCGCGCAGCAATTCCGGGTCGTCGCCGGCATCGGGCGGCAGCGGCCCGGCATAGGCGCGGACGGTCGCCAGCCCTCCGTTGGCAAGCCATCCGCGGCCGCTGGTCGTGCCATCGGCGAAGGCGAGCATGGCCTCTTCGTGATTGCCCTTCAGCACCACCCATTCCGCATTGGCCAGCGGCGCGGCGGGACCGCCCGACAGGCGGTCGACCACCGCGGCCGAGTCCGGGCCGCGGTCGATGTAGTCGCCGAGAAAAACCACCACCAGCCGACCGGCCGGGACCGCGGCGGCGGCGTCTTCGGCGATCCGGTCAAGCATGATCTCCAGCAGATCGGCACAACCGTGAATGTCTCCGATGGCGTAGATGCGGCTGCCGGACGGAGCGCGTGCGGGCGGGGGATTTCTCATTTCTTCCTAGGCTGGCAAGCGGCGCCTTGATATCTTGAACTTCGCCGGACTCTGCCCTTTTCCGGGGCTCCGGGCAACCAGTCAGCCAGCCGGAGACAGAATGAACGCGACGGCGTTCGGAGATCGCCCGAAGGAAGTGGTCACCACGGAGAATCTGCTCCACGACGCCGCCGAGCGCGTCGGGCGCATCCGCGAGGGCCGGGTGGCGGTGCACCTGCATCTGTCCCGCCTGCTCCCCCACAACCGCGAGGAATCGAAGATCCGCATCGCCTTCCGGGTCTTCGAGCAACAGGTCGACGTCTACCGCGGCCAGATGTTCCTGCTGACCAATGCGGACATCATGTTGATCTGCAAGGACGCCCGCATCGACGACCTCGAGACCAACGTCAACAAGATGCGGGCGATGTTCGGCAAGGACCCGCTCAGCTATGCCGACAGCGAGGAAGGCGACCGCTTCGTCACCTATTACGACCTGGAATACGAGTACGACGCCTTTTTCGCCCTGTGCGGCGAACTGGTCGCCCTGGCCAAGAAGCGCATCGCCCGCGAACGCACCCAGGCGCCGATCCAGGAACTGAACGCCAAGTCGCTGGCCGGCGTCCTCGACCGCATCGCCTCGACCGACGTCGCCGGCGTGGTGCGCCGGCAGCCGTGCGTGCGCATCACCGAGAAGAACACCGCCGAGGTGATGTTCCAGGAGTTCTACATCTCCATCGCCGACCTTCAGAAGGTGCTGGCCCCCGATATCAACCTGCTGTCCAACCGATGGCTGTTCCAGCACCTGTCGCAGGCCCTCGACCTCCAGGTGCTGTCGACGCTGCGGACCGCCGGCCTGCGGAAGATGCCGGTAGCCTTCTCGGTCAACCTCAACATGTCGACCGTCGCCACCGCCGCGTTCCAGCAGTTCCAGTCGTCGCTGCGGGGCCGGGCCGGGCTGTTCGTCGAATTGCAGCTGGTCGACATCTTCAACGATCTCGACGGCTTTTTCCGCACCCGCGACCTGCTGCGCTCGCGGGATTGCGTGACGGTGCTGGACGGCATCAACGCCCTGACCCTGCAATTCATGGACGCCGAATTGTACGAGACCGATTTCGTCAAGGTGACCTGGAGCCCGGACATGGCCGATTCCGTCCAATCGGACGAGATCGCCCGGTCGCTGACGCCGGTCGGCTTCGAGCACATCATCCTGGCGCGCTGCGATACCGAGACCTCGATCCGCTGGGGGCTGGACCTCGGCATCCGCCATTTCCAGGGGCGCTACCTCGACGCCATGGTGGGGGCGGTGACCATGACCCAGTGCGACAAGTCCCCCGCATGCAGCCTCGCCCAATGCATCCAGCGCCACGCGGTGATTTCCGGCAAATTGCGCGCCGAATGCGGCAACAACGACATGCTCGACGCATTCCCGTCCCTGAAGGCGATCCGGTGACCCTCTCATGCTGAACGCCCCGCCCACCGGCCCCGCCCGCGCCACCCCCACCGCCAGCCAGGAGGCGCTGCTGCTGGATTACCTCCAGCGCCTGGAACGCCACCGTCACGACCGTCGCGCCGTTCACGTCCACCTGTCGCAATTGCAGGCGGTGAACCGCCGCGAGCATCACCTGCGCATCGCCAGCAGCACCTTCGAATCGCTGGTCAAGCTGCTGGCGGCCCAGGCCTTCAGCCTGGCCAACGCCGATCTGATGGTGGTCTACAAGGCGCAGGCCCAGGACGACATCGAGGCTGCCATCGTCAAGCTGCGCTTCCTGTTCTCGGACGATCCGCTGATCACCAGCGAAGCCGCCGACAGGATGCTGTGCAGCTGGTATTCCCTCGACGAGGAATACGAGCAGGTCATCGGCCTGGCCCAGAAGATGGTGCAGGCCGAGCAGGCGCGCCAGCGCACCGCCCACGAAAAGGCGGCGCTGCAGGGCCGCCCGAATCGTCCGCGCGGCGCCCCCTTCACCCCCCAGCTGCTGGCCCGCACCGAGGGCACGCTGTACCAGGCCGACCTGTCCAACCTGATGCGCCGCCAGGCGGTTTGCGCGGTGGTCGGCCGCTCGCCGCCGCAGCCGGTGTTCCACGAGATCTTCATCTCGATCAACGACCTGCGCGAAACCATGATGCCGTCGGTCAACATGGCGTCCAGCCCGTGGCTGTTCCAGCAATTGACCGAGACGCTCGACCGCCGGGTGCTGTCGCTGCTGAACAAGCACGACGACCGCACGCTGGAAGGCGACATCAGCATCAACCTCAACGTCTCGACCATCCTCAGCCCGGAGTTCCTGACCTTCGACGACAACGTCAAGGCCGGCAAGCGCGGCACCATCGTCCTCGAGATGCAGAAGGTCGACATCTTCGCCGATCTCGGCGCCTACCTGTTCGCCCGCGATTTCGCCCGCGACCGCGGCTACCGGGTGTGCATCGACGGCCTGTCCTTCCACATGCTGCCGTTCGTCGACCGCGAGCGGCTGGGCGCGGACCTGATCAAGCTGGTATGGGATCCCTCGCTGCTGGACGAGAAGGACCGCAAGACCGGCGCTTTGCGGCGCATCGGCGTCAGCCGCATCATCCTGTGCCGTTGCGACACCCCGTCGGCGATCGAGTACGGGCATTCGGCCGGCATCACCCTGTTCCAGGGCCGCCACGTCGAGTCCATGCTGGCCGAGGAGGTCCGCCGCCGCGGCGCCGCCCCGCGCCGCGCCCGCCTGTGAGCCGGCGGCCGGCATTCCCATATCGGTCGTGCCCATGATCCCCGCCATCGAAGTCCGCGGCCTCGGCAAGACCTTCGGCTCCGTCGTCGCGGTGGCGGGGGTGGATTTCGCCGTCGCCGCCGGGTCGACCACGGCGCTGCTGGGCGGCAACGGCGCCGGCAAGACGACGACCATCTCGATGCTGCTGGGCCTGCTGCTGCCCACCACCGGCACCATCCGGGTGCTGGGCGAGGACATGGTGCGCCACCGCTGGCGGGTGCTGCCCCGGGTCAACTTCTCCAGCCCCTATGTCGACCTGCCGCACCGCCTGACGGTGCGCCAGAACCTCACCGTCTACGGCCATCTCTACGGCGTCGCCGGCCTCAAGGGCCGCATCGCCACGCTGGCGGCGGAACTCGACCTCGAATCGTTCCTCGACCGCGCCTCGGGCAACCTGTCGGCCGGGCAGAAGGCGCGGGTGGCCCTGGCCAAGGCGCTGCTCAACCACCCCGAGGTGCTGATGCTGGACGAGCCGACCGCGTCGCTCGACCCCGACGTCGCCGACTGGGTGCGCGGCTACCTGACCGACTACCGCCTGCGGACCGGCGCCACCATCCTGCTGGCCTCGCACAACATGACCGAGGTCGAGCGCATCTGCGACCACGTGCTGATGATGAAGGAGGGCCGCATCGTCGACGAGGGGGCGCCCAGGGACCTGATCGACCGCTACGGCCGCGCCACCATGGAGGAGGTGTTCCTCGACATCGCCCGCGACGGCGCCCGCCCGCCCGCCGGCGAGGAGGCGGCGCAATGACCGGCTCGCCCGCACGCCGCATCGGCGGCATGATTCTGCGCCACCTCTACATCCTCAAGGGCTCGTGGCCGCGGGTGCTGGAGATGGCCTATTGGCCGACGGTCAACATGGTGGTGTG
>Ga0265331_10000811_pt1 | contig 25854 bp, 19 predicted proteins | sample 41923metaG_FD_202088 | JGI IMG/M metagenome (GOLD analysis project Ga0265331, IMG submission 202088) | Rhizosphere microbial communities from Carex aquatilis grown in University of Washington, Seatle, WA, United States - 4-19-23 metaG | ecosystem: Host-associated > Plants > Roots > Rhizosphere... | reverse complement strand
TAGGATCTGGTCACGATGTGATCCGGCGCGAGGCCGGCGCGATAGCGCGCGCACATCGCTTCGTACACGGCTTCAATGTCCCGCGTGAATTGCGTCGTATCGAACAGCCGCGTCGTCAGCCGGTTGTCGGCGAGCTTCTTTCGGACGGCGCCGAGCTTTCCCGTATTCGTTCCAAGCTCGACCGCCACCCGCTCGTAGTCTTCCGGCGACGTCGTTATCAGTTCCGGCAAGCCGATGGCGGTCAGCAGGCTTGCGGCGACGCGACTGGCAAACGACCGGCCCACGAGCGTCAGCACGGGAAGCCCGGCCCAGAGCGCATCGCTGGCCGTCGTTCCCGCGTTGTACGGCAGCGTGTCCAGGAACAGATCGGCCACGCGGTAACGGGCGATGTACTCGGCGGGCGGCAGCAGCCCCGCAAACACGAGACGATCGGCGGCGACGCCGCGGGCCACCGCTTCCCGGCGCAGATTCGCGGCCGCCTGCGCGTTGTCGGCCAGCAGAAAGAGCACGCTGCCCTCGACGCGCTGCAGAATCCGCATCCAGCTGTCGAACGTGGCCGGCGCGATCTTGTAGGTGGCGTTGAACGTGCAGAAGACCGTGCCCGCGGGCGGCAGGCCGAACTCCTCGCGCGTCATCGCACGATCCGATATGGCGCGCTTCCGGTCGTTCGCCTGGTAGCTGGGAAGACAGGCGATCTTCTCCGAATAGTACCCGCGGCTCTCCGGCGGGACGATCACCTCGTCGGCGAAGAGATAGTCCATCCAGCCAGCGCCCATCGTGCCAAGGTATCCGAGATAGCTCGCCTGAATCGGCGCTGCGCGCAGCGCGAAGATGCCCGGCCGGCTGCTGTGGGTGAAGCCGCCGAGGTCGATCGCGATCTCGATATGTCGCTCGCGGGCAAGCAGCGCGACCTCACGATCGGATTGCGCGCGCACGTCGATGAAATGGTCCATCGCGGCGGCCACCCGCTCGGTCATCGCGTCGGGCTTGCCGGGACCAAACGAGAATCCCGTGATCTCGAAGCGGGACCGGTCGTGCTCCTCGAAGGCTCCGGCCAGCAGGTACGAGACCGGATGCGCGCCGAAGTCCGCCGAGAAATAGCCGATGTGGATCTTGTCGCCCTTGGGTATTGCAGCGATCGGCCCGAGTGTCGGATTCTCAGGGCATTTTTCGCGGACCCACGCTTCTGCAGCCAGGCGGTGCAGCGCCGGCATATCGAACATCGAAAGCACCGGAAAGCTCGGCGACGCCTTCTGGCCAGCCGAGATTCGCGCTTCCAGCGATCGCGAGTCTTCGCCGAAGTTTCGCCAGTCGCAGAGCTGCATCTTCACATGAAGCAACGTGCCGGAAAGAAAATCGAAGTCGGGCTTGAGCTCGAGGGCCTTGGCGTAGCTGGCAGCCGCGGCGTCAAGGTGCTTGAGTTCGGCAAGGGTGACGCCACGATTCGCGTAGGCGTCGGCATATTCCGGCTTGAGAGCGATGGCGCGGTCGTAGCTCGCGACTGCTGCGTCCCGCTGCCCGAGCTCCTGCAGCGCAATGCCACGGTTTGAGTACGCCTCCGCATAGTCCGGCTTCAACGCAATGGCCCTGTCATAGCTCGCGATCGCGTCGTCCAGCTGTTTGAGTTCGTGCAGAGCGATGCCGCGGTTCGAACAGGCCTCCGCGTAGTCGGGCTTGAGCGCGACGGCCCTGCCGAAGCTGGCGAGGGCGTCCTCGTGCCTCTTCAGGGCCAACAGCGCGATGCCGCGATTCGAGTACGCCTCGGCATAATCGGGCTTGAGCGCAATGGCGCGGTCATAGCTCGCCAGCGCCGCGTCCAGCCGCCCGAGCTGTCGCAGTGCGATGCCGCGATTCGAGTACGCCTCGGCATAACCGGGTCGAAGGGCGATTGCCTGGTCGTAGCTTGCCACCGCGGCATCGAATTGCTTCAGCTCCTCCTGCGCGGTCCCGCGATTCGAATATGCTTCGGCGTCATCGGGACGAAACGCGATGGCCCTGTCGTAGCTCGCGACCGCTTCTTCCAATCGACCGAGTTCCTGCAGAGCGACGCCTCGATTCGAGTAGGCCTCAGCATAATCGGGCTTCAGGGCAATCGCCTTGTCATAGCTAGCGACAGCGGCATCCAGCTGCTTCATTGCCTGCAGCGCATTGCCCCGATTCGAGTGCGCTTCCGCGTAGTCCGGCTTGAGAATGATCGCGACATCGAAACTGGCGACGGCAGCTTCGAGCTGCCCAAGCTTCTGGAGCGCAATGCCGCGGCTCGAGTGGACCTCAGCGTAGTCCGGCCGGAGCGCGATGGCCTTGTCGTAGCTGGCGACGGCGGCGTCCAGCTGGCCGAGCTCCTGCAGGGCAATGCCGCGATTGGCGTAGGCCTCGGCGTAGTCCGGTACAGCCGCAACCGCCTTGTCATAGCTCGCGACGGCGGCCTGGAGCTGCCCGAGCTGCTGCAGCACGATGCCGCGATTGTAGTGGTCGTTGGGCCGGTCGGGCCGGAGGGAAAGGGCCGTGTCGTAGCTCGCGAGCGCGGCGTCGAGCTGCCCGAGCTCCTTGAGGGCGACGCCGCGATTCGAGTGGTATGCCGCGCTTTTCGGATCGATCGCGACCGCCGCGTCCATCAACTCGACCGCGTGCGCGAAATCGCCCGTCTGCCCGGCGACGATGCCAAGGAGATGCAGTGCATCGGCATGCTTCGGCTGGATCCCGAGGACGTCCTTGTAGCGCGCCTGCGCCTTGTCCAGCTGCCCGCTCTGATGCGCAGCCATGGCCTCCGCGAGAAGCTGCTGGACACGGTTCTGCGACGGACCCCCGGCGTGCGGACGCGACGGGATTGAGCGCTTCTTCTTGGTCATGTTCGGGTCCGGAATTTTGCGTTGCGCGGTGGATCAGGCGACCGGCCGTCCTGCGGGAGATTCGATGTGCGGACCGGGCATTTGCGCGACTCGTTCAGAGGTTGAACCATCGCTCGAATCGCCCTTTGTCCTTCCGTTCGCAATGGCCTGAATACTTTTCAGCCACACGGCCTGGTTCGTTGGGAATTTGCTCGCCGACGCTAAGGTTTCCCGATTTTCGGTCCAGCACGTAGAGGGCGCCTTCGTTCATCCAGGCAATGGACTCTTCCGAGATTGAAGCGCTGTGGTTATCGACAGTCTGATTCTTCAAATCCACCACACGTGTGCCTCGAAAGACGCCTTTAGGCGAAGCATCGCCAACGCTTGTTATCTTGCATTCCAGGACGAACTGCTCGGGCGAACATCCCGCTAGCAGGATGGGGAGAAAAGCGAGATATCGCAGCTTCATGATGTTCTCGGTTGGTTTTCAAGCCTGCGCGACAACCGCCAGTCCCTGCGCGGAATCGGAAATTGTCGATGTGGGGGTAAGCGGGAGCATTGATCTATGGCAAGACAGCCAAATTTGGGTGGGGTGCCGCGTTACCGGACTTCCCAACACTTGGTGGACACAGGTAATCTGATGCTGGTTTTCGACGGCGTTGTCAGCACGGCCGACCCATGATTTGAGCATACGTCGGGAATAGGACTTCCAGCGGGTTGTGCGGGCGCATCTGCTCGAGTGTCCTCCAGTGAATCAAGTGCCAACGCCCAGCGCTGGGCGACCTGCGCATTGATGCAATGCATTTCCCCGGGAGCATTTGATGCGTGTACTCAACGTCGGCGGCAACAGCAAGATGATTCCAATCCCCGCGCACTACTCGGGCTGGGAGCATCTTCTGCTCGACATCGATCCTCACGGAAATCCGGACGTCCTCTGCGACGCTCGAGACTTGACCTCGCTCGCTCCGGGGCAATTTGACGCCGTCTATTGCTCGCATAATCTTGAACACTATTATCGGCACGACGGCCATCGCGTCCTGCGCGGCTTTCTTCACGTGCTGCGGGACGATGGCTTTGCCGAAATCCGTGTTCCCGACCTCGATTCATTGATGCAGCACGTCGTCAAAAGCGGAATGGACATCGAGGATGTGCTCTACGTGTCGTCTGCCGGGCCGATAACGCCGCGCGATGTGCTGTATGGCTATGGCGCCGAGATCGAGCGTTCAGGCCAGGACTTCTTCGCGCACAAGACCGGGTTCACCGAAAAGTCGCTGTATCGCGTACTGGAGCAGGCCGGTTTCGAGGAGGCCGTACTAGTCAAGGAGGTCCCGACCTTCGAGTTGCATGTCATAGCATTCAAATCGACACCACGACCCGATCAATATGCGTTGCTCGGGATTCCGCCGGAAGCACGGTGAGCGCAGTGAGCATCACAGTACGATGCGCACGTCGACGCATCACGGGATCGGTGACGTGGTATGTGCGCTTTGTGCGATTGGTAAACGAGCAAGGCGGGTGCGTAAGGCAACCTCGTAGCCGAAACTCACTCACATTGGGAACAGCGGCGCATTAACTGCGTCGGTACGATGCCCACAGTTTCTCCTGCGCGACGACGTGGCCCTGCTCCGCCGCCTTGCGGAACCAGATTTGCGCCTGCTCCTCGTCCTTCGGGACGCCGCGACCGCCGGCATACGCGATGCCAAGATTGAACTGCGCATCGGCGAGCCCCTGGTCCGCCGCCTTCCTGAACCATGCGCACGCTTGCTCGTCGTCCTTTGCGACGCCTCGATCGGTCGCGTACGCCACGCCAAGGTTGCTCTGTGCTTCGGCGAAGCCTTGGTCCGCGGCCTTCCGATACCAGGCGGCCGACTCTGCCTCGTCCTGCGGCACGCCTTTTCCGGCGGCATAAATCACCCCCAAGGCGTACTGCGCCTTGGCAAAGCTCTGGTCCGCCGCCCGGCGATACCACTCGGCCGCTCGCTCCTCATTCTTTGCGACGCCCTTGCCATCGCCATAGATCGACGCGAGGGTGTATTGAGCCGGGGCATACCCCTGCTCCGCCGCCGCGCGATACCAGCCCACCGCCTGCACATCGTCCGCGGCGACACCTTGGCCACTGGTGTACATCAGTCCCAACCCGTATTTGGCGTCGGCGAGGCCGTGGTCCGCCGCCTTGCGAAACCAGGCTAGCGCCTTCGCATCGTTTCTCGCCACGCCCTGACCGTGGGCGAACATCCACCCGAGATTGTGCTGGGCAGGGGCGTTGCCCTGCTCGGCCAGGGGTTGCCAAAGTTTCAGCGCGGTTGCGTAGTCGCCTCGACCATAGGCGCCCACCGCCTCGTCGAACTGTTCCGAGTCCACCATTCCCTCACCGAGATCCATAACGACTCACGTCTCACTGGAAGAACTCGAATTTTACGCTGCAATCGACCTCGACATTGGGAGTCTGCCGCGCGCGAAGCGGGAGCCGGCGGCCGGTTGCGTCGCGCCTTCCCGTTGGGTCGCGATTCGCAATGCCGGACTCCAACGCGATTGGCCGGCGGGGGTCATTCCGAGGCGCTGTCCGCCCCGCCGCAGGCGGTCCAGTGCGAAATCCGCACTGACCTGCAACCGATCGGCGCTATCCGTCGCTGCGGCGACCGCCCGTCACCGAACGCCCGATCAGCGCGACCCGCCGTACTCCGGGAAGAACTCGTGCAGCAGGAAGGATTCGAGCTGGTCGTTGTCGCCAAGGCGCGCGGAGAGCTCGTAGACGCGGTTCGAGCGCTCCGACTTCCACGAGAAGTCCTCCTTGACCTCGTCGCGGATGATGGAAATGATCCGGCGCACGATCGCGAGCCGGATGTCGCTGTTCGTGCCCCTGCGGACATTGATCAGCTGCTTCGCGCGGCGGCCGATGTCCTTGTCCCAGCCGGTGAACCAGAAATCGGCCTCGGAGTCGTCCATGCGCTTCAGCTCGAAGACGCCGCCGCCCGTTCTGGGATCGAAGCCGAAGGTCGGCGTCTGCTTTCCCGAGGCGAGATTGCCGGCGATCACGCGATCGCGCCGCTCGTTCTCGAGGTCGGCCGCCGACTTCGGCGCCGTTTCCGGACGGGCCGGCGCATCGCCGCGCGCGATGCGCCGCGCCGCGATATACGACGCAAGATCCGTTTCGACCGGCGGCGGCGGCAGCTTCGGCGCGGCCGGCTGCGGCACCGGCGTCGTCAGCAGCGGCGCCGGCCGGAACGCACGCGGAGGCTCACGCGTCGCGAGGGGCCTCGACGGCGGCGGGGTCGCCGCGCGACGAATCGCGGGCGCCGCGACGGGAAGCGGCGGTGGCGCAGGCGGCGGAGCGGCTGCCGGCGGCGGCATCGGCTTCAGTCGTGCCACCAGCATCGATCCGGCCTTGCCGGCATCGGGTCCGCTGACGGTCGGGTGGGGAATCTGCGGCAGGAAGTACCACAGCATTGCGAAATGGACGAGCAGCGACAGGATCAGCGTCAGCCACACCGTCTGGATCGTGACGACGTCCCGCCGCCGGCGCGGGACGTAATCCCAATTCATTGTGCTGATCGAGGTGATCGCCGGCGGAGTAGGCTCGAAACGTTGCATGCGCTGCGTTCGTGATCGTCGCGTAAGAGGTCGCGGCGAAGCCGCAGCAGCGACGAGGAAAATGGAGTCGAAGTTTACGCGCGGCGGGATGCGAACGGCTGCAGCGCCACGTAACGTTCGCGCGCATCAGCCCACCGCCGACTTGCGCATGTTTGCTGTTGTGTCCCGGCACAGTGGACAAGCGCAAGCGCTCGCAGTTCGCCGTAAGCGGCGCGCAAGGCGGCTCGTGGTGCGGAATGCGGACGGCGCGGGCCGCCGTTGGATGACGCGCCCGCGCGGAGCAGGTGGCGGCCGCAATCCCGTGCTCGAACTGGCGTCCCCAGGGGGATTCGAACCCCCGTACTCACCGTGAAAGGGTGATGTCCTAGGCCTCTAGACGATGGGGACGCTGACAAAGCTTCGGCCCGATGACGCGGCCGATTTTCGCTGGACCCTGATCCAAATGGTGGAGGTAAGCGGGATCGAACCGCTGACCTCTTGCATGCCATGCAAGCGCTCTCCCAGCTGAGCTATACCCCCACGGCGAATCCGAAATTATACGTGGGCCCGATGTCGTTGGCAAACCGCGGCCGGCGTCGGCGCGTGTGGATGCGGTATCATCCGCGCGCCCGTGTTCGACCCTTGCGAGCACTGATCCCGGCCGCGGTGTCGCAGCGCGGCCCGCGTCTCGCGCACCATTCCACGATGCCGCTTCCGCAGCCTGCCGCCCCCGCCGCCGTCGACCTTGGCGGGCGCGTGATCCTCGTCACCGGCGCGTCGGGCGGGCTCGGCATGCCGCTCGCACTGGCATTCGCCGCGCACGGCGCGACGGTCGTGCTGCACGGACGCAACGTGGGCAGGCTCGAAGCGATCTATGACGCAATCGCCGCCGCAGGCGGCGCGCAACCGTCGATCCTGCCGCTCGATCTCGCGGTCGCTGCGACCGAGGATTTTGGCCACGTCGCGGGCGCACTGCGCGCGCAGCAGGGCCGCCTCGACGGCCTCGTGCACACCGCGGCGTTTCTCGGGCCGCTCGGGCCCGTCGAGCATCAGACGTTCGATGCCTGGCAGACGGCGCTGCGCGTCAACGTCAGCGCGGCGATGGCGTTGACGCGCGCCCTGCTCCCCCTGCTCGTTCAATCGTCCGACGGCGCCATCGTGCTGACCGAAGACACGCGCGGGGTCGCGCCCCACGCGTACTGGGGCGGCTACGCAGCATCGAAGGCCGCGCTCGGCGCCTTCGCAACCATGCTTGCGGACGAGCTCGAGCATCGGTCCGCGCTGCGCGTCAACACCGTCGTGCCCGGCCCGATCCGCTCACCGCTGCGCAACCGCACGCACCCCGGCGAGGACAAATCCGCGCTCGCGCCGCCCGAGGCGCTGGTCCCGCTCTACCTTTACCTCGTTGCCGGACAACCGAAGGCGGAGAGCGGCGCACGCATCGATGCGCAGGCGTGGCTCGCCGGTCAGCCGGCGTCGACGCCCCTTGTCGCTGCCGACGCGCTGCGCCCGTAGCGCAGGAAAATCCGGAGGCGGCGAAAGTCGTCGGCCGGCACGACGTCCGGGAGGAACAGAATCACGTCCGGCGGACGCCACCACGGCGCGTCGCTGACCCGCCAGACGACGGTCGTCAACCGCGCGCCGACAAACGAGCTCGCGTCGACCACGCCGTTGCGCGAGCGTCCGCGCCGGTCGGTCACCGTGATGGTCCGATCGATTCCGACATGGACGAGCGCCGGCACCCGATCGCCGACCGTCCGCCGCCGGCCGTCATGGAATCCCAGTGAAATAGCGCCGAAGCACGCGAGCGCCGCCCACCATGGCAGCCAAAGCGCCGCCACCAGTGCCGCGACGGCGAGGCAGACGAGCGAGACAAGTGCGAAGGCCGCGCGCGAAGGCCTGGGTTCGAGGCGGAGGCGGATTGGCGCGGACATGAGTCCGCCATTGCGCGGCCGCGCGGCGCGCGCGTCAATCGACCGGATGTCCGATGCGCCCGCGTCCGGGCGCGGCGTTCCGTGAAGCCGCTCAGACGGCCGGCTTGCCGGCGAGCAGCAGCCAGGTCTCGACGACCGAGTCCGGATTGAGTGACATGCTCTCGATCCCCTGCGCGACCAGCCATTGCGCCAGGTCCGGATGATCCGACGGCCCCTGCCCGCAGATGCCGGCGTACTTCCCGGCCTTGCGGCAGGCGTTGATCGCCATCGACAGCATGGCCTTCACCGCGTCGTCGCGCTCGTCGAACGTCGCGGCAATCGGTCCGCCGGAATCGCGATCGACACCGAGCGTCAGCTGCGTCATGTCGTTGCTGCCGATCGAGAAGCCGTCGAAGTGCTCGAGGAAACGGTCGGCCAGCACGGCGTTGGACGGGATCTCGCACATCATGATCACGCGCAGGCCGTTGGCGCCGCGCACGAGCCCCTCCTCCGCCATCTTCGCAATGACCCCTTCCGCCTCGGTGATCGTGCGCACGAACGGAATCATCACCTCGACGTTGGTGAGCCCCATGTCGTCACGGACGAACTTCATCGCCTCGCATTCGAGCGCGAAGCAGTCGTGGAACTCGTCGGCGATGTAGCGCGATGCGCCGCGGAAGCCCAGCATCGGGTTTTCCTCGTGCGGCTCGTAGCGGTCGCCGCCCAGCAGGTTCGAATACTCGTTCGACTTGAAGTCGGACAGGCGCACGATCACCTTCTTCGGCCAGAACGCGGCGGCGATCGTCGCGACACCCTCGACGATCTTGCTCACGTAGAACGCCGTCGGGCTCGCGTAGCCGGCGATGCGCTGGCCGATTTCCTTCTTCAGCTCCGGCGTCTGGCTGTCGAATTCGATCAGCGCCTTCGGATGGATGCCGGCGTTGCGCGCGATGATGAATTCGAGCCGCGCGAGTCCGACGCCGTCGTTGGGCAGGCGGCGGAACTCGAACGCGAGCTCGGGGTTGCCGACGTTCATCATGATCTTCGTGGGCGCCGGCGGCATCTTGTCCAGCGCCGTGTCGATGATCTCGACGTCGAGCAGCCCCTCGTAGACGTTGCCGGTGTCGCCTTCGGCGCATGAAACCGTGACGCTCATGTCCTCGGTCAGCACGCGCGTCGCGTCGCCGCAGCCGACGACCGCGGGAATGCCGAGCTCGCGTGCGACGATCGCCGCATGGCAGGTGCGCCCGCCGCGGTTCGTGACGATCGCGGCGGCCCGCTTCATGACCGGCTCCCAATCGGGATCGGTCATCTCGGCGACCAGCACGTCGCCCGGCTTCACGCGATCCATTTCCGCGATCGACTTCAGCAGGCGAACCTGCCCCTGTCCGATCTTCTGGCCGATGGCGCGTCCGCTCGCCAGCACGCGGGACTTCTGCCTGATGTTGTAGCGCCGCAGGTGCTCGGCACCCTCGCGCGACTTCACCGTCTCGGGGCGCGCCTGCAGGATGTAGAGGCGTCCGTCGACGCCGTCGCGGCCCCACTCGATGTCCATCGGACGGCCGTAGTGCTTTTCGATCAGCGCCGCGTAGCGAGCGAGCTCGTGCGCCTCGGCGTCGGTGATCGCGAAGCGGTGCCGTTCGGCTTCGTCCACGTCGACGGTGACGGTCGATCTCGTCGCCGCGTGGTCGTCCGCGAACACCATCTTGATCGCCTTCGTCCCGACACTCTTGCGCAACAGCGCCGGCCGGCCGGCAAGGAGATTGGGCTTGTAGAGATAGAACTCGTCGGGATTGACGGTGCCCTGCACGACCGTTTCGCCGAGGCCGTACGACGCGGTGATGAACACGACCTGGTCGAAGCCCGATTCGGTGTCGAGCGTGAACATCACGCCGGACGCGCCGATGTCGCTGCGGACCATCCGTTGCACGCCCGCGGAGAGTGCGACGTCGGCGTGAATGAAGCCCTGGTGCACCCGATAGGCGATGGCGCGATCATTGTAGAGGCTGGAAAATACTTCCTTTATCGCATGAAGTATATTATCCAAGCCTTTGATATTAAGGTATGTCTCTTGCTGTCCGGCAAATGAAGCGTCCGGAAGATCCTCGGCTGTGGCCGACGAACGAACCGCCCAGCTCGCGCCTTCATCATTGGCGACGAGTGTGGCGTAGGACTCCGTGATCGCAGCGATCAGCGCGGGTGGCAGCGGCGCTTCGGAGATCCAGCGCCGGATTTCCTTTCCCGCTTCGGCGAGGCGCTTCACGTCGTCGACGTCGAGCCCGGACAGCCGCTCGGCGATGCGCGTGTCGAGCTTGCTCTGCGCAAGAAACTCGCGGAAGGCGAACGCGGTGGTGGCAAAGCCGGACGGAACGCGGACGCCAGTGGCGCCCAGTTCGCCGATCATCTCGCCGAGCGACGCGTTCTTGCCTCCGACCTCGCCGACGTCGCCCATCCGGAGACGTTCGAACGCAATGACCCGTGCCTTGTCGCCCATGCCTGCTCCCTGATGTCTCCCCTGCGTTTGGTGCGGCGCGCAAACGGGGTCGAAAGCAGACATTTTACGCCGGCGAAACGGTGCGATTGATGCGCGGCATCAAACGAAAAACCCGCCGAAGCGGGTTCAGGACATGCAGCGACGCAGCGATGCGTCAGGTCGAATGCGTGGCCGAGGGATCCGGCTGGCCGGGGACGTCCGCCGCAGCAGCCTCGGGCTCGCCCATCGCGACGTCCTCGAGCGAAAGCGGCGAGCCGCCCGCCTTGTTGCGCCCCTTCACCGCACGCCGCAGCGTCCGGTAGAGGTCGGGATGCGATTCCTTCAGGTAGCTGATGATCTCGAAGTCGACGCGCCGGACCTGCGAGAGGTCGATCTGCTCGACGTGAACGAGGCGCAGCAGCTCGCGGACAGGCTTCGGCATCTCGCGCCCGCTCTCGTAACGCGAGCCGCCGCTCTGCGTGACACCGATCTGCGTCCAGAACTGTTCCTGGTTGAGGCCAAGGCGGCGCCGGATTTCGCGCGGATTGAGGACTCGATCAAAAAGCTTCACGGATTCGCCCGTCGTCGATGAATTCGTTGGAGCGCCCGAGCCTCGCGGCCGAGCTATACCATTGGCATATTCTTGACCGAAATGCTGTGCCGATGCAAGGGGCATTCGTCTGATTGTTCGCATTTGCATCAATAACATGGCACTTTTCGCCACGCGACGCCCGTGAGGTTTGCTTTTTGCCCTACCAATCCCGACCTGCGCGCGCCGCCGGCCGATACCCGGCCACGGCGCGGCAACCGCGGGTGCCAGGCACAAAAATGACCGAATGACGCATCCATTCGTGCAACGACGTTGGGCGTGGCGGAATCGCGCGGCCGGCCGTGTCGGGCGCACCTGCCGCCCCTGTTAGAATCGGAGCCCCGGCGCACGCAGAGCGCGCTCCGGACGTCCATGCCCCATTACGACCTCCACTCCCACTCGACGTTCTCGGATGGCCTGCTCGATCCGGCAGCGCTGGTGCGCCGCGCGGCGAGCCGGGGCGTCGACTTTCTCGCGCTGACCGACCACGACGAGCTAGCCGGGCTGGCCGATGCCCGCACGGCGGCCGCGGAAGCCGGCATCGAGCTCGTCAACGGCTCGGAACTCTCCGCCGGCTGGGAGGACCTCACGATTCACGTGGTCGCGCTACGGATCGATCCGTCCGACGCGGACCTCGTGCACGGCCTCGAGTCGATCCGCGACGGCCGGCGCACGCGTGCGCGCCGCATCGCCGACTCGCTCGCCGACGCTGGCATCCCGGGACCCTACGAGGGCGCGCTGAAGCACGCCGGCAGCGACCAGCTCATCACGCGCACCCATTTCGCCCGACACCTGATCGAGATCGGCCGGGTGCGCGACATGAAGGAAGCGTTCGCGAAGTTCCTGACCCCCGGCAAGCCCGGCTACGTGACGCATGCATGGGCGACGATGACCGAGGCGATCGGCTGGATTCGCGGCGCCGGCGGACAGGCGGTGCTCGCCCATCCGGGACGCTACAAGGTCGACGAGCGCGGCATGCGGCGTCTCCTCACCGAATTCCGCGATGCGGGGGGCGATGCCATCGAAGTGCTTTCCGCGTCGCATTCGGCGGCGCAGACGACCACCTACGCGCGCCATGCGCGCGTCTTCGGATTGAAGGCGTCGTCGGGCTCCGACTTTCACGGCACCGGCGAGAGCTCGATCGACCTCGGCGACCTGCCGGCGCTGCCCGCCGGTGTCGTGCCCGTCTGGAGCAGCTGGTAGGTCGTCCGCACCTCCGCGGCGGCCTGCGCCAACCGCAACACCCGCATGCCCAATCGCCGCACCGTCTTCTTCGTCTCCGACCGCACCGGCATCACCGCCGAGATGCTCGGCAACAGCCTGCTGTCGCAGTTCGAGGAATTCCAGTTCCAGCGGCACACGGTGCCGTTCGTCGATTCGAGCGAGAAGATCGACGCGGTCATCCGCCAGATCAACGACAACGCCGCGTCCGAGGATCGCGCGCCCATCGTGTTCAGCTCGATCGTCGACGAGGCGATGAGCGCGCGGGTGCGCGAGGAGGCGCAGGCGCTGACGCTCGACCTCTTCCAGATCTTCATCGCGCCGCTCGAGGTCGAGTTGAGCGCCAAGAGCTCGCACGCGGCGGGCCGCTCGCACGGCATCGCCAACAGCCACGAGTACTTCGCGCGGATGGATGCCATCAACTTCTCGCAGTCGCACGACGACGGCGCGTCGACGCGCGATCTCGCCAAGGCGCAGGTGATCCTCGTCGGCGTCTCCCGCTGCGGCAAGACGCCGACATCGCTCTATCTCGCGCTGCAGTTCGGCATCCGCGCGGCGAACTTCCCGCTGACGCCGGACGACTTCGCCGACCGCCGCCTGCCGGCGTCCTTGCTCCCCTATCGCGACAAGCTGTTCGGCCTCACGATCAATCCGGAGCGGCTGCACCGGATCCGCGAGGAGCGCCGGCCCGGCAGCAACTATGCGAAGCTCGACAACTGCCGGTACGAGGTGCGCGAGTGTACGAACCTCCTCGAGATGGAAGGGATTCCATCGCTCGACACGACCGCGAAGTCGATCGAGGAGATCGCGACGACGATCCTGCACAAGGCGAAGCTGCAGCGGCACGCGTATTGAGCAGAATCGCGCCGGCCTCCGGCAATCGTGATCGCCAGGCGCGACGGCGCGAACCTTTTCGTCAAAACTGAATCGAACGCGCAGTCTCGTCCGACAATTCGCGACTCGCTCTTCCGGTCAACTTCCTCAACCCGCCACGGCAGACCCACATGAACCTCAGCACGCTGCGCAGGATGTTCCTGACGATGTTCCTTACCATTGTCGCAATGGCGCCGCTCGCCGCACGCGCCGCCGATTATTCGGACATGTGGTGGGCCGCCGGCGGCGTGGAGAGCGGCTGGGGCGTCAACCTCACGCAGAACGAGAACATCATCTTCGCAACGTTCTACATCTTCGATGCGAACAGGAAGCCGATCTGGTACACGGCGGCGATGACGGACACCGGCACCGGCGCGACGTTTGCGGGACCGCTCTACCAGTCCACCGGGACGTTCTTCGGCAGCACGTGGAACCCGGCGGACAACTCCGCCAGCCTCGTCGGCTCCGCGACGTTCACGCCGAGCGCTTCGCTGACCACGAACGCGACGACAGGCACTCTGAGCTACACCGTGGCCAATCCGCCGGGGGCGCCTGTCGTCGTCAACAAGGCGATCCAGCGCTTTGCGTTCATGGGTATCGTCCTCGGCGGGAACTACTCGGGCATCCTTTCCGTGACCGACACCTCGTGCCCGAACAGCTCGAACAACGGCTCGGCGCTGTACGACATCGACCCGCAGGTGACACAGACCACCGACGGTAGCCTGCAATTGCTTGTGAATTACACGCAAGGGGGGAGTTGCACGCTCATGGGGCAGTCGGTGCAGCTGGGGCAGCTCTTCACCATCCCGTCGGCCAGCTTCACGTGCACGTTCGGCGCCAACACGACCGCGACAGTCTACGAGGTCAAGGCGACCAATCTGGGAATCGAAGGGCGCTGGTACGCGCCGAACGTCAGCGGCTGCCAGGAATTCGCCAGCTTCTCCGCGCTGCTGCAGTAGGACGTCAGCCGCGCGCCGCGCGCTGCCGCACGCACTCGAACAGGCACACGGCCGTCGCGGCCGCGGCGTTGAGCGATTCCATTCCGCCCGGCATCGGAATCGTGACGCGCTGCGTCGCCTGGTCGAGCAGCGCGGGGGTGAGCCCCGCTCCCTCGTTGCCGACCGCGACGCCGACACGGCCCGCGAGCCGGGCCGCAAAAAGACTGGTCCCCCCCGACGCCGTCGCCGCGACGACGTCGCCGCCGTCCGCGCGATAGGCGGCCGCCCACGCGGCGAGGTCGACGTTCTCGTACACGTCGACGAGAAAGTGCGCACCCTGCCCGGCGCGCAGCACCTTCGGCGACCACGCGAATGCGCATTGCTTCGACAGGAGCACCTGGCGCACGCCGGCCGCCGCGGCGGTGCGCAGCATCGAGCCGACATTGCCGGGGTCCTGGACGTCGTCGATCAGCAGGCAGAAATCGGCGGGTGCGGAAGGCTGCGGTGCGGGCGCCGTCACGACGGCGATCACGCCGACGCCGGCGGGCAGCACGGCAAGCTCCGCCAGCAACGCCTCGGGGACGACCAGCGTGCGCTCCGCAAACTGCGCGATGAGCGCGGCGGTGCCGGGACGGGCGAGCGCGTCCTCGGAAACGATCAGCGATTCGGGCGCGCCGTGGCGCTGCGCAAACGCGGCGATCACGTGCTCGCCTTCGAGCACGCACTTGCCGGCCTTGCGCCGATCGCGCGCCGACGCGAAAAGGCGCGCCGCTTCCTGCAGCCGCGGATTGTGGCGCGACGAGATGTGCAGCATGGGACAGGCGCCGCCGCCGTCAGCGCGGACCGGCAGGCCTGGCGGGGGGCACCGGCGGCGCGTTCGGGCCGCCGTCGGAGTGGTCGGTCATCGTATTGCTCGCGCCGGGGGCCGCGGCCGATGCGGCATCCTGGCGGAACTCGAAGAAGATCTCGTCGTGCCGGACCATGCCGAGCCCCGAGCGGGCGCGCTCCTCGATCGCGTCGAATCCGGTCTTCAGGTCGCGCACGTCGGCGTCGAGCGCATCGTTGCGCTCCTTCAGCTTCGCGTTGACGGCGCGCTGTTCCCGCACCTGGCCATCGAGGGATCGCACCTGCAGCCAGCCGCCCTTGCCGAGCCACATCGGATATTGCAGCGCGGCGATCAGGGCGAGGAAGACGAGCGCGAGCCAGCGCAAGGCGACGGTGCTCCCCGGTTACTTCAGCTGGAAGAACGCCGCACGGCCGGGATAGCTCGCCGCCTCGCCGAGGTCCTCCTCGATCCGCAGCAGCTGGTTGTACTTCGCGATGCGGTCGGAGCGCGACAGCGAGCCCGTCTTGATCTGGCCGGCGTTGGTGCCGACGGCGATGTCGGCGATCATGCTGTCCTCGGTCTCGCCGGAGCGGTGCGAGATCACCGCGGTGTAGCCCGCGCGATTCGCCATCGTGATCGCGGCGAACGTCTCGGTCAGCGTGCCGATCTGGTTGATCTTTACCAGGATCGAGTTGGCGACGCCCTTGGCAATGCCTTCCTTCAGGATCTTCGTGTTGGTCACGAACACGTCGTCGCCGACGATCTGCACCTTCTTCCCGAGGCGCTCGGTGAGGTGCTTCCAGCCGTCCCAGTCGTGCTCCGACATGCCGTCCTCGATGCTGATGATCGGGTACTTGTCGCACCACTTCGCCAGCATGTCGGTCATCTGCTCGGAGGTCAGCGTGCGGCCTTCCGACGCGAGGACGTACTTGCCGTCCTTCCAGAATTCGCTCGCCGCGCAGTCGATCCCGATCGCGATGTCGGTGCCCGGCGTATAGCCCGCGCCTTTGATCGCCTCGATCAGCAATTCGAGCGCCGCCTCGTTCGACGGCAGATCGGGCGCGAAGCCGCCTTCGTCGCCGACGGTGGTGGGCATCCCCTTCTTGTCGATGATCTTCTTCAGCGTGTGAAACACTTCGGCGCCGTAGCGCAGCGCCTCGCGGAAGCTGGGCGCGCCGAGCGGCACCAGCATGAATTCCTGCATGTCGATCCTGTTGTTCGCATGCGCGCCGCCGTTGATGACGTTCATCTGCGGCACCGGCAGCTCCATCTCGCCGGCGCCGCCGAGGTAGCGATAGAGCGGCAGCGACGATTCGTCGGCAGCGGCCTTCGCCACCGCGCAGGACACTGCGAGGATCGCATTGGCGCCGAGGCGCGCCTTGTTCGGCGTGTCGTCGAGCTCGATCATCGTCTTGTCGATGAACGCCTGCTCGGTGGCGTCGAGGCCGATGATCGCCTCGCAGATCTCGGTGTTCACGTTCTCGACGGCCTTGGTGACGCCCTTGCCGCCGTAGCGTGCCGGGTCGCCGTCGCGCAGCTCGACGGCTTCCTTCGTCCCGGTCGACGCGCCCGACGGCACCGCCGCACGGCCGGATATGCCGGATTCGAGCACGACGTCCGCTTCGATGGTGGGGTTGCCGCGGGAATCGAGGATTTCGCGGGCGATGACGTCGACGATGGCGCTCATGGGAAAGTGTCCGGAGGGTGGTGTCGTGAGAAGAGGTGTCTGGCGCGCGCCGGCGGCATCACGCGTGCGCCGCGCGCATCAGTTCGTTTTCGGGAAAGCCGGCGCGCTTGACCGTCGCGTCGAGCTCGACCAGCGTTTCGAGCAGAGCGCGCATCCGGTCGAGCGGCCACGCGTTGGGGCCGTCGGAAAGCGCCTTGGCGGGATCGGGATGCGTTTCCATGAAGATGCCGGCGATGCCCGTCGCGACGGCCGCGCGCGCGAGGACCGGGACGAACTCGCGCTGGCCCCCGCTGACGGTGCCCTTGCCGCCGGGAAGCTGCACCGAATGCGTCGCGTCGAACACGACCGGACAGCCGGTGTCGCGCATCTGCGCGAGGCTCCGCATGTCGGAGACGAGATTGTGATAGCCGAACGAGGCGCCGCGCTCGCACACCATGATGTTGCCGCCGCCGCCCGCCGCCGTCGCCTTGGCGACGACCTGCTTCATGTCGTCGGGCGCGAGAAACTGGCCCTTCTTGATGTTGACCGGCAGCCCGGCGCGCGCGACCGCCTCGATGAAATCCGTTTGCCGGCAGAGGAACGCAGGCGTCTGCAGCACGTCGACGACGGCCGCCACTTCGGCGATCTCGTCCTCGGCATGCACGTCGGTCAGCACGGGCACGCCGATCTGTCGCTTCACCTCGCCGAGGATGCGCAGCCCCTCGGCCATGCCGAGCCCGCGAAACGACGCGCCCGAGCTGCGGTTCGCCTTGTCGTAGGACGACTTGAAGACGAACGGAACCGACAGCGCGCCGCAGAGTTCCTTGAGCTTCCCCGCGACGTCGATCTGCAGCTGCAGCGATTCGACGACGCAGGGACCGGCGATCAGGAACAGCGGACGCTCGAGGCCGACGTCGAAGCCGCAGAGCTTCATGCGGTGTCGACGCGCCCGGATGCCGACGATCCGGCGGGGAGCACGCGTGTCTTCATGGCGACGCGGCGTCAGATCGACGCGACGAGCTCGGCGACCGCGTCGGCGGCGCCGTGGCCGCGCGCACGCCGGTGCTGCTCCTGCGCCGCGCGGACGAACGCGATGAACAGCGGATGGCCGCGCCGCGGGTTCGACGTGAACTCGGGGTGGTACTGGCACCCGAAGAACCACGGATGGTCCGGCAGCTCCATCATTTCGCACAGGTCGCCGGCCGACTCGCTCTTCGCACGCGCGCCGACGACGAGCCCGGCCGCCTCGATCCGCGGCAGATAGTGATTGTTGACCTCGTAGCGGTGCCGGTGCCGCTCGGCGACCGTGGTCGCGCCGTAGATCTGGTGCGCAAGCGTGCCCGGCACCACCTCGCAGGGCTGCGCGCCGAGGCGCATCGTACCGCCGAGGTCCGAGTTCGCCGAGCGCTTTTCGATCGAGCCGTCGCGGTTCTGCCACTCGGTGATGAGCGCGACGACCGGGTGCGGCGTGTCGGGCTCGAATTCGGTGCTGTTCGCGTCGGCGAGCCCCGCCTTGTGGCGCGCGTACTCGATGACGGCGAGCTGCATGCCGAGGCAGATGCCGAGGTACGGGATGCCGTTCTCGCGCGCGTAGCGGATCGCCCTGATCTTGCCCTCGACGCCGCGCTTGCCGAAGCCGCCCGGGACGAGGATCGCATCCATGTTCGCGAGGCAGTCGACGCCGTCGCGCTCGACGGCTTCCGAATCGACGTAGTGGATGTTGACCTTGCTGCGCGTGTGAATGCCGGCGTGCGTCAGCGCTTCCGAGAGCGACTTGTACGACTCCGTGAGGTCGACGTACTTGCCGACCATCGCGATGTTCACCGCGTGCTCGGGATGCGTCAGCGCGTCGACCAGCGTGTTCCAGACCGACAGGTCGGCCGGCGGGGGCTGGATCTGCAGCTTCTTGCACACGATCGCGTCGAGACCTTCGGCGTGCAGTGCGCCGGGGATCTTGTAGATCGTGTCGGCGTCGAGCGCCGGGATCACGGCGTCGGGCGTGACGTTGGTGAAAAGCGCGATCTTGCGCCGGTCGCCCTCCAGCAGCGGGCGGTCGGCGCGGCAGAGGATTACGTCGGGCTGGATGCCGATCTCGCGCAACTCCTTGACCGAGTGCTGCGTCGGCTTGGTCTTCATTTCCCCGGCAGAGGCGATGTACGGCACCAGCGTGAGGTGGACGTAGCAGACGTTCTCGCGGCCGAGGGTGATGCCCATCTGCCGGATCGCTTCCAGGAACGGCAGCGACTCGATGTCGCCGACCGTGCCGCCGACTTCGACGACCGCGACCTCGGCGTCACCTGCGCCGTTCGCAATCCAGCTCTTGATCTCGTCGGTGATGTGCGGGATCACCTGCACGGTGCCGCCGAGGTAGTCGCCGCGGCGCTCCTTGCGGATCACGCTTTCGTAGATCTGGCCGGTCGTGAAGTTGTTGCGCTTGCCCATCCGCACGTCGACGAAGCGCTCGTAGTGGCCGAGGTCGAGGTCGGTCTCAGCGCCATCCTCGGTGACGAATACTTCGCCGTGCTGGAACGGACTCATCGTTCCAGGATCGACGTTGATGTACGGGTCGAGCTTGAGATTGGTGACGCGGACGCCGCGGGAGGCGAGGATTGCGGCGAGGGAGGCGGCGGCGATGCCCTTCCCCAGAGAGGAAACGACGCCGCCGGTCACGAAGACGAACTTGGTCATGGGCGACAAGTCCCGGAAATTTGCATTTTACACGGATTCCCGCCGCTGTCGCGCAACTGCAGTTCCACCGGGCCGCGCGACCTAGACCGCAGCAAGACCGCGCTCCAGCCGCGCGCGGGTCTCCTCGCGGCCGAGGAGCGCCAGCACGGCCTCGATCGCCGGCGTTTGCGGCGTGCCGCACACCAGCATCCGCAGCGGCATCATCACCTCGCCCGGCTTCAGGCCATGCCGCGCGGCCACGGCTTTCAGCGTCGCGCCCAGCGCCTCGCGCGTCCAGTCGATGCCCGCGAATGCCGCGAGAATCTCGGCGAGCGCGGCGCGGTTGACCGGCGTGACCGTCTCGGCGAGCTTGTCCGCCGGCACATGCGGCGCCGCGTAGAAATAGCGCGCGGCGTCCGCCATTTCCACGAGGGTCGCCACACGGTCGCGCAGCAGCACTGCCACCGGGCCCGCCGCGGGGCCCTGCGCGGCATCGAATCCCGCACGCCCGAGGTATGGCAGCAGCCGTTCGCCCAGCGCGTCGGCGGATGCGCGCTTCATGTGCTCCTGGTTCACCCACTTCAGCTTGTTCGTGTCGAATCGCGCGGGCGCAGGATTGATCGCGTCGAGCTCGAACCACGCGACGAGTTCATCCCGCGAGAAGATCTCGTCGTCGCCGTGCGCCCAGCCGAGGCGGGCGAGGAAATTGATCATCGCGTCCGGCAGGAAGCCCAGCTCCTCGTACTGCATCACGCTGACGGCACCATGCCGCTTCGAGAGCTTGTGCCCGTCCTCGCCGAGCACCGTCGGCAGATGCGCGTAGACCGGCGGCTCCGCCCCCAGCGCGCGGATGATGTTGATCTGCCGCGGCGTGTTGTTGACGTGATCGTCGCCGCGCACGACGTGCGAGATCTTCATGTCGAGGTCGTCGACGACGACGCAGAAATTGTAGGTCGGCGTCCCGTCGGAGCGCGCGATCACGAGGTCATCGAGCTCGGTGTTGGATATCTCGATCCGGCCCTTCACGCGGTCTTCCCAGACCACGCTTCCTTCGAGCGGATTGCGGAAACGGACGACGGGTGCGACGCCTTCCGGGGGCGTGAGGCCGGCCGCGTTCTCGGGACGCCAGCGGCCGTCGTAGCGCGGCTTCTCGCCGCGTGCCATCTGCGCGGCACGCAGCGCATCGAGCTCGGCGGACGACATGTAGCAGTGATAGGCGAGGCCGCGCTCCAGCATTTCGGCGACGACCGCGCGATAGCGGTCCATCCGCTGCACCTGGTAAAACGGCCCTTCGTCGGCGTCGAGTCCGAGCCACGCCATCCCGTCGAGAATCGCCTGCACGGCCTCGGGCGTCGAGCGTTCGACGTCGGTGTCCTCGATGCGCAGGATGAACGTGCCGCCATGCCGGCGCGCATAGGCCCACGCGAACAGCGCGGTGCGTGCGCCGCCGAGGTGGAGGAAACCGGTGGGACTGGGCGCGAAGCGCGTGCGGACGGGAGTCACGTGGTGAATGCGGGCGGAAAGCGTCGCATTCTACCGGAGGCCCATCGGCGTCAACGCAGCGACGGCTGCCAGCGCAGGTCGAGGGTCGAGGGCGTGGCCGGATTCGGCGCCTCGATCGCGAGCTTCATCCGGCCCGGCGTGTGCCCGTGCGCCCAGAAGCGCGCGACGCGGCGCGCCTCGGCTTCGTTCGCGTTGACGGGAAACGTGTCGTAGTTGCGCCCGCCCGGATGCGCGACGTGATACGTGCAGCCGCCGAGCGCGCGCTCCGCCCATCGATCGACGACATCGAACACCAGCGGCGCCTGCACGCCGATCGTCGGATGCAGCCCCGACGGCGGACTCCACGCGCGAAAGCGCACGCCGGCGATGAATTCACCCGGAACGCCGGTGGACACGAGCGGCAGCGCGCGCCCGTTGCAGGCGATGCCATGGCGCTCCTCGGTCATGCCCGTCACCTTCACCTGCAGCCGCTCCACCGAGGAATCGACGTAGCGCGCGGTGCCGGTGCCGCTCACCTCCTCGCCCAGCACGTGCCACGGCTCGATCGCCTGGCGCAGCTCCATCGTGACGCCGGCATAGCTCACCGTGCCGAAGCGCGGAAAGCGGAACTCGACGAACGGTGCGAACCACTCGCGCGCGAATGGATAGCCGAACGCAATGAGGTCATCGACGACGTCGCCCATGTCGGCGGCGACGAAATGCGGCAGCATCCATCGATCGTGCAGCGCCGTGCCCCAGCGCACGAGCTGGCCGCGATAGGGCTGCTGCCAGAAGCGCGCGACCAGCGCCCGCAGCAGCAGCATCTGCACGGCGCTCATGCGCGCGTGCGGCGGCATCTCGAACGCGCGGAACTCGAGGAGACCGAGCCGCCCCGTGGGGCCGTCCGGCGAATAGAGCTTGTCGATCGAGAACTCGGCGCGGTGCGTATTGCCGGTGAGATCGGTAAGGAGATGCCGCAGCAGCCGGTCGACGAGCCAGGGCGACGGCGTCTCCTTGCCGCTCATGTGCTTGATCCGCATCTGCTGGAACGCGATCTCGAGCTCGTAGAGCCGGTCGTCGCGTGCCTCGTCGACGCGCGGCGCCTGGCTGGTCGGGCCGATGAACATCCCCGAGAAGAGATACGACAGCGCAGGATGGTTCTGCCAGTACGTGATGAGGCTCTGCAAGAGGTCGGGCCGGCGCAGCAGCGGGCTGTCCGCAGGCGTCTTGCCGCCGAGCGTCACGTGATTGCCGCCGCCGGTGCCGGTGTGCCGGCCGTCGACCATGAATTTCTCGGTGCCGAGCCGCGTTTCGCGCGCGTCGACGTACAGCGCCTCGGTCATCGCGATGAGATCCGTCCACGACGATGCCGGATGCACGTTGACTTCGATGACGCCGGGGTCCGGCGTGACATTCAGCACGCGCACGCGCGGATCGCGCGGCGGCGTGTAGCCTTCGATCACGACCGCTTTGCCGACGGCCGCCGCAGCAGTCTCGACTGCCGCGAGCAGCGCAAGGTAGTCCTCGAGCCGCGGCAGCGGCGGCATGAAGACGTGCGGATGGCCTTCGCGCACCTCGACGCAGAGCGCGGTCTTCACGACCTTGCGCACCGCCGATGCAGCGGGCGCCTTGGCGCGCTTGCGCGCCGCGGTGGCGACCTCGGGCAGGTCGCCGCGCGGCGCGAACGGGTCCACCGGGTGCTCCGGATCCTCGTCCGCGGGCAACACCTCCGGCAGCGACGCGAGCGGCAGCCGCAGTCCGAGCGGAGAGTCGCCTCCGACGGCGTAAAGCCTCTCGCGGCGGAGCGGCCAGACGCTGCTCGACCAGACTGATTCCGCGTCACCCTCCTCCTTCACCGCGCGGATCGGCAGCACGAATCCGGCCGGACGATCGAGGCCCTTCTGCAGGAGCCGCGCGAGGCGCGCGCGCTCGTCGGGCTTCGCGAGATCGGCCTTCAGCGGATCGACATTCGAAGGGAGCGCGGACTCCGCGACGAGGAGGCGCGGCACATCCTCGTACGCTTCGATGACGTAGACGGGATCGATCCCGAGTTGCGTCGCCAGCGCGACGATGAGCGCTCGCGCCTCGCCGTCGCTCGTCGACCCGGCCTTTCGCGTGTCGGCAATGAGCGCCGGATCGCGCCACAGCGGCTTGCCGTCGGCCCTCCACCAGACGCCGAGCGCCCATCGCGGCAGCGGCTCGCCCGGATACCACTTGCCCTGTCCGGTATGCAGGAACCCGCCTGTCGCGAAGCGCGCGGCAAGGCGGCGCAGCAGGCTTTCGGCGAGCAGGCGCTTCTTCGGCGACAGCGCGGTGAAGTTCCATTCGTCGCCTTCCATGTCGTCGGCCGACACGAAGGTCGGCTCGCCGCCCTGCGTCAGGCGCACGTCGTCGCGCGCAAGCTCGGTGTCGACGCGGCGTCCGAGGGCGTCGATCGCCTCCCACTGCACGTCGGTGTAGGGACGCGTGACCCGCGGATCCTCGTGCACGCGCGCCACGCTCATCGCGAACGAAAAATCGACCTTGCACGGGTCGGTGAAGCCGACCACGGGCGCCGCGTTGCCGGGGTCCGCGGTGCACGCGAGCGGAATGTGGCCCTCGCCCGCCAGCAATCCCGACGTCGGATCGAAGCCGATCCACCCTGCACCCGGAAGGTAGACCTCGGCCCACGCGTGCAGATCGGTGAAGTCGCGCTCGGTCCCGGCGGGGCCTTCGAGAGGTTTCACGTCGGCCACGAGCTGCACGAGATAGCCCGAGGCGAAGCGCGCCGCGAGACCGAGTTGGCGCAGGATCTGGACCAGCAGCCAGCCGGAATCGCGGCACGAGCCGCAGGCCGTTTCGAGCGTGTGCTCCGGTTCCTGCACGCCGGGCTCCATCCGGACGAGATAGCGGATCTCGTGCTGCAGCCGCTGATTCAGCCGCACGAGCATGTCCACGGTGGTTTCGGCAGGCGACAGCGTCGTGCGGAACGCGGCGAGCCACGCGCCGAGGCGCGGCCCCAGCGGTGCGGTCTCGAGGAACGGAATCAGCTCCTTCGCAAGCGCCGGAGCGTAGACGAACGGATAAGTCTCGGCATAGGGCTCGACGAAGAAGTCGAACGGATTGATGACGGTGAGATCCGCCGTGAGATCGACGACGATCTCGAGCTGATCGGTCGGCTCGGGGAACACAACCCGCGCCACCCAGTTGCCGTACGGGTCCTGCTGCCAGTTGAGGAAGCACTTGTCCGGCGCGACGTTGAGCGAGTAGCCCAGCACCGCCGCGCGGCAGTGCGGCGCCGGCCGCAGCCGGATCTCGTGCGGCGACAGGTTGACCGGCCGATCGAAGCGGTAGGTGGTGCGGTGCTGTAGTCCGACGCGAATCGCCATCGTCGCGCCGCGTTACTTCCAGTCGGGATTGGGCAGCTCCGCGAACACGCGGCGAAGCCCCTCCCCCCACTGCGTGTGCACCATCTGAAAATAGCGATCCGACTCGTCGATGCGGCGCTGGACGCCGACGTCGAGCGAGTCGGTCTCGTAGACGAAGAGGTCTATCGGAAGTCCGACCGAAATGTTGGAGCGCATCGTCGAATCGAACGACACCATCGTGCATTTCGTCGCGTCGACCAGCGACGTCTCGCGCGTCAGCACGCGGTCCAGCACCGGCTTGCCGTACTTGCTCTCGCCGATCTGGAAATAGCAGGTGTCGGGCGTGGCCTCGATGAAGTTGCCCTCGCTGTAGACCTCGAAGAGCCGCGGCGGCTCGCCGCGGATCTGGCCGCCGACGAGGAAATTGGCGCCGGAGTCGATGTTGTTCTGCGCGAGATAGGGGCCGTCGCGGGTCTTCACGTCGCGCAGCGCGTCGCCGAGAAGCCGCGCGACGTCGAACATCGACGTCGCGTTCCACAGGTGATGCGCGTTGTCGCCGGCGCGCACGCGCTGCTCGAGGATGTTGATCGCATTCTGCGTGATCGACAGGTTGCCGGACGAGAGCGTCACGATCACCCGTTCGCCGGCACGGATGAAGGTGCGCATCTTGGAAAAGCGCGAGATCTGGTCAACCCCCGCGTTGGTGCGCGAGTCGGAGGCGAAGATCATCCCGGCATCGAGGGACATCGCGACGCAGTAGGTCATGTCGATTGCTTCGGCAAAACCGCGATTCTACCTTGTCCGCAGCGGCCGGCCGGCGCGCTCAGTACGACGGCACAAGGAAGTGGTGGCTGATGTCGTCGCCGAGCGCCGAGATCCGGTCGAGGAAATCGAGCAGGTACTCGTGCAGGCCCTGCTTGATGATGTCGTCGGCCTTGCCGTAGTGTAGTTTCGCGTGCAGTTCGCCCGCGACGCGCTCGATCTCGCGGCTGCCGTCGTCGCACAGTCGCTCCAGCGATTCGAAGATGAAATTCATGCTGGCGTGTAGCGAGCGCGGCATGTCCTCGCGCAGGATCAGGAGCTCGGCGACGCGGCGCGGCGTGATCACGTCGCTGTAGATCTTGCGATACGACTCGAAGCCCGACACCGAGCGCAGCAGCGCGCCCCACTGGTAATAGTCGACCGCACCGCCCACGTCCGCCGCGCTCGGCAGCAGCGTGTGGTACTTGACGTCGAGGATGCGCGCCGTGTTGTCGGCGCGCTCGAGGTGGGTGCCGAGACGCAGGAAGTGGTACGCCTCGTCGCGCAGCATCGTGCCGAACGTCACGCCGCGAAACAGGTGCGAGCGCAGCTTGACCCAGTCGAGGAACTCCGACACGCCCTGCGCCTCGATCGCCGCGTAGTCGAACCGGCGCATTTCCAGCCACGACGAGTTGAGGTCCTCGTACATCTCCGACGTGA
>Ga0265331_10000810_pt1 | contig 25854 bp, 21 predicted proteins | sample 41923metaG_FD_202088 | JGI IMG/M metagenome (GOLD analysis project Ga0265331, IMG submission 202088) | Rhizosphere microbial communities from Carex aquatilis grown in University of Washington, Seatle, WA, United States - 4-19-23 metaG | ecosystem: Host-associated > Plants > Roots > Rhizosphere... | reverse complement strand
GTCATCGTCCGCGAGCTGACCGGCGACGTGTACTTCGGGCAGCCGCGCGGACGGCGCACCAACGCCGCCGGCGAGGACGAAGGCTTCGACACGATGCTCTACAGCGTGTCGGAAATCGCGCGCATCGCGCGCGTCGGCTTCGAGACGGCGCGCCGGCGCGGCAAGCGCCTCTGCTCGGTCGACAAGGCCAACGTGCTCGACACCAGCATCCTGTGGCGCGAGGTCGTGACGGCGATGGGCGAGGATTATCCCGACGTCGCGCTGTCGCACATGTACGTCGACAACGCGGCGATGCAGCTCGTGCGGAACCCGAAGCAGTTCGACGTCATCGTCACCGGCAACCTCTTCGGCGACATCCTGTCCGACGAGGCGTCGATGCTCGCGGGCTCGATCGGCATGCTGCCGTCGGCTTCGCTCGATGCCGCGGGCAAGGGGCTCTACGAGCCGATCCACGGCTCGGCGCCCGACATCGCGGGCCGGGACAAGGCGAATCCGCTGGCGACGATCCTTTCGCTCGCGATGATGTTCCGCTTCACGTTCGCGCGCGCCGACGTCGCCGACCGGATCGAATCGGCGGTGCGCGCAGTGCTGCAGCGCGGGCACCGGACGCGCGACATTGCGCAGGCCGGCGAGCCCGTGATCGGGACGCGCGCCATGGGCGACGCCGTCGTTGCTGCGTTGCAATAGAGTGCGCAAATCGTGCTAGGATTCAGGCCTATGCGCGATTTTCCGACCGGCCTTCAGGTTTCCGCTCCGCTGCGCGCCCGCGCAGCGGGCGCCGGCACGCAGGCGGCCAGGCACGCCGGCCGCGCGACGAAAATCACGACGATCAAGACGACCTGACCGGTCGCCTCGGCCCGCTGTCGCCTCCGCGAGCGGTTCCGGGGGCGGGCAGGAGCGCGGCGGCAGCGGACATCAGGGTGATTGCAATGCGAGTCGGATTCGTCGGTTGGCGCGGAATGGTCGGGTCGGTGCTCCTGCAGCGGATGCAGGCCGAGCGCGACTTCGATCACATCGAACCCCGGTTCTTCTCCACGTCGAACGTCGGCGGCAGGGGCCCTGCCGTCGGCAAGGGCACGCCCGCGCTGCTTGCGGCGAGCGATCTCGCCGCGCTGAAGTCGCAGGACGCGATCATCACGTGCCAGGGCGGGGACTACACGAACGACGTCCATCCCAAGCTGCGTGCCGCCGGCTGGAACGGCTACTGGATCGACGCCGCGTCGGCGCTGCGCATGGCCGACGACACCGTGATCATCCTCGATCCCGTCAATCGCGACGTGATCGACGCTGCGCTCGCCAGGGGCGTGAAGAGCTACATCGGCGGCAACTGCACGGTCAGCCTGATGATGATGGCGCTGGCCGGGCTCTTCCGGCACGACCTCATCGAGTGGATGACGTGCATGACCTACCAGGCGGCGTCGGGTGCGGGCGCGCAGAACATGCGCGAGCTGCTGCTGCAGATGGGCGAGGCGCATCTCGCCGCGAAGGCGCTCCTCGACGACCCCGATTCCGCGATCCTCGAGATCGATCGCGAGGTCGCGGGCATCCTGCGCGACGAGCGCTTTCCGACCGAGCACTTCGGCGTGCCGCTCGCCGGCAGCCTGATCCCCTGGATCGACAAGGATCTCGGCAACGGCATGAGCCGCGAGGAGTGGAAGGGCGGCGCCGAGACCAACAAGATCCTCGGGCGGAGCAGCGCGCCGCTGCCGATCGATTCGATCTGTGTCCGCATCGGCGCGATGCGCTGCCATTCGCAGGCGCTGACGATCAAGCTGCGCCGGGACATCCCGCTCGCCGAGGTCGAGGCGCTCCTCGCGGCCGGCAACGAGTGGGTGCGCGTCGTGCCGAACACACGCGAGGCGAGCATCCGCGACCTCACGCCCGCGGCCGTCACCGGCAAGCTCGAGGTGCCGATCGGGCGGCTGCGCAAGCTCGCGATGGGCGGCGAATACCTCGGCGCGTTCACCGTCGGCGACCAGCTGCTCTGGGGCGCCGCCGAGCCGCTGCGCCGGATGCTGCGCATCCTGCTCGCCCGCTGACGCGCCGCCGGGCGGACACGACATTCCGTTGGCGTTTGCGACCGCTGCGCGCGCCGCGCGCGCAGGCGGCGTGTTTGAGCACGTTTTATGCGGCGTCCGCGACGCGCTGCCGCAGGGCGGAACGCAACGCTCGCCGCATCGCTTGCGGCGGGAATGCAACATGCCGGCGGACCGAGCCGCGCGAGGGGTTGCAGCACAAGATGTTGTAGCAGCCCGATGCGGCGACGCAAGCGCTAGCGCACCGCGCTAGGATGCTGGCATGAATTCCGCATGTCGCCACCTCGCCCCGCGGCAAAAAATACCAGCTAATACTGGGGTTTAGCTTGCACCGCTAAGCCCATGATGTTATGTTTGGTTGAAGAATCCGATATCTCGGAAGGGGGCGGCATGCGAGCAAGACCGATCCTGTCGTTGAGCCTGCTGGCAAGCGCGATGGCGCTTTCCGGCAACGCGGCCGCGCTCGGCCTCGGCCGGCTCACGGTCCAGTCGGCACTGGGCCAGCCGCTTTCGGCGCAGATCGAGCTGACCTCGGCGACGCGCGAGGAGTTGGACACCCTCGCCGCCAAGGTCGCCGATCCGTCGCTGTACAGGCAGAACAATCTCACCTATCAGGGCGCGCTGACGCGTGCACGTGTCAGCGTCGAGCGTCGCGCCGACGGCACGAACTTCCTCAAGGTCACGTCGATCACCCCGGTCAACGAGCCGTATCTCGACCTCATGGTCGAGCTCAACTGGGCGTCGGGCCGCGTCGTTCGCGATTACACGTTCCTGCTCGATCCGCCGGAGACGAGCGCCGCTGCCGCCCCGGTCGAACCGATGGTGCCGGTGCGTCCGGGCGCCTCCGCTGCGCGCGCCCAGCAGGCGCCCGCGGCAGCACCGGGCGCCGCGCAGCCTGCCGCCAATGCGGAAGGCACGTATGCAGTGAAGCGCGGCGACACGCTCTCCAAGATCGCCACCGAATACAAGCCCGCGAACGTCACGCTCGACCAGATGCTGGTCGCGCTGTTCAAGGGCAACGCGAACGCATTCGACGGCAACAACATGAACCGGCTGCGCACGGGCGCAATCGTGTCGATCCCCGGCGCGACCGACGTCGCGTCGACGCAGCCGGCCGAAGCGACCAAGGTCGTGCACGTGCAGTCGTCCGACTGGCGCGCATATCGCGACCGCGTCGCCGCCGCTGCACCGGCTGCCGAAACGGCCGGCGGTCGTTCCGCCGGCGGCAAGATCGGCACCGCGGTCGACGAAAAGACGCCGGCTGCGGCGCCCGGCAAGGATCAGCTTCGCGTGTCGCGCGAAGCGGGGCAGGGCAAGGGCGGCGCAGGTGCCGCCGAGGAAGCGATCGCGCGCGACAAGGCGCTGCAGGAAGCCCAGGCACGCATCGCGTCGCTCGAAAAGACGCTGTCCGATCTGCAGAAGGCCCTCGAACTGAAAAGCGGCACCGGCGCACAGATGCAGGCGCAGGCCTCGAAGGGTGCGCCGCCGGCAGTCGTTGCCGCCGCGCCGTCCGCTGCGACGCCCGCGACGACGACAACGCCGCCTGCCGCCACCAAGGCTCCCGAGCCGCCGAAGGCCGAAGCGCCCAAGGCCGCGGAACCCGCGCCGACCGAACCACCGAAGGCCGAAGCGCCGAAGGCTGCCGAACCTGCGCCCGCGGCCACGACCACCACGACGCCTGCCGAGCCGCCGAAGGCCGAACCGCCGAAGCCGGCGCCGCCGAAGGTCGCGACGAAGGCGCCGGTGAAGGAACCGCCGGGATTCTTCGAAGACCTCGTCGCGAATCCGCCCGCGTGGCTGATCGGCACAGGCGCGCTCGTGATCCTGGGCGGCATCGCCGGCATGGTCGCGATGCGCCGGCGCAAGTCGACGAAGTTCGAGGACAGCATCATCTCGGGCACCGACATCAAGACCAACACCGTCTTCGGCTCGACCGGCGGCGGCGTGGTCAACACCGGCGACAACTCGCTCGCGAGCGAATTCAGCCGCGAGGGCCTCGGCAACATCGACACCGACGAAGTCGACCCGATCGCCGAGGCGGAGGTCTATCTCGCCTACGGCCGCGATGCGCAGGCCGAGGAAATTCTGAAGGATGCGCTGAAGAAGGATCCGCAGCGGCAGGAAATCTACCTGAAGCTGCTCGAAATCCACGCGCAGCACAACAAGCCGTCCGCGTTCGAAACCGTTGCCGCCGAGCTTTACTCGGTGTCGCACGGCCAGGGCGAGACCTGGCAGAAGGCGGTCGGCCTCGGCCGGCAGCTCGATCCCAACAATCCGATGTTCGGCGATTCCGGCGGCATTGCCGCCGCGGCCGCAGCGGCATCGGCAGCGGCATTGGCCTCGAGCGACGACGAGCCGTTCGTCGTCGAGCCGAAGGCGGAGCGTCCGGCCGCGAAGGCATTCGAAAACGTGCCGCACGGCACGACGGAAATCGTCGACACCGACGGCGGCCTCGACTTCAAGCTGGACGAGGAAATCTCGATTTCGCCGACGTCGGGCACCGCGCCGGTGCGCGCGAAGTCGCCGATTGACATCCTTGCCGGCGCGCAGAGCGAGGTCGAGAAGTCGACGCGCAGCGGAAGCTCCGCGGCGATCGCCGCGATGGAAAGCGCGAACGACCGCGCGCGGGCCGGCATGGGCGCGGCGACGCCCGGATTCTCGAGTGCCGCGTCGACGCTCTCCGAAAAGATCGACCACGCGCAGGCCTCGATGGGCGACACCGAGCTCGAGTTCCACCTCGACGACGCGGAAAAGCCGGCGCCGATGCGCGCTGCGCCGAAGCCGGAGGTCGCGCTGGCCGCTGCAGCGCCTGCGGGCGGCGGCGCGGCGCAATCGCTCGCGCGTCCGGAAGCGGCGATCGAACTCGACAAGCTCGACCTGTCGTTCGATCCGCAGCGCACCACATTCGAGGACCCGACGCCGTCGGTGCTGGACGGCCAGTGGCATGACGCCGCGACCAAGCTCGACCTCGCCAAGGCGTATCAGGAAATGGGCGACGTCGAAGGCGCCCGCGAGATCCTGCAGGAAGTGCTGCACGAAGGCGACGACCAGCAGAAATCCGAAGCGCAGGCGCTCATCGCGAAACTCGGCTGAACGTCGGCAATTCATCGGGCGGGCGGCGGAGTCGATCCGCCGCCCGCTGTTTTTTGGCGGATCGTCCCTGCGACGACGGAACTTTCATGCGCATCGCGCTTGGCCTCGAATATGCGGGAACGGCCTACACGGGCTGGCAGTCGCAGCCGGACGGGCGCGGCGTGCAGGACGCACTCGAGCGTGCGCTCGCCGCCATCGCCGGCACGCCGGTCCGCACCGCCGCGGCCGGCCGCACCGACGCCGGGGTGCACGCGACCTCGCAGGTCGTGCATTTCGATTGCGACGTCCTGCGGCCCGACACCGCATGGGTGCGCGGCGTCAATTCGCATCTTCCGGGCGACGTTGCGGTATTGTGGTCGGCCGCGGTCTCCGCCGAGTTCCATGCGCGTTTCGCCGCCACCGCCCGCCACTACACGTACCTGCTCGTCAACCGGCCGGTGCGCCCGGGACTCCTCGCCGGCCGCGCTGGCTGGCACCACCGGCCGCTCGACGTCGACGCCATGACCAATGCGGCACGCTGTCTCGTCGGCCGGCACGATTTCTCGTCGTTCCGCGCGTCGGAATGCCAGGCGAAATCGCCGGTGAAAACGCTGTCGCATGCCGCGATCGCCGCGACCGGCGAGTTCGTCCGCTTCGATTTTTCCGCGGACGCGTTCCTGCACCACATGATCCGCAACATCGTCGGCGCGCTGGTCGACGTCGGCACGGGCAGGCATCCGCCGGAGTGGATCGCGGAGCTCCTCGCCGCGCGCGACCGCACGCAGGGCGCGCCGACGTTCGGCGCCGAAGGGCTCTATCTCACCGGCGCCGATTACGCGGCGGACTGCGGGCTGCCGCCGACGCGACGCCCGCTCGTGCAACCCGGTGCCTGAAGCGGACATCGCCATGCGCACACGCGTGAAGATCTGCGGCATCACCCGCGTTGCCGACGGCATTGCCGCGGCGCAGGCGGGCGCCGACGCGATCGGGCTTGTCCTCTGGAGCGGCTCGCCGCGCTGCGTCTCGTTCGACACGGCGCGCGCCATTGCCGAGGCGGCACCGCCCTTCGTCTCCGTCGTGGGACTCTTCGTCGACCCCGATCCCGCGCAGGTGCGTGCGGCGCTCGCGGCGATCCCGCTGTCGCTCCTCCAGTTTCACGGCAGCGAGTCGGCGGAGCTGTGCCGGAGCTTCGGCCGGCCTTACATCAAGGCGGTGCCCGTCGCGCAGAATGCCGGAAGCGCCGGTTTGCTAGAATGCGTTGCGCATCACCCCGATGCCGCGGGATTCCTGTTCGACGCACCGCCTTCGGGCGGCATGCCGGGCGGCACGGGGGAAGCCTTCGACCGCAGCCTCGTCCCGAAGGGGCTCGGGCGGCCGGTGATCCTGTCGGGCGGGCTCGACGCCGCCAACGTGCGCGAGGCCCTCCGCATCGTGCGGCCATGGGCCGTCGACGTGTCGAGCGGAGTCGAAGCGCTCTACGCCGACGGCACGACGGTGAAGGGCATCAAGGATCCCGCGCGGATCGGCGCGTTCATCGAGGAAGTTCGCAATGCAGATGGCTGACGTCCCGTACGACCTTCCCGACGCGCGCGGTCACTTCGGCCCCTACGGCGGCGTGTTCGTCGCCGAGACGCTGGTGCACGCGCTGGACGAACTGCGCGAGCAGTATGCGCGCTATCGCGCCGATCCCGAGTTCGTCGCCGAATTCGAGTACGAGCTCGCGCATTACGTCGGCCGACCTTCGCCGGTGTACCACGCGAAGCGCTGGTCGCAGCAGGTCGGCGGCGCGCAGATCTGGCTGAAGCGCGAGGACCTCAATCACACCGGCGCGCACAAGATCAACAACTGCATCGGCCAGGCGCTGCTCGCGAAGCGGCTCGGCAAGCGCCGCGTGATCGCCGAGACCGGCGCCGGCCAGCACGGCGTGGCGAGCGCCACCGTCGCCGCGCGCTTCGGCATGGAATGCGTCGTCTACATGGGCTCGGAGGACATCCGGCGCCAGGCGCAGAACGTGTTCCGGATGAAGCTCCTCGGCGCGTCCGTCGTGCCGGTCGAATCCGGCTCGAAAACACTGAAGGATGCGCTGAACGAGGCGATGCGCGACTGGGTGACCAACGTCGAGTCGACGTACTACATCATCGGCACCGTCGCCGGCCCGCATCCGTATCCGATGATGGTGCGCGACTTCCAGAGCGTGATCGGCCGCGAATGCGTCACGCAGATGCCGGAGTTCGCGGGACGCCAGCCCGATGCCGTCATTGCATGCGTGGGCGGGGGCTCCAACGCGATGGGCATTTTCCATGCGTACATTCCGCATGCGGGCGTGCGCCTCATCGGCGTGGAGGCGGCGGGCGAGGGCATCGCCTCCGGCCGCCACGCGGCGTCGCTCGCCGCCGGACGCCCCGGCGTGCTGCACGGCAATCGCACGTACCTATTGCAGGACGCCGACGGCCAGATCATCGAGACGCATTCGGTCTCGGCCGGGCTCGACTATCCCGGTGTGGGCCCCGAGCACGCATGGCTGAAGGACACCGGTCGCGCCGAATACGTGTCGATCACCGACGACGAGGCTCTCGCGGCGTTCCATACGTGCTGCCGCATCGAAGGCATCATCCCGGCGCTCGAGTCGAGCCACGCGCTCGCGTACGCGACGAAGCTCGCGGCGACGATGAACCGCGACCGCATCCTGCTCGTCAACCTCTCGGGCCGCGGCGACAAGGACATGAACACGGTCGCCGAGCGCGATGCGGCACGCCCGGCGTCCCATGCGTGAATGCCTGATGCCGCAATTCCTCGTGGTGATGCGCCGATCCCGACGCGGCGCACGCACGGCGAGCACCAGGTTCGGGAAACGTCTGCCGTGAATCGCATCGACGCGACGTTCGCCCGGCTGCGCGCCGCCGGCCGCACGGCGCTCATTCCCTACGTGACCGTCGGCGACCCGTCGCTCGCATCGACGCTGCCGATCATGCACGCGCTCGTCGCGGCGGGCGCTGACGTCATCGAGCTCGGCGTCCCGTTTTCGGATCCGATGGCGGACGGCCCGGTGATCCAGCGCGCATCGGAGCGCGCACTCGCGCAGCACGTCGGCCTGAGGGATGTGCTGGCGACCGTGACGGCATTTCGCGCGAAGGATGCCGCGACCCCCGTCGTGCTGATGGGCTATGCGAATCCGATCGAGGCGATGGGCACGACCGCGTTCGCCGACCGCGCGCGCGCGGCGGGCGTGGACGGCGTGCTGGTCGTCGACTACCCGCCGGAAGAGGCAGGCGACTTCGCGGCGCTCCTCGGCGTGCGCGATCTCGCGCCGATCTTCCTGCTGTCGCCGACGACCCCCGAGGATCGCATCGAGACGATTGCGCGCCTCGCCCGCGGCTACGTCTACTACGTGTCGCTGAAGGGCGTGACGGGCGCGGGCCATCTCGATGTCGCGGAAGTCGCGCGCAAGCTCGCGCTGATCCGCCGCCACGTGAGCCTTCCGGTCGGCGTCGGCTTCGGCATCCGCGACGCCGACAGCGCACGCGCGGTGGCGCGCGTCGCCGACGCCGTGGTCATCGGCAGCCGGCTGATCCAGGAAATCGAAGCGGGCGCACCGGAAAGCGCTGCCGTTCGCGCCGGCGCGTGGCTCGCCGGCATCCGCGGCGCGCTCGATCTCGACAAGAAGATGGTAGCTTAGGAAAATGTGCACGCATGCGTCATCGTCCTGCCGGATGCGCCGCGCCATCGCGCGTCCGCGTTCGACCTGCACACGGGAGGCGCCGCAATGAGCTGGCTGCAGAAGCTCCTGCCACCGCGCATCAAGAGTACGCCGGGCGTCAAGAAGACCGCGGTGCCGGAGGGCCTGTGGGTCAAATGCCATTCGTGCGAAGCGGTCCTTTATCGCACCGATCTCGAGAACAACCTCAGCGTCTGCCCGAAGTGCAACTACCACGCGCGGGTGCCGGCGCGCGAGCGCGTCGAGCAGCTGCTCGACGCCGAGGGCCGGTTCGAGATCGGCTCCGAGGTCGTGCCGGTCGACACGCTGAAGTTCAAGGACCAGAAGAAATATCCGGAGCGGCTCGCCGCCGCGCTCGAGGAGACCGGCGAAACCGACGCGCTCGTCGTCATGCAGGGCAGCATCAAAAGCGTCCCCGTCGTGCTCGCCGCGTTCGAATTCGGCTTCATGGGCGGCTCGATGGGGTCAGTCGTCGGCGAGCGCTTCGTGCGCGGCGTGCGCGTCGCGTACGAGAATCGCATTCCGTTCATCAGCATCACCGCGTCGGGCGGCGCGCGCATGCAGGAAGGCGTCAACTCGCTGTTCCAGATGGCGAAGACAACGGCTGTGCTGCAGGAGCTCACCAAGGCGCGGCTGCCGTTCGTGTCGATTCTCTCCGATCCGACGATGGGCGGCGTGTCGGCGTCGTTTGCATTCGTCGCCGACGTCGTGATCGCCGAGCCGGGCGCGCTCATCGGCTTCGCCGGCCCCCGCGTCATCGAGCAGACGGTGCGCGAAAAGCTGCCCGAAGGGTTCCAGCGCGCCGAATTCCTGCTGCAGAAGGGCGCGATCGACATGATCGTCGACCGGCGCGCGCTGAAGGACGAGCTCGCGCGGCTCCTCGCCATCCTCGCGAAGCAGCCGGCGCCGGCCGGCTGAGCCGCAGGCGCAACTCCACTTCACGGCGCGCCGCCTCGATGATTCGCCTCCGCGCGGCGCCGTGACTGCGCGTTCCCATCGTCCCGACACGCTCGACGCGTGGCTCCGCTATCTCGAGACGCTGCACCCGAAAGAGGTCGCGCTCGGACTCCCCCGCGTGCGTTCGGTCCACGACCGGATGGAGGCGGCACCGCCGCGACCGGTGATCACGGTCGCCGGCACCAACGGCAAGGGCTCGGTGTGCGCACTGATGGAGTCGATGCTGCTCTGTGCAGGCTATCGGCCCGCGCTGTACACGTCGCCGCACCTGACGCGCTACAACGAGCGCGTGCGCGTCGACGGCGCCTGCGCGGATGACGCCGCGCTGGTGGCCGCATTCAACGCGGTGGAGGATGCGCGCGGCGACGTCGCGCTCACGTACTTCGAGTTCGGCACGCTCGCGGCGCTGTGGCTCTTCGCGCGCGCCAACGCCGACGTGACGATTCTCGAAGTCGGCCTGGGGGGTCGGCTCGACGCGGTCAACATCGTCGACGCCGACGTCGCCGTCGTCACCAGCATCGGCATCGATCACGTCGACTACCTGGGGCCGACGCGCGAGACGATCGGCCGCGAGAAGGCCGGCGTCTTCCGCGCCGGCAAGCCGGTCGTGTGCGGCGACGCCGATCCGCCGCAGGCGCTCGTCGCCGCTGCCGCGGAGCTTGGCGCGCCGATGCTCCGGATCGGGCGCGACTTTCGCTGCATTCCGAAGCCCGGCCAGTGGGATTACGAAGGACCGGGCGGCAATCGCTACGGGCTGCCATGGCCTGCGCTCCGCGCCACCGTCCAGGGTGCCAACGCCGCGACGGCGATCGCGGCGCTCGATCTCCTGCGCGACACGCGACCGATCGATGCCGGCGCGATTCGCGAGGGGCTCGTCGAAGTCACGCTGTCCGGCCGCTTCCAGGTGCTGCCGGGCCGGCCCGCAGTGATCCTCGACGTCGCGCACAATCCGCAGGCGGCGCATGTGCTCGCATCCTCGCTCGACGCGATGGGCTGGCGCGAGCGTGCGCTCGCCGTGTTCGGGATGCTCGCCGACAAGGACATCGCCGGCGTCGTCGAAGCCATGCGGCCGCGCATCGACCGATGGTTCGTCGCGTCGCTGCCCGGTCCGCGCGGCGCGACGGCGGCCGCACTTGCCGGGACACTTGCGGCAGCGGGCGTGCCGGCCTCGGCGATCCGCACGTTCGATACGGTGAACGCGGCGCTCGCTGCCGCGCGGGAGGACGCGGGCGAAGCTGATAAAATCGTGGTTTTCGGGTCCTTCCTCACCGTCGCCGAGGCGACGCCGCAGGGAAAGTGATCGAAACAAGGCCAATGAGCGAACGACTCCAGGACGCCGACCGCGCGGTCGACGAACAGAAACGCAGGGCGAGGCGCCGTCTCGTCGGCGCAGTGGTGCTGGCCGCATCGGCCGCCGTCATCGTGCCGATGCTGCTCGAGAAGGAGCCGCAGCCGCTCGGCGAGGACGTGTCGGTGCAGATTCCGCCGGTCGACGAAGGCAAGTTCGTCAACCGGCTGACGCGCGGCAAGGGCGACACGCCGGCGAAACTCGACGCAAAGGGCGCAACGCCGCCGAAAGCGGAGGCGCCCAAGTCCGAGCCTGCGAAGGCGGAAACGCCCAAGGCCGACGCGGCGAGATCCGAGACGCCGAACGCCGAACCCGCGAAGGCCGCTGCAGCCGAGCCCGCCGTGACGAAGGCCGCCGCCGACACGTCTGCCGCGCCATTGCCGCCGCCTGGTGCGCCTGCCGGGCCCTCCAAGTCGATCGGACAGGCCGAGCAGCGGATGCTGAGCCCGACACCGCCCAAATCCGGGCTGCCTGCGGACGCGAAGGCGGCCGCGCCGGCCACGCCAGCGCCCGCAGCGACGCCGCCGCCGGCATCGCCACCGCCGGCCGCCGACGCGAAGGCGGCGCCGTCCGGCAGCTTCGCCGTGCAGCTCGCCGCGTTTTCCGACGACAAGGGCGCGAACGCACTCGCGAACAAGCTGAAGAAGGCGGGCTACGCGAGCGCGCACGTCGAGGCCGTCGAAGCGAAGGGAAGCAGGCTCTGGCGCGTGCGCGTCGGCGGCTTCGCGACACGCGCCGAGGCCGAGGCGGCACGCGTCAAGCTCAGGAACGAGGGCTTCAACGGCATGGTCGCGCCGGCCCGCTGACTTCGGCACGACGCCCTGCCATGGACCTCCCGAGCGCTCGAAGGTCCCGCCGATGACCGGATTCGACATCGCTGTGCTCGTCATCGTCGCGCTGTCGACCGTCCTGGCGATGATTCGCGGTGTCGTGCGCGAACTCGTCTCACTGGCAGCCTGGTTCGTCGGACTCGCCGCGGCGCTCTCGTTTTCCGGCGCATTGGCGGGCGAGCTCGGATTCGTCAGCGCGCCGCCGCTCGCGCGTGAACTGATCGCCTTCGCACTGATCCTCGTCGCGGTGCTGATCGTGGGAGCGCTGACCGGCCTCCTGCTCAAAAGCGCCGTGAAAGCCGTGGGACTGCGCTTTCTCGATCGCCTGCTTGGCGGGCTCTTCGGCCTCGCGCGCGGTGTTCTCGCCGTGCTCGTGTTCACTCTCCTTGCCGGGATCACGGCCCTGCCGCAGCGGGATTGGTGGCAGAATTCGATGTTCGGACCCGCCTTGGGGGTTGTGGCGCTGTCGTTGCGCCCATATCTGCCCTCATCGTGGGCGTCGCGGCTCAACTATTCGGTCCCGCTGCCGGCACCTGCCGGCAACCGGTCGACCGCGATGGACGGGCCGCATGGAGTGAACGATCAATGTGTGGAATCGTAGGCGCCGTCGCCACCACGCCGGTCAACCAGCTGCTCTATGACGGGCTGCTGCTGCTCCAGCACCGCGGGCAGGACGCCGCCGGCATCGCGACCTCCGACGGCCCGGTGTTCCACATGCACAAGGGCCCCGGCTACGTCCGCGACGTCTTCCGCACGCGCAACATGCGCGACCTCCACGGCAACCTCGGGATCGGCCACTGCCGCTACCCGACGGCGGGGTCCGCGGACTCCGAGCTCGAGTCGCAGCCGTTCTATGTCAACTCGCCGTTCGGCGTCACGCTCGCGCACAACGGCAACCTGACCAACAGCGAGGCGCTGAAGCACGAGCTCTTCCAGCTCGACTTCCGCCACGTCAACACCAATTCGGATTCCGAGGTGCTGCTGAACGTGCTGGCGCTTGAGCTCGAGCGCGCGGCGCATCACGCGCGGCTCGACGCCAGCGCGATCTTCGCCGCAGTGGCAGGCGTGCACCGGCGCTGCCGCGGGGCCTACGCGATCGTCGCGATGATCGCGGGCTACGGAATGGTCGCGTTCCGCGACCCCTACGGCATCCGCCCGCTCATCATCGGCGTCAACGAGGCGATGGGCGGCACCGAGTACATGGTGGCGAGCGAATCCGTGGCACTCGAGGCATTGGGCTTCACGGTGCTGCGCGACGTGGCACCGGGCGAGGCGATCTACGTCGACCAGGCCGGCGGCTTTCATGCGCGCCAGTGCGCCGACAAGCCGGTCCTCGCGCCGTGCATCTTCGAGTTCGTCTATCTCGCGCGGCCCGATTCGGTGATCGACGGCACGTCGGTGTACGAGTCGCGCCTGCACATGGGCGAGCAGCTCGCGTACAAGATCCGCGGCATGCCCGAGGCACAGGACGTCGACGTCGTGATCCCGATCCCGGATTCCAGCCGGCCCTCGGCGCTGCAGCTCGCCAACACGCTGGGGCTCACCTATCGCGAGGGCTTCGTCAAGAACCGCTACATCGGCCGCACCTTCATCATGCCGGGACAGGCGATGCGGCGCAAAAGCGTGCGCCAGAAGCTCAATCCGATCGGGATGGAGTTCAAGGACAAGGTGGTGCTGCTGGTCGACGACTCGATCGTGCGCGGCACGACGTCGCGCGAGATCGTCCAGATGGCGCGCGAAGCGGGCGCGAAGAAGGTGTACTTCGCCTCCGCGAGCCCGCCGGTGCGTTACCCGAACGTCTACGGCATCGACATGCCGAACCAGCGCGAGCTGGTCGCGACCGGCCGCTCCGAAGCGGAGGTCGCCTACGAGATCGGCGCCGATCTCCTCATCTACCAGGAGCTCGACGCGCTGAAGGCGGCGGTGCGCGCGGCGAACCCGGCGCTGACGCAGTTCGAGGCGTCGTGCTTCGACGGCAAGTACATCACGGGGGATGTCACCGCCGACTACCTGTCGCAGCTCGCGCAGGATCGCGACGTGCTGCGCGGCGACAGCGACGAAGAGCCGGTGCGCGGTCGCGAATCGCTTGCAGTGAACGACTAGCCCGTCAGTCCCGGATCGGAGCGACAAAAAACGCGGCCTCGGCCGCGTTTTTCATGGGCGTTGCGCGGTCACTTCGCCGCAGCCACGATGTAGTCGACCGCGGCGCGCAGCTGGCCGTCCGTGAGCGAGTTGTTGCCGCCCTTCGGCGGCATCGCGTTGAGCCCGTTGTGCGCATGCGCAAAGAGGACGTTGATGCCTTGCGCAATGCGCGGCGCCCACAGCGCCTTGTCGCCGAACTTGGGCGCGCCGGCGATGCCGGCGCCGTGGCAGACGACGCAGGTCGATTCGTAGATCTTCTTGCCCTCGGCCGCACCGGCGCTTGCCGGCGCCGCAGCGGCGGACGACGCGTCCGCCATGTGCGACGCGTGGTCGTGCGCGGCTTCCGCCGCGGGGGCAGCCGCGGGGGCAGCCGCGGGGGCAGCCGCGGGGGCAGCCGCAGCGGCCGCCTGCGTCGCCGGGATGACCGGCGCATCTGCGCCCGAATTCATCATGTACTCGACGGCGCGCCCGATTTCGACGTCCGAGAGCTCGGCCATGCCGCCGCGCGCAGGCATGCCCGCGTGGCCGCGCAGCGCCGATTTCAGGACGCCCTTGTAGCCGGTCTTCGCGCGCTCGCGCCATGCCGCGCGGTCGCCGATCTTGGGCGCGCCGCCCGCGCCGGTCGTGTGGCATTTGCCGCACGCCGCGGCAACGACTTCCTCGCCGGTGCGCTCGTTCGACGTGGTGACGGCCATAGGCGCCATGATCACGGGCGACTTCCAGCTTGCGCCGCCGCGGTTCGCCATGTAGACGACGGCGCGCTCGACTTCGGCGTTGTCGAGATCCGGATTGCCGCCCTTGGGCGGCATCGCGCGGATGCCGTTTTGCGCATGCCCGACGACGACCGATTGGCCCTGCGCAATCAACTTGCCCCACGCCGCCTTGTCGCCGAACTTCGGCGCGCCCGCGATGCCGTTCTCGTGGCAGTTGCGGCAGACCTGCGTGTAGACCTCTTCACCGGTTCGAACGACCTTGGGGCCGGTCGACGCGAGCTCAACCGATCCGATCGGCCGCACGCGATTGATGACATCGGTGTCGGGCTCGTTCGCGCCCCGCATGCTGCCCGTGACCCATTGCGAGATGATCACCGCGACCGCGATCGGCACGGCGAACGCCAGCACCACCACGACGACGAGTTGCTTCCAGTTCTTGATCGGGGAGACGTGCTGATCGTGTTCCTGCATGGAGATTCCTGGTCCGGGGCGGGCTGTTCTGTGGGTGTCGACGCGGCGGGAGCGATCGCCGGAAGCCTCAGCCGGCCGAGAGCTGCAAAGGCCGCCCAAAAAGGCGTCGCATTATACCGTGGCGGGCGCGCTCGCCCAAAGGCTTAGTGGACGCTCGTTCGACGGGCGCGGTAAAATCCGCCCTCGCGCGCCCGTAGCTCAGTTGGATAGAGTGTTGGTTTCCGAAGCCAAAGGTCACAGGTTCGATTCCTGTCGGGCGCGCCATCTCCTGCGGTCTCTACGGCTCCGTCGGCGCGTGTCGCGCCATTCGCGCTGACCCGAGCGGATCGAGACCGCCGTTCCCGACTCGCCGTGCGTACTGCCGCCGCGAATCCGGTTACGGATGCGCTGCCGCCACCGCCTTCGCGCCTTCCGCAATGCTCCCGCTGTCGACGACGGTGAACGACGCCCACAGATACTCGAACTGCTGCTGGATCGGCTCGTTCAGGCGGAGCGTATGGGTCGAATTCGAGGACAGCAGCGTGATCCTGCCGTCGGCGTCGAATTTGCGCGCAGGCAGCAGCAAGGTGCGGATCGGCATCACCGGCTGACTCTCCGATGGCGGCAGGTACAGCGCGACGAACCTGCCATTGGCGTATTCGCCCGGCGCGCTCCCTTGCGCAGACGGTTTCGCGACGATCTTCACGACACTCGGCCGGCGGCCGAGGTGCTCGACGCCGATCTCGACGAAGTTGACCATCAGCCGGCGAAAGCGCCGCACCACGGAGATCGTCCACGGCGCGTCGGCGCGCTCCCGGATGGCGACCAGCGAGCCGGGAATGATGCGATTGAGGTCGTCGATCTGGCCGCGAAGCCGCGCCCCGGATTCGCTGCGATCGCGCAACTGCCAGGCTTGCTGCGCGGTCGCCGACGGCCCGCCGCCGGTCGTGCGCGCCAGGCCGGCGCCGTCGGTGGTCGGCATGGCGGGAAAGTCGGTGGAAAGTCCAAGTGGCGAGACGGCGATTTCCTCGGCACGCGGTTCCGCCATCGCTGCGGGCGCGGCGTGCCGGCCGGCCTCCTCGCGGAGGATCTGGATGATGCTGGAGAGACCGGTCACCATCTGGATCGACAGCGCGACCGGCTCGCGCTCGCCGCGCCGGATGACGCGCACGGATACGGGTGCGTAGATGCCGGACAGCTTGCGCAGCAGCGCGATCTTGCCGGCACGCTCCGCATGGGTCGAGGCGTCGTGCGACGCTTCGGCACTCGTCAGCGTCGCGAGCTCCTTGTCGAACAGCGCCTGCAGCGGCGTCGGGTCGAGATGCAGCGGATTGCGCGGCGTCACCGTGCCGGTGCGGCGAAGCCCGTCCGTGCCGTCGAGATCGACGACGAATCCCCGGTTCGTGATGCGAACGCCGCCGTTGGTCTCGCGCCATTCGAGGCGCAGCATCCGCGCCCAGCGCGAGAACCAGGCGTCTGCCCACAGCGCGTCGCGCGGCGCGAACTGGCCGTTGTTGATCACTTCGAGCAGCAGCAGCCGGATGTACTGCTGTTCCAGCGTCGTGGCCGCTTCGCGCGAGTCGTCGTCGCCGGCGATGCTGTGCATCGCGATGCCGCGCATCAGCGCGTACTTGTACGCTTCGTGGATCTCCTTCCACTGGCCGGGGATCCGCTTCTTGAAACGGATGAACCGGAGCAGGAATTCGACCTGCCGGTGGTGGAACATCCTGACGACGACGAAATGCGCGTGCGCGAGCCAGTAGTGGTCGCTCGTCTGCTGCGTGTGGCGCAGCATGCGCTCGTAGCCCTGGTAGAACTTCTTGGAAAGCCGCAGCGCGGCGATCCAGTCCTGCAGGTTGAACGCGCGCAGCGCGCCGTCGCCGTCGACGTAGCGCTTCAGGAGCTCGCCGGAAGTCTGTTGCGCATGCAGCTCGAGGCTGAGGAGCGCATCGAGCTCCGCGGGGGTGGGCTGGTCCGACCCGACAATGCCCGAGATCGCATCGCACGTCGCCTTCTGCGCCGTGACCGGGTCCTCGCCCAGAAGCGAATGCAGCAGGCCGTCCACTGCCCTTTCCTGCAGCAGTGGGTCGCGAATCTCGTGGGCGACGGCCGTGGCAGCCGTGGGCATGGGCAGTGCGCTGTGCGGTGGGGGCGGAGACCCAAGTGCAGACGCACAAGGCGTGCCAGTCTCCGGACGCGGCCGTCTGCCGGGAAGTCAGGACGAGGATCCCTCTCGGACAGAGGGTGCGCCCGGCTGATCCAGCCAGACCGCCGCCCGGAGTCGGGCCGGTTAATGCCGCCCGGCGGCATTAACCCGGCTTCCCGCCCTTTCCGGCGGCCAGGCGGTGTGCGGCCGAATGCGCCGCGACCGGACGTCGCTCAGGCGGTGCTGACGGAGGCCTTTTGCGCCGATGCCATCGGATTCGGTGTCGGCGCGGCGACACGGGTCAGCGTGTTGCGGTCCGTATGATGGAACGGGTCGGTCACGCCGGGAATGATCAGCACCGTATCCTCGTCGTACGACCACGTGCCGTCGCTGTTGACGGTCACCTTGATCCGGTATTCCACCGTCCTGAACGCGTGCTGCAGAAACGGCGTCGAGCGGATCCCGTAGCAGTCGTCGGCAAGCGAGGCGACGAGCTCGAAGCTCTTCGCGTCGGCGCGTGCCTTGCCTGCCGCCATCGCAACCTGCGCGCGCGGAATCGTCAGCGTCTGGATGACGGTTCCGGTTGCGGGCTCCCAAAGCCAGTAGCCTATCTGGTCGTGGTACGTCTTCACCTGCGCCGGCTTGACCGCGTGCTGGTGATAGCGCAGCCCGTAGAAGAGCTGCGGGCCGTTGGTCTGCGGATCGATCGGCTGCAGCTCGATCCGCTCGGTGTAGGCCTGCTTCTTGGGCCCTTCCGCCTTCGGCTTCACGTCGAGTCCGCGCGTGCCTTCCCAGATGCCCGCGAGTGGCGCCAGCGGGCCGAGATTCGAAAGCGTGTCGAAGTCGAGATTCGCGGGCTCGGTGTAGATGTCCTCGGGAAATTCGCTCATGCGGGCCTCCTTGGAGACCAAATGCTACCGCACCGCGCCGCGCGCCGAGCTTGCGCGAGGTCAACGCGCCATGGACATCGCGCAATGCCGTCGGGCCGCGCGTCGGTGCCGCCGCAACGCGGCCTGCGCGAGCGTCAGACCGTCAGGAAGCCGCGCACGCCGTCGGCGTCCATGTCCTTGCCGAGCCCGGCCTTGACGACCTCGCCGCGCGACAGCACGACGTAGTGGTCGGCCAGCGCCTTCGCGAAGTCGTAGTACTGCTCGACCAGCAGGATCGCGATGTCGCCGCCCGCGACGAGCTTCCGGATCGCGCGCTCGATGTCCTTGATGATGGACGGCTGGATGCCTTCGGTCGGCTCGTCGAGGATCAGGATCTTCGGTTGCATCGCGAGCGCGCGGCCGATGGCGAGCTGCTGCTGCTGCCCGCCCGACAGGTCGCCGCCGCGGCGGTTCAGCATGTCCTTCAGCACCGGGAACATCTCGAAGATGAAATCCGGCACGCCCGAGCCGCGCGGGCGCGTCGCGAGTCCCATGCGGAGATTCTCCGCGACGGTGAGCCGCGGAAAGATGTCGCGGCCCTGCGGGACATACCCCAGTCCGAGCGCCGCGCGCGCGTACGGCGGCAGCGACGCGATGCTCTCGCCGTGCCACGCGATCGACCCCGACCGGATCGGCAGGAGGCCCATCAGGCACTTCAGCAGCGTCGTCTTGCCGACGCCGTTGCGGCCGAGGAGTGCCGTGCATCGTCCCGCAGGGACATCGAAGCCGACGTCGCGCAGGATGTGGCTGCCGCCGTAATACTGGTTGAGGCGCTCGACGGTCAGCATGTCAGTCCCGCCGGGCCGTCCCAAGGGACTGACTGCGCCCCCTTAGGGGGCGGCGAGCGGAGCGAGCGTGGGGGTCGTTCGTGCAGTCCCGCCGGGCCATCCCAAGGGACTGACTGCGCCCCCTCAGGGGGCAGCGAGCGGAGCGAGCGTGGGGGTCGTTCGTGCAGTCCCGCCGGGCCGTCCCAAGGGACTGACTGCGCCCCCTCAGGGGGCAGCGAGCGGAGCGAGCGTGGGGGTCGTTCATCTCAGCGGCCGAGAAACACTTCGATCACCTGCTCGTCCTGCTGCACCTTCGCCATCGAGCCCTCGGCCAGCACGTGGCCCTCGTGCAGCACGGTCACCGTGTCGGCGATGTTCGCGACGAAGTCCATGTCGTGCTCGACGACGATCAGCGTGTAATCGCCGGCGAGCGAAAGAAAGAGCTCGGCGCTGCGCATCGTCTCGTCGTCGGACATCCCGGCGACCGGCTCGTCGAGCAGAAGCAGTTCGGGCTCCTGCATCAGCAGCATCCCGATTTCCAGCCACTGCTTCTGTCCGTGCGACAGCGCGCCCGCGAGCCGCGCGGCTTCCGGTGCGAGGTGCACGCGCTCCAGCGTAAACTCGATCCGCTTGCGCGCCGAACGGGTCATCCGCGCACCGAGCGTGGGCCAGACACCCTTGTCGCATTTCATCGCGAGCTCGAGGTTCTCGAACACCGTGTGGCGCTCGAACACCGTCGGCTTCTGGAACTTCCGGCCGATGCCCGCATCCGCGATCTCGGGCTCGGTGAGGCGCGTCAGGTCGATCGTCTGGCCGAAGAACGCCGTCCCTTCGTCCGGGCGCGTCTTGCCGGTAATGACGTCCATCATCGTCGTCTTCCCGGCGCCGTTCGGGCCGATCACGCAGCGGAGCTCGCCGGCGTCGACCGTCAGCGACAGGTCGTTCAGCGCGCGAAAGCCGTCGAAGCTGACGCTGATGCCGTCGAGATAGAGGATCGTCCCGTGCGACGTGTCGACGCCGGGCCGGACGACCCGGCCGTCGGCGATCGCGCCGGTGACGGTGCCGTCGCCGGAGTGCTGCGCGGGCATGGAAACGGCGCTCATCGGCCGCGCCGCCGCCACAGTCCCACGATGCCCTGCGGCAGGAACAGCGTCACGAGAATGAACACGAGACCGAGCACGAACAGCCAGAACTCCGGGAATGCCTGCGTGAACCAGCTCTTGCCGAGGTTGACGACGCCGGCGCCGATCACCGGGCCGACCAGCGTGCCGCGGCCGCCGACGGCGGCCCAGATCGCGATCTCGATCGAATTGGCCGGCGACATCTCGCTCGGATTGATGATTCCGACCTGCGGCACGTACAGCGCGCCGGCGATCCCGCAGATGACCGCGGACACCGTCCAGATGAAGAGCTTGAAGTAGACCGGGTTGTAGCCGGAGAACATCACGCGCGTCTCGGCGTCGCGGATCGCGGTCAGCACGCGTCCGAGCTTCGACGTGACGATGGCGCGGCCCAGCACGAGGAAACCGAGCAGCGCCGCGCCGGTGACGACGAACAGCGTCATCCGCGTGCCGGGCGCCGTGATCGAGTAGCCCAGGATCCGCTTGAAGTCGGTGAAGCCGTTGTTGCCGCCGAAGCCCGTGTCGTTGCGGAAGAACAGCAGCATCGCCGCGTAGGTCAGCGCCTGCGTGATGATCGAGAAATAGACGCCGCGGATCCGCGAGCGGAAGGCGAAATAGCCGAACACGAACGCGATCAGCCCGGGCACCAGCACGACCAGCAGCGCCGCGTACCAGAAGTGATCGGTGAAGCTCCAGTACCACGGGTACTGCTTCCAGTCGAGGAACACCATGAAGTCGGGCAGGTCGCTCTCATAGACCCCCTCGTGGCCGATCGAGCGCATCAGGTACATCCCCATCGCGTAGCCGCCCAGCGCGAAGAAGAGTCCATGGCCCAGCGACAGGATGCCGGTGTATCCCCAGATCAGGTCCATCGCGAGCGCGACGATCGCGTAGCACATGATCTTGCCGAGCAGCGTCACGACAAAGTCCGAGATGTGGAGCGGGCTCGTCACGGGCACGAGCAGGTTGCACACCGGGAACACGACGAAGAGCGCGAGCGCGGCGGCGGCGTAGAACATCCAGCCGGCGCGCGGGAGGAGGCGCGTGAGGGGCGTCGGTCCCGGGCGGCCGTCGAGGACGGCGAACGCGACGGCCATGGTCAGGCCTCCGCCATCCGGCCCTTCATCGCGAAGAGACCCTGCGGCCGCTTCTGGATGAAGATGATGATGAACACCAGCACGGCGATCTTCGCGAGCACCGCTCCCGACCACGCCTCGAGGAACTTGTCGAAGATGCCGAGGCCCATCGCCGCGTAGACGGTGCCGGCGAGCTGGCCGACGCCGCCCAGCACGACGACCATAAACGAATCGACGATGTAGCTCTGGCCGAGGTCGGGACCGACGTTGCCGATCTGCGACAGCGCGCAGCCGGCGAGACCGGCCACACCCGAGCCCAGCCCGAACGCGAGCATGTCGACCCGCACCGTCGGCACGCCGAGGGCACTCGCCATCGCGCGGTTCTGCGTCACCGCGCGGACGAAGAGCCCGAGCCGCGTGCGCGTGAGGAGCGCCCAGACGAGCAGCAGCACGATCGCCGCGAATGCAATGATCACGATGCGGCTGTGCGGCAGCACGACGCCGGTCATGATCTCGACGCCGCCGGCCATCCACGCGGGATTCTCGACCTGGACGTTCTGCGCGCCGAAGATCGTGCGCACCGCCTGGATCAGGATCAGCGACAGGCCCCACGTCGCGAGCAGCGTCTCGAGCGGGCGCCCGTAGAGGAAGCGGATGACGGTGCGCTCGAGCAGCATGCCGACCGCGGCGCTCACGCCGAATGCGACCGGGAGGGCGACGACGAGATAAAGATCGAAGGCGCCGGGGAAGTGCTGGCGGAAAAGATTCTGCACGACGTAGGTCGCGTAGGCGCCGATCATGATGAGCTCGCCGTGCGCCATGTTGATGACGCCCATCAGCCCGTAAGTGATCGCGAGGCCGAGGGCCGCGAGCAGCAGGATCGAGCCGAGCGAGATGCCGGTGAAGACACGCGCCGCGGCATCGCCCAGTGCGAGCCGCCGTTCGACCGCGGTCAGCGAGCGTTGCGCCTCGCCGCGGATTTCCGCATCCGGCTCGACGAACGCATTGCCCTTGCGCTCGAGCACGGCGACGAGCAGCGTTCGCGTCGCCCCGGCATCGCTTTGCGCCAGCGCGCGAATCGCCGCGAGGCGTGTCGCCTTGTCGCCGCTCGCGAGCTGGATCGACGCCTGCGTGAGCGTCAGCGACGCCCGGATTTCCGGATCGGCCTCCTTCGCGAGCGCGGCCGAGATTGCGGGCAGCATCGCCTCGTCGGCGCTGCCGGAGAGCTCCTTCGCCGCATTGGCGCGCGTGGCGCGATCCGGCGATGCAAGCTTCATCGCGGCAATGACGGTGCCGATCGTGCGGCGCAGCCGGTTGTTGACGACGACGTCGTCGAGGTTCTCGGGGAGCGGCGTCACTGCAGCGCCGGACGTCGGATCCGTGGCCTTGCCGTCCTTGACGATCAGCACGCGATCCTCGCCGATGGCCTTGACGTCGCCATCGAGGAACGCCTGCAGCAGCGGAATCGCGCCGAGGTCCTTGCCGTCGATCAGCGTCGCGAGCGCGTTGTCCTTGGCGTCGGCGTCGCCGAACGCGAGCGCGCGGACGGTGTCCGGCGCGACCGCGGCGGCCGCGACCGGCCACCACGCCAGCGCGGCGGCGAGCAGCACGCATGCCGCATTCCACCCTCGTGCCGATTGCCTGGTCATGTGCGTGCGCCAATCCGTTCGAGGGCCGGCATATTCAGGCCGTGCATTGCGGAATCATCGACCGGCGCGCTGCCGAATGGGCCGTTGCGAGCTCCGCCCGCATCCCCCGCGAGAGGGCGCGCCGGAGCGGCGCGGTCCCTCCGGACGCGCGGTCCTTCCCGACCGTGCGTCCGGAGGCATGCGTCACTTCTTTTCCGGCTCGTCCTTCTTGCCCTTGTCTTCAGGAATGTACGGGCTCCACGGTGTTGCGCGGATCGGACCCTTGGTCTTCCAGACGACGTTGAACTGGCCGTCCTTCTGCACTTCGCCGATGAAGACGGGCTTCCACAGATGGTGGTTCTTCTCGTCCATCTTGATCTCGAAGCCGTCGGGCGCATTGAACTTCTGCCCGCCGACCGCGGCGATCACCTTGTTGACGTCGGTGGTCTTCGCCTTCTCGACCGCCTGCGCCCACATGTGGATGCCGATGTACGCGGCTTCCATCGGGTCGTTGGTGAGCGGCTTGTCCGCATTGGGAAGCTTCTTCGCCTTCGCGTAGGCCGCCCACGCCGCCTTGAACTTGTCGTTCGCCGGATTCTTGAGCGACATGAAGTAGTTCCACGCCGCCAGATGACCCACGAGCGGATTGGTGTCGACGCCGCGCAGTTCTTCTTCACCCACCGAGAACGCAACGACCGGGACATCGGTCGCTTTCAGGCCCGAATTGCCCAGTTCCTTGTAGAACGGGACGTTCGAGTCGCCGTTGATCGTCGACACGACCGCGGTCTTCCCGCCCGTCGAGAATTTCTTGATGTCGGCGACAATCGTCTGGTAGTCGCTGTGGCCAAACGGCGTGTATGTCTCCATGATGTCCTTGTCGTCGACTCCCTTCGAGTGGAGGAACGAGCGCAGGATCTTGTTGGTGGTGCGCGGATAGACGTAGTCGGTGCCGAGCAGCACGAAGCGCTTGGCGCCGCCGCCTTCCTTGCTCATCAGGTACTCGACCGCGGGAATCGCCTGCTGGTTTGGCGCCGCACCCGTGTAGAACACGTTCTTGGAGAGCTCCTCGCCTTCGTACTGCACCGGGTAGAACAGGAGGCCGTTGAGCTCCTCGAAGACCGGCAGCACCGACTTGCGCGACACCGACGTCCAGCAGCCGAACACGACCGCGACCTTGTCCTGCGTCAGCAGCTGGCGGGCCTTTTCGGCGAACAGCGGCCAGTTCGACGCCGGATCCACCACGACGGGCTCGAGCTTCTTGCCGAGCACGCCGCCCTTGGCGTTGATCTCTTCGATTGCCATCAGCGTGACGTCCTTCAGCACCGTTTCGCTGATCGCCATCGTGCCGGACAGCGAATGCAGCACGCCGACCTTGATCGTGTCGGCGGCATGCGCCCCGACCGAGAAGCCGGCCGCGGCGAGCGCCGACGCCGCCATCGCGTGCTTCAGGAAATTTCTGCGTTTCATGGAGGATCCCCGAAAGATTGAATAGGATGTAGGTGAAGCGCGCTGCTGCAGCAGGAAACGAACGCGAGGGTCCGTGCGCCAATTTGGTGTCGCCTACCGCGGCGCGCGGATGTCTCCGTATTGCATTGCACAACGCGTGCCAAGTCCGGCGCGAATGACTAGTGCGCGGATTCGATGGGAAAAATCGCCGCAGCGCCACACGTGCGCGCGCCCGACACGCCGATGCAATTCACCAGATCGGTGCGCACGCCATGGCGCCGCACCGAATTGGCAACACCGGCGCGGGGCCGGAACTACGACGGATCTGCCGCGCGTGCGACGGCGGCTGCGAGAAGGCCGCAGGACTCGATGAAGCGGATGACCGTGTCGAGGCCCTGGCCGGTCTTGAGGTTCGTGAAGACGAACGGGCGTGGCCCTCGCATCTTCTTCGCGTCGCGGTCCATCACCTCGAGCGATGCGCCGACGTACGGCGCGAGGTCGATCTTGTTGATGACGAGAAGGTCCGAGCGCGTGATCCCGGGGCCGCCCTTGCGCGGGATCTTGTCGCCGGCAGCGACGTCGATGACATAGAGCGTGAGGTCGGACAGCTCGGGGGAGAACGTCGCGGCGAGGTTGTCGCCGCCGCTCTCGATGAAGACGATATCGAGGTCGGCGAAGCGCGCGCAGAGGCGGTCGACCGCCTCGAGATTGATCGACGCGTCCTCGCGGATCGCCGTGTGCGGGCAGCCGCCCGTCTCGACGCCGATGATCCGCTCCGCGGGGAGGGCCTCGTTCCGGACCAGGAACTGCGCGTCCTCGGCCGTGTAGATGTCGTTGGTGACGACGGCGATCTCGTAACGCTCGCGCAGCGCGAGACAGAGCGCCAGCGTGAGCGCCGTCTTGCCGGAGCCGACGGGGCCGCCGATGCCCACACGGAGGGGCGTCTTGCCGGGGATTGCTGCCATCGTCACGAGCGGAAAAGCCGCGAGTATTGCGTTTCATGATGCGCCGAGGCAAGGGCTTGTCCCGGCGTGAAGCTCGCGATGTCGTCGTCGGCAATGTGCTGCGCGCGCAGCACGGCCGGCGCAATCCGGTCGGCAAGCTGCGCCTGAAGGCGCTGACCCGCCACCTGGCCCAGCGGAATCGTCTTGATCGCAGTCAGCACCTGATTGTCGAGCCACGACCACAGATACCCGGCGATGACGGCATCGGCAGGCAGATCGACGCGGCGCGCGGCGAGCGCGAACGCGGCGGGGAGCGTGATCGGCGCGCAGCGCGCGGCAAGCTCGACAGCGGACGCGTCGAGCCATTGCAGGTCGCGCGCGAGCGACGCGAGCGATGCGCCCATCTGCTCGGTCTCGGCGCGCAGTTCGCGTGCTTCCCGCGACGCGCGAAACCACGCGTTCCACGAGGTGAACACGGTCGCGTCGCCGCGGCCCTGCGCATCGATCAGGCGCGCCAGCACCGCGGCCTCGCCG
>Ga0265331_10000801_pt1 | contig 26011 bp, 18 predicted proteins | sample 41923metaG_FD_202088 | JGI IMG/M metagenome (GOLD analysis project Ga0265331, IMG submission 202088) | Rhizosphere microbial communities from Carex aquatilis grown in University of Washington, Seatle, WA, United States - 4-19-23 metaG | ecosystem: Host-associated > Plants > Roots > Rhizosphere... | reverse complement strand
GTTCGTCAAGAAAAGCACCTGGGCCAGCGGTTACACCGGCGATGGAAAGCCGATTCTGCTGCCGAATTCCGATCCGACGCTTGAAGGGGCGCTTGTATGTCCTGCGATGGGAACCAATTGGTATTCCGCGTCCTACAATTCGATTTTCAAACTGCTGGTCTTTTCCAGCTCGGACCGATGCATCATCACTCGAAAGGTTCCGCAACCATTCGAAATGGGTAAGCGATATTTTAATGGCATGGATATTCAAATGCCCGGCACTCGCTCAATCCGCGCACTGGATATCCAAACCGGCAAGATTGCCTGGGACTATATTCAGACGCCCGGCAACAGCACCAGTTCCAGCGGCACGCTTTCCACCAACGGGGGACTCGTTTTTGTCGGCGAAGATAGCGGCGATTTCACGGCACTCGAAGGGAAAACAGGAAAGCCTCTCTGGCATTGGCCGGCAAACGGAACATTCCGCGCATCGCCGATGACGTACATGGTCGGCGGAAAACAGTACGTAAGCATTGCGGGACCGGCCGGATATCTGACATTCGGATTGCCCGACTAAAATTGAATTAAAAATGAAGGTGCCGCGCCCTTGCGGGATTCGAGGCTGCGGGTCTTCCTTCGCCACCTTCACTAGTTCTTATCTTTTGTCCCTGATCGATCTCCATTAGCTATAGAGTTCCGGGTTGTACTGGAACCTAAACCCGCACCCTTCACAAAAACGGTGAAGGGTGAGGCACCCTCCAGAATTGTGAATTTTTCGTTCGAATTCGGAAACCGCTTGAAACCGAAAACAATTGGTGTTCTCATGATCTCTCGACGGGTTCCCGATCCACGTTGGGAACCTGTGATTGAAAAAATCTTCGCAGTCGCGACTCGTCTTCCGCACCCTGTCCTTCGTGCTGGCTTCCATGTCGAAGCGTTAGAACCGGTGAATGTTTCGATGTGACGGAATTCATCCCCGAAGGGAAAGGAAACCTCTCATGGCCGAACCAAAGCCTGTACTCGCCGGCAAGTCCGGGATTTCGTCAAACCCACTTACGACCGAAGAGCAGCGCAAGATGCATGCCTACTTCCGCGCGGCAAATTATCTCTCGGTCGGGCAGATCTATCTTTTCGGCAATGCGATGCTGCGCGAGCCGCTGAAGATCAGTCATGTCAAGCCGCGTTTGCTGGGTCACTGGGGAACCACGCCGGGACTTAATTTCATTTATGTCCATTTTAACAGGCTGATTTGCAAGCACGATCTCAATGTCATCTATATTGCCGGACCCGGCCACGGCGGCCCGGGCTTGGTGGCCAACACGTATCTCGAGGGCTCTTACACCGAGTTCTACCCCAACATCCAGCAGACCGAAGAGGGAATGGAAAAGCTTTTTAAACAATTTTCGTTTCCCGGCGGAATTCCCAGCCACGTCGCTCCCGAGACGCCCGGCTCGATTCACGAAGGTGGGGAACTCGGTTATTCGATCGCGCATGCCTATGGCGCCGCGTTCGACAATCCCGACCTGCTCGTCTGTTGCGTTGTGGGAGATGGAGAAGCGGAGACAGGAGCTCTGGCGGCGAGCTGGCACTCCAATAAATTCATGAATCCCGCCCGCGACGGTGCGATCCTTCCAATTCTGCATTTGAACGGCTACAAAATTGCCAACCCCACTATTCTTGGCCGCATGACCGACGAGCAGCTCACACAGCTCTTCCGCGGCTATGGCTACGAGCCCTATTTTGTGGAAGGCAGCGATCCGGAACTCATGCATCCGCTGATGGCGGGCACGCTCGACACCGTCGTTGCTGAAATCCACGCCATCCAGCAGCGCGCGCGCGTTCAGGGAGACACTCAGGAGCCATGCTGGCCGATGATCGTTCTTCGCACTCCGAAGGGTTGGACCGGGCCGAAATTTGTGGACGGGAAACCCGTTGAAGGCACTTGGCGCGCCCACCAGGTCCCGCTTTCCGAACTGGCCTCCAAACCCGAGCACCTGAAGCAGCTGGAAGAATGGATGAAGAGCTACCATGCCGAGGAATTATTCGGCGAGGACGGAAAATTAATTCCCGAGCTTTCCGCACTTGCCCCCAAAGGGAATCGCAGAATGGGCGCCAATCCCCAGGCCAACGGCGGAATTTTACTGAAAGACCTGGTGATGCCGGATTTCGAGGACTATCAGGTGAAAGTTCCCAAGCCCGGCACTTCCATTTCCGAAGCGACGCGTGAACTGGGAAAATTTCTTCGTGACGTGATGCGAATGAATGCCGAAGCGAAAAACTTCCGCGTGTTCGGTCCGGACGAAACGGCATCCAATCGCCTCGACGCGATTTATGAATCGACCGATAAAGTATTGATGGAGCCGCTTCTTTCCACCGATGAAAATCTTTCCACCGAAGGCCGCGTGATGGAAGTGCTCAGCGAGCATATGTGCCAGGGATGGCTGGAGGGCTACCTGCTCACGGGACGCCACGGTTTTTTTTCCTGCTACGAAGCGTTCATTCACATCGTCGATTCCATGTTCAACCAGCATGCCAAGTGGCTGAAAGTCACGATGGGAATTTCCTGGCGCCGCCCCATCGCCTCTCTCAATTATTTGCTGACGTCACACGTCTGGCGGCAGGATCATAACGGTTTCACGCATCAGGACCCGGGGTTTATCGACCTTGTCGTTAATAAAAAGGCGGATATTGTTCGCGTCTATCTGCCTCCCGATACGAACACGCTTCTTTCGGTGGCCGATCATTGTCTTCGCAGCCGCCATTATGTGAACGTAATCGTCGCGGGCAAACAGCCCGCCCTCCAATATCTCGATATGGAGTCCGCCATCCAGCATTGCACCGCGGGCATCGGGATCTGGGATTGGGCCAGCAACGATCAAGGAAGCGAGCCGGATGTGGTGGTAGCCTCCTGCGGGGACATTCCTACGCTGGAGGCGCTCGCAGCGGTGGACTTGCTGCGCCAGCATTTCCCGGATTTGAAAATCCGTTTCGTCAATGTGGTGGACCTGATGACGCTGCAACCGCAGAGCGAGCATCCCCATGGCCTTCCCGATACGGAATTCGACTCGATGTTTACCGTCGACAAGCCGATCATCTTTGCGTACCACGGATATCCGTGGCTGATTCACCGGCTGACGTACAGGAGGAATAATCACGAAAATCTGCATGTGCGTGGCTACAAGGAAGAAGGCACGACCACCACGCCATTCGACATGACGGTGATGAACGATATGGACCGGTTCCACCTCGCCGCCGATGTGGTAGACCGAGTGCCGCGCCTGCAGCGCATCGGCGCCCATTTTAAGCAATTTCTGCGCGACAAGCTGATTGACCACAAGCAATACATCATGGAACATGGCGACGACATGCCGGACATCAAGAGCTGGAAGTGGCCGTATTGAAACCTTTGACTGGCGACTCGTGACTCGTGAAAACCGCGTGGGTGCGCGGTCGATGCCCGTAAATTTCCGATCGCTTTCATTTCTTGCGGGAAGACGGAAAAATAATCCATGAATATTCTCGTCCTGAATGCAGGCAGCTCGAGCCTGAAATTTCAAGTGGTTGCCACCGATCTCGAACTTATTCGCCAGGATAAAGACGTGCGCTTGCTGCGGGGCGAAATCGAACGAATCGGCGGGGAAGCCATCGTCTCGATCGGAAAAAGGGACGGCGCGAAGCAAACGTTTACGGCATCTCTTCGAGATATTCCGGCCGCGCTGGATTTCATCCTGCATTGGGTGGCATCGCCCGAAGCGGGCCTGGAGGAAATTCAAAGTGTGAGCGACATCCACGCCGTTGGTCATCGAGTCGTCCATGGCGGCGAGCGCTTCACCGAATCGGCGCTGATCACCGACGAGGTCCTGAAGGGAATCGAAGAGTGCATCGATCTGGCTCCTCTTCACAACCCCATTAACATCCGAGGAATTAAGGCCGCGCAGCAATTGTTGGGCCGCACGCTTCCACAGGTTGCCGTCTTCGATACGGCGTTTCATCATTCTCTGCCGGAACATTCCTACTTGTATGCGATTCCTTATCATTTTTATTTGCGCTATCGCATCCGCCGTTATGGATTTCATGGCATCTCCCACAAATACATGGCCTACCGCTACCGCCTGATGCGGGATGTGGCGCGCGAGCAAACCAATATCATCAGCCTTCACCTCGGCAATGGATGTTCTGCTGCGGCGATTCGTGGCGGGCGTTCGATCGACACGTCCATGGGCATGACGCCTCTCGAAGGTCTTGTGATGGGCACCCGATCGGGCGATCTCGATCCCGCCATCCTCAGCTTCATCGCCGCCAAGGAAGGACTCTCCCCTCATGAGGTCGAGACTTTGCTGAACAAGCAATCCGGCTTGCTGGGGATTTCCGGCCTCACGCCCGATATGCGAGTTCTGCAAAAAGAAAGGAAGGATCACGAAGACCGCCGGGCCCGCCTGGCGATTCACATCTTCTGCTACCGCGCGAAAAAATACATCGGTGCGTATCTGGCGGCGATGGGAGGAGCCGACGCCATCGTCTTTACCGGAGGGATCGGGGAGAATTCGCCGGAGGTGCGAGCCCTCATTTGCGAAGGCCTGGAATGGGCGGGCCTGAAGCTGGACATGCAGAAGAACCAAAAGACGATTGGCGTGCAGGGCGCCATCACGCAGGACGATTCACGCCTCGCCGCTTATGTAATTCCAACCGACGAGGAACTTCTGATTGCGCGCGACACCGTCCGCGTGATTCTTGGCGAACCTCACCCGGCGTAAAATATTACTTCTTGTTGGGGGCTGCTTCGCCGGCTGGCGAAGCAATTCGCACTTGCTGCCCCTGCTCGAGAGAATCGGGCGGGTTGACCACGATGTTGTCCGCGGGATCGATTCCCTGCAGAATCTCGAGACTCGTCCCCAAATCCCGGCCGATCGTGACCCTTTTCAGATTGAGACGCCCGTCCGAACCAACAACCGCCACGATCGTCCCTTCCGGTCGAAACAGCAGGGCATTGATCGGCAGCGAAGATCGCTGGCCCGCGAGCTTCGCGTCGAAATGTACCTGCGCGTACGATCCGGGCAGCAATGTGTTCGATGGATTGGGCACATCCACCTCGGTGAGCAGCGTGCGTGTGCCGGGATCAATCGCATTTGCCGTCCGCGCCACCTGGCCACAGAATCGGCGATCGGGAAATTCGGTCAGCTCCAGGCAGGCTTTAAGCCCGGCGTGAATCGACGGCCCGTAGGCTTCCGGCACGGAAACGAAAACGCGCAGCGGATCGATTTGCGCGAGGTCGAACATTTCTTTCGTCGCGCTCCCGCCATTCCCCGCATTGATCAGGGTTCCTATATCCACGTTGCGCTGCGTGATCACGCCTGCGAATGGAGCGTAGACACGCTTGAACGATTCCAGGTCTTCGAGGCGCTTGACGTTGGCTTCTGCGGATTGAACCATCGCGCGCTTGGCCGCCAGGTCGCCGTTGGCATTGTCCACATCCTGTTTGGAGACGGAATCCGTCTTGATCAAGTCCTGATAGCGCGCCGCCGTAATCGCGGACAAATTAAGATTTGCCTGCGATGTATTGAGATCGGCGCGCGCCTGCACCAATTGTTGATCGATTTCCGGCGTATCGATTTCGGCGAGCAGGTCGCCGCTGTTCACGCGGCTTCCGATGTCCTTGGTCCACTTCTTCAAATACCCGCTGGTGCGTGCATAAATGGGGGATTCGACGTATGCCTTCACCGAGCCGGGCAGCACCATTTCCGACTCTCTCGCAACCGGCGTCGCATGAATGACAGCCACATAGGGCGTCGCCATTTTTTCGGTTTGTTCCGCAAGGACTCGATGCTCGCTTCGCCTCAGCACGAAGACATAGATTCCCAGAAAGACAAGAATGACAATCAGCAACGAAAACCAGCGCAACATCGGAGCGGTGGACTTGCCTGTTTCTCCGGACCTGTCCTCGTGCTTGGGATCGAAACGTAAACCGCCTGAAGTTTCCGACATTCCTGACGCTCTCCTGAAGTATCCGGCAAAAAATTACGACGCTTTCACTTCCGTGATGCCGCCGCGTTCGAGCGGTTTGTTGTTCCGGTGAATCAACGAAAAAACGCAGGGCACAAAAAATAAAGTGGCAAACGTAGCCACAATCAATCCGCCGATTACCGCAAGCCCCAGCGGCGCGTTCTGTTCGCCGCCTTCCCCCAACCCCAGCGACAACGGCACCATCCCAATGATCATGGCCATCGCCGTCATGATCACGGGCCGAATCCTCACAAAACCCGCTTCCAGGGCCGCTTCCCGCGCGGTGAGCCCCTCGTTCATCCGTTCCCGCGCGAACGACACCATCAGGATGCTGTTCGCCGTCGCCACCCCCATGCACATGATCGTTCCCGTGAGCGAGGGCACATTCAGCGTCGTGTGCGTCAGCAGCAGAATCCAGACGATTCCCGTCAGCGCTCCCGGCAGTGCCGTGATGATAATAAAAGGATCGATCCACGACTGGAAGTTCACCACAATCAGCAGGTACACCAGAATGACGGCGACCCCGACGCCCGCGATGAGGCCCGAGAATGAGGAATCCATCGTCGCCGCCTGCCCGCGCCGGAACATTCGCGTCCCCCGCGGCAGCTTGCCCTGAAATTCCCTGGTGACTTTTTGAATGTCCTCGTCCACCCCGCCCAGGTCGCGCCCTTCCACCGACGCGTACACGTCCATCGACGGCAGGCTGTCGTAGTGCGTAATCACCGCGGGTTCCACGTTGACGCTGGTTTCCGCGAGGTTCCTCAAAATCTGCGGAGAACTCGAATTGGCGGAGGAAATGGGGATGTTATCGATGGATTGGAGGGAATCGACCTTGTACTGTGGCACCTGCACGACCACCGTGTATAGAGTTCCGCTGACCGGATTGACCCAGAACGACGGATTAATTTGTGCGCTGGAACTCAACGTGAGGAGCACTCCGTTGGCCACGTCCTGCTGGCTTAACCCGATCGACTGCGCCTTGGTGCGGTCCACATTCAGGAACATCGTCGGATAGGAACGCATCTGCTGCACATGCACGTCCACCGCTCCCGGCACATGTTGAATGCGGTTGGACATCTGCTGGACGATGGCGTAATTGGTCTTCGCGCTCGGCCCGATCAGTTGAATGTCAATCGGCGAGGGAGCGCCGAAATTCAGAATTTGGCTGACCATGTCCGCCGGCTGAAAAAAGAACTGCGTCCCCGGGAATTCCTCGGCCAGGCGGCGGCGCAATTCACCGATGTAGTTTTTCGTTGGGACCTTGTGATTCTGCTTCAGCCCGATCAGAATCTCGGCGTCGGATTCGCCGATCACGCCGGAATTGCTGTAACTCTGGTTGATCACGCTGTTATACAGGCCGATGTTGTCGAGAATGTTGCCCAGTTCGTCCGGTGGAATCACTTGCCGGATCAGATTGTCCACACCGTCGGCCTCGCGCGCGCTCTCCTCGACGCGCTGTCCCACGCGTGCGCGCATGTGCAGACGGATCAGGCCCGCGTCCACATTCGGAAAAAAGTCCCGCCCCAGCACCAGCACGAGCGGCGCCGAGCCCAGGCATATTGCCAGGAACAGGACGACGAACAAAACCGCGTGCTCCAGGCAAACCTCCAGCGCCCGGTGGTAGCCGCCGCGCAACCTCTCGAAGCCCTGCCCGAATTTGCGCTGCGCACGCGAAAAAATATCGTTGCCCGTCGCGTGCTCTTCCCCGTGATGGTTCTTTAACAAATACATGGCCATCGTCGGCACGAGCGTTCGCGAAAGCAGATAGGACGCCAGCATGGCAAATACGACGGCTTCGGCAAGGGGAACGAATAAAAATTTCGCCACCCCGGTGAGAAAAAACATCGGCACAAACACAATGCAGATCGACAGCGTGGAAACGAACGCGGGCACAGCAATCTGCTGTGCGCCGTCCAGAATCGCCTGGATCGTCTCCTTGCCCATCGCCAGATTCCGATTGATGTTTTCGATTTCCACGGTTGCGTCGTCCACCAGAATGCCGACGGCGAGCGCCAGCCCCCCCAGCGTCATGATGTTGATGGTCTCGTGCAGCGCGCTGAGAATGAAAATGGAAACGAGCACGGACAACGGAATCGAGATGGCAATCACCAGCGTGCTGCGCCAGTTCCCGAGGAAAAGCAGAATCATCAGAGCCGTCAGGCAGGCGGCGACGAGTCCCTCACGGATGACTCCCTGCACGGCGGCGCGCACAAAAATGGACTGATCGAACAGCGGCGTAATTTTGACCTGCGGAGGCAGCAGCGACTCGATGACCGGAATTTTGGCGATGACCTGTGAAATCACGTCGATCGTCGAGGCGTCGCCCGCTTTATAGATCGAAAGCAGCACGCTGCGCTGCCCATCCATGCGCACAATGTTGATCTGCGGAGAAAATCCGTCGCTCACGGTGGCCACGTCGTGGACATAGATCGTCGCGCCATTCTCGGTTTTGACGGGAATATCGTTCAGCGCCGCGAGCGTGCCGGGAGACCCGTTCATCTCCACGTTGTATTCGGTCGAGCCCAACTTGGCCGTCCCCGAGGGAAGCACCAGATTCTGAGCGCTTACGGCGTTGATCACATCCACCGGCGTCAGTCCCTTGGCTTGCAACGCCGGAACATCGAGGTTCACGGAAACCTGCCGCGATTTTCCTCCGTAGGCGTAGGGAATCGCCGCTCCGGCCACCGTGGACAGCTGGTTGTGCACCAGGATCTGCGCGTAATCGTACAGTTCCTGTTCGGAAAGCCCCTCACCCTTGAGGCCCAGCTGCAGAATCGGTATGGTCGATGCCGAATAATTGACCACCAGCGGCGGTGCAATCCCCGGAGGAAAGTTGCGCAGCGTGGCTTGAGAAAACGAAGTGATCTGCGTCATCGCCACGTTCACGTCGGTTCCGGGATGGAAATAAATTTTCGTGATCGAGCGGCCCTCGACAGCCTGCGATTCCATGTGCTCGATATTTCCCACGAAAATGGACAGAAACCGCTCGTAATTCGTGACAATCCGTTCCTCCATTTGTTCGGGAGGAAGCCCCGCGTACTGCCACATCACGGCGACCACCGGGATATTAATGCTGGGAAAAATGTCCGTCGGTGTCCGCTGCAGCACGATCGGTGTCATCAGCACGATGACCAGCGCGGCCACAATAAACGTGTACGGCCGCCGCAGCGCGATTCTTACAATCCACATCGTTCCAGCCTCATGTTCACGGAATACAATGGTAGCAGGGTTCTTCCCAAAGGGGAGTTTACCTCGCTACGTTCTGGTTTTGGTTGATCTCCATGCTTTGATGCACACGAGGACGACCCCGTTACACCCCAAGCCCGCTCCGCGGAAAGGGAATCGAAGCCATCTCTTCTGAAAATGGCCCAAACTTGCGAAGGGGTCAAAATGGAGCAGCGAATTACAGAATCGATTACGTTATCGGCGGCGCGGGTTTGTGACCTGAATTACACAGAAAGAAATAGAAGATTTGAAATTTGTTTTGCATTGCTGCTATAGTATTCCGCGCGGGCGACGGGCAGTCGGAAATTATTTATATTCGGCATTTTAGAAACACCCGTAGCAGTCCGGTAGATAATTATTATTGCAAGGCTAGTACTGCCGGGTTGTACCCCCCTTCTGTCGTAAAGGGCGCCGTTTCCCGCAAATCGAGGCCGCAGTTGCGGTCCACAGAGAGGCGCCAGGTCCGTCCGGGCTGTTCACCTCGGAGAGTGTTCCGGGGGACACGTGTATGGCTCAGATTTTTCATCACAGCACGAATACAATCGCTCGCGTAAGCATCTACGGCGCGGTGCTTCTGATCGCGTTACTCGGGTACGCAATCAACCTCGTCAATCAGACGTCCTATGTCACCGAGGTGCATAACGCGCGCCCGCAGCCCGTGCCCTTCAGCCACAAGCACCATGTGGGTGAGCTGGGACTGGATTGCCGGTATTGCCATACGTCCGTGGAGATTTCCTCTTCCGCGGGAATGCCTCCAACGCAAACCTGCATGACGTGCCATTCCCAGATCTGGACCAACGCTGCCGTACTCGAACCCGTGCGCGCCAGCTACCGCGATTCCACCCCGATCTCCTGGACGCGTGTCAACGCCGTGCCCGATTTCGTTTATTTCAATCACAGCATTCATATTTCCAAGGGTGTCGGCTGCACCACATGTCACGGCCCCATCGGCGAAATGAACATTACCTGGCGCGGCGAGTCTCTCTATATGCGCTGGTGCCTGCAATGCCATAACGCGCCTCAGAATTATTTGCGACCGCGTTCCGAGGTTTTTAACGCTTTCTACGAAGCGCCGAAGGACCAGGAGGCGCTGGGGCTGCAGTTGATGAAGGATTACAAGGTCCAGAAGCTCACGAATTGCACGACGTGCCACCGGTAGCCAATCAGAGTTTTTGAAAGTTTGGGAGAATCGAAGCGATTCATGGATAACGAGAACAAAAACAGCGAGCGGCCCGACATCGAAATCGCCGCTTTGCGACTGGCGGGCAGTGAAGGAAACGCCCCTCGATTCTGGCGCGGTCTCGAAGAGCTTGCCGACACCACGGAATTTCGCGACCACAAGGAAAACGAATTTCCGCACGGCGCAAACGATCCTGAGGCAAAACTCAACCGCCGCGAACTAATGAAAGTGATGGCTGCGTCAGCCGCATTTGCCGGCCTGACGGGATGCACGAAGTTACCGACTCAGAAAATTGTTCCCTACGTGCGCCAGCCGGAACAAATTGTTCCCGGAAAGCCGCTTTTTTATGCGACAGCCGTGACTCTGGGCGGCATCGGCACAGGCGTCCTGGTCGAAAGCCACATGGCTCGCCCCACCAAGGTCGAGGGGAATCCCGATCACCCGGGCAGCCTTGGCGCGAGCGACGCGTTTGCCCAGGGTTCCATCCTGGGGCTTTACGATCCCGATCGCTCGCAAGCGGAAATCCACGATGGCCGGATCGGAAGCTGGGCCGAATTCCAAAACGAGCTGTCTTCCGCATTGGGAGCGGAAAAAGGGAGCGGCGGCGCCGGCATTCGTCTGGTCACCACAACCATTACGTCTCCCTCCTTAGCCGCGCAGATTCGGAATTTTCTGAAGGCCTATCCCTCGGCCAAATGGATTCAATACGAATCGGTCACTCGCGACAACATACGCGAAGGCGCCAGACTCGCGTTCGGCGAATATGTGAACGCGGTCTATCGCGTGGATCAGGCCGATGTGATTCTCGCTCTCGATTCGGATTTCCTGACCACTGGCCCGGGCGCCGTCCGTTACGCGCGCGAATTTTCGCGCAGGCGCCGCGTTGAGGGTGTCGAATCGAAAATGAATCGCCTGTATTCGGTGGAGTCCACGCCCACGAACACGGGAGCGATGGCCGATCATCGCCTGCGCCTGCGCGCGACGGACATGGAAGGTTTTGCGCGCGCTCTGGCCCGCGAGCTGGGATTGAACGCGGTTGCAGCCCCCGCAGCGGCTCCCAATATCCCCAGCGGATGGATGGCCGCTCTGGCCCGCGATTTGAAACAGCATTCCGGCGCGTCTCTTGTGGTCGCCGGAGACCAGCAGCCCGCGACGGTGCATGCCCTGGTTCATGCCATCAATCAGGCACTTGGCAATTTTGACAAGACGGTTTATTTCACGCAGCCGATCGAGGATACGCCGACACAGCAGTGGGATTCTATGGGCGAACTGGCGTCTGATCTGCGCTCCGGCAGCGTCACCACGCTTTTGATTCTTGGCGGAAACCCAGCTTACAACGCTCCTGCCGATCTGGGAATCAAGGATTTGATTCCCAAGGTGGCGTTCACCGCGCGGCTCGGCCTTTACGAAGACGAGACTTCGACCCTGTGCCACTGGCATATTCCGCAAGCTCACGACCTCGAATCCTGGGGCGATGCCCGAGCCTATGACGGCACCGTCTCAATTATCCAGCCCCTCATTGCGCCGCTCTATACCGGAAAATCCGAACATGATTTCCTCGCGGTGCTCAATGGTCAGGCCGTCAAGCCTTCGCACGACATTGTTCACGATTACTGGCAGTCGCAGAATCCGAATGTCGCAAGATTCGACGCGTTTTGGGAAAAAACTCTGCGAGACGGCGTTGTAGCGGGCTCGGCGTTCCCTTCCAAGCAAGTTTCGCTCAAGTCCGGAATCGGTTCGCAGCCGCCCGTTGTTCCCGCGCAGGGGCTTGAAATTGTATTTCGACCGGACCCCACGATCTGGGATGGCCGCTATGCCAATAACGGCTGGCTCCAGGAATTGCCCAAGCCGATGACCAAACTCACTTGGGACGCCGTGGCCATGATCAGCCCGAAGACGGCTGAGCGACTGGGCGTGAAGAGCGAAGAAGCCATTGAACTCAAGTATCAGGGCCGCACCATTGTCGCTCCCTCGTGGGTCACCCCCGGACATGCCGATGAAACGGTTACTGTATTTCTCGGATACGGTCGCACGCGCGCCGGACGTGTGGGAACGGGCATGGGCTTTGACGCCGGATGGATCCGTCCCTACGCCACGCCGTGGATTGGCTCTGGTCTGGAAGTCCGCCGTACGGGCGACAAATGGCCGCTCGCCGCGACTCAGGTTCACAATACGATGGAAGGCCGCGAACCGATCCGAATCGCGACGTTCGATGAGTACGTCAAGAATCCCACCTTCGCCCAGGCCGAAAAAGTGGAGAATCCGCTTTCCCTATACCCCGAAGTGAAATATGAAGGCTATTCCTGGGGCATGGCGATCGATCTGAATGCGTGCAACGGTTGTGGCGCCTGCGTGATCGCCTGCCAGGCGGAAAACAATATTTCCGTGGTGGGCAAGACCGAAGTCATTATCGGCCGCGAAATGCACTGGATCCGGATCGACCGCTATTACGAAGGCGATATGGACGAGCCGAAGACGTATCACGAGCCTGTCCTCTGCATGCACTGCGAAGACGCTCCGTGCGAAGTGGTTTGCCCCGTCGCGGCCACCGTGCACAGTGCGGAGGGCCTGAACGAAATGGTCTACAATCGCTGTGTCGGCACGCGCTACTGTTCGAACAACTGCCCGTACAAGGTCCGCCGGTTCAACTTCCGCCTCTATTCGGATTGGGAGACCCCCAGCTTGTTCGGCATGCGCAATCCCAATGTGAGCGTGCGCAGCCGAGGCGTCATGGAAAAATGCTCCTACTGCGTGCAGCGAATCAGCCTCGCGAAAATCGATTCCGAAAAACAGGATCGTTCCGTGCGGGACGGAGAGATCGTCACCGCCTGCCAGCAGACGTGCCCGGCCGAGGCGATCGTGTTCGGCAACATCAACGATCCCAAAAGCAAAGTTTCCCTGTTGAAAGCGAAAAACAGGAATTACACCCTGCTCGAGGAATTGAACACCCGGCCCAGGACCACGTATCTGGCAAAATTGCGCAACCCGAATCCGGAAATTGAGAAAGCGGCGTCACTCTAGTTCAAGCGAAATAACTTATGGCAGATAGCCCGGCAGACAAACTCGCAGAGAAAATGGCGTCCGAGCCGATCCTTGGTCCAGGATACGATTACGCCTCGGTTACCGACAAGATCAGCGCGATTGTCCTGAAGAAAAAACCGCCCAAATGGTGGATTGCCGGCTTCGCGGTGTCCTTTGCGCTCATGATGCTGTTGATGTACGCGCTTACGTATCTCCTCATCGTGGGTGTCGGCATCTGGGGAATTCAGATTCCCGTCGGCTGGGGTTTTGCGATCATCAATTTCGTCTGGTGGATCGGAATCGGGCACGCCGGCACGCTGATCTCCGCGATTCTGCTCCTGTTGCGGCAGCATTGGCGCACTTCGATTAACCGGTTTGCGGAGGCCATGACGCTGTTCGCCGTGTCCTGCGCCGGAATTTTTCCGCTGGCGCATATGGGCCGGCCGTGGCTGGGATATTGGCTCTTTCCTTATCCTGACACGATGAAGATGTGGCCCAATTTCCGCAGCCCGCTGGTTTGGGACGCGTTCGCCGTTTCCACATACGCGAGCGTATCCGCGCTGTTCTGGTACGTCGGGTTGCTGCCCGACCTTGCGACGTTGCGCGATCGCGCGAAAAATCCCGCCGCGAAAATTATTTACGGCATGCTGGCCATGGGCTGGCGCGGCTCCGCCGTTCACTGGTACCGTCATGAGACCGCTTCCTTACTGCTCGCCGGCCTGGCAACGCCGCTGGTTCTTTCCGTGCACACCATCGTCAGTTTTGACTTCGCCTACGGCATCGTTCCCGGATGGCACGCCACCATTTTCCCGCCGTACTTCGTCGCCGGCGCGATTTACGCCGGATTTGCGATGGTATTGACGCTCACTATTCCCGTGCGAAAATTATTTGGCCTCCAGGACCTCATCACCATGAAGCACCTGGACAACATGGGCAAGGTGATGCTGGCTACCGGCCTGATCGTGGGCTACGGCTATATGATGGAAGCGTTTACCGCCTACTACAGCGTGAATCGGTACGAACGGTTCATGATTACCAACCGCATGTTCGGCCCGTACGCCTTCTTCTACTGGGCGCTGATCGCCTGCAACATTGTGACGCCGCAGTTCCTGTGGTTCCGCAAGGTGCGCTCGAAAGTCGGTGCGCTGTTTGCGATCGCCATGGTCGTGAACGTCGGCATGTGGCTCGAACGGTTCGTGATCGTTGTGACCAGCCTGAATCGCGATTTCATGCCTTCCGCGTGGCGCATGTATTACCCCACACGCTGGGATTTCGCCGTTTTTTTCGGCACCATCGGTTTATTCGTCACGCTGTTGCTCCTGTTCATCCGGTTCCTGCCGCTGATTTCGATTTTTGAAATGCGGACGCTGGTGAACGAAGAGGAACGCAAAGCAGTGGAATCGTAGGGACTGCAAAGGATTTTTTGCGAGCGCCAGAGAAGAAATGAAAAAGACGGAAACAATCTACGGCCTGATGGCGGAATTCAAAACGCCCGAGCAACTGTTGGAAGCGGCTCACCGCACGAACGAGGCGGGCTATTCCAAAGTCGACGCGTTCGCCCCGTTTCCGATCGAAGGCCTCGCGGAAGCCGTCGGCTTTCATAGCACGCGCCTGCCGCTTCTGGTGCTCGCCGGTGGAATCTTTGGAGGCTGCGCGGGATTTGGGCTTCAGTATTATGCGGCGGTGATCAGTTATCCCATCAATGTGGGCGGCAGGCCGTTGAACAGCTGGCCGGCCTTTATTCCGGTCACGTTTGAGATGACGATCCTGTTCGCCGCGGGCGCCGCAGTCTTCGGCATGCTCATCATGAACGGCCTTCCCACGCCGTATCATCCGGTGTTCAATGTGCCGCGATTCGCGCTGGCTTCCCGCGACCGCTTCTTTCTGTGCATCAAGGCGCGCGATCCGTTGTTCGATCTCGAACTCACCAGGAAATTCATGGAAACATTAAATCCGCGCGAGGTGTCCGAAATTGATGTCTGATTTCCAGCCTCGACAAGCAATGGCGGGGAAGTGGATGCTCGCCGCGGTCGCGCTTCTGCTGGCCTGCGCCGGATGCCGCCTGGACATGCACGTCCAGCCGCGCTACAACCCGTACGATCCGAGCGATTTTTTTGGAGACGGCCAGTCCGCCCGATTGCCGGTCGAGGGCACAGTCCCGCGAGGCGACCTCACTCTCGGGCCGGAGGAACTTTTGTACACCGGGAAAATGAATGGCCAGCCGGCGGAATCGTTTCCATTTCCGGTTACGCGCGAAGTTCTGGACCGCGGGCAGGAGCGATTTAATATCTACTGCTCACCGTGCCACGGACTCTCGGGCGATGGCGACGGCATGATCGTCCAGCGCGGTTTCCGCCGTCCACCGTCCCTGCACGAAGACAGATTGAGAACCGCGCCGGCGGGCCACTTTTTCGATGTCATCACCAACGGACAGGGAGTGATGTATCCCTACAACTATCGCGTCCCTGCGCGCGACCGCTGGGCCATCGTCGCCTATATTCGCGCGCTGCAGTTCAGCCGGCAGGTACCTGTCGCCGACCTGCCCGAGGATGCGCGTAAAAAATTGCAGGGCGGGTCGTAAAAAAGACAATCATGAATGACACTGAACACAACGCGCTGAATCTGGAAGGCCTTCCGATCAAGCTGGCGGGGATCGGCGGCCTCCTGGTTGCGGTTTGCATCGCGGGCGGCATGGCGGACAAATCGACCTTTTACCAGTCGTATCTGGTCGCCTTTCTGTTCTGGCTGGGGATCGCGCTCGGCTCCTTGGCTCTTCTGATGATTCAGCACCTCACGGGAGGAAACTGGGCGCTGGTGATTCGCCGCATCCTCGAAGCCGCGACTCGCACTCTGCCGCTGATGGCTGTCGCGGCGCTGCCGCTAATCTTCGGAATGAAAACGCTCTATGTCTGGTCGCAGCCCGGCCAGACCGATCCCTCGATCGTCGGGAAACGCGGCTATCTCAATCCCGGATTCTTCACCGCGCGGATGGCTTTGTTTTTTGTTATCTGGCTCTCGCTCGCGTATCTGATGAATAAGTGGTCCCGCCAGGAAGATGTCGCGGGCCACGAATCGATTTGGATTCGCTTTGAAGGCATGAGCGGTATCGGCCTGGTGATTTATGGTTTCACGGTAACCTTCGCGAGCGTCGATTGGGTCATGTCCCTCGAGCCCCGCTGGTATTCCACCATCTACGGAATGCTCTTCATGGTCGGGCAGGCGCTGGCGGCCATGGCTTTCTCGATTACCATCCTCATCTGGCTGCACGATTCCGAGCCTCTTTCAAAAGTGGTGAAGGACTCGCATTTCGGCGACCTCGGCAGTTTTCTCCTGGCTTTCGTGATGCTCTGGGCGTATCTGGAATTCTCGCAATTCCTGATTATCTGGGGCGGAAATCTTTCCGAGGAAATTCCCTGGTACATTCGCCGGATGCAGGGAACCTGGGGCCATGTGGGCTTGCTCCTGGTCGTTCTCAATTTTGCCCTGCCGTTTTTTCTTTTGTTGTTCCGCCACGTGAAGCGCCGTGTGCGGTCTCTATTCATTGTGACCATCATCGTTCTGCTGATGCGTCTGGTCGACATGTATTGGATGGTTCTGCCGGCGTTTGGCGGCGGCAATGCCCACTTGACCTGGATGAACATCGTGCTGCCGTTCGGCCTGGGCGCGATCTGGTTCGCATATTTTATCTGGCAACTGCAAAAGATGCCGATTCTGCCGGTGCACGACCCGCGGCTGGAAGGACTGGCCGGACACGCCCCCGAACATGGATAATCCGAATCATACGCCGCCCAATTCTCCATCGACCGGTCCCGGCTACGAAACGCGGGACGCCAACGTCGGCGGGGTCCTCAATTTCCTCGTCGGCCTGACCGTGGGGCTTATCATCACCGCGATTGTAAGCTGGGGATTGTTTCGCTATCTCTCTGCCCAGCCCGACGATCCGGCTTCGGTTTCTCCGTTTGCCGAAACGCGACAATTGCCGCTGGGCCCTCAGCTGCAAGTGAATCCCCGTCAGGAACTGTTGCAGTATCGTGAGGAACAGGGAAAATCGCTCGACTCCTATACGTGGGAAAATCGCACAACGGGAACCGTGCGCGTGCCCATCGATGAAGCAAAGGAACTGCTCCTGAAAAAGGGATTGCCGGTTCAACCTCCCGCCGCGCCTTCGGCGCCTGCGCAGCAGGGGGTGAAACCATGAAGGTTACGAATTCATTTATGCTGTACGCCCTCGCGACCGTCCTCGCGGCCCTGCCCGTGCGCGCTCAACAGCAGGAAACGACTCCGGGCATCTTGCGCGAAGTGGATATCTCTCAGAATCTGAACACACAGATTCCCCCAGGCATTGCCTTCCGGGATGAAAACGGCAAGATCGTCCATCTCGGCGATTTTTTGGGAACGAAGCCGATCCTGCTTTCCCTCGTCTATTTCGAGTGCCCCGCGCTTTGCACGGAAGTCCTGAACGGGGAACTCAGGACGATGGACGCGATCTCCCTTGACCTCGGCAAGGACTTCGACGCCGTCACCGTCAGTTTCGAGCCCAAGGACACTCCCGCGCTGGCGAAAGCGAAGCGCGACGTTTACATCGGCCAATACGGCCGCCCCGGCGCCGCGGAGAACTGGCACTTCCTGACGGGCGATCAGTTCTCGATTGACGCTTTGACAAAAGCCGTGGGTTTCCATTACGCCTACGATTCCGGAAGCCGCCAGTATGCCCACGCTGCCGCGATCATGATCCTTACCCCGGACGGAAAAATCGATCGCTACTACTACGGCGTGCAGTATCCGGCGCGCGACGTGCGCCTGGGCCTGGTGGAAGCGTCGCAGGGAAAAATCGGAACCGTCACCGACCACGCGCTGCTCTATTGCTATCAGTACGATCCGGCGACTGGAAAATACGGCCTGATTGTCATGAACGTTGTGCGCGGAGGCGGCGCACTGACCGTGCTGTTGCTGGGAATTTTCATGCTGACGATGTTTCGGCGGGACCGAAAGCTTCACCCTGTTTTGCCGGCCGTCGGCGGCAAGGTTCGTCAAGGCTAAGGATGAAATTTTAATGCAAGGTTTCCCATTCCAACCCGAACAGGCATCCACGATCGCGCGATCGGTGGACTATCTTTATTTTTTCATCACGGCCGTCACGCTCTTTTTTACGGGAATTATTTTCGCCACGATTTTTTATTTCATGATCCGGTACCGCCGGCGTTCCCCCGATGAAAAGCCAAAAGCCATCGAAGGCTCGCTGCCGCTGGAAATCATGTGGACCGCCATTCCCACGTTGATCGTGGCGTTGATCTTCGTCTGGGGTTCCACGCTGTATTTCCGGAACGCCGAGCCGCCCAGGGGCTCGATGGAAATTTTTGTCACCGGGAAGCAATGGATGTGGAAGATCGAGCATCCCGAAGGGCAGCGCGAAATCAACGAGCTGCACGTCCCGGTCGGCCGTCCCGTCAAGCTGACGATGACCTCCGAAGACGTGATTCACGATTTCTTTGTCCCGGCTTTTCGCGTCAAGAAAGACGTGAATCCCGGCCGCTACACGTCCCTCTGGTTCCAGCCGACCAAAGTCGGAACCTTCCATCTCTTCTGCGCCCAGTATTGCGGCGCCTTCCATGCCGGAATGATCGGGTCGGTGATTGTCATGGAGCCCGATGAATACGAGCGCTGGCTTTCCGGCGGCGTCGCCGGGGAATCAATGGAAGCGGCGGGCGAGAAATTATTTCAGGCGAACGGATGTATTACCTGCCATCTGGCCGACGGCAAGGGCCCCGCACCCTCCCTGCTCGGCGTGTATGGTCAGCCCGTCCATTTGACCGACGGCCAGACAGTGACTGCGGACGATGCCTATGTTCGCGAGTCGATCCTGCTGCCACGAGCGAAAATTGTCGCCGGCTACACGCCCATCATGCCTTCTTACCAGGGGCAACTGACGGAGGAACAGATCGGCAACCTGATTGCCTACATCCGATTGTTGGGCAAGGTGCAGGCGAAGCCACAGGAAGAGGGGAAGCAATGAGCACGGCCACGCTGGAACCACGCGTGCACGCACCGCGAAATTACCTGAACGCAGACTACGGGTGGAAATCCTGGCTGTTCACGCTGGACCACAAGCGCATCGCGCTGCTGTACATGGTTTCCGTCACGTTCTTTTTCATCATCGGCGGCTCGTTTGCCGTTTTGATGCGAATTCACCTTGTCGAGCCTCAGGGCGCGCTGGTGCAACCGGAAACCTACAACAAGCTGTTCACCATGCATGGCATCGTCATGATCTTTTTTTTCCTGATCCCGTCGATCCCCGCGGTTCTTGGAAATTTTCTCGTTCCCCTGATGGTGGGCGCGCGCGACCTGGCCTTTCCGAAGCTGAACCTGCTGAGCTGGTACATTTACCTCGTGGGCGGAATGTTCACGCTGTACGCGGGGCTTGCCGGTGGCGTCGATACCGGGTGGACGTTTTACACCCCGTACAGCAGCACGTATTCGAATACGCAGGTGACCGCCGTCGCCATCGGCGTGTTCATCACGGGATTTTCCTCCATTCTTACCGGCCTGAATTTCATCGTCACCATTCACAAGATGCGGGCGCCGGGACTTACCTGGTTCCGCATGCCGCTGTTCCTGTGGGCCATGTACGCCACCAGCATCATCATGGTGCTCGGCACACCGGTGCTCGCGATTACGATTTTCCTGCTCGCCCTCGAACATCTATTTCACGTCGGAATTTTCAGCCCGGCGTTGGGAGGCGATCCGCTCCTGTTTCAACACTTGTTCTGGTTTTACTCGCACCCCGCCGTGTACATCATGATCCTGCCCGCGATGGGCGTGGTCAGCGAAATTATTGCGTGCTTTGCGCGCAAGCGCATTTTCGGCTATAAGATCGTCGCGTTTTCCAGCGTCGCAATCGCCGTCCTGGGCTTTCTCGTATGGGGACACCACATGTTCGTCACCGGCCAATCGATTTACGAGGGTTTGATCTTTTCGCTCCTGAGCTTCCTGGTGGCCATTCCCTCCGCTATAAAAGTTTTTAATTGGACGTCCACTCTCTATAAGGGCTCGATTTCCTACGACGCTCCCATGCTCTATGCCCTGGGTTTCATCGGCCTGTTTACGATGGGCGGCCTGACGGGATTGTTTCTTGCCTCCCTCGCCACCGACGTGCACTTGAACGGCACCTACTTTATCGTCGCTCACTTCCACTACATCATGGTCGGCGGCGCGGTGATGGGCTATCTCGGCGGCATCCATTTCTGGTGGCCGAAAATATCCGGTCGAAAATATCCCAATGGCTGGGCCGCACTTGCCGCTGCCATTATTTTCGTCGGATTCAATCTCACGTTTTTTCCGCAATTCCTGCTCGGCTATCTCGGCATGCCCCGCCGGTACGCATTTTATCCCGCGGAGTTTCAGGTCCTGAACGTGATGTCTTCCGCCGGAGCCACCGTGCTCGGCGTGGGCTACCTGATTCCCCTGATCTACCTGATGTGGTCCATGCGCTACGGCCCCGTGGCGGAATCGAACCCCTGGGGCGCTACAGGCCTCGAATGGAAAACGCCCTCGCCACCTCCGACGGAGAATTTCCCCGAAATCCCCGTCGTAACCGAAGAAGCGTACGCCTACGCGGAGGAGGAGGCCCCACTTGACTGACGCCCCCGCACAACTCGAACACGCCGGGCATTCCGGTCACGGTGACCACGCGCACCAGTTCGAGAACATGGAACAGCAGATGGAGGCCGATTCCCTCGGCATCTGGCTTTTCCTCGTCACCGAAATCATGTTCTTCGGTGGCGTCTTTGCCGCCTATGCCATTTACCGCTGGCTTTACTTCGCCGCCTTTGAAGGCGGCAGCCGCATCCTCGATATCCGCCTCGGCGCGGCGAACACGGTTGTCTTGCTCGGCAGCAGTCTCACCATGGCTCTTTCCGTGCGTTCCGCCCAAACGGGCAACCGGAAGGCCCTCGTCTGGCTGCTGATCGCAACGATGATTCTCGGCGGCGCCTTTCTAGGGGTGAAGGCCTACGAGTACAACCAGAAGTTCGTCGAGCATGTAGTCCCCAGCCTTGACTGGGCCCCCGAGGGAGCGGCCCTGGCGCATCTGGCTCCCGGCGGCCTCGACCATGCGCAGCTCTATTTCTTTTTCTACTTCGCGATGACCGGCCTGCATGCGATTCACATGATCATCGGCATGGGTCTGCTGCTCTGGCTCGTGCTGGGCGCTCGCAAAGGGAAGTTCACGCCGCACTACTTCGCTCCAGTGGAAGTCGTCGGCTTGTATTGGCACTTCGTCGATATTGTGTGGATTTTTCTGTTTCCGTTGCTCTACCTGATAGGCGGGCGCTACTAATGTCGGATCATCATTCGGACCATCATTCGGATCATCACATTGTTCCGCAAAAAACGTATCTCGCTATTTTCGCGTGCCTGATCGGGCTGACGCTGCTGACCACAGGCGTCGCCTTCATCGATATGGGCCCTTTCAATACTCCGGTCGCCCTGCTGATTGCGTTTACAAAAATGCTGCTGGTGATATTCTTCTTCATGCACCTTCGGCAGAGCAGCGGCCTGATTCGTATTGTCCTGCTGGCAGGTTTTTTCTGGCTGGCCCTGCTGATCGCTCTTACCTCCAGCGACTACCGCACCCGTTCCTGGACGCCGGTGCCTCAACCCTGGTCGGCATCCGCGCCTCCCACACATCCTTAACCTGAGCTTGAACGCTCCCGAAAAGCCGAAAGGCCGCCTCAACGAATCGTGACGGTCTTTCCCTGGAGAGGACCGGGTTCGTGAGGTTCTTCTAAAAGTCCTTTGCCTTGATTGGCTTGCCGGTGATTTTCAGTTGCAGAATTTCAATTTCCTTGTCGCGGTCAAACACCTTGTTCGGGAAAAGATATTTGACGATGATCCGGATCCCGCCAAACCCGACGCCCGCCACGATTGCCAGAAACATGATGGCCCCGGTCCCGACAAACGCGCCGACAACCATGTTGCCGATTCCGGGATCGGTCATTGTCTGCTTTGGCTCATTCCACATCACCTGGCTCTCATAACCCACCTGGTCGAGTAATTTGTTCGCGGCCTGCCGGGAATGAGCGCCTACGACCACGGCGACAATCGAGCTGACGCGCTTTCCGAACAATACGGTCTGGTCCGCCGGAATGTCGCCCGGGGGATCGAATGTAAACCGTCGCAGCATGCCATCGAATTTAAGTGCCGCAATCTGCTGCGTCGGATAGGAAGCGATCAGCAGGGTCTCGTCCTGGCCAGCCACGTGGTAGCGGGCGACGATCGTCTCCGCACTGTGATCGAATCCCACCCAGTCGTCGGTGCCGATCGGGACAAACTGCGACAGACTGCGCGGCCCGATAAAGTAACGCTCCGATTTTGGGATGCGCCCCGGATTGGGCAGGTGGTCGCCAATCGAAGGGTACGGCGTATGATCCGCGCTCTTGTCCAACAAATCGGCAAGTTGCTTGATGTCCCCGTCCGCCGGGCGGCCTTGGCCCGCAGGAACCGAAATATCGAGCAGCATTTCGCCCACAACCACCAGCGCGCGTTCCTTCGATTCGCTCGAATAATTCCCAAAATTGGCGATGGCAAGGGAATCGTTGCGAAGAAACGTATAGGCCCCGTAGGCCGAACTCGGATCGCGCAGCCGATAAAGCGTGATCGAAGCGGTCTGCGATCCCTGTGTGTACGACCGCTGCTCGACGGATTTTACGATATATTCGCGAAACCCGGTTGCGTCCATGCCAAGGATCTGATCGAGCCCAGCTGGGGGGACGATTGTCGAGGGCGCGGAGGCGTTCCATCCGCCAAACGAAGAGGGAAGCAGAATCGGCGTGTCCACTGCGCGCGCAGCCGCCGCAAAACTTAGGGCAAATATAATAATGGGAAGCAATCGTTTCATGGCCATCTACATTAGACGCTGGAAGTTTACTGTGAGTTCCCCGATCGCGCCACTATTCCAGAGTGGCTTCCCGGAGCCGGGTGTACCTGGTTGTTTGCGAGGCTGTTGGTGCTTTGTAGGTAATTTTCGATCCCGCGGTAGAGCCCTTCGGCAATGCGCTGCCGGTTCTCCGGCTTCTTCAGCCATTGCTCATCGGAAGGATTGGAAACAAAGGAGATCTCTGCGAGGACTGACGGCATGTTCGCCCCGATCAGGACGACAAAGGGAGCCTTGCGCACGCCGCGATTGCGTTCGCCCTTGTTGATTCCCTCGATACGCTTGGCGAGCGAGTCTTGAATGATTCCCGCAAAATCGCGCGACTCTTCGATCTTTTCATTCCGCGCGATCTTGTTGACAATGTCTTGCAAGTCATGGACGGCATTTCCGGACAACGCATTCTCGCGCGAAGCGACTTCCATGGCGTCGCTCGATCCGGTGAAATTCAGGTAGTACGTTTCAATCCCGCGCGCCCGCTGGTCCTGGCTCGAATTCGCGTGGATCGAAAGGAACAGGTCGGCCTGCGCCTGGTTGGCGATTTCTGTCCGCTGTTGCAGGGGTATGAATGTGTCATCATCGCGGGTGAATACGACGTCGGCAGCCGGCAATCGCTGCTGGATCAGTTTGCCGACGCGCAGGGCAACGTCAAGACACAGATCTTTTTCCATCAGGCCGGTCGGGCCAATGGTTCCGGTATCGTGGCCGCCGTGTCCGGCGTCGATCACGATCCGTCCGATCTTGAGTCCCAGCGCGCGCGTCAGCGAAGTCTGTCCGTCGCGCGTGAGTTCGGGCGTCGGCGGCGGCCCCATTTCCAGGGCCTGATCGTGCGCCGATTTTCCCCCGCGTCCCGATTTCTTGACGGTTACAGGATGCGCGATATGCAATGTCTCCTCATCCGCGGGTTGAGCCAGACCGTCCGCAAGCGCCTTCGGATCCGAAGCGTCGGAGCCTTTTTCCGCGTCGCGTTTCGTTGGCTCATCCGCCGCAAGGTTCGCGGACGCTTTTGTCGCAAGCTTCTTCTTCGGCCCGGGCTCAATATCGGCGACTAGCGCACTCGAAGCTTGAGCCGCTCCGGGAGGGGCAACTGTATATTCGCCGCGTACGATTTCGAGGTCGGTGGAAACCGCGGGAACCGCTTTGCTCGACGCCTTCACGGCCACCTTATCCTCAGCCGCTTTGGAATTCGTCTTTGCACTAGCTGTCTTGACCGGCTTATCCGCCTTCGCCGGAGTAGGTTCGACGGTGGGGCCGGGCAGTGGGGCGCCAATCCGCGCAGCCTCCTCGGCTGCCGCGGATGTGCCGTACACATCGACCACCAGCCGATAAGGGTCGGGCAGCAGGAACACCGAGTAATCCTTCACGTGGCTTACTTCCAGCACTACGCGCACGACGCCGGACTGATTCTGCGCGACGCGAACGGCCTGCAAAAATCCCCCATCCGCCACATCGATGGGTTTGTGCAGCAGCGCGGGATTGAGCTTCGCGCCTTCGATATCGAAATAAATGCGGTCGGGAGTGGAAATGCGCGCGGCTTGGTATTTCACCTCATCGCCCACATCGATCACAATGCGCGTATACGTGTCGGCATTCCACGTCCGGATGCGGGAGACTCGCGGCCCGGAATTCGCCGGTCCACTTGAACCCGCGAGGCTGCCGGAGGAAAGTCCGGAATTCGTATCCGTTGCCGGAGGCGCTTTTTCCGCCGCTGCGGGCTTCAACTGTGCCCGTTCAGACTTTTCGTTTTCCGTTGGCCCGGCAGAACCGGCAGGCGCGGGCTGCACCGCCGCAACGGAAGTCCTGGCCGCCAATTTTGCCTTCGCCGCCGACGATTTTATCTTGGCGAGAATCACACGGACCTCAGCCGCGTGAGACGAGTTTGGATGAAGCGTCAGAAATTCCTCGTAACTGGTCTGCGCAAGGGCATCGTCGTGCAGATCGTCCTGCTCGATATGCGCGATGGCCAGCAGCGCCGTCTCGCGATAGCGTGTGGTGGGATATTGCTTCAGCAAAAACTGGTAGGCGTCGACGGATTGCTGATAATATTTTTCATCGAACAGGTCGCCCATCGTGCGGTACAACTCGGCAACGAGATTCAGCGATGTCGGAACATCCGCGGCGCGCGTCGAAATCAGGTAGACGCGCTTGTATTCAGCGACCAGTGAGGAATAATCCTTGAGCGTGCGCGAATTTTCCGGCCGCGCTTCCAGCGCCTGACGGTCCTTCTCGGCTTTATCGAATTGGACTTTTGCGGTATCGCGACGCGCGGACGAATTGCTTTCGGCGCCGGCAAAACTTGAAAAAACGGACAGAGCTATCAGGGACGCGAAGAACACGCGCAAAATTGGCCGGATTTTAGCGGCGGTTGGCCGCAACGTCTGCCTCATTCGTTCGTAAAAACCGTCCGCCCATTGTCTGCCACCATGCGATAAATGCCACGCGAATCCTCAAACGCACGCGGAAGACGATCGGAGCCGGGACGATAGTAAGAATCAGTAACTTTTTGAACGTAATTTCGCGTTTCTCGAATCCGCGGAACTCCCCCGGCGCGGTCGACGGCGCCCGGACCGGCGTTATACGCGGCCAGGGCCTTGTCGAGATCCCCATTATACCGCTCCAGCAGGTCATGAAGGTAGTGAACTCCGCCGTCCAGATTCTGCTTCGGGTCAAACGCGTTA
>Ga0265331_10000796_pt1 | contig 26243 bp, 24 predicted proteins | sample 41923metaG_FD_202088 | JGI IMG/M metagenome (GOLD analysis project Ga0265331, IMG submission 202088) | Rhizosphere microbial communities from Carex aquatilis grown in University of Washington, Seatle, WA, United States - 4-19-23 metaG | ecosystem: Host-associated > Plants > Roots > Rhizosphere... | reverse complement strand
CTGATCGTCCTCGACCTCATGCTGCCCGGTGAGGACGGGCTGTCGATCTGCCGGCGCCTGCGCGGCGCCGGCGAGACCGTGCCGATCATCATGCTCACTGCGAAGGGCGACGACGTCGACCGCATCGTCGGGCTCGAGATGGGGGCCGACGACTACCTGCCGAAGCCGTTCAATCCGCGCGAGCTCGTCGCCCGCATCAACGCGGTGCTGCGCCGCCATACCGAGCGCTTGGCACCCGGCGCGCCCGCGGCCGCCGGCAAGTCCGCGTTCGGCCGCTTCACGCTCGACCTCGCGGCGCGCACGCTGACGCATGGGGAGGAGACGATCCACCTCACGACCGGCGAATTCTCGCTGGTGAAGGTGTTCGCGCAGCATCCGCGCCAGCCGCTCGCACGCGAGAAGCTGATGCTGCTCGCACGCGGCCGTGACCATGACGTGTTCGACCGCGCGATCGACGTGCAGGTCTCGCGCCTGCGCAAGCTGATCGAGCCCGATCCCGCGAATCCGCGCTACATCCAGACCGTGTGGGGGTTCGGCTACGTGTTCGTTCCCGACGATGGCGCCGACACCGCGGTCGCGGAGCCGTGACCAAGTGACCCTCTATCCGCGCTCGCTGTTCGGCCGACTTGCGCTGCTGCTGCTCGTCGTCGTGGCGATTTCACTCATCGCGACGATCTTCTTCTTCCGCCAGGACCGCGCGGCGCTCCTCGCCCGCGCGTTCGGCGACACCAAGATCGCGCAACTGCAGGCGGTGCGTGCCGCGGTCGAGGCGTCCGACGCAGGCGCGCGCCGCGAGTCGCTGATGCGCATCGGCCGCGAATACGACGTGCGCATCCTGCCCGAGGACGTGCGCCCCAATCCCGGCGGCGCGATGCCGCTCGGCCCGGCGATGCACGATCTCGAGAACCGGCTGCGCGAGCAGCTGGGCGACGAGACGGAGCTTCGCATCGCGCCGGGACGAGGCCTCCTCTTCGTGCGCGTGGTCGCGGGCGGCACCGGATACTGGATCGGATTTCCGCTGCCGCGGCACCCGAGCGAAGATGAGCCGATCCACGCGATCGCCTGGAGCCTCGCCCTCGCCGCGGTGCTGCTCGCCGCCGCGTTCCTGTTCGCCCGCTACATCGCACGGCCGCTGCGTGACCTCAATACGGCGGTCGAGCGCGTGGGCCGCGGCGAGATGCCGCCGCCGCTGCCGGAAAGCGGCCCGTCGGAGATCGCGACGCTGAATCACGGATTCAACGTGATGACGCGGAATCTGCGCCAGCTCGAGCAGGACCGTGCGCTGCTGCTCGCCGGCGTGTCGCACGATCTGCGCACGCCGCTCGCCCGGCTGCGCCTCGGCATCGAGATGGGCGAACGCGATGTCGCCGCGCACGAAGGCATGGTCGACGACATCGAGGAAATGGACCGCATCATCGGCCAGTTCCTCGACTTCGCGCGCGGCGGCCACGACACGCCCGCCGATCCGGTCGACCCGAACGCGATCGTCGCGGCCTGCATCGAGCGCTACCACCGCCCCGCAGGCGAGCTCGTCTTCAGGGCCGGGGACGTGCCGCAGGTTCGCCTGCGCGCCACCGCGTTCTCGCGGCTCGTCGCCAATCTCGTCGACAACGCGATCGCCTACGGCGCGCCCCCCGTCGAAGTGACGACCGCGGTGTCCGGCGCGAACCTGGTCGTCGAGGTTGCCGACCGCGGTCCTGGCATTCCGCCGGAGGACGTCGAGCGGATGAAGCAGCCGTTCACGCGCGCGTCGGCGGCGCGCAGCAATGCGAATGGCATCGCGGGGGCCGGCCTGGGCCTCGCGATCGTCGATCGCGTCGCAAGGATGCACGGCGGCCGACTCGACATTGCGGCACGCGAGGGGGGCGGCAACGTCGCGCGCGTGACGATTCCGCTGTCGGCGTAGCTGCCGCTCAGTCCGAGGCGAGCAGCACCGTCGCGAGCGCCGCGATGCCCTCCTCGCGGCCGGCAAATCCCAGTCCTTCGGTCGTCGTTGCCTTGACGCTGACTTGCTCGAACGCGCAGCCCAGGTCCTGCGCGATGTTCGCCCGCATCGCGGGCACATAGGGCGCGAGCTTCGGCGCCTGCGCGATCAGCGTGGTGTCCAGATTGGCCACCGCGAGCCCGTCCCCTCGCATCAGCGTCGCGACGTGGCGCAGGAGCTCCCGGCTGTCGACGCCTTTCCAGCGCGCATCGGTATCGGGAAAGTGCGCGCCGATGTCGCCGCGCGCGAGCGCGCCCAGCACCGCGTCGCAGATGGCGTGCAGCAGCACGTCGGCGTCCGAATGACCCGCGAGACCCCGCGGATGCTCGATCGCCACGCCGCCGAGGATCAGCTTGCGCCCCTCGGCGAACGCATGCACGTCGAAGCCATTGCCGATGCGGATCGTCATCACGAGCCTTCCTGCGCGTCGAGGACCGCCGCGGCGAGCGCGAGGTCGCCGGCATAGGTGATCTTGATGTTCTGCGTGCTGCCCGGAATGAGACGCGGCGCGGCACAGGCGCCGGTTGCAGCGAGCGCCTCGACCGCCTGCGCCTCGTCGGTGATCGCCCGTGCGTCGAGACGCCGGAACGCGGCCTGCAGGATGCCGAAGCGGAACATCTGCGGCGTCTGCGCCTGCCACAGGTGGGCGCGGTCCTCGGTGCACAGCACGCGGTGCGCGGCGCCGGGGTCCTCGCGCTTCAGCGTGTCGGCGACAGGAATCGCGAGGAGGCCGCCGACGGCCTCGTGCAGGAGATCGGCGACGAGCCGCAGCAGCGCGTCGACCGGCACGCAGGGCCGCGCGGCATCGTGCACCAGTATCCAGTCGTCGGCCGTGCAGCGCGTCGCGAGCACCGCGAGCGCATTCGCGACGGTTTCGCCGCGCGTCGGGCCGCCGCAGCGCAGCGCCTCGGCCCGCTGCCACGATTCGAGCTTCGCTTCGAATGTCCTGTCGTCGGGTGCCAGCGCGACGATCACTTCGGCGCGCGGCAGAGCCTTGGCGAGACGGTCGATCGTGCGCGCGATGACGGGCAGTCCGGCGAGATCGGCATACTGCTTCGGCACGTGCGTGCCGAAGCGGCTGCCACCCCCGGCCGCAGGGATCAGAATGTGCATCCGCGGCGGCGCGTTCATCGCAGCCAAGGCATTTCCCTGCGTTCCGATGGCACGTTCATCCGATCACCCGCGCGATCCGCTCCTCGTCGAGCGGACGGAAGCCGTGCCGCTCGTAGAAGCGCCATGCGCCGCCGTTGTCACGGTGGCATGCCGTGTCGATGCGCGTGATGCCAAGGGCAACGAGATGCGCGACCAGCGCGTCCAGCATTGCGCTGCCGACGCCGCGTCCCTGCCACCCGGCGTCGATCGTCACGTCGTCGAGCTTTGCGACGACGGAGCCCTTCGATGTCGAGATCGCATGGCACACGACGCATGCGCCGACGGCGTCGGCGCCGGCGAACGCCAGCCAGACGAATCCGATCTCCGGGTGCTGCAGGAAGAGATCGAGCGCGCGCAGGAGCGCCTCGGGGCCTGCATCCCCGTAGGCGGCGCTCGAGGCGAGGTAGTGATCGTCGTCGCGCAGGAAGGCGCCGAGCAGCGCCATGGCCGCACCCCGGCTGGCCGCCGTCATCACGGCGCAGCGGATCGGGTCGCCTCCGTTCCCGCCGAAGTGTTCGCGCGTTTCGGCGGCTTCGGCGCCGGCCGCCTTACTCAAGCGAGTCCCCGACGAGGGACTCGAGCACGGCGCGAATCGCGGGCGGGATCGGCACCGGCCGCTGCGTGGCGCGATCGACCCATACGTGCACGAAATGGCCGGTGGCCGCAGGCTCGGGGTCGTCGTGCCGGAACAGGCCTATTTCGTATTTGACCGACGACGTGCCGAGCTTGACGACGCGGAGCCCCGCATCGATGCCGTCCGGAAATGTCAGCGACTTCCTGAACTTGCACAGCGTCTCGACGACGAGGCCGATCGCGGGGTCGCGCGCGATGTCCAGCCCGCCGACGCGGATCAGGTGCTCGTTCACCACTGTGTCGAAGAACGAGTAGTAGGTCACGTTGTTGACGTGCCCGTAGGAATCGTTGTCCATCCAGCGCGTCGGTATCGCCAGGAAATACCGGTATCCGTCGCGCAGCCCAGGGTGGGCCGACGCGGCAGCGCGCGCCGGCACCGCGCCGCTCATCGCGCGGCCTCGGGTCGCGTCGGGACATTCCGCGTCATCATGCGCAGGTTTGCTCAGTCGGCGACGCGCTTGCGGTTCATCATTCGCTCGTCGAGGAGTTCGATCCAGTGCCGTACCGGAACGCTGGCGCGTTCGGCGAGATGAACGAGACAGCCGATGTTCGCCGTAGCGATGATCTCCGGATCGCCCGCTTCCAGCGCCGCAATCTTGCGCGAGCGAAGCGCGGCGGAGATGACGGGCTGCAGGATCGCATAAGTGCCCGCCGCGCCGCAGCACAGGTGCGCGTCGCTGACCGTCGTCAGCTCGTGTCCCAACGCATGCACGATTTCCTCGGCGTTGCCCTTGAGCTTCAGCCCGTGCTGCAGCGAGCACGGCGAGTGGAACGCCACTTTCTTCGAGCCCATGTCCATCGCGATCTGCGGCGCGATTCTCGACCATTCGGCGGCGACGATCTCGACCGGGTCCTTCGCCTGCTCCGAAATCCGCGCCGCCTTCGCCGCATAGGAGGGGTCGTTGCGCAGCAGGTGACCGTAGTCCTTGACCATCACCCCGCAGCCGCTCGCCGTGACGACGACGGCTTCGGCGCCGTCCTGGATCGCGGGCCACCACGCGTCGATGTTGCGCTTGATCGAGGTGAACGCAACGGCGTCCTGGTTGAGATGATGCGGCATCGCACCGCAGCAGCCACCCCCCTGGATCGCCACGAGCGAGATGCCGATCCGGTCGAGGACGCGGGCCATCGCCGCATCGATCGACGGCGCGATCTTGCCCTGCACGCAGCTCGTGAGCGCCAGCATCCGGCGCGGGTGCCGCGGCGGCGGCCACGCGCCGGTCGCAGACCGGTCGGGAATCTTCGCCGCGAGCTCGTTCGGCAGGATGCCCTTCAGCATCCGGCCGGCGGCGAGCGCCGTGCCGAAGAGCGGCGCCGACATGATCCCGGCGCGGATCCCCCAGCGTTTCGCCTGCTCGATCGCCGTCCGTCCGACCCTGGCGTCGACGACGCGCCGTCCGATGTCGACGAGACGCCCGTACTTGACGCCCGACGGGCAGGTCGTCTCGCAGCTGAGGCAGGTGAGGCAGCGGTCCAGATGCAGCTGCGTCTTCTCGGTCGGCGCAACCCCTTCGAGAACTTCCTTGATGAGGTAGATCCGCCCGCGCGGCCCGTCGAGCTCGTCACCCAGCAGCTGGTACGTGGGGCACGTCGCCGTGCAGAAGCCGCAGTGGACGCAGCTCCGCAGGATCGCGTCGGCTTCGCGTCCGTCGGGCGTGTCGCGAATGAAATCGGCGAGCGCGGTCTGCATCGCCGTCAGAGATCCGGATACAGCCGGCCGCGATTGAGGATGCCCGCGGGATCGAACACCGCCTTGAGGCGCCTGTGCAGTCCCTGCAGCGTCGCGCCCAGCGGCTGGAAGGCTCCCGGGCTCTTGTCCGGCGCACGAAAGAGCGTCGCGTGGCCGCCATGCGACTGCGCCCAGGCGCGAATGCGTGTCGCGTCCGCGCGCTCGTTTGCGGCAAGCCAGCGCAACGCACCGCCCCACTCGATCAATTGCTCGCCGCCGAGGTCTCCGTCGGGTGCCGTCGAGCGCACCGAAAGGCGCCACATCGGCACGCCCGACTTGGCGGCGTCGAGAAAGAAGGGCTGCGTGTGCTCGCGGATGCTGCGCCAGAAGGCGGCGCCGGAATCGTTGCCCGGCAGTCCCGCGCCGCCGATCCTGGCCACGGCGGCGGCAACGGCCGTTGCCGCGCCGGAAAGGCGCACGGCAAGCTGACCGGCGTGGTAGGTGGTCGCCGTGATCGGCAGCGGCACGCCGCCCCACTCGTTCATCCGCCGTATCGCCTCGTCGGCGGAGCACTGGAACACACGCGTCGTTTCGCTCTTCGGCAGCGGCAGGCAGCGCAACGAGATTTCCGTCAGAAGACCCAGCGTGCCGAGCGCGCCGGTCATGAGCCGCGCGACGTCGAAGCCCGCGACGTTCTTCATCACGCGCCCGCCGAACGAAAGGTCCGTGCCGTTGCCGTCGATGATGCGCACGCCGAGAATGATGTCGCGCACCGCGCCCGCATACGGTCGGCGCGGCCCCGAAAGCCCCGCGGCAACGAAACCGCCCAGCGTCGCCGCCTCGCCGAAGCGGGGCGGCTCGCATGCGAGCATCTGTCCCGATGCGCGCAGCGTGCGCTCGACGTGCGCGAGCGACGTGCCGGCGCGCGCGGTCACGACGAGCTCGGTGGGATCGTAGTCGACGATGCCGGCGCAGGCCGTCGTCTCGAGCACGTCTCCCAGCGGCCGCTCGCCGTAGAAGTCCTTGGTGCCGCCGCCGCGCAGCACGAGCGGCGTGCCGGACGCCGCCGCCGCGCGAATGCGCGAGCGCCACTCGGCGATGACGGCCTCTTCGCTCATCCGGCCGTCCTGATCCTGTCGCGATAGAGGAGACGCGGCTCGTCGGCGTCGACGATTGTCGTTTCGGCAAGCGCGGCCTTCTCCCATTCGCGGAGGTACGGGTGGGCGAGCAGCGCCGCAAGATAAGCCGCAGCGGCACCGGTCGGCGTGACACCGTAGGTCTGGAAGCGATACGCGACGGGCGCGTAGAAAACGTCCGCGAGCGAGAGCGCGCCGCAGAGAAAGGCGCCGCCGGCGCCGAAACGCCTGCGCCCTTCGTTCCAGATCGCATCGACGCGCGCGATGTCGCCCTCGAGCGCGGGCGACCACGGCCGCACGTCGACGCGCTCGCGGATGCACATCGTCATGTCGTTGCGCAGCGCGCCGAACCCCGAGTGCATTTCGGCGCACACGGAGCGCGCCCACGCGCGGGCCGCGGGGTCGGTCGGCCACATGCCGGAATGACGCTCGGCGAGATATTCGGCAATCGCGAGCGAGTCCCAGACGACGCTGCCGTCGTCGTGGAGCGCCGGAACGCGCGCGGTCGGGGACAAGCGCAGGAACTCGGGATTGTGGGTGCCCGAGAGCTGCACCAGCACCTCCTTGAAAGGCGCGCCGGAGAGCTTCGTCGCGAGCCAGCCGCGCAGTGACCACGTCGAATAGTTCTTGTTGCCGATGTAGAGGGTATACATTTCAGGGGTCAGAAGTCAGAGGTCCGTTGACAGATTCCAGATGCACGTGTTGGTTGCGCTGGTCCTGCATGCGGCACTGGTAACGCCGTCGGTTTCGGCTGGAATGACGGCGCGCTCGATCGATCGGATGCGACACGTATGGCAGTTTTTGTGCATCGAATTCGACGGTCGACACCCTTCTGACTTCTGACTTCTGAAATCACATCGGCACCGTCTTGCCGGGGTTCATGATGTCGTGCGGGTCGAGCGCGCGCTTGATCGCGCGCATCACGTCGACCGCCTCGCCGTGCTCGGCGACGAGCGCCGCGAGCTTGTGCACGCCGACCCCGTGCTCGCCGGTGCAGGTCCCGCCCATCGCGATGGCGCGAAGGCTCGTGCGCTGCGTAAACCCCTCGGCCTTTTCCCGTTCCGCGGGATCGTCCGGATCGAACAGCACGACGACGTGGAAATTGCCATCGCCGACGTGGCCGACGATGGACGCGACAAGTCCGGTGGCGTCGATGTCGGCGCGCGTTTCCAGGATGCAGTCGGCGAGCCGCGAGATCGGAACGCAGGCATCGGTGGCGAATCCCTGCTTGCCGGGGGCGAGCGCCATCGACGCGTAATAGGCGGCGTGCCGCGCCTTCCACAGCCGCGTCCGGTCCTCGGGCCGCGTCGCCCATTCGAACGCGCTGCCGCCGAACTCGGCGGTGATCGCCTGCATCGCCTCCGCCTGTTCGGCGACGCCTGCGGCGCTGCCGTGGAATTCGAAGAACAGCGTCGGCGCTTCGATGAAGCCTTCGAGCTTCGAATAGTTGATGCACGCCCGCATCTGCATCGCGTCGAGGAGCTCGATCCGGGCCACGGGAATGCCCTGCTGCATCGCCGAGATCACGGTGTTGACGGCACCCTCCAGGTCGGCGAACTGGCAAACTGCCGCCGAGATCGCTTCCGGCACGCCGTAGAGGCGAAGCTGCACTTCGGTGATGACGCCGAGCGTGCCTTCGGCGCCGACGAAAAGGCGCGTGAGATCGTAGCCCGCGCTCGACTTGCGCGCGCGGCCCCCGGTGTGAATGATGCGGCCGTCGGCGGTGACGACGGTGAGGCCCAGCACGTTCTCGCGCATCGTGCCGTAGCGCACGGCGTTCGTTCCCGATGCGCGTGTCGACGCCATGCCGCCGATGGTCGCATCGGCCCCCGGATCGATCGGAAAGAAGAGGCCGGAACCCTTGAGCCCGGCGTTGAGCGCCTCGCGCGTCAAGCCGGCCTCGACACGGCAGTCGAGATCCTCGGCGTTGACTTCGATGATGCGGTTCATCCGCGACAGGTCGATCGAGACGCCGCCGTAGAGCGCGGCGACGTGGCCTTCGAGCGACGTGCCTACGCCGAACGGGATCACCGGCACGCGCGCGGCGTGCGCGAGCCGCACGATCGCCGCGACCTCCTCCGTCGTCTGCGGGAACACGACGACGTCGGGCAGCGCCGCATCCGCCATGCCTTCGCCGTGGCTGTGCGCGTCGCGCGCCGCGCGCGCGGTCGACGCCCTCTCGCCGAAATCGGCGCAGAGGCGGCTGACGACATCGGCCACGCTGCGCGCGTCCGGCCGGGCGTGACGAAGTTCGGTGTGCGCGTTCATCGTTCTCTCCGTCAGAACCGGGGAATTTCCGGATGCGGAAGCCTGCCGTGATGCACGAACATCTTGCCGAACTCGGCGCAGCGATGCAGCGTCGGCACGCCCTTGCCGGGATTCAGGAGCCCGTGCGGGTCGAACACGGCCTTGATGCCGAGGAAGCATTCGAGCTCCGCGGGCCGGAACTGGACGCACATCTGCGCGAGCTTTTCCACGCCGACGCCATGCTCGCCGGTGATCGTGCCGCCGACCTCGATGCAGAGCTCGCCGATCGCCGCACCGAAGGCCGCGGCGCGCTCGGTCTCGCCTTCGACGTTGGCGTCGAAGAAGATGAGCGGATGCAGGTTGCCGTCGCCCGCGTGAAACACGTTGGCGCAGCGGAGCCCGTGCTTGCGCGACAGCTCCTCGATGCGCTGCAGGACGTCGGCGAGCGCCTTGCGCGGGATCGTTCCGTCCATGCAGCAGTAATCCGGCGTGAGGCGCCCCACTGCCGGGAACGCCGCCTTGCGCCCCGACCAGTAGAGCAGCCGCTGCGCCTCGTCCTTCGACACGCGGATCTGCGTGGCCCCGGCATCGGCCAGCACCGTGCGGATGTCGGCCATGTCGGCCGCGACTTCCTCCGGCGTGCCGTCCGCCTCGACGAGAAGCACCGCCTTCGCGTCCAGCGGATAGCCCGCCTGGACGAATTCCTCCACCGCGCGTGTCGCCGCCTGGTCCATCATCTCGAGCCCGGCCGGGACGATTCCGGCGCCGATGACCGCCGCGACTGCATTGCCGGCCTTCGTCACGTCGTCGAACGCGGCCAGCGCCACCTGCGCCGCCTGCGGCTTCGGCGTCAGCTTGACCGTGATCTCGGTGATGACGGCGAGCATCCCTTCCGAGCCGTGGATCAGCGCAAGCAGATCGTAGCCGGGACCGTCGAGCGCGTCGCCGCCGAACTCGACGATCTCGCCGGAGGTGAGCACGCCGCGCACGCGCCGGACGTTGTGCACGGTGAGTCCGTACTTGAGGCAGTGCACGCCGCCCGAATTCTCGGCGACGTTGCCGCCGATCGTGCAGGCGATCTGCGACGAAGGATCCGGCGCGTAGTAGAGACCATGCGGCGCCACCGCTTCGGTGATCATCGCGTTTCGCACGCCCGGCTGGACCACGGCCGTGCGCGTCAGCGGATCGATCACCACAATGCGGCGGAACTTGGCAAGCGAGAGCAGCACGCCGTCGTGATGCGGCAGCGCGCCGCCCGACAGTCCCGTGCCTGCGCCGCGCGCGACCACCGGCACGCGCGCGGCATGACATCGCGCGAGGATGGCGGCGACCTGCGATTCGGTATCGGGCAGCGCGACCGCGGCGGGAAGCTCGCGAAACATCGTGAGCGCGTCGCACTCGTAGGGCCGAGTGTCCTCTTCCGCGGTCAAGAACGCAGACGCGGGCAGGATCGCGGCGAGATCGGCGTGGACGATCGGGTCTAGCATCGGATGGAGGCCCAGGCACCTCCGGAACGCGGCAGGTGCGCCCGGCGGAATGCGCTGACATTCATTCTACCTCGCGCCCCGGCCGCACGGCGTGCCTCGGGAGCGCCGGACCGACCTGCCGCACCCCCGGCGGATTCCCCTGGTGCGACCCGCGTGGCCCGAGTGGCTATGCAAGCGTCGGCCGCGTCCTTAGAATGCGCGGCTCCGGGCGAGTCCCCCCCGTCTACTGCCGTTGCGATTGGAGTTCGTCAATGCGCCCCGCCCGCCTTCTGCAGACCCTGGCTGCGCTTGCCGCCGCCGCGGCGCTCGCTGCGCCGCCGCCTGCGGTCGCGCAGACGACGCTCAGGATGAACATCGCGGTCGCGAAGGACTCGCACTACGGCGTCGCGATCGACGCGTTCGCGCGCGAGGTGGAGACTCGCACCGGCGGCCGCTACAAGGTCCAGACGTTCTACGCCGGCGCGCTCGGCGCCGAACGCGAATCGGTCGAAGGTGTTGAGCTCGGCACGCTCGACCTCACGCTGACCTCGACCGGTCCGCTGCCGAATTTCGTCCCCGAGGTGGCGATCCTCGACATTCCGTTCCTGTTCCGTGACACCGCGCACGCCCGCGCCGTGCTGGACGGGCCGATCGGACAGGAGATGCTGCTGAAGTTTCCCGCGAAGGGCATGGTCGGACTCGCATGGGCCGAAAACGGCTTCCGGCAGATGACGAACAACCGGCGGCCCATCAACACACCCGAGGACCTCAAGGGCCTCAAGATGCGCACGATGGAAAACCCGATCCACATCGAGGCCTATCGCCAGCTCGGCATCCAGCCCACACCCATGGCCTTCACCGAAGTGTTCACCGCGCTGCAGCAGGGCACCGTCGACGGCCAGGAGAATCCGCTGACGGTCATCCAGTCCGCCAAGCTCGACCAGGTGCAGAAGAACCTGTCGCTCACCGGACACGTCTACTCGCCGGCGATCATCCTGATGAACAAGGTCCAGTGGGACAGGCTTTCTGCCGCCGACAGGGACGCCTTTCTCGCGGCCGCGCGCGAGGCGGTGAAGGTCAATCGTGCGCGCGTCGACGCCGACGAGAAGAACGCGGTCGCCGAGCTCCGCGCCAAGGGAATGATCGTCGTCGAGAACGTCGACAAGGCGAAATTCCAGGCGGCGCTGGCGCCGGTGTACATCGATTTCGGGAAGCGCTTCGGCCAGGACAACATCGACCGGATCAGAAACTACAAGTGACGGCCGCGGCGCCCGCTCAGCGGTAGCCGAACAGCGCCGGCAGCAGCGTCGACAGCGCCGGAACGAGCGACAGCAGCGCGAGCACGACGAGCTGCGCGCCCAGGAACGGCCACAGCTCGCCGACGAGCCGCGCCAGCGGAACGCGCGCAACGACCGACGTGACCGCCAGCAGCCCGCCGACCGGCGGCGTCAGCATGCCCATCGTCAGATTGACGATGACGATGATTCCGAACTGCAGATCATCGATTCCGAGCGCGTGCGCGATCGGCGCCAGGATCGGCACCAGCACGACGACGCCGGGCAGCGGCTCGATGAAGATGCCGAACGCCAGCAGCAGCGCATTGACGGCGAACAGGAACATGAGCGGGCTCAGCTGCGCGCCGACGATCAGGTCCGACATCTGCTGCGGCACGCGCGACATCGTCAGCACCCAGGCAAACGCCGCAGACATCGCGACGATCACCAGCACCGACGCCGACATCAGCGCCGAGCGGAGCAGGATGGCGGGCAGCATCCGCCATTCGAGCGAGCCGTAGATCCAGCGTCCGGCCGCGAGCGCATAGAACACCGCGACGACCGACGCCTCGGTCGGCGTGAACGCGCCCGAGCCGATGCCGCCCAGGATGAGGACCGGCAGCACCAGCGCAGGCAATGCGCGCACGGTGTTGCGAACGTAGTCGCGCGGGCCGAGCCGCTCGGGCGTGCCGCGATAGTCGCGCCGCACCGAGATGCGATGGTTGATCACCGCCATCGCCGCCGCGATCACGAGACCCGGAATCACGCCGGCCAGCATCAGTCCCAGCAGGTTGACGCCGGGATACGCGAGCGCGTAGACGACCATCGTGATCGAAGGCGGGATGATCGGTCCCAGGATCGACACCGCAGCCGTCAGCGCGGCCGCGTACTCGGCCCGATAGCCGCCGCGCTTCATCATCCGGATCATGATCGCGCCCGGTCCCGCGGCATCGGCTAGCGCCGAGCCGCTGATGCCGGAGAAGAACGTGATCGCGAGAATGTTCGTGTGGCCCAGGCCACCGCGAAAGCGGCCGACGAACTGCGACGCGAAGCGCAGCAGGACCTCCGACAGCGCGCCGCCGGTCATGAGCTCCGCCGTGAGAATGAAGAACGGCACCGCCATGAGTGCGAAGACGTCGATCCCGCTGAACATGTACTTCGGCAGCGCGATCAGCGGCAGCCCGCCGGCGACGATGGCGGCCAGCGTCGCCCCGCCCAGCGCGAAGGCGACCGGCACGCCGAGGGCGAGCAGCGCGATGCAGCCGAGGAACAGCGTCGCGATCATGCGTCCGGCGAATCCGCGTCGTGCTCGGGTGCCGGCAGGAAGCGCCCATGGCGAACGTATTCCGACGCCATCAGCACGAGGTGGGCAAGCAGCAGCGCGAATCCGATCGGCATCGCGAGATAGACGGCGCCGAACGGGATGCCGAGGACGGGCGTGGTCTGGCCCCACGTGAGCGTGGCGTAGCGGAGGCCGAGCACGATCATCACGACGAAGAACACGGCGAGCGTGGCGAGCACGGCGCCGCGAATCGCGACGGCGAAGCGCGGCAGCGCCAGCGCGAGCGAGTCGATCGCGACGTGCGCGCCGTAGCGCAGCACGACACCGCAGCCGAGAAACGTCAGCCAGATCATCAGGAAGCGCGAGACTTCCTCGACCCACAGGATCGACCGATCCGTGAAGAAGCGCAGCGCGACGTTGGCGAAGACCATCGCCGCCATCGCGGCGAGCATCGCGATCACGGCCCACTGGTTCGCGCGAATCAGGGCACGGTCGAAGGTGGCTTGCATCGGCGGGTCCCGGAAGCGGCGCGCGATTGTCGCACGATTCGCGGTACGCGGGCCGCAGGGAATGGCGCCGTTATAATCGCGAAGAGCGCACATCGCGCCGACCGCCCCAGGTGCAACCGATGCCGTCTTCGCCCCCCGGCCGCCCGCTCGACGGGATCAAGGTGCTCGAGCTGGGCGCGCTCATTGCCGGACCGTTCTGCGCGAAGACGCTCGCGGAGTTCGGTGCCGAGGTCGTCAAGATCGAGCCGCCCGGCGAAGGCGATCCGCTGCGCAAGTGGCGCTACGTGAAGGACGGCACGTCGCTGTGGTGGCACGTGCAGTCCCGCAACAAGAAAAGCGTCGCCGTCGACCTGCGCAGTCCCGACGGCCAGGCCATCGCGCGCCGCCTGGCGCTTGCCGCCGACATCGTCGTCGAGAACTTTCGCCCCGGCACGATGGAGTCGTGGGGGCTGGGCTACGACGCGCTCGCCGCGGAGAATCCCGGCCTGATCATGGTGCGCATCTCGGGTTACGGGCAGACCGGACCGTACCGCGAGCGTCCCGGGTTCGGCGTCATCGGCGAGGCGTTCGGCGGGCTGCGCCACGTGACCGGAACGCCGGACCGGCCGCCCTCGCGTGTCGGCGTCTCCATCGGCGACACGCTGTCCGCGCTCTACGGGGTGATCGGCGCGCTGATGGCGCTGCAGGCGCGGCAGCGCACGGGACGCGGCCAGATGGTCGACGTCGCGCTGTTCGAGTCGGTGTTCTCGGTGATGGAGTCGACGCTGCCCGAATTCGACGCCTTCGGCGCCGTCCGCGAGCGCACCGGCTCGATTCTTCCCGGTATCGCGCCGACGTCCGCCTATCGGTGCGCCGACGGCAGCTACGTGCTGATCGCCGCGAACGGCGACTCGATCTTCAGGCGGCTGTGCAGTGCGATGGGGCGCGCCGATCTCGCGGCCGACGCGTCGCTCGCCCGCAACGACGGCCGCGCGGCGCGGCAACTCTGGCTCGACGAGGAGATCGAGCGGTGGACGGTCGAGCGCTCGCCCGCGGATGTACTTGCGGCCATGGAGGCGGCTGACGTGCCCGCCTCGAAGATCTACTCGATCGCAGACATCGTCGCCGACCCGCACTACGCGGCGCGGGCGATGCTCCGCGAAATCACGCAGGCCGACGGGACGCCGCTCAAGGTGCCGGGCGTCGTCCCGAAGCTCTCCGCCACACCCGGGGATTTCGCGGGCGGCGGTCCGGGACTCGGCGCGCACACCGATGAGATCCTTCGCCGGCTGGGTTACGACGACGCCGCGATCGCCGCGCTGCGATCACGCGGCGTCGTCGCCTGAAGGCACGGGACCGAGGTCCAGCATCGCGTAGAGCATCTTTTCGGTGGCCGCGACCACGCGGGGCCGCACGTGCGGGCGCGCAACGGCGCGCGCCAGCGCGACCGCGCCGGAGAGCGCCGCGAATACCGCCAGCGCGACCTCGGGCGGCGACATGCCGGCGACTGCCGGAAAACGGTGCTGCACCAATTTCACCAGAGCCGCCGCCCGTGCGCCGAACTCCGCACGGGCCGCCTCGTCGCCGCGGGCGACTTCGGGCAGCGACAGCGTCAACGGGCATCCTTCGTCCAGCGACGGGTCGTCCAGTTGCGCGAAATAGCGCCGGATCAGCGCCTGCAGCCACGCCCGGTCGTCGCGGTCGTCGAGCCCCGAGGTCAGCCGCAGAAAGCTTTCCTCCAGCCCGAACAGGAGCGCCTGGCGGGCGAGTTCGTCCTTCGACGCGAAGTGGGCGTAGAAGCCCCCCACGGTCAGCCCCGCCGCCTGCATCGTCGCCGCGACGGTCGCCGCCTCGACGCCATCGCGCTTGATAAGCCGCTCTCCTGCCGAAAGAATCCGGCGCCGGGTCGCCCCCTTGTGTTCCGCGTCGTAGCGTGCCATTATTCATATAATATTATATATGTAATTCAATTGCAACCGGTGATTCGTCAAAAACCTGGCAAGGGGCGGAACATGAATGCTGCCGTCGCGCAGGCAATCTGCGGTGCCGAAGCAGTCGCGCTGGCCGGCGGACGACAGGTCGTCCTCGCGCCCGTGACCCCCGCGTCGAAGCCGCTGATCGCAGCCGCCCTCCTCCGGCTCTCGCCCGAATCGAGCCGGCGCCGCTTCTTCACGCCCCGGTTCTGGATGAGCGACGCCGAGCTCGACGCGCTGACAAACCTCGACGGCGTGAATCGATTCGCGATCGGCGCGACCGCCGTTGCGATAGACGGGAAGGCCGAGGGGCTCGGAATTGCCCGCTACGTGCGGGAGGCGGGGGAACCGCGCGCCGCCGAGGCGGCGGTGGTCGTCGTCGACGCCTGGCAGCGCCTGGGCCTCGGCAAGCTGCTGCTGCGTCGCCTCGCCGCCGAGGCGCTTGCGCGCGGCATCGACCGGCTGCGCGGCATCGTGCTGCAGGACAACGATCCCATGCTGGGCCTCCTCACCCGGCATGCACCGGGCCTCGCGCTGATCCGCACCGACGGACATCTGCAGGTCGAGGTGCGGCTCGACGTACGGAGACTATGAGGGGCGCAGCGCCCGCGCATGTCGCCGTCAGGGAGCGAGGCGTGGCTATCTTGCCGTCGCCGGCGGCCTGAATTTCCACGCCAGCGTGAACTCGTCGGTGCGCGGCGCGTAGCTGATCCCGTCGCGGGCGGCCCACAGGTTCACCTGGAAGTGCAGCGGAATGACACCGGTGTCGCCGATCGCCAGTTCCGTCGCCCGCTGCAGCAGCGCTTCGCGGCGCGGATCCTCGACAGTCGCCAGCGCATCCTCGGTCAGCGAGTCGACCTTCGCGTTCGAGTAGCGGCCGCGATTCGCGGTGCCGTACCCCTTGTCGCGGTTGTAGGTCATCAGCAGCGCCTTCAGCGACGACGACGCCTCGCCCGTTCCGGTGCTCCAGCCGAGCAGCATGATACTGAACTTGAGATCGGTCGCCTGCGTGAAATAGGTCGCCGAAGGCATCGCGACGACCTTGGTGTCGATGCCGACGCGCGAGAGCATCTGCGCGACCGTCTGCGCGATCCGCGCATCGTTCACGTACCGGTTGTTGGGCGCATGGACGGTGAGGCCGAAGCCGTCCGGATAGCCCGCCTCCGCCAGCAACTGCTTCGCGCCTTCGGGATCGAAGGGCTCGACCCTGAGGTTCTTCGTCGCGCCGAACAGGAAATCGGGGACGAGCTGCCCCGACGCGATCGCTTCGCCCTCCATGACCTTGTCGACGATCGCGCTGCGGTTGATCGCCTTCGACAGCGCGTGGCGCACACGCGCATCCTTGAGCGGATTGTGCGGCAGCGGATTGCCGGCCTTGTCGGTGACGAACGGCGACACGTCGCGGTCGCTGTCCATGTGCAGATAGATGAGCCGGTCGGCGACGGTGCGGTACACGCCCAGTCGCTTGTCCGATTTCAGGCGCGCGGCATCGTTGGTGGGCACCGCCTCGATCACCTGCACGTCGCCTGCCAGCAGTGCCGCAACACGTGATGCGTCCTGGGGAAGCAGCCGCAGTGTGACGTGCTCCCACGGGGTCTTGCCGCCCCACCAGCCGTCGTAACGCACGAGCTCGATCCGGTCGCCCTTCGCGTATTTGACGAGCCGGTACGGTCCGGTGCCGATCGCCGCCTTGCCGCTGTTGAAATCGTCGGTCGTCGCCTTGGCCGCCGCCTTCGAGATGATCGAGATCTGCGTCATGTCGGACGGCATCAGCGGATAAGGCGTCGCGGTGAGGAAGCGGATCGTGTACGGATCGATGACGACGATGTCCTTGATCTGCTTCGTGAACGCCGTGAACGGCGACGGGCTGTTCGGCACCGCCGGCACGCGCTGGATCGACGCGACGACGTCGGCGGCCGTGAAGTCGCTGCCGTCGTGGAATTTCACGCCCTTGCGCAGCCTGAATTCCCACGCGAGCGAGCCGACGTTCTTCCACTCCACCGCGAGTCCCGGCTGCAGCTGCGATTTCTCGTTGCGCTCGACCAGCGTCCCGAAGATGTGGGCGGCGACGTTGTTGTTCGGCGTGACGTTGTGATAATGCGGATCGAGCGCCGTGACGTCGGTCGCGAGTCCGATCGAAAGGTCAGCGCCCTGGGCAGGCATCGTTCCGAACATGGCAAACGCGGAGAGTGTGGCGAGCGCCAGCCGCCCGGCGAGTCGACGAAGGAAGCGCATCGGGACCGTCCTCGTTTCAAACCCCTGGAGCGCGGAAGGATAGCGCAACGCCGGAAGCGCGCGCACCGGTCAGCTCATCGGGAACGAAGGCTGCGCGCCATTTGTTGCGAGGCGTAACAGCGTCAACGCCGCCGGCGGGGGCGGCGTTTTCTGTCGCGAGGGCGCATGGATGCGCCGGTGCATGTCGCACCGGGACCACGTCCTGTCGTTCGAGGAGGAAACATGGTCAAGCGCTTCGCAATTGCAGGTCTCGCAGCCGCGGCCTTCGTCGCCGCTGCTGCCGCGACACCCGCTGTCGCGGGCAATGTGGCATGGGGCGTCACGGTCGGCGTGCCGGGATTCGCCGTCGGTGCAGGGCAGCCCGCCTATGGGGGATGGGGCGGCGGCTACTACGGCCCGGCCCCATATGTCACAGCGACGGTCGCGCCGCCGGTCGTGTATCCGTACGCGGCACCCTACGTCGGCGTGGTCGCGCGTCCGTATTACTACGCGGGCTATCGTCCGTACGTCTATGGGCGCGGATGGCACGGACCGGTGCATTACGCACACGGCTACGGCTGGCACTGACGTCGCGCTCTCAGCTGCCGCGGTAGCGAATCCGGTAGATCGCGCCGGCTCCGTCGTCCGACACCAGCAGCGAGCCGTCCGGCGCGACGAGCACGTCCGCCGGGCGGCCCCACGCGCGTTCGCCGACGAGCCAGCCCTGCGCGAACGGTTCGTAGCTGATCACCTTGCCGTTGGCGTCGAGCCTCACCAGCGTCACGCGATAGCCGACCTTGCTGCTGCGGTTCCACGAGCCGTGCTCCGCGATGAAGATCTGGTTGCGATACGCGTCCGGAAACTGCCTGCCCGTGTAGAAGCGCATGCCGAGCGGCGCGACGTGCGCGCCGAGCTTCCGTGCCGGCGGCGCAAACTCGCTGCAGGCACGCTTGCCGCCGAACTCCGGATCGGCGATGTCGCCTGCATGGCAATAGGGAAACCCGAAGTCGAGGCCGGCGCGCGGCGCATGCGCCAATGTGTCCGGCGGGACGTCGTCGCCCATGAGGTCGCGGCCGTTGATCGTGAACCAGAGTTCCTTCGTCCGCGGATCCCAGTCGAAGCCGACCGAGTTGCGCTCGCCGCGCACGAACGGCTCGACGCCGGTGCCGTCCGCGTTCATTCGCATGATGGCCCCGTAGCGGTTGCGGTCGAACTCGCAGACGTTGCATGGGGCGCCGACGTTCACGTAGAGCTTGCCGTCGGGTCCGAAGCCGATGAATTTGCGCCCGTGGTGCCGGTCCGACGGCAGCCTGTCGGTCACGAGCGCCGGCTTCGGCGGATTGGCGAGACGCCCTTCGATGCCGTCGAAGCGCAGGATGCGGTCGATGGCCGCGACGTAGAGTGCCCCGTCGCGGAAGGCCACGCCGGCCGGCTCGACAAGCCCCGTGGCAATCACGCGGACGTTGGCGTCCCGCCCTTCGCCGGGCGCGGGCAGCGTCACCGCGTACACCTTTCCGGCGCCCGTCGAGCCGACGAACAGCGTGCCGTTCGCGCCCCATGCCATCGCGCGGGCATCCGGCACGCGGACGACAACTTCGATCGTGAATCCGGGCGGAAGCCGTATCGAATCGACCGGCAGCGGCGCGTCCGCTGCCCGTGCGGGTGCGAGCCCCGCGACGAAAAGGCCGAAGAGGGCGATCGACACTCGCATCGCGTGAAGATTCTGCAGCGACGTCATCATGGAAGCTCCTGCGGATGGATCGGGACGCCGCCCGATGCCGTGGTTGGTCAACGCGTCGAGCGCTTCGCCACGGCACCGATGGCGCGCACCGGATTTCCGGCGCACCAGCAAATGGACACGCGAGCCGACGTCCGGTTTCATTTGACAGCACGAGGGTCGCTCAATATTCTGCACTGATCGGCGCCGCCCGGTCTTCCGGCGCGCGACGAATCCGCATGAACGCCCCTGCCGCACCCGTCGCCACGCTCCCCGCTGGCACCGCCGCCCTGTCGATCACCGCGCTGCCGATGATCCGGACGCTGGTCGCATTCGACACCACGAGCCGGGAATCCAACCTCGCGCTGATCGAGTGGGTGCGCGACTGGCTCGCCGCGCAGGGCGTCCCGTCGGCGCTCACCTTCGACGATGCCCAGCGCAAGGCCAATCTCTTTGCAACGCTCGCGGCGCACGACGGCAACACGATGCAGGGTGGTGTCGTGCTCTCCGGCCACACCGACGTCGTGCCCGTCGACGGGCAGCCATGGGACACCAACCCGTTCGAGGCGACGTGGGTCGGCGACCGCCTCCATGGCCGCGGCGTCGCCGACATGAAGAGCTTCTGCGCGAGCGCCCTCGCCTTCGTGCCCGAGTTCCTGCGGCGCCCCCTCGCGCGGCCGCTGCACATCGCGCTGTCGTACGACGAGGAGGTCGGCTGCATCGGCGTGCGCCGGATGATCGACGACATCGCGCGACGAGGCGTGACGCCGTTCGGCTGCGTCGTCGGCGAGCCGACCGGCATGCGCACCGTCGTCGCGCACAAGGGCAAGCAGAGCTGGCGCTGCCGCGTGCGCGGCTTCGAGGCGCATTCGTCGCTCACGCCGCACGGCGTCAACGCGGTCGAGATCGCCTGCGAGATCGTCGCCTACCTGGCCAACATGGCGCGCGCGTTCCGCGATCAGGGGCCGTTCGACCGCGCGTACGACGTCGCCTGGACGACCGTGCACACCGGGGTGATCCACGGCGGCACGGCGCTCAACATCGTGCCGCGCGATTGCAGCTTCGATTTCGAGATCCGGCACCTGCCGCACGACGATCCCGAGGCATTCTTCGCCGAGGTCCGCGAGTACGCCGAGCGCTTCCTCCCGGCAATGCGCAAGGTCGATCCCGACACGTTCATCGAGTTCACGCAGCTTTCGGCCACACCGGGATTCGATCTCGGCGGCGACGCCGCCATCGCGCGGCTTGCCCGCCTTTGCAGCGGCGAGGAGCGCGCGGGCAAGGTCTCGTTCGGGTCTGAGGCATCGCTCTTCCATCGCGCGAACATCCCGACGATCGTCTGCGGGCCCGGCCACATCGCGCAGGCGCATCAGCCGAACGAATGGATCGCGCGCGAGCAACTCGTTCTCTGCGAGACATTCATGCGCCGGCTCGGCGACGAGCTGTGCGTCCGCTGACCGGCTTGGCACGCGCGGGAATCGGCGCGACCTGGCGATGAACGACGCTGCGACCGGCAAGCCCGCGCCACCGATCGAAGTCCCGTTTCCGGACCTCGGACGTTGGGCGCAGGGCAACGCCGGCATGCCGTACGTCCACACGTTCGCGTCCGCCAGGCCGGGGCCGCACGTGGTCCTGCAGGCGCTGACGCACGGCAACGAGGTCTGCGGTGCCATCGCGCTCGACTGGCTGCTCGACGCCGGCGTCCGCCCCACCCATGGCACGCTGTCCCTCGTGTTCGCCAATGTCGGCGCGTACCAGCGCTTCGATCGCGCCGACCCCTTCGGCTCGCGCTGCGTCGACGAGGATTTCAACCGGCTGTGGACCGCGGACGTGCTGGACGGCCCGCGCTCGAGCGTCGAAATCGCGCGGGCGCGGACGCTGCGCCCGCTCTACGACCGGAGCGACCACCTGCTCGACCTGCATTCGATGACGGAATCCTGCCCGCCGCTCGCGATGGCGGGGCGTCGGCGCAAGGGCGTGGCACTGGCGCAGGCGCTCGGCTATCCGCAGCACATCGTCATCGACGCGGGGCACGTCGCCGGCAGGCGGCTGCGCGATTACGCATTCTTCGACGCGCCCGACGATCCGCGCAGCGCGCTGCTCGTCGAATGCGGCCAGCATTGGGAGCGTTCCGCGGCGGACGTCGCGAAGCAGGCGACGCTGCGCTTCCTGCTGCACTTCGGGATGGCCGATCCGGCGTTCCTCCGCGCGAACCTGGCCCCGCTGCCCTCCGCGATGCAAAAGGTGATCGAGGTCACCGACGTCGTGACGATCGGCAGCGACGACTTCGCGTTCGCCTTTCCCGCAGAGGCGCTCGGCATCGTTGCCGCGTGCGGCACGCTGCTGGCGCGCGACGGCGGGGCCGAGGTGCGCACGCCCTATGCCGACTGCGTGCTCGTGATGCCGACGCGGCGCCCGAAAAAAGGCGAGACCGCCGTGCGCCTCGGCCGCATCGTCGGATAGAATCGTCCGCCGCGCCCGGGAGCCGCGGCGCGCTTCACACGACGGAGGTCATGATGCGCAAACATGCGGTGATACTTGCAGCTGCGATCGCGATTTGCGCGGTGCCGGCGCTGGCAGCCAATCCGTCGCCGCAGGTCAAGCGAGGCGCCAACGTGGTGCTCGCGGGCGGCTGCAACGACTGCCACACGCCGCTCAGGATGGGCCCGAACGGACCCGAGCCCGACATGGCGCGGATGCTGTCGGGCCATCCGGAGTCGATCGTCCTTCCGCCGCCGCCGACGCTCAGCGACGCCTGGAACAACGTCGGTTCCGCGACCAACACCGCGTACGCCGGCCCGTGGGGCATCACTTATGCAGCCAACCTGACGCCCGACCCCGAAACCGGAATCGGCAAATGGCGGGAGCAGGAATTCGTTCAGGCGATCCGGACGGGCAAGCATCTCGGTGCGGGCCGGCCGATCATGCCGCCCATGCCGTGGGAAGCGTACCGTCATCTTTCCGATGCGGACCTGAAAGCCGCATTCGCGTACCTCAAGAGCATTCCGCCGATCCGGAACCGCGTGCCGGACTACATGCCGCCCGCAAAGAAATAGCCGCTGCCGCTCGCGCCGCCCGGTGCGGCGCTCAGTGGGGAGTCGCGGCGACCGCGGCTTCCGCCGTGCGGACCATCGCCTCGCCGGCCACGGCCGCCCAGCGGTCGTAGACAGGGCGAGCTGCCGCCGCAAACGCAGCGCGTCCGCTCGGCGTGAGCCGCAGGATCGCGACGCCGCGCGAGCGCAGCACGCCGATCGCGATCTCCGCTTCGGCCGTCGCCGTCTGCGCGAGCTCATCGGCAGCGGCGCGCGCGGACTCCTTCAGCGTGGCCTGCTGCGCAGCGTCGAGCCGTGCCCACGTTGCCGCGTTCACCGCGAACACGGCCACCTCTCCGATCGCGCCCCATAGCGTGACGTCCTTGAAGCCCTGCGTATCGAGGTGCGCAGCTGCGAACGTCGCGACGTTGCCTTCCTGTGCGTTGAGCGCCCCCGAGCGGAACGCCGCGTCGGCTTCGGCAAACGGCACCGCGTTGGGTTGACCGCGCAGACCGGAGTACAGCTCGACCAGATAAGGCGTCGACGTGATCCGGATCGCAAGGCCCGCAATGTCGCCGGGCGTGCGCACGCTGCGCGTCGTCGTCGCGATGGCGCGGTGCCCGAGCGGCGCCAGCGCCAGCGCAACGACGCCGGCGCGCAGCACGGCGGCGGATAGCGCTTCTCCCGCCTCGCCCCGGGTCAGCGATGCCAGCTCGGCGGGTTCCGGGGCAATCCAGGGAAGTCCCACGACGGCGAGCGCATTCACCTGCGCCGACCAGTAGAGCGTCGAGCCCACGGCAAGATCGGCGGCGCCGTCGTGCAGCGCGACGAACTCGCGCGCGGGATCGCGCTGGCTGAGCGTGGCACCCGGATGCGTCGTGACCGACAGCGTGCCGTGGCTGCCCTCGCCGATCGCGCTCGCCCACGCCCGGGCGGCCTTCCCGAGGGCGAACACCGGGCCGACGGCGACCGAGAGCTTGAGCTCGATCGGCGCAGCCGTCGCAGGCTGCGCCATCACGCAGGGGATCTGCATCAGCAGGAACACCGCGAGCGCCAGAGCGCCCGCCGGACGGGCAACGTATGCCCAATGCGGGACCATGCCGCCTAGTCTATGCGAAGCGCATCGAGTTGCGGCGGCACGTCAGGCGTCGGCATGCGAGGCGGTTGCGGCATGTCACGCCAGTACCGGCGATCGACATCGCGCTCGGCACGCGGCATGCGCGATGCGTCGGGCGCGAACGTGAACGACAATGCACCGTCGAAATCCGTACGGAAAGTCCTGATGCCCGCCGCGTCGTAGCGCGCGGCGACTTCGGCGCGGGGATGGCCGAACCGGTTGCGATAGCCCGGCGTGTAGACGGCGATTTGGGGTGCGACGGCGGCGATGAAGGCCGGCGTCGACGACGTCAGGCTTCCGTGGTGCGGTACGACGAGGAGATCGGCCTTCAGCGAATCAGCGTCCGCGCGCACGAGCTCCAGCTCGCCCCGTGCCTCGAGGTCGCCGGTCAGGAGTGCCGTGCCGAAGGCGGATTCGACGCGGACGACGCACGAGAGATCGTTGGGTTTGAGACGCGGATTCGCATAGTGCTGCGGACCGGGCTGCAGCACGACGAAGTGCACGCCGTCCCATTCCCAGCGCTGCCCCGCCTCGCAACGTTGCGCGGCACGGCCGTCGCTCGCGCGCTGCGCGAGGATCGGGTGGTCGTCCGGCAACGATGACGCGAGCCAGTCGACCGGAACCGCCGCAAGCACCGAAAGCGCGCCGCCGCTGTGGTCGCTGTCCTGATGCGTGACGATCATCGCGTCGAGGTGGGCGACGCCCGCGGCACGCAGGTACGGCGCGACGATGCGGCCGCCGGCGTCGGCCTCCTCGTGATAGCGCGGTCCCGTGTCGTAGAGGAGCGCGTGCCGGTGCGTCGTGACGACCACCGCGAGCCCTTGTCCCACGTCGAGGACCATCAGGCGAAACGTTCCTGGCAAAGGCGCGTCCGGCGTGACGACGAAAAGCGGGATCAGCGCGACCAGCCCGAGGAAGCGTCCGGGGACGCCGCGCGGCGCGGCGAGCCACGCGATGCCCGCGAGCGCCGCGGCGATCGTCCACGCGGGCGGCGCGTGCTGCTGCCAGACCGCCGCGGGTGCGTGCGCGAGCGCGTCGAGCGCTACCATGAGTGTTGCGAACACGGCGTGCGCGCCCTGCCACGGAAAGTCGAATGGCAGGACGATCCCTGCGAGCGCCAGCGGCACGACGAGGAACGTGACCACCGGAATCGCGATGGCATTCGCAATGGGCGACACCAGCGACACCTGCTGGAAGATCGCCAGCGTCCCCGGGACGAGCCCGATCGTCACCAGCGCCTGCGTGCGTGCCGCCGCGCGCAGCGTGCCGAGCGTGCGCGCCATGCGCGTCGACGCCACCGGCGGCCGGAGTCGCCCGGCATGCGCGTACAGGAGGAGGCCGACGGCGCCGAACGAGAGCCAGAAGCCCGGGGAGAACCCGGCCCAGGGATCCCACGCGAGCACCGCGACCAGTGCCCACAGCCAGACGACCTGCGCCGTTCCCGGGCGTGCGAGCCACAGTCCGAGTGCTGCGACCTGCAGCATCACGAGCGTGCGCACGGCAGGCACCTGCGCCCCGGCGAGCAGCACGTACAGCGTGGCCGCGACCACTCCGACGACCGCCGCAATCCTGCGCGCGGGAAGCCGATCGGTGAGGCGCACGCTGCGCCGCGCCAGCGCGAAGCCGATGCCGCCGGCGATGGCGGCGAACACGGTGACATGCAGGCCGGATATGCTGATGAGATGCGTGATCCCCGTGCGATTGAACACGCGCCACTGCGCGTCGGGAATCGCCCGCTCCTCGCCGATCGCGAGCGCGACGATGACGCCCGCGTACGGCGCATCGCCGAGTGCCGCCAGGATGCGGTCGCGCACCGCAGTGCGCGACCGCTCGACGAAATCGCCCGGTCGTCCCGCGAACGAGTCTATGCGCACGTTGGCGGCATCGTCGCGTACGTAGCCTGTGGCCCGGAGGCCGTTCTCGAGGAGCCACGCCTCGACGTCGAATCCGTGCGGATTCACCGTGCCGTGCGGTCGCTTCAGCCGCACCTTGAGGCGCCAGCGCTCGCCCGCGACCAGTTCGGGCACGGCGTCGGCCGCGCCGTCCTTGCGCACTTGCGCATACCACGACAGCGAAATGCGCAGCGGAACCTGTGCATCGGCCGTCTCGACACCTTCGACGGCGAACGTGAAGCGCGCGCCGCGCGCGGACATTTTCGGAATGTCATCGATCACGCCGACCACCACGATGTCTTCGCCTTCCCATTCCGGTGCGAGCGCATCGGCAAGACGAAGGTCGGCGCGCCACGCGGCATACGCGAATCCGAGCGATCCGGTGGCGGCGATCAGCAGTGTTGCCGCGATCCAGCGTATCGCCGCTCCGCCGTTCGCCGCCCTCGTCAGCGCCATCGCGAGCAGCGCCATGCCGGTCGCCGCGCCGAACCAGAGTGCGATCGGAGGCAGCACCGGCTGCCATTGCAGCAGCACGGCGCCGGCGGCGAATGCGGCGAGGGCATAGGGCAGTGCGGACATGGCGGCAGGGCCCGCCCGCCGCACGCGGCATCACAGGGCGGATGCAATGCGCGACCCGGCGAGTCGCGCCCGCGGTCGCGCAGGCCCGCCGTCAATCTAGAGGTTGCGCAGGCGGCGCGCCATGCGCCGGATGGCCGAGGACCGCGGGCTACTCGGCCGAGTCGACGTAGCGCGACAGCTCGATGAGATTGCCGTCCGGATCGCGGATGTATACCGACTCGATGGGACCGAGCGCGCCGGTGCGGGTGCAGGGACCTTCGTCGATCGGAACGCCGCAGGCGGCGAGATGCGCGACCACCGCCTGCGCCGATTCCGCGACGACGAGGCAGAGATCCGCCGAACCGGGGGTCGGACGCGCCGCGACCGCCGCGACGTTTCCGCCAGCGCC
>Ga0265331_10000794_pt1 | contig 26265 bp, 21 predicted proteins | sample 41923metaG_FD_202088 | JGI IMG/M metagenome (GOLD analysis project Ga0265331, IMG submission 202088) | Rhizosphere microbial communities from Carex aquatilis grown in University of Washington, Seatle, WA, United States - 4-19-23 metaG | ecosystem: Host-associated > Plants > Roots > Rhizosphere... | reverse complement strand
CGATGGAAACGCTGCAGATGTTTCTGCCCACGCGCGTTGCGAGTGTGATCGACCTCGGCGCGAACATTGCCGGCGCGACTCTCGGCGCGCTCGTCGGCATCGCCCTGGCGCGCTCGGGACCCGCCAAACACAGGATCACCGAGCTCGGCCGCTCATGGTTCGTGCCCGGGCGCATCGGCGATCTGGGACTCGCGCTGCTCGCGATCTGGCTCGTCGCACAGGCGAACCCGGGCATCCCGCTGTTCGCGACGACATTCGAGTCGCTGCCCGATGTCGGCAGCAGCGCACTGGCACCGTTGCCCGACGGGGATTTCGTCGTGCCGCTCGTCCAGGGTGCGCACAGCGGGCTGCAGCTGCTTGGCGTCGGACTCTTTCTCGCCCTGCTTCTCAACGACCGGCGCCGCGCGGGGAGCGCCGTGCTGCTGCTGATCGGCACCGCGTTCGTCGTCAAGGGCATCGCCGCGGAGGCGCTGATCAAGCCTTCGGCATGGAGCAGCTGGCTCGCGCCGGGCGTGTCGGCGGGCATCGCCGCCGGCGCTCTGCTGCTTTCGGCGGCGATCTGGCTGCCGCGCCCCGTGCAGGTCGCGCTCGCCGCCATCGCGCTGCTTTCGTCGCTGCTGACAACGCTGCTCGCTCCCGACCTCCTCTTCGCACGCGCGCCGCTCACGCTGTTCACGCGCTCGTATGGCCATCTGCTCAACTTCAACGGCCTGACCCGCACCGTGCTGCTGCTCTGGCCTCTCGTCGCGAGTGCCCATCTCTTTGCGCTGGCGGGGCGCCCGCGCTGGGGAGATCCGCACTGACCGTGCTGCGCCGGGCGGGGTTGGCACAAGCGCGCATGCATCTGCTATCGTTGCCCGCATGATCGAGCCCGCCGTCGCCGACGCGATCGACCTCTCGCGCGTGCGGCGCGTCCTGGTCATCAAGCTGCGCCATCACGGCGACGTGCTGCTGGCGTCACCCGTGTTCACCGCGCTGCGCAGGGCGGCGCCCCATGCGGAGATCGATGCGCTCGTCTATCTCGAGACCGTCCCGATGCTCGCCGGACATCCGGCGATCGCCGAGGTGCATGCGATCGATCGCGATCTCGGGAAGCGCGGACCGGTCACGCACGCGCTGGGCGAGTTCGCGCTGTGGCGACGCCTGCGTGCACGCCGCTACGACCTCGTCGTGCATCTCACCGACCACCCGCGCGGCGCATGGCTCGCACGGCTCGTCGGCGCGCGCCATGCGGTAGCGCCGGAGCGCCGCCGCAACGGCTGGCTCTGGCGCAAGTGCTTTTCGCACCGCTACCTGCTCCCGCTCTCGACGCCGCGCCACATCGTCGAGCAGAACCTCGACGCGCTGCGCCGCATCGGCCTCTGGCCCGACGAAGCCGACAAGCCTCTGGTCATGGTGCCGGATGCCGCGACGCGCGCGCGCGCCGACGCGCTCCTCGCGGCGAACGGGCTCGTGCCCGGGCGCTTCATCCTCGTCCACCCCGGATCGCGCTGGATGTTCAAATGCTGGCCGGCCGCGCCGACCGCGGCACTTCTCGACAAGCTCGCCGACGCCGGCTGGCGCATCGTGCTGACGGGCGCGCCGGACCCGGACGAGGCGAAGCTCATTGCTGCGATCAAGGCGGCGATGCGCTCGGCGCCGGTCGACCTCTCCGGTCAACTCACGCTGCCGGAGCTTCGCGCGCTGATCGGCAGCGCGCGCCTTTTCATCGGCTGCGACACCGCACCGATGCACATGGCGTCCGCCGCCGGCACGCCCGTCGTCGCATGGTTCGGCCCGAGCGGAGAAATCGAATGGGGACCGTGGCGCGTGCCGCATCGCGTCGTCACCTCGGATGCCCATCCATGCCGCCCGTGCGGCAACAACGGATGCGGCGGCAGCAACAATTCGGAGTGCCTCATCACGCTGCCGCTGGCGCGCGTCGACGCGGCGGTCGCCTCGCTCCTCGCCGAGACCGGCGCCGCGACGCCGCAATGAAGCTCGGCATCGTCCGGCAGCGCTACACGCCGTTCGGCGGCGCCGAGCGCTTCGTCGAGCGCGCGATCGGCGCGCTGCAGGCGCACGGGATCGGCATCCGCGTCTACACGCGGCGCTGGCCGTCCTCTGCAGACGGAAAGATCGAGCCCGTCGTCTGCGATCCGTTCTACCTCGGCAGCCTGTGGCGCGACGCGAGCTTCGCCCGTGCCGTCCGCACGGCGCTCGCGCGCGACCGCCCCGACGTCGTGCAGACGCACGAGCGCATCGCGGGCTGCGACATCTTCCGCGCCGGCGACGGCGTGCACCGTGTGTGGCTCGACGAACGGCTGCGCACCGGCGGTCCGCTGACGCGGCTGCGCATCGAGTCCAATCCGTATCACCGATACATGCTGCGCGCCGAGGCGCGCGTCTTCGCCGATCCGTCGCTCAAGGCCGTGATCTGCATCTCGCAGATGGTGAAGGACGACATCCGCGCCCACTTCCGCGTGCCCGAGGACCGGCTTCGCGTGATCTACAATTCGGTCGACCCGCGCGAATTCGGCCCGCACGTGCGCAACGGACGCGACGCGACGCGCGCGCGCCTCGGCATCGCGGTCTCCGATGTGGCGTTCCTGCTGCTGGGATCGGGCTATGCGCGCAAGGGCGTGCCGGCGGCGCTGCAAGCGCTCGCCCGACTGCCGGAGAACGCTCGTCTCATCGTCGTCGGCCGCGACAAGAATGTCGCGCGCTACACGGCGCTCGCCGCGCGCCTCGGCGTCGCATCGCGCGTTTGCTTCGCCGGACCGCAGGCCGACCCGCGCCCGTATTTCGGCGCCGCCGACGCCTTCGTGCTGCCGACGCTGTACGACCCGCTTTCCAACGCGGTCCTCGAGGCACTTGCATGCGGGCTGCCGGTGGTGACCAGCCGCCGCTGCGGCGCGGGCGAGTTCGTCGCCGCGCACGATGCCGGAATGATCTGCGATGCGACCGATGTCGCGGCAATTGCGGAAGCGATGCGGCAGCTCCTCGATCGCGCGGAACGCGCGCCAATGGCGGCGCGGGCGGTCGAAGCCGTCGCGCAGCTGACGCCGGACGCAATGGCCGGCGACCTGATGGCGCTCTACCGGTCGCTGCTTGGAGTGCCTGCGCTATAATTCGGGGCCGTTTCGACTGCCGGTAATTCCGCCGCGACGCCCCTGCGACGCGGATGCAAAGGTGCGCCGGTTCCGGCACGATTCTCCCCCGATCCCATGTGCGGCATTACCGGCTACTGGAGCGACGATCGTCGCGCGCGCGAAGCGCTCCCGGCGATGACTGCGGCGCTCGCCCATCGCGGCCCTGACGCCGACGGTTTCCACTTCGACGGACCGGTAGGACTCGGCCATCGGCGCCTGTCGGTGATCGACCTCGCCGGCAGCCGGCAGCCGCTCGTGTCCGCCGACGGCGCGATCGCCGTCGTGTTCAATGGCGAAATCTACAATTTCCGGCAGCTTCGCCGCGAGCTGCAGGCGGCGGGCCACGTCTTTGCGACGGACGGCGATGGCGAGGTCATCGTCCACGGCTGGCGGCAATGGGGCCGCGGCGTGCTGGATCGTCTGGCCGGCATGTTCGCGTTCGCGCTGTGGGACCGCGCCGCGCAGGAACTTTTCCTCGCGCGCGATCACCTCGGCGTCAAGCCGCTTTACTACGCGGCGCACGCGGGAACGTTCTGCTTCGGTTCCGAGCTGAAGTCGCTGCGCCCGTTCCCCGGACTGCCGCACGCGATCGATCTCGACGCGCTCGCGCTCTATCTCGAATGCCAGTACATCCCGGCGCCGTACACGGCGTACACCGGGATTCGCAAGCTTCCGGCGGGCCACTGGCTGTCGTTCACCGGCGCAACGCCCTCCACCGGAGCGTTCTGGAAGCCGTCCTATCGCCCGAAGCACGCACTCGCCGGCACGGCGGCCGTCGACGCGCTGGAGCACGAGCTCGCGCGCTCGGTCGAATCGATGCTGGTCGCCGACGTGCCGCTCGGCGCGTTCGTCAGCGGCGGCGTCGACTCGGGCGTGATCGCGGCGATGGCGACGCGCGCCTCCGGCCGCGCGCTCGACACGTTCAACCTCGGCTTCACCGGCCGCGACGTCGGCAGCGAGCACGAGGAAGCGAAGCGCGTCGCCCTGCACATCGGCAGCCGCCACCACTGCCTCATGGTCGCGCCCGACGACGTGCTGCCGGCGCTCGATCGCTGGGTCGACGTGTTCGACGAGCCGTTCGGCGACCAGGCGGCGCTGCCGACGATGCTGCTCGCGCAATATGCGCGCCGCGAAGTGACGGTCGTGCTGACCGGCGAAGGCGCCGACGAGGTGTTCGGCGGCTATTCGAACTACGTGAAGCGGCTCGCCGAGGAGCGCATCACCGGCGTGCTGGGTGCGCCGGGATCGCCGCTGCCCGCACTTCTGCGGCGGCTGCCGCCGCGCATCGCGCGCGACCGGATCCTGAAGGCGGCCGCGCAGCCGCGTGCCCGGCGCTACACGACGATCCCCAACATCTTCGACGTGCTGCTGCGCGGCGAATATTTCACGACGGCGTTCGTCGCGGCGGCGCACGCGCGCGTCGCCGACCGTGCCGAGGCCTTCTACGCCGAATGCGACTCGCCGGCGTACCTCGACCACCTGCTCGACATCGACGCGAGACTCTGGCTGCCGGACGACCTCCTCGCGAAGGTCGACCGCGCGACGATGGCGTTCTCGCTGGAGGCGCGCGTCCCGTATCTCGACCACGAGTTCTACGGCTGGTGCGCGCGGCTCGATCCCGCACTGAAGATCAACGGCCGCACCACCAAGTTCATCCTCAAGGCACTGGCCGAGCGCTATCTTCCGCGCGACATCGTGCATCGTAGGAAGCAGGGCTTCATGATGCCGCTCGAGCGCTGGCTCGCGAACGAGCTCAGACCCGACATCGAAGCGGCGCTCGGCCCCGCGGGGCTCGGGCGGCGCGGGCTGCTGCGTCCCGACGCAATCGCGCGCCTGATCGGCGAGCACGCGTCCGGCCGGAAGAATCACGCGATGCGGCTTTGGGTGCTCTTGATCCTCGAGCGCTGGCTCGCGCGCTACGAGCCGGACTTCGCGCTATGAGCGCAGGGGCAAAAAGCCAGTCGCTGTCGATCGTGCACACGGAAAATTCCTGCGGCTGGGGCGGCCAGGAGATCCGCATTCTCACCGAGGCGCGCGGCTTCCTCGACCGCGGCCATCGCGTCACGCTGGTCGCACCGGCCGAGGCGCCGATCGCCGCTGCGGGAGAGCGTGCGGGCATCCCGGTCGAGCGGATCGACATCCGGACGAAGCGGCTGCCGGCGCTGCTGGCGCTGCGCCATTTTCTCGCGCGGCGACATGGTGCGATCGACGTGCTCAACACGCACAGCTCGACCGACAGCTGGCTCGGCGCCATCGCGTGCGCGACACTGCCCGACGCGCCGCCGATCGTGCGCACGCGACACGTGTCGACGACGATCCGCAACCGCCCGACGACGCGGTGGCTCTACACGCGCGCGACCGCGCACATCGTCACCACGGGCGAGGCGCTGCGACGCCAGCTCGCCCGCGACAACGCGGTGCCGCTCGGCCACATGACGTCGATCCCGACCGGCATCGACCTCGCGCGCTTCGTGCCGGGCGACGCCGTCGCGACGCGAGCGCAGCTCGGCCTGCCCGAGCGCCCGACGCTCGGCATCGTCGCGACGCTGCGCGACTGGAAGGGCCACGAATACCTGTTCGACGCGATCGCCGCGGACCGTGCCGGCTGGAACGGCTGGAATGTCCTCGTCGTCGGCGACGGTCCGTATCGCGCGAGGCTCGACGTGCGGCTCGCAGCACTCGGTCTCGCCGACCGCGTGCGCTTCGCGGGCCAGCAGGAGAACGTCGTCCCCTGGCTCAACGCGCTCGACCTCTTCGCGCTGCCGTCCTACGGCGAGGAAGGCGTGCCGCAGGCGATCATGCAGGCGATGGCCTGCGCGGTGCCGGTCGTCTCGACGACGGTCGGCGCGATCACCGAAGCCGTCGCCGCCGACGTCACCGGCCTCATCGTCGCGCCGCGCGACACCGCGGCGCTCGCCGCGGCGCTCGTGCGCCTGCGCGACGATCCTGACCTGAGAGCACGCTTCGGCGCCGCCGGGCGCAGGCTCGCAGAGCAGCGCTTCGGCCTCGAGCGCATGCTGGACGGCATGGAAGCCGTGTTCCGCGCCGCGCTGGGAACGCACTGAAATGTGCGGCATCGCCGGATATTTCGGATCGCGCGTCGTGCCGCCCGCGTCGGTGGAGCGGATGCTCTCCGCACTGCGCCAGCGCGGCCCTGACGCCGAGCACACGCAATTCTGGGACGCGGAACTCCGTGCGACCGGCGCCGCCGCGCCGAATGCGCTCGTGCATACGCGGCTGTCGATCATCGACCCGCGGCCCGAAGCGGACCAGCCGATGGGCAACGATGGCGGCGACGTCTTCATCGCCTACAACGGCGAGGTCTACGACTGGGCGGCAGATGCCGAGACGCTGAAGGCGGCGGGCTATCGCTTCCGCACGCGCTCCGACACCGAATTCATCCTGCATGCGTACGAGCACTGGGGCATCGACTGCGTTGCGCGCCTGCGCGGCATGTTCGCGTTCGCAATCGTCGACTTGAAGCGCCGCGCCGTGTACGTCGTGCGCGACCGGCTGGGCCTGAAGCCCGTCGTCTACGCGCACCGCGCCGACGGCTTCGCGTTCGCGTCGACCGTGCGCGCGCTGCTGCCGTGGCTGCCGTCCGACGCGCGCGCGTTCTCGGCCGATGCAATCGACGCGTATCTTGCGCACCGGACGGTCCCCGCGCCGCGCACCATCCTCGCGTCGGCGTCGCGGCTGCCGCCGGCGCACTGGCTGCGCTTCGACCTCGCGAGCGGTGCGCTGGAGACGCGCGAGTACTGGCGGCCCGAGCCGTCCGACGAAGCGTGGCTGCCGACGCTCGACGCCGCGATCCGGATGCGCACCGTCGCCGACCGCCCGCTCGGACTCTTCCTCTCGTCCGGCGTCGACTCGTCGGCGATCGCGTGCCGTCTCGCGGCGATGGGCTTCAACCGGCTGCAGAGCTTCACCGCCGCGTTCCCCGGGACCGCGTTCGACGAAAGCGCCGAAGCGCGCGCGAGCGCGGAACGGCTCGGCTTCCCCAATCTTTCGATCGACATCCCGCGGCGCATCGCCGACGATTTTCCGCGGCTCATCGCCGATCTCGACGAGCCCTTCGCCGATCCGTCCAGCGTCCCGACGTGGTACCTGTCGCGCGAAACGACGCGGCACGTGAAGGTGGTGCTGGGCGGCGACGGCGGCGACGAGCTCTTCGGCGGGTACAAGCGCTACCGGAAGCACCTGCGCACGCGCTGGCGGCGCGGCCTCGTGCTGCCGGCGCTGCGCGCGCCGGCCGGCATCGGCGGCGGTTCGCTTCAGCGTCTCGAAGAGGAACTGCGTCTCGACTGGCATTCCGCATACGCATTGCGCTTTTCCGGATTCACACCGGGCGAGCGCGCCTTCCTCGCACCGGACACGGTTCCGCGCGCGCACTACTGGCGCATGCCCGACGATCGTCGCGCCGATCTCGCGACGCTGCTCGAGATCGACCGGTTGAACTACCTGCCCGACTACATCCTGCGCAAGGCCGATCTGTGCACCATGGCCCACGGGCTCGAGATGCGCGCGCCAATCCTCGATCATCGCTTCGTTTCGGCGGTGCGCGCGCTCCCGGACGCCATCCGCTTCACCGTTCCGCCGCGCAAGCTGCTCGCGCCCGCGATGAGCGCACTCGGAGAGCTCGATCCGTTCGCGCGCAGGAAGCGCGGCTTCAATCCGCCGCTCGACGGCTGGCTCGAAGGCGACCTCGCGCCGCGGCTGCCCGGGCTGGGCGCTCGCCTCGCGCGCCTGACGAATGGCCAGCTCGCGGCCGAGCGCATCGACACGTTCGTGCAGGCCTACCGCAACGGCCGGCATTCGCTCGCCGAGCAGCTGCTTCAACTCGTGATCCTCGACGAATCGCTGGCGCAGCTGACTGCGCTCGCGGCGCAAACATGACGCCGATTCCGCACACGCTCGCGCGCTACGCGCTCTTCGGCTGCGTGGCGATGTACATGCTCGCGGACCTGCTGCCGGGGCGGCGCAAGGCCGCACCCGTCTCGCCGCGGCGCATCCTGATCGCGCATCACCTGCTGCTCGGCGACACCATCATGCTGACGCCGCTCGTCGCCAAGTGCCGCGCGCGCTGGCCGGACGCCGAGATCCTGATGACCTGCCCGACCAAGTACGTCGAGCTGTTCTCGGGGCGGCCGTACGGCCTGCGCATCCTGCCCTACGATCGCACCGACGCCAAATCGATCATGGCGCTCCTCGCGGCGCCCAACGTCGACCTCGCCTTCGTGCCGGGCGACAACCGGATGTCGTGGCTCGCCCGCGCGAAGGATGCGCGCTGGATCGTCGCGTTCTCCGGGGACAGCCCCGCGTACAAGGACTGGCCCGTCGATGAGCTCCGCGCGTACCCGGACACGCCGATGGCGTGGAGTGACCTCGTCGCGGGACTGGTCGACGGTCCGCCGCCCGCCGCATTCCGCGCGGCCGACTGGCCGACCCCGGCGGCCACTCCATTCGCGCTGCCCGCCGCGCCGTATTGCGTGCTTCACATCGGCGCCAGCACGCCGCTGAAGCGCTGGCCGGGCGAGCGGTGGCGGAACCTGGCGGAGCGACTGCGTGCCCGGGGCCACGTCGTCGTGCTCACCGCAGGCCCGGAGGAGGCGCCGCTGCTCGACGAGGCCGATCCCGCGCACGAATGCATGCGCTTTCCCGGCACACTGACGCTTGCGCAGATGTGGCATCTGCTGGCCGGCGCGTCGCTGCTCGTCTGTCCGGACACCGGCATCGCGCACCTCTCCCACCTCGTCGGCGTGCCGACGGTCGCACTCTTCGGGCCAGGCTCGGCTCTCCTGTCGGGCGCGGGCGACTTCTGGCGCGACGCACCGTTCACCGCGCTCACCATCGAGGATTTTCCCTGCCGCGACCAGCGCGTGACGATGAAGCGCGAGGTCGCCTGGCTCACCCGCTGCGAGCGGCTCCCGGGCGACTCGCCGGGGCGCTGTCCGCAGGCACGCTGCATGGAAGCGCTGACGCCCGATCTCGTCTGGCGGGCCGTCGTCGCGCGCCTCGGCGCCCCCCGGGCGTCCTGAGGGCGTTCGCGTATCATGTCGGCGCTGCGCGTGCGGCGCCCGACGCCGTGCGCACGCTGCACCCCGCGGCCCGCATGGCGCCGCCACGCCCATGCCGACTATCCGCCTTTCCCCGCGACTGACGACATCCCTCTACGCCTTCGCGCTCGTCTGCGCGTGCGTGTACGTCGCGACGGTGCCGTTCCGGCACGTTTTCCTGCTGCGCCTCCTGGCGCTCGCCGGTGCGGTGATCTTCTGCTGGGCGCAGAGCGGCTTCCGCTTTCCGTGGGACCTTCCGCTGCTGCTCCCGTGGACATTGTGGGCCGCCATCGCGGGGCTTTCGGTCCTGTTCGCCGCCAACCGCGCGCAGGCCGCGAGCGATTTCCAGCATGAGATCCTCTTCGCCTTCGTCGCCTACGCGACGTGGTACGAGCTCGCGAAACGCCGGATCGCGGTGCGCTGGCTCGCGATCACGCTGGCTTCGACGGTCGCCGCGGTGCTCGCTTCGATCATTGCCGCGCTCGCGGCCGGCCCCGAGCCGACAGCGCTCGGCGACTACAGCGACGTCGGGACGATCAGCACGTTTCTCGTCACGGCGCTCCCGGTGCTGCTCGCGCTGATGCTGCGGGCGGCACCGCGCTCGCCGGAGCGCGTCGCGGCCGCAATCCTCGTCATCGCCTGCCTCGCGGCGGGCGCGTGGACGCAGAACCGGATGTTCGGGTTCGCGACCGGCGTCGAAGTCATCGTGTTCGCGCTCTTCTCGATGCGCACGTGGCGCACGCCGCGCCGCTCCGTGGTGATGGCGGCCGTGATCGCGCTGGTCGCCGGCCTCGCCGTCGCGTCGCTCTTCTTCGCCTCGCAGTCACGGATCGCCATCTACGCGCCGGGACAGGGCGTCATCGAGTTCCTGGCCGAGGACCCGCGGCTCGACCTCTGGCGCTTCGCGGTCGCGCAGATCGCGGCGCACCCGTGGATCGGCGCGGGCATCGGCAAGTGGACGTCGCAGCAGGCGTTCTACGGCGAGTTCCATGACGCCTACCGGATGCACGCGCACAACGTCTTCCTCAATCGCGCGCTCGAAACGGGGCTGCCGGGGCTGGCGGCGTTCGTCTTCCTGCTCGGTGCCGTGGCGTTCGCGTTCTGGAAGCAGAGCTTGAGCGGCGTCCGCCGCAACGCGGCGCTCGGGGTCGCGGGCCTGGCGCTCGTGGTGGGCGTGATGACCAAGAACCTCACCGACGATTTCTTCCTCCGCCAGAACGCGCTCCTGTTCTGGTCGCTGGCCGGCGCGGTGCTGGGCGCGGCAGCACGCCATCCCGGTGCGATCACCGCCCTGCGGCCGCCTGCACGACGGTCCTAGCCCGCACGGCGCGAAACGCGCTGCCGGACGTATAATTCTGTCTCTCGCTTCGACGCCCGGCAGGCGGATGCACGCCGTGCCCGGAACCCCAGCGGCGCCGAAGCGCCGGTCACCACGCAGGCGCTGGCCCTCGACAAGAAATGCGCGACATCCCGCTCGCCCTGCTGACCGCGACCGTCTGGACCTACTGGATCATCGTCGGCGTGATGGTCGTCCGCATGAGCCGCAAGACCCGCCGCCGCGCGGGGTTTGTCCCCGAGCAGCCGCAGGAGCAGCTGATGTGGGTCGTGTGGGTGCCGCTCGTCGCGCTCTGGATGGGGCTCCCGTGGGCGGCGCTGCGCCGGCAGGAGGAGTTCCTGCTGCCCGACTTTGCGACCGGATCGGGCTATTCGGTGCTGCGCTGGATCGCAGCGGTCGTTGCCATCCTCGCCCTCGCGGGAACGATGCGCTGCTGGGCGAAGATGGGAAGACGCTGGCGCATGGCCGTCGCCGTCAGCGAAAAGACCGAGCTCATCACCGACGGCCCGTTCCGCCGGATCCGGCATCCGATCTACGCGTTCTCGATCCTGCTCGTGCTGTGCTCGTTCGCGATCCTGCCGACGCTGCCGATGCTCGCGGTCGCGCTCGTCAACATCACGCTCCTCAATCTCAAGGCGCGCAACGAGGAGCGCCACCTGCAGGCGTCGCTCGGCGATTCGTACGCGGCCTATGTCGCGGCGACGGGTCGCTTCCTGCCGCGGCTTCGTTCGCCCGGCGCAAGGCAGGGGGAGTGAGCGTGTCGCCGGCGGCGCGCCGCGCGACGGCGTGCGCCGTCGCCATCGCGACGGGAACGCTTCTGTGGTCGGTGGCGGCACGCGGCGCCGAGCCGGCGCGGCCCGTGCCCGCGATGCCCGGCATTCCGTCCGATCCCGCGCTCATTGCGCGCATTCTTGCGCTCGACGCCGATGCGGTGAGCGCACATGACGTGCGCGAGACGCTCGTGCACGCGCCGGCGCCGCGGATCATCGCGCTCTCCGGCAGCCTTCCGATCGTCACGATGGAGCCGTTCGCGCGCTTCCTGATCGCAATGGGCTATCCGGAGGAGCGGCTGCGCAACCCTGCGGACGGCACGCACACCTACGGCAGCTTCGGCAGCAGCGCGAGGATCGCCGGCATGCTGGCCTGGCACTACGAGCGCGACGGCATGATGCCGATGCTGATCGGCCACAGCCAGGGCGGCATGATGGTCGTGCGCACGCTGCATGAGCTCGCCGGCGGATTCGGCGACGCCGTCGCCGTGTGGGATCCGGTGGCCGACGAGGCTCTGCCCCGCACGACGATCGTCGATCCGCGCGACGGGCGGACGCGCCCCGTGGTGGGTCTCACCGTCCCGTATGCCGCCGCGCTCGCGACCGGCTGGCTGCCGCGCATTTTCCTCCTGCAGTGGGACATGCTGCCGCGGCTGCGCTCGATCCCGGACAGCGTCGACGAATTCGCAGGGTTCACGCTCGAATGGGATCCCATTGCGGGAGAGACGACCGGCGGCACGCCGTACGCGGCCAACGGCCGCGCCGACGTGCGCAACATCACGCTGCCGTCGTCCTACCATCACGTCACGCTCCCCGATGCGGAGCATCTCGCGGCCGATGCCGCCACGCGCGCGTGGATCGACGCCTACGCGCCGGGCTCGGCCACGCCGGGCCCGGCGCCCGACCCGGCTGCCGACACCGCAAACCTGCTGCACGCGGCCGACATCTGGCACAGCGTCCGGCGGCACTGGTGCCTCGAAGCGCAGCGGCTCATCCGCGCGACCGTCGCGCCATGAAAGGCCGGCTCAACCTGTTCCAGTCGATGATGCTGCGCTGGCGGGAGATCCACCCGTACAACGCCGTGCACGTCGTCGCGATTCCGCGCCCGATGGATGCAGCGCAGCTCGCGCGCGACATCGACACTTACCGCGAGCGCGCCGGACTGACCGGACTCCTGCTCGACGCCCCCGGCCGCCGCTACGAATACCGCGGCGGCGCCGCGCACACGGCGGTGACAACGCTTGCCGGGCACGCCGACCCTGATGCCGTGGTGCGGGCCGAAATGGAGCGGCAGCTCAACGCGCCGTTTCCCGCGACGGGGCCGATCGAGCCGTTCCGCTTCTTCGCCGTCGATGCCGGCGCCCGCTTCTACCTCGGCGTCGCCTACGACCACTTCATCGCCGGCGGCGACTCGATCGTCGTGCTGCTGAAGCGCATCACCGACCTCCACATGGGCGCACCTTCCATTGCCGAGACGCAGGAACTCTATCCGCCGACGTTTGTCCGTCTCTTCGCGCGCCACGCGCTGTCGCTGGCGACGGGATTGCCGCATTTCGCCGGCATCCTCGCGAGCTGCCGGCGCGCGGCGCGACCGCCGTTTCCGGGCGGCGACGACCCCGGCAACGGCCTCGTCCAGCACACCATCGACGGCGCGAATTTCGCGAACCTCGCCCGGGTCGCCGCAGCGTGGGGGGTCACCGGAAACGAGCTTCTGATAGCGATTCTGCTGCGGGCGCTGTCGCCCTTCGCCGCCGAGCGCTGGTCCGGAAGGCGAAATCAACTGGCGATCGGATCCATCATCAATGTCCGCAATGATTATCAGCCGGGACCCACGCGCGTGTTCGGCCAGTTCCTGAGCTCCTGCCGTGTAGCGAATCCGGTGCCGCCCGGCATGTCGCTGCGCGATCTCGCGGCCGACGTGCACGCGCAGCTCGGCCGTGTACGCAGGCGAAGGCTCTATCTGCAGATGCTCGTGATGATCGCGGTGGCGGGCCGCGTCTGGCGCTTCCTGTCGCCCGTGCAGCGCGCGCGTTTCCATGCGAAGAACTATCCGCTGATGGCAGGCATTACGCCGCTCAACGTCAACGCGTTGTGGCGCGAGGCCGGCGGCAGCGCTCCGCCGCGCTATCTGCGCGCGGTCTCGACGGGTCCGCTCGCACCGCTCGTCGTCGCCGCGACCAAGGCGGGCAGCGCGCTGGAGCTCGGCTTCACCTACCGCACCGCCGCGTTCTCCCGCGACGACGTTGCCCGCATCGCCGGCGCGGTGCAGGACGCGCTCGCGACGCTCGAAGCATGATCGCCCATCGGCACGCGCTGCGCAGTCTGATGCTCGTCGCTCTGGCGCTGGCGATGGCCGGCTGCGCGACGCGCTCGCTGCTGCCCGAGGATGTCGCGGCGAAAACCCGGACGACCCCGGGCAGCGTGCTGCAAACGGTGCCGCTCGATGCGGCACAGGAAGAGCGCATCCTCGACCTCGATCCCGACCGCGTCACGGACGCCGACGTCCGCAACGCACTGCCGCCCGCACTGGCCCCGCACATCATCCTGATCCACGGCGGCATTTACCCCGTGTATCTCGCGATGGCGTCGTTCGGCCGCTTCCTCGTCAAGATGGGCTATCCCGAAGGCAGGATCCGCGACCCGAACGACCGCAGCTGGTCGTTGAGCCCGTACGAGAGCAGCGCCGACGGCGCGGGTCTCGTCGCCTGGGACTACGAGCACGACGGCGTGCGGCCGATGATCGTCGGCCACAGCCAGGGCGGCATCCAGGCGGTCAAGATCCTGTATGAGCTCAACGGCTCGTTCGGCACCGAGCTCCACCCTTACGATCCCGACGCCCACCGCATCGACTCACGGACGACGATCGTCGATCCCCTTACCGGCGTCGAGCGCCCGATCATTGGCGGGGTCTCGGTCTCCTATGTCGGCGTCGTCGGCACCGGCGGGCTTTCGCTGGCACTGCCGAATCACTGGATCGTCGCGAGCCGGATACGCTCGGTGCCTGACACCGTCGACGAGTTCGTCGGCTACCGCATCGGGCTCGACCTCATCGCCTGGGATGCGCCGGGGCTCGAAGGCATGAAGACGTTCCACCCCAACGGGAAGGCGACCGTGCGCAACCTGACGCTGCCCGCCGAGTATTCGCACGTCCTCGTCCCCGTCACCTCCGGCCTTGCCGACACCGAGGCGATGCGCGCCTGGATCAACGCGTTCGACCCCGCCACGTATCCGAACGAGGCACCACCCCCGGAAGGGGACACCGCGAACGTCGTCTTCGCAGCCGACGTCTGGCATTGCGTCAAGCGGCACTGGGTTCTGGAAGCGCAGCGTTTCGTCCGGGCAAAGCGCGGGCAGCCGCCCGCCTGAGTTGCCGGCAACTGCCGAAACGGGGGAAATGGCCCCCCGGTTGGTATAATTCCCGCTTTCGCGCCCTCCCTTGCCGGCGCGGCCGGCGGGCATGTCCCCCGAGCCGCCGTCCGGGACCCTGGCCGGAATTCCATTCGATCCACGTGAACCCGTAAAGCCATGGCGGAACCGCTTGCCGGAAAGGTCGCGCTCATCACCGGCGCTGCGCGCGGGATCGGCCGCGCCGTCGCGCTGAAGCTGGCGCGCGGCGGCTGCGACGTCGTCGCCAACTACTACAACAGCGCTGACGAGGCGCAGACGCTCTGCGACGAGATCCGCGCGCTCGGCCGGCGCGCGCTGCCGGTGCAGGCGTCCGTCGGCATCCCGGACAGCGTCGATGAGATGTTCGCCGCGATCGGCAGGGAATTCGACCGGCTCGACATCATCGTCAGCAACGCCGCCTCCGGCGTGCTGAAGCCCACCGTCGAGATGACGCTGAAGCACTTCCGCTGGTGCATGGAGACCAATGCGCTGGCGTTGAACCTTGTCACGCAGCGCGCGCTGCCGCTGATGCACGACGGCGGCCGGATCATCGCGATGTCGAGCCTGGGCTCGGTGCGGGCGATGCCGGGCTACGGCTTCGTCGGCGCGTCGAAGGCGGCGCTGGAAGCGCTGGCGCGCTCGCTCGCGCAGGAGCTCGGGCCCCGCGGCATTCGCGTCAACGTCGTGAGCGCAGGCGTGGTCGACACCGACGCGCTCGCCTATTTCCCGAATCGCGACGAGCTGCTCGCCGATTTCGCGCGGCGCACGCCGGCCGGCCCGGTGCTGACGACCGTGGACGTCGCGAATGCGGTGTACCTCCTCTGCCTCCCCGAAGCGCAGATGATCAACGGGCATACGCTGGTCGTCGACGGCGGCTTCGCCATCTCGGGCTGACGCGCCGCATGCGCATCGATCCTGGCTTCTCGGGCAAGACCGCCATCGTGACCGGCGGCAGCCGCGGCATCGGCCGCGCGATCGTGCTGCTCTTCGCCGGCGAGGGTGTGGACGTCACGTTCTTCTATCGCGACAACGCGGAAGCCGCCGACGCGGTCGTCGCCGCCGCGCAGGCGGCCGGCGGCACGGCCACGGCCGAGCGGGTCGACATCCGCGACTTCGCCGCCTGCAGCGCCGCCGTCGAGCGCGTGATCGAGCGGCGCGGCCGCGTGGACATCCTCGTCAACAACGCCGGCGTGATCCGCGACAACCCGCTCGCCGCCTTCGACGATGCCGACGTCCGCGACGTGCTCGAGACCAACGTCACCGGCGTGTTCAACGTCACGCGCGCGGTGGTCCCGCACATGATCTCGAAGCGCTCGGGCCGCATCGTCAACCTGTCGTCGGTCTCGGCCGACAAGGGCGGGCGCGGCCAGACGAACTACGCGGCGTCGAAGGGCGCGATCAACGCGTTCACGCGCGCGCTTGCGGTCGAGCTCGCGCCGCGCAAGATCAACGTCAATGGCGTCGCCCCCGGCGTCATCGAGACCGAGATGTCGCAGGACGTGCGTGAGCAGTCCGGCGACGAGGTGAAATCCCGCATCCTGCAGCGGCGCTACGGCAAGCCGGAGGAGGTCGCCTACGCCGTGTGGTTCCTCGCCTCCGCCTATGCCGATTACGTGACGGGGCAGGTATTGAGTGTCGACGGCGGCTTCAAAATGGAGTGAACGAAATGGCCCAAACCGAAATTACCCAGGAGCAAATCGACGCGGTCTATCCGACGGTGGCGGCGACGGTCGCGGACGCCCTCGGCTGCGACGTCGAGGACGTCACCCCCGCGGCCTCGCTGATCGAGGACCTCGACGCCGAGTCCATCGACTTCCTCGACCTCGTGTTCCGGCTCGAGCGCGCGTTCAAGGTCAAGATTCCGCGCGGCAAGATCGTCGAGAACGCGCGCGGCGCGCTGTCCGAGGCGGACTTCGAGCAGAAGGGCGTCGTCACCGACGCGGGCCTCGCGCAGCTGCGCTCGTATCTCGCCGAGGTGCCGGCGGATCGCTTCAGGACGCCGCTCAAGGTGAAGGACATCCCGCGGCTCTTCACGCCGGTGACGTTCTGCAAGCTCGTGATCGCCGCGCAGCGCGAGACGCCGGCGGCCGCCTAACGCGCAGGCGCCGCGGCCGCGACCCGAATGTCCGATCACTTCGCCGCGTTCTCGTTCGTCGACCGCATCACCGAGTTCGTGCCGGGCGTGCGGGCGAAGGCGCACTTCGCGGTGCCTTCGGGAATCGCATCGTTTCCGTCCTGTCTCGTCGCCGAGGCAGTGGGTCAGCTCGCCGCGTGGACCGCGATGGCGCACATCGGCTTTCGCGGGCGGCCCGTCGCAGCGCTCGCGACCGAGACGCGCTTTCATCGCGACGTGCGCCCCGGGCAGACGCTCGACCTCGCCGTGGAAATCGACGGCTGCGACGACGAGGCCGTTGCCTATCGCGGCAGCGCGCACGCCGACGGCGTGCTGCTGATCGAACTGATCGACTGCCTCGGGCCGATGCTGCCGGTCGAGGACTTCGACGCGCCGGCGGCGCTGCAGGAACGCCTTGCGCTGCTGTGCGGCGCCGGCGCCGCACCGGGACGCTTTCACGGCGTCGTGACGCCGCGCATCGACGCCGGCACGCTCGACCCGGGGAAATCGGCGACGGCCACGCTGCACGTACCCGCCGCGGCGCCGTTCTTCGCCGATCATTTCCCGCGCCGGCCGGTGTTTCCGGCGACGCTGCTGCTCGACGCCCAGATCGGTCTCGCGATGCGGCTCGCACGAAGCGCCGACGCCTTCGCCGCCACGGGCGCGCATCCGACGCGGATGACCAACGTGAAGGTGCGCGCGTTCATGGCGCCGGGCGACGTGCTCGATCTCGCCACCGAGCTCACGCCGATCGACGCGCGCAGCGCGCGCATCGCGCTCACCGCGCGCGCGAACGGCAGGCTCGCCGCGACGGCGCGGCTCGAGGTCGCCGCCGGAGTCTCGCCATGAGTGCTGCGCGCCGCGTCGCGATCACCGGCATCGGCCTCGTCACGCCGGTCGGCAACGACGTCGCGACCACATGGCAGGCGCTGCTGACCGGTGCATCCGGCGGGCGCGAGATCACGCTCTTCGATGCGAGCGGCTTTCCGGTGCACATCGCCGCCGAAGTGAAGAACTTCGACGACACGGTCGTCGGCGACCGGAAGCAGGCGAAGCTGACAATGCGGCCGCACCGGTTCGCGATCAGCGCCGCCGAGCAGGCACTGGCCGATGCCGGCATTCGCCCGACCGCCGCGACCGCGGCGCGCTGGGGCTGCGCGGTCGGCGCCGGCATGATGACCTCCGAATACGTCGACCTCGTGACGACGCACGATTACAGCGCGGCGGCGGGCGAGCTCGACGCGACGAAGCTTCTCGCCGATCCGGCCGCCAACGACCCGCTGGTGTTCTGCCGCAGCCAGGCGACCGCGGGCCTCGCGCTCCTCACGCGCCGCTTCGACATCCGCGGCTACGCGACGTCAGTGCATACCGCGTGCGCGTCCGGCGGCCAGGCGCTCGGCACCGCAATGAAGCTGATTCGCCGCGGCGCGGTCGACCGCGTGCTGGCCGGCGGCTTCGACTCGATGATCAGCCCCGTCGGCATCGGCGGCTTCTGCCTCCTGTCCGCGCTGTCGCCCGACAACGCGACGCCGCAGCGAGCGAGCCGGCCGTTCGACGTGACGCGCAACGGCTTCCTGCTTGGCGAGGGTGCGGGTTTTCTCGTGCTCGAGGAATGGAATCTCGCGCGCGAGCGCGGCGCACGCATCTATGCCGAGCTCGCCGGCGACGGCAATTCGCTGTCGAGCTACCGGATCACCGATTCGCCGCCCGACGGCGACGGTCCGATCCAGGCGATGCGCGCGGCACTTCTCGACGCAGGGGCGACGCCGGCGGAGGTCGACTACCTCAACGCGCACGGCACGTCGACACCGATGAACGACAAGAGCGAAAGCGCCGCGATGCAGGTCGTGTTCGGGCCCGAAATCCCGCGCGTCAACGTGAGCTCGACGAAAAGCACGATGGGACACCTGATCGCCGCGGCCGGCGCGGTGGAAGTCGCCGTGTGCGCGCTCGCGATCGCCAAGGGCGAGATGCCGATCAACGCGAATCTCGTCGAGCAGGACCCCGACTGCGCCGTCAATCTCGTCACCGGCACGCCGCGGCACGGGCACATCCGTGTCGCGATGTCGAATTCGTTCGGCTTCGGCGGCTCGAACAGCAGCATCGTGCTGCGCAATCCGGCGCAGGTCGACGGCGGGCACTGAACCATGGCAAAGCCGAGAGTCCTCGTCACCGGCAGCGGAGCCGTCTGCGCGGCGGGCAGCAGCCCTGCCGACATCCTCGCCGCCGCGGTCGATGGCCGCTGTGCGATCGCGCCGATCCTGCAGTGGGACACAACCGGATGGCCGTGCACCATCGCCGGCGAGATTCCCGACTTCAATCCGCGCGCGCTGGTCGATGACCGCAAGCTGCACAAGCTCATCCGCCGCACCGACCTCGTGGGCCTGTACGCCGCGGACCGCGCCATCGACGCCGCGGGATTCACCGCGTGGCGCGATGGGCTCGACGAAGCGGCCGGTGCAATCTACAGCGACCGGACCGGCGTCTATGTCGGATCGGGCGGGGGGAACTACCAGAACCAGTACGACTTCTTTCCGCTGATGACGGAAGCGCACGGCGACCTGCCGACGTTCGGTCGCGAGCTTGCCAATACGGTCAACCCGATGTGGCTCCTGCGCACGCTGCCGAACAACGTGCTCGGGCACATCGGCATCCGGCATCGGCTGAAGGGCCCCAATGCCTGCATCACCAATCACAGCGTCGGCGGGTCGCTCGCCGTCATCGAGGCCGCCGAGGCGCTCCGGAACGGCGAGGCCGATCGCGCGCTCGCCGTCGGTCACGACGCGCCGATCGAGCCGCAAATGGTGCTGTTCTACGCGCGCCTCGGCCTCCTCGCGAGCGGGCCGCTGCTGCCGTTCGACGCGCGCCGCGACGGCAGCGTGTTCGGCGAAGGCGCCGGTGCGTTGATGCTCGAAACCGAGGCCTCCGCGCGCGAGCGCAACGCGACGGTGCAAGGCGAAGTGCTGGGTGGCGGCTATGCATGCGAAGCGCAGGGACTGATCGCGATCCGCGACGACGGCGACGGCCTCGCACGCGCGATCGCCGCGGCGCTCGAGGATGCCGAAATCACGCCGGCGCAAGTCGGGATGATCGTCGCGCACGGCAATGGCACCCGCCAGTCCGATGCGTCCGAAGCGGCGGCAATTCGCTCCGTGTTCGGGTCCGCCTGTCCGCCGGTCACCGCGTACAAATGGTGCTTCGGGCACCTGATCGCCGCCGCCGGCATCGTCGAGACCACGCTCGCACTCGCAGCGCTCGCAGGACGCAGCGTGCCGGGCATCGCGACGCTCGCGCAGGCCGATCCCGATTGCGCCGGCATTGCGGTGTCCGCAGCGCCGCAGCCCGCGCGCAGCAACGTCGCGCTGGTGCTCTGCCGCGGCTTCGCCGCGACCGACGCGGCGCTCGTCGTGCGCGCCGCCTGATTCGCCGGTCCGATGGCGGCCGCCGCCCCACCGCCGGCCGCATGCGGCATCGACAGCGTCGAGATCGCGCGCATCGAGCGCCTGCTCGCGGAAACGCCTGAAGCCGATCTCGCGAAAGTCTTCTCCGCACGGGAACTGGCCGACGGCGGCACGGGCCCGGGTCGCGCCGCAAGTCTCGCGGCGCGCTTCGCCGCGAAGGAAGCCTGCCTCAAGCTCTTCCCGCGCGAAGCCGCACTCGGGAAGATCGCCGACGCCGATTTCTCCGTGACGCGCGACAACTATGGCGCACCGCAGGTCGAGCTCTCGGCCGATGCGCGTGCGCTGCTCGACCGCTACCGCATCGCGTCGATCGGGCTCTCCCTCACGCACGATCGCGAGCGCGCGTCCGCGGTCGCGCTTGCGCAGCCGGCCAGGACCGACGTGCCGCTCGCCGGCGCGCTGCTCTATCGGCTCCTTCCGTTCCGGCGCGACGTCGTGCTCGCGAACCTGCGGCGCGTCTACGGCGATCGCATCGGCGAACCGGAAATCGCGCGTCTCGCGCAGGCGCACTACGGGCATCTCGCGCGGCTCGTCGGCGAGTTCTTCCGCTTCCGCTGGCTGTCGCGCGAGCGCAAGACCGCGATGGTCCGGGTCGAGAACATCGAATTGCTGGTCGCGGCGCTCGCGCAGGGCAAGGGCGCGCTGATTCTGACGGGTCACTTCGGCAACTGGGAGGTCGCGACGATCGCGGGCATCGGCAACTATCCGGCGGTGCGCGGCCGGTTCCACTTCGTGCGCCGCGCCGTGAAGCCGAAATGGCTCGACGCGATCGTGACCCGGCGCTTCGAGCGCGCCGGCTTCGGAGTCCTGGGCAAGCGCGGCTCGCTGGAGGCGATGCTCGCCGTGCTGGAGCGCGGCGACATGATCGTGTTTCCGTTCGACCAGCACGCCCGCCCGCCCGACGGCATCGAGGTCGAATTCTTCGACGCGCCCGCGTGGACGTTTCGGAGCCTCGCGATCATCGCGCTCACCACCGGTGCGCCGGTCGTGCCGGCGTCGAGCTGGCGCGAGCCGGACGGCCGCCACGTGCTGCGCTTCGAGGCACCGATGGCACCGATCGAGCACACCGACACAAACGAGGCGATCCGGCGCAACACGCGCGCCTATAACGCCGCGCTCGAGCGGCTGGTGCTGCGCCACCCCGAGCAGTGGTATTGGGTGCACCGGCGCTGGAAGGCAGTGGCTGCGAGGCGAAGGCGCAGCGTCGGCGCGGGAATTGGCACGTGACGCCGCAGTTCGCGCGCCCGTCGCGTAAAATCACGGCTGTGGCGACCGCTTGCCCGACCTGCCGCACCTCGCCATGACGGAAACCCTCGCCGTTCTCTTCACTCCCAAGCTCGTCGCGTTCTACCTGCTGGTCGCGTCGGCCACGTACGTGCACCTGCGCGGGCGCGTGCGGCATCCGCTCCTGCGCCAGCTGACCGACCATTCGACGCTGGTCGCGCCCTACAATGTGCTGATCTACTTCTTCTCGGCGGTGCCGAACCGGCCCTTTGTCAGCATCGACACGTTTCCGGAGCTGCGCAAGCTCACCGACAACTGGCAGACGCTGCGCGACGAAGGGCTCGCGCTGATCGCCGCCGGGCACATCCGCGCCGCCGTTTCCTACAACGACCTCGGCTTCAATTCGCTCTATCGCCGCGGCTGGAAGCGCTTCTTCGTCAAGTGGTACGACGCGCCGCTGCCGTCGGCGCAGTCGCTCTGCCCGAAAACCGTGGCGCTGGTGCAGTCGATCCCGATCGTCAACGCGGCGATGTTCGCGCTCCTGCCCCCCGGCGGCGACATCGGCCGCCACCGCGACCCGTTCGCCGGCGCGCTGCGCTACCACCTCGGGCTCGCGACGCCGAACTCCGAGGCATGCCAGATCGTCGTCGACGGCGAGCCCTACCACTGGCGCGACGGCGAAGGCGTCGTGTTCGACGAGACGTTCATCCACTGGGCGGAGAACAGGACCGACCAGTCGCGGCTCATTCTCTTCTGCGACATCGAGCGGCCGCTGACCAACCGCGTGATGCGCACGATCAACCACTGGGTCGAGCTCACGTGGATGCGCGCCAGCCAGACCGACAACGCCGTCGGCGATCACGTCGGCATCCTCAACCGGATCTTCGAGATCGCGTACCGGCTGCGCCTCATCGGCAAGGCGCTGAAGCGCCGGAGCGAAATCGCTTACTACGCGGTCAAGTGGGGAATGGTCGGCCTGATCCTGTACTGGATCGTGCTGGTCCACTGACGCCCGTTCACGCGGGCACGTCGCGGCATCGCGGCGCCCGACCGGCTGTGACGCGCGGCGGGGCAAGCCGGTTCGGGGCCGAACCCCGATCCACACAACTCAATACCGCGCGTTCCCCGGCGTGCGCGGAAACGGAATCACGTCGCGGACGTTGGCGAGCCCCGTCACGTACGCAACGGTCCGCTCGAAGCCCAGGCCGAAGCCTGCGTGCGGCACGGTGCCGTAGCGGCGCAGGTCGCGGTACCAGCCGTAGTGCTCCCGGTCGAGTCCCGCCTCGTCCATCCGCGCGTCGAGCATGTCGAGGCGCTCCTCGCGCTGGCTGCCGCCGATGATCTCGCCGATGCCGGGCGCCAGCACGTCCATCGCGGCGACGGTCTTGCCGTCATCGTTGCGCCGCATGTAGAACGCCTTGATCTCCTTCGGGTAGTTCATCAGAATCACGGGCCTCTTCGCGTAGCTCTCCGCGAGATAGCGCTCGTGCTCCGACTGCAGGTCCATTCCCCATTGCACCGGGAACTCGAACTTCTGCTTCGCCTTCTGGAGCACGCCGATGGCGTCGGTGTAGTCCATCCGCGCGAAATCGTTGTCGACGATGCCCTGCAGCTTGGAAATCAGGCCCTTCTCGATGCGCTCCTCGAAGAACGCCATGTCGGCGGGTCGCTCGGCGAGCACGGTCCGGAAGACATGCTTCAGCAGCGCTTCGGCGAGCGTCGCGTTGTCCGACAGGTCGGCGAAGGCGATCTCGGGCTCCACCATCCAGAACTCGGCCAAATGGCGGCTGGTGTTCGAGTTCTCGGCTCTGAACGTGGGACCGAACGTGTACACCTTGGACAGCGCCATGCAGTAGGTCTCGACGTTCAACTGACCGGAGACCGTCAGGAACGTCTCGCGGCCGAAGAAATCGGCGCCGAAGTCAACCTTGCCGGCGGCCGTGCGCGGCAGGTTGGCGAGGTCGAGCGTCGACACGCGGAAGAGCTCGCCCGCGCCCTCGGCATCCGCCGCGGTGATGATCGGGGTGTTGACCCAGACGAAGCCGTTCTGGTCGAAATAGCCGTGGATTGCCTGCGCGATGGTGTGCCGGACGCGCGTCAGCGCGCCGATCACGTTGGTGCGCGGGCGCAGGTGGGCCACTTCGCGCAGGAACTCGAGCGTGTGCGGCTTGGGCTGGATCGGATACGAATCGGGATCCTCGACCCAGCCGATCACGTTGATTGCGCTCGCCTGCATCTCGAACGGCTGCCCCTTGGCCGGCGACGGCACGATGTTGCCGATGGCCTCGATGGCGCAGCCCGCCGTGAGATGCAGCACGACGTCGGCGTAGTTGGGGAGCGTGCTGGGCGCCACGACCTGCACCGGGTTGAAACACGACCCGTCGGACACGTGGACAAACGAAATGCCGGCCTTGGAATCGCGGCGGGTACGCACCCAGCCCTTGAGGGTGACGGGGGCGTCGGTCGGCGCGCGACCCGCAAGGATGTCGACACAGGAATGGGTGATCATCAGGATTCTCCGGCCGCAGCGGATTGGCGGCGGTCATGGGCACGGCGACATGCCGGCGCCAAGGGAAGCCAGCCAAACAGCCTTGTACACTGACGTGCGGCGGTCAGCAATGTACAGGTATCGCATCGCGCGACGTGATGCGGCTGTACGCCCCGCGGACGATGCTGACGGGTCACTCTGCAGCGCGGCAGGAATCGGACGAACATTCGCTCGAATGCGCGGTTCGATCGATGCCTGCTGTTATCTGAAAGCGGAGTCGCACCGACATCGAACACGCGCGACGGATCGCAAATCGACGGTCACGCTCCCCGAGGCGGAGCTGTTGACGAGCGTCTACTCGTCGCGGAACTGGCGCGAGTGAAGTCGGGCATAGACGCCGGCGCGCGCGAGGAGCTCGGTGTGCGTGCCCTGCTCGACGACGCGGCCCGCATCGAGCACGATGATGCGGTCGCAGTGCTCGATCGTCGACAGCCGGTGCGCGATCACGATCGTGGTGCGTCCCTTCATCAGCTGGTCGAGCGCCGCCTGGATCAGCCGTTCCGACTCGTTGTCGAGCGCGGAGGTCGCCTCGTCGAGGATCAGGATCGGCGCGTCCTTCAGGATCGCGCGCGCGATCGCGATGCGCTGCCGTTGTCCGCCGGAGAGCCTGATGCCGCGCTCGCCGACGACGGTCTCGAAGCCGTGCTGCTGCGCGCGGATGAATTCGAGGGCGTTGGCCGCCTCCGCGGCGCGCTCGACGGCTTCCTGCGATGCGCCGGCCATCGCGCCATACGCGATGTTTGCGGCGATCGTGTCGTTGAAGAGCACGATGTCCTGGCTCACCAGCGCGATCTGGCGGCGGAGGTCGGTGAGGCGGATCTGCGCGAGGTCGACGCCGTCGAGCAGAACCCGGCCGCCGGTGGGCGTGTAGAAGCGCGGGATCAGGTTGACGAGCGTCGTCTTGCCGCCGCCGGAGGGACCGACCAGCGCCACCGACGCTCCCGGCGCGATCTCAAGGTCGACGTCTTCCAGTGCGACCGGCGCATCGGGGTGATAGCGCTTGGTCACGTGCTCGAGGCGGATGCCGCCGCGCGCCCGGCCGAGCGTGACGCTGCCCGTGTCGACCTCGGGCGGCTCGTCGATCAGCGCGAACACGCTCTCCGCGGCAGTGAGCCCGCGCTGGATCGTGCCGGTGACGTTGGTGAGCGCCTTCAGCGTGTTGAGCAAGTGCAGCAGCGCGACCACGTAGACGATGAAGTCGCCGGCGCCGTACGTGCCGGCGGCGTTCTGCCGCACGGCGAACCAGACGATCGCGCCGACCGCCACCGACAGGATGATCTGGTTGATCGGCGTGCCGAGCGCCGCGGCTGCGGCCTGCTTCGCCGTCGCGAGGCGCAGCTTGTTGGCGGCTTCCCGCAGGCGCGCGCCCTCGTAGCCCTCGCCGCTGAACACCTTGACGACGCGGTGCGCGCCGATCGCCTCCTCCAGCACGTGCGTGAGGTTGCCGGTGCGCTCCTGCACCATCACGCTGACGCGCTTGATGCGCCTGTTGATCTTGCGGATCGTGAAGCCGACGAGCGGCAGCGCGGCGAACGCGATCAGCGTCAGCTGCCAGTTGAGGTAGAGCAGATACGCCAGCATGATCGCGATCGTCAGCGTGTTGCGGATGCTGATCGTGATCGCCTCGGACGCGGTGGTCGCGATCTGCTGCGCGTCGTACGTGACCTTCGACAGCAGGCGTCCCGCCGAGCTCGCGTCGTAGAACGGCGTGGGCAGGCGCAGCAGATGCTCCGAGGCCTCGCCACGGAGGTCGAACACGACGCGCGAGCCGATCCACGCGAGCCCGTACTCGCTCGCGTACGAGCCGATCCCGCGCAGCGCGAATACGCCGACGATCGCCGCGGGAAGCCACGCCGTCTGCTCGGGGGTTATCGCACCGATGTTGTTCAACGCCGGCCGCACGATCTGGAACAGGATCACGTCAGTGGAGGCGGCGAGCAGCATCCCCGCGACCGCCGCGGCGAACACGAGGCGGTGCGGGCGCACGTAGCGCAGGAGCCGGCGATAGAGCTTCACGGGGGGTGTGGGGGATGCGAGGGGATGCGCCCGAACGCCGTCCAGGACCGCCAGCGATTATATCGGAGCGTCCGGCGCCCCGCCCTGCGGCGGCGGCCGGGAAGCAGCCGTCCGCTATAATCGCATGCTCGGCTACGGGCGCCCACGAGGCGCCGACGGCCGCATCGTGGCAATCCCCCAACGCGCATGAGCTACTACCAGCGTCACGTTTTCTTCTGCTGCA
>Ga0265331_10000787_pt1 | contig 26416 bp, 23 predicted proteins | sample 41923metaG_FD_202088 | JGI IMG/M metagenome (GOLD analysis project Ga0265331, IMG submission 202088) | Rhizosphere microbial communities from Carex aquatilis grown in University of Washington, Seatle, WA, United States - 4-19-23 metaG | ecosystem: Host-associated > Plants > Roots > Rhizosphere... | reverse complement strand
GTGGCCGAAAGTGATGGCATAAACAAGGTCAAGGACGTTCTTTGTTCGGCAAAATCGAGCGATAAAGGCGACAGTTCAGCCGGCCATCAATGGTAGGGGTTGCGGCTACCACTTCAGGCTGAACAGCCGCGATGCCAGCGGTCCGTCGAAGAGCCAGGGACGGAAGGACGCTACGGTTGGGTTGCCGCAGTCAGGGCAAGACGGGCACATTCAAGGTCGTGTGGCGGGCGAGCCGCCGATTCATCACGAATGTCGTCTTCCATCGGCACGTCGGGAAACATCTCTCGGGTCTAGGAGAAATAATTGTCCTCCGAGGGTGGTGACGCTTCTGGGCCGACCAGAGCCACGCTGATCAACGCCTTGGCGTAGGTCTCGTAGTCCACTTCTTGCAGCCGGTCGAGGATGGCTCGGGCATGCTGTTCGCACTGACTGGCGTTGAGCTCAGTCACCAAGTGCGCGAATGTCGTGGCTTTGCAGGTCACCAACTCGTCGGTAGTAAGCCGCGTCGTTCGGGCCGGTGTTCGTCAATGGCCCGGTCGAACCGCTCGACGTCAGCCGTGGACAACCGGTTTTCGTTTTCGGAGGTGATCACCTGCCCGGTCTGCTCAACGGAGTAGATCAACGCCGGGTCCATACTTGCCTTCCGGAGCCGTTCGACCACCAACAGCTCGGCGTGCTCTCGATGCAGTCATTGTGGCGACGCACGATCTTGCTTCGCTATACGGGCCACCGAACCAGCCGTCTGTCGATAGCAACAGTCCTTGAATTTCCCTGTTGCTTCCGTAGGGGCAGGGAGCGTTTCGGGAAGGTCGTACGGCTAATCGTCGTAAGTGCTTGCCAAGCAAGAGCGGAGGGCATGGGATTCGAACCCACAACCCCTTTCGGGGCACCTGATTTCGAGTCAGGCCGCTGGCCAGTTCGCTTACCCTCCCGACGCAGTTGAATGTAATGCGCGGGTCGTCATTTGGCAAGTTCGCCCGCACAGGCGATAGAAACCCTACGAGCTGTTCTCCACGGGACTGGCCGTAGGGGGCTTCGCCGAGGCATGCAATGTGACGATTCTTGCGGTTTGCCCCGCTGTGTGGTACGCCGGGGAAAGCATGCGCCCACGCCTCAACCACCGCCGATATCTCGAATAGTCCTGTGCCCACGCCCTACCCCGCGAGATAAAACCCACCATGGCAAAAGAACTGATCCGAGTCGTCACCCGTGGGGCCGACGGCAAGCTGCGCATCCGTGACTACAACCAGACCGAATCGCTTCAGAAGATGCACACCCAGGTCGGTATCGACGATTGCAGCACCGATCTGGCGCTGCGCGGGCTGCCGGTGTTTCGCGGCTTGATTGGTCCGATGCCCGAAGGGAAGAACATCATCCGCTACGAGTCGCCCGAAGTCTTCGAAACCTTGACCAAAGAGTGGAGCACCACCAAGGTCGCGCGCCGCTCGCGAAGGCCCACCGAAATTCTGGGCGACAATGCCACGACGAATTCGGCCGGCTAAGACGAATTCATGGTCCTGATCGTTTGCGATAGTCCAGCGCAAGTCTCGCATGGATTCTTGGCCGACGTGGTTGGGCGGGATTCGAACCCGCCATGCCGACTTCTATCGCAGGTTACAAACCTGCCCAACGCGGCCGGTTAGCGCTGCTGCACGCTTTGCCATTGCGTGCCGCTGGCGGTTCGAGAAGCGGGTGCGCTTGCCCCGGCGCCGCTAGCCAATCGGCTGCCGCTAGCCGAGTTGACAGGAACCAGGCCCTGTCGCGGTGGATCGCCGCCGTAGCGATGCACCCCACCAACCTGCTGATTGCTGATCTGCTGGATGCTGGCCACCGCAGGAGCAGAGAAGGGATCGCTTGTCTGCGCCACGCTGGTGGTTGGCGCCGGACCGACGATGGTACGGCTGACGAGCACGTCCTGGTCGACGACTGTCTCAGTCGTGATCGGCACGCGGACGTTGGTGGTGACCGGCACGAGTTGTCGCGTCGACACCGGCACCTTGACCACTTCGGTGCGGGTTTCCCAACGCGTGCGCCGCACGTTGCGGTAGGTCAAATACGGTTGTACGAACGGATTGAATCTTCCCCGCCAATAGGGCACCCATTGATTCTCGGTCACTGGTACCCGGTAGGTCCTGACGGAGTCGCGAAGCTCGACGTCGTAGCGCTCCTGCAAATAGGTTTGCGGGCGATCAACGCACTGGATCTGAGTCTGAGGCGCGCGAATGGTACGGTGGACCTCGCGATAGGTCACCCCCCCTTGGTTGTATTCTCGCACATCATCGGCCCCGGTCGGCGCGGAGAGCGCTAAAGGGATCAACGCGACGGCAACCAGTAAACTGCATTTCGACATGGCATGGCCTCTCTAGTCGTTTATCGGCATCTTCCGTATAACAGCATGAATCGTTGGCACCGGAATGTCCCTCAAGATGGCCGCGCATGATCAGCAAAGAGTTGTTGGAAATTCTCGTTTGTCCTCAGGACCGAACGCCGCTTGAATTAGCCGACCCAGATTTGGTGGCACGGCTCAACCGTTTGGTCGCCGCCGGTGTCCTGAAGAACATGGCCGGCGACAAGGTCGAACAGTCGCTCGACGGTGGCCTCGTGCGGGAGGATGGGACCTTGATCTACCCCATCGTCGACGGCATCCCGGTCATGCTCGTCGATGAGGCGATCCCGTTTCCCAATGAGGTCGCAGGCTAATCGTATGAGCGCTAAGACCATCTTCCAACGGATCATCGAGCGTGAAATCCCAGCCGAGATCGTCCACGAAGACGACCTCTGCCTGGCGTTCCGCGATGTCAATCCGCAGGCCCCCACGCACGTGCTCGTGATCCCCAAGCGGCCTCTTCGATCGCTGGCCGAGCTCGCCGACGCCGATCTTGCGTTGGCTGGGCACATGGTGCTCGTGCTGCGGAAACTTGCCCGCGACTTGAAGCTCGAGAGCGGGTATCGCGTGGTCGCGAACTGCGGCCCTGACGGCGGCCAGTCGGTCGATCATTTGCACTTCCACTTGCTGGGTGGGCGACCGATGGGTTGGCCGCCGGGGTAAAGGCATGGATTGGGACCTGGTCGTGGTCGGCGCCGGCGCGGCCGGCTTGCTTGCCGCGGCGCGGGCAGCCGAACGAGGGGTCCGCACCCTGCTGGTCGAAAAGAACCGCCGGCCGGGCATAAAAATCCTGATGTCGGGTGGCACCCGTTGCAATTTGACTCAGGCTACCGATCGACGAGGAATCATCCGCGAGTTTGGGAAGCAAGGCAATTTCTTGCACTCGGCGCTCGCCGCGCTCGCGCCCCAAGACCTGATCGATTGGTTCGAATCCGAAGGGGTTGCCACTAAGGTCGAGGCGACGGGTAAGGTCTTTCCTGTCAGCGACAAGGCCGCCGACGTGCTCGCCGCGCTCGTCCGCCGTCTGACGCGCAGTGGCTGCGCGCTGGCGCTCGACGAGCCGCTGCTCGATGCGGAGCCGGTCGCCCAGGATGGCTTTCGGCTCACGACTTCGAAGCGCAGCCTGTCGACCGCGAAGCTCTTGGTCACTACCGGCGGGCAGTCCTACCCTGGTTGCGGCACGACAGGCGACGGGTACCGCCTTGCCGCAAAGCTGGGGCACACCATTGTGCCGCTCAGGCCGGCGCTCACGCCGGTGACCACCGATTCTTCGTGGGTACGTGAGTTGCAGGGCGTGACGATTTCCGACGTGGCGCTGGCGGTCGTCGAATCGGCGGCCGCACCTCGCCCGCCCAGGAACAGCCGGTTGGCCGAGCGGCGAGGTTCGTTTCTGTTCACTCATTTTGGTCTGTCGGGACCGGCCGTGCTGGACGTCAGCCGCGTGGTGAGCGGGCATGCCGACCCAAGAAAGCTGTTCCTGGAATGTGATTTCTTACCGACCCTGACGGAACCGGCACTCGACGAGTGGCTGCGGCTCGAGGCTGCCGCCGCCGGAGGAAAACAGCTCGCCGGTCTGATGGTGAATCAGCTTCCGCGACGATTGAGCGATGCGCTGCTGGTCGAAGCCGGCTTATCGCCCGAGCAGCGTGCCGCCGAGTTGAGCCGGGCCCAACGGGCGCGTTGGGTGACCGCGATCAAACGAGCCAATATCCCGGTCAGCGGCACGCGCGGGTTCAAGAAGGCCGAAGTCACGGCCGGCGGAGTTTCGCTGGACGAGATTGATTCGAGCACGATGCAAAGCCGGCTCGTGCCCAAGTTGTACCTGGCCGGCGAGGTACTCGACCTCGATGGCCCCATCGGCGGTTACAACTTTCAGGCCGCTTTTAGCTGCGGCTGGCTTGCCGCCGAATCGGTCTGATTGACCGGCATGGCCGTCAGGCTGAAAAGCCTAACCCACATCGGCCGTTGCCGGTCTGACAGTTCCGGTCCTGACAATCATGCCGACCACCGGCTTTGGGCTGCCTTTCGCCATCTTCCTCGCCTCCCCCTGCCCAAAACGACGCGATAGCCTACAATGATATTAAGGCAGCGTTTCTCGCGACAGGTGTTCAGCCTTGCGAAAATACCCGAGCGGTTTTACAGCACGACTCCAAGCGCTCGCCAGCGGTCCGGCCCAGAGGCGGCTCGCGCAATGGACGACGCTCTTGCCGCGGATCGAGGCCTTCGAGCCGGAACTGCAAGCACTCGGCGACCACGAGCTGCGCAAGCGCAGCCTTTCGATCCGCTACCGGGCCAAGAGCCAGGAACCCCTCGATCGGCTCATGCCTGAGGCCTACGCCCTGGTGCGCGAGGCGGCGCGGCGGTCGTTGAACATGCGGCACTTCGATGTGCAGATGCTCGGTGGGGCGGCCATGCACAACCGCTCGATCGTCGAGATGCAAACGGGCGAAGGCAAGACGCTCACCGCCACGCTGCCGATGTACCTCAACGCGCTCACCGGCAAAGGGGCGATGTTGGCCACGGTCAACGACTACCTCGCTCGCCGCGACGCCCAGTGGATGGGTCCCTGCTACGAGTTGTTGGGGATTTCGGTAGGCGTGATCGAAACGCAGATGCAGCAGCCGGCCCGCCGCAAAGCCTATGCCTGCGACGTGATTTACGGCACGGCCAAGGAGTTCGGCTTCGATTTTCTCCGCGACCGGCTCTTGCTGCGGCGGATCAACGAAGGACTGACCGATTTCCTGGGGGGCATGCTCGGCCAAAATGGCGACGGCGGCGGCGAACAGCCGGTCCAGCGCGGCGCCCATTTCATTCTGGTCGACGAGGCCGACAGCATTCTGATCGACGAAGCACGCACGCCCTTGATCATCAGCGCCCTGCCCACCGAGGAGGAAAAAATCGCGGTCGAGTGCTACCGCTGGAGCGCCAAGGTGGCCGACGAATTCGAGGACGAGGAGCACTACGAATACGACCACGAGAAGCAATCGGTCGAGCTCACACCCGCCGGCCGGCAGCTCGTGCGGAACCTGCCTAAGCCCGACGCGATGGACTCCGTCGGCATGTTCACCATCTACGAATACGCCGAGCGGGCGATCAAGGTCAAACGCGCCTTCACGCTCGACCGGCAATATGTGATCCGCGACGGCGAAGTCGTGATCGTCGACGAGTTCACCGGCCGGCTTTCGGAAGGACGCAAGTGGCGCGACGGCATCCATCAGGCAATCGAGGCCAAGGAGAAGGTCGAGGTCACCGTGGCCACCGGCCAGGCTGCCCGGATCACAGTGCAGGATTACTTCTTGCGCTTCGAGCGCTTGGCGGGCATGACGGGAACCGCGACCAGTTCGGCCGGCGAATTGGGTAAGATTTACGACGTGCATGTGGTGCCCATTCCCACCAACCGACCGGCCGTGCGGGTGCGTCTGCCCGACGCGGTGTTCGGCACAAGCGACGCCAAATGGGCGGCCATGGTCGAGGAGATCCGCGAGCTGCATGCCCTGCGGCGACCGATTCTGATAGGCACCCGATCGATCGACAAGTCGGTCCACTTGTCGAAGCTGTTGGAGGAGGCGGGGGTCGAGCACCAGGTGCTCAATGCCCACCAGATCGCCGCCGAGGCCGACATCATCGCCCGCTCCGGGTTGCCGGGGCATGTGACCGTGTCGACGAACATGGCCGGCCGCGGCACCGACATCAAACTCGGCGAGGGGGTCGCCGATATGGGCGGTCTGCACGTGATCCTCACCGAGATGCACGACTCGGCCCGCATCGACCGGCAATTGAGCGGCCGGTGCGGCCGCCAGGGCGATCCCGGCACGTTCCGGCAATACTTGGCACTCGACGACGACATCCTGCTGGCCGGACTGGGGCCGGACAAGGCCGAGAAACTCCAGAAGTTGGGCGAATCGTCAAAGGGGCCGTTCAGTCAATTTGCGAGGTTGTTTCGCAAGTCGCAGCGGATCATCGAGCGGCGCCACTTTCGCGACCGTCGCGTGCTGATGTACTACGAAAAAGAACGCAAGAAGCTGCAGAAGCAGATGGGGCAAGATCCCTACCTGGATACCGCCGGCTAGTAGGTTAGGCTTTCCAGCCTGACGGCCCCACGTTCCGTACAGCGGAATTCCGGCGAATTCCGGGCCGTGGCGGGCGAATCGCAACTCTTGTGCCCCGCGCTTCAGCGGCGCTTGGAGGGCGGTCCAAGGGGCGCTTTGCGGGCGCTCTGTTTGTCGGGCTCGTCGAAAATGCTCCAGATGTGCGCATCGGCGAAGAGCTTTTTCATGTACTCGACCTGCAGTTGAACGGCCCGCTCCTGCTTGATCTCATGGGCGATGATCTTCTCGACTTTTTGAAAAGGGATCACGCCGGCCGGCTCGCGTTCGATCACTCGGATGATGTAAAAGCCCCGGTCATCCTTCAAAATCGGGCTCATCGCGCCGACGGCTAACGAGAAGAGGGCTTCGTCGATCACCGCTGAGCGATGGCTCCCCTGGCTGATCCAAGATTGTTGGCCTCCGTGGGCGGCCGTCGTCCCCTCGCTGCGGGCCTTGGCCACTTCGGCCCACTCCGCGCCCTTCTTGATGCTGTCGCCCATTTGGGCCAGAGCCGCCTGGACCTGGCGCCCGTTGCGGAGGTCTGTGGGCTTCATCACCAACTCTTCATAGCGGGCCCTGGCCAGGTACTCATATTTCGACTGGTTCTCCTCGTAGCGGGCCAACTTCTCGTCACGCGTGACCTCGATGTCGTCGTCGTTCATCTGGTCGCGATATTGCTGCTGGGCGAGCTGCGACTCGACGTAATTTCGTTTAACCCTTTCGATCGAACTGCCCACCGGCTTAAGCTTGGCTTCCAACTCCCGCCAGTTTGCGCAATCCGTACGCTCCAGAAAGTCTTCGAGCGCCCCCTCGTCGAATTCCTTTTCGATTCGTTCGGTCATTTCCGCGAGCTTGTCTTCCGGGATCGTTTTCCTGGCTTGGAGGTACAAGAGCTTGACCTTCACCATCGACGTGATCTGCGACTTGAGCGCTTGCTCGTAACTCGCTTCGCGTTCTCTCGACGGAATCTTTGCCTTGATCCTGTTGAAGTCCGCCATGGCCCCCAGCACCACGTCGCCCGCCACGACGACCTCGGAATCGACTTTGGCCAGGACCTGGTCGGCTTCGAAAATGATCGGAGGAGGATCGTCGGCCAAGAGTGTCGCGTGCACCGACGACGCCAGGATCAGCGCCAGGCCCATGATCGGGGTGATTGACTTCATGCGGGGGCGGCCTTCTTGGGTTGTAAGACAACAGCTCATGTTTTGGTCTCCCTGTAGCGGAACACATTAGGGTGGGGCTGGCGTGCGCAAACAGTCGCACGCAGGAGTTTGACACTTTTATGCTTGTTTTGCTTGGCCACTGCGTGGAAACGGTCATGCCGCAGGCTAGCCCGGTGGTGCATGACGTTGGCTGCTACAAGGCGAATCGCCCCCAACCCTTTTCCTTGGATTTGGATGCTGCCGCCTGGCACCCCGCTGCCTTCGGCAGCAGGGTGCCAGGCGGCGACCGGAAATGTGACCAAAAATGAGGGCAGGTCGTTTGTAGCTGCCAACGTGAAACTCCATCGGGCAAGCCGATGGCATCTTTTCAGGCACCTAGCGTTGCGGAACAAAAACGGGTTTGACAACTTGGGGCGATTCCATCCCAAACACCCCGATTTTGCGCGGGCTAGTCCCACCCCACACGTTCAACGTTGGTATCTGTCGGGGGCCGGTTGGGCGGGCTGCTGTTTCGCCACGCTGGCTTGATCGAAGATCGTCCAGGGGGGAGTCTCGGCGAAGATCTTCTGCATGTATTCGGTCTGCTTGGCTTTGAGCCGTTCACTCTTGATCTCCTCGGCGAGCTCTTTCTGGACGTCCGTGAACGGGGTCGTCCAAGCCGCCTTGCGTTCGACGACGCGGATGATGTGGAAGCCCCGTCTGTCTTTCAACTTCGGGTCGAGGTCCTCCAGAATCGGGCTCATCGCCCCGACGGGCAACGAAAAAATTGCTTCGTCGATCACGCGTGAAATATGGCTGTCCTGGCTGATCTCCTTCATCCCCCCTTCAGACGCCGTGCTGCCGTCGCTGCGGGCCTTGGCGACCTCGGCGAACGGCGCACCCTTGTAGACCATGTTGCCCATCTGGGCCAGCGCGGCGCGTGCCTCGGCCTTGTTGCCATATTTCGAGAGTTTTACCATCAACTCTTCGTAGCGGGCCGTGGCGGGATGTTCATATTTGGCCAGGTTCTCGCGGTAACGGGCCAGTAGATCATCGTGCGTGACCTGGAAGGCGTCTTCCTTAACCTGGTCGCGAAACCACTGCTGGGCGATCTGCGTTTCGACGAAAGATCGCTTGATACGATCGATCGAATTGCCCGTCTCCTTGAGCTTGGCTTCCAGCTCCTGCCGCGTCTTGCAATTCTCGTTCTTCATGAACGTCGGCACCGCCTTATCTTCGAAATCCTGTTCGATCCGCTTTTGCAGGTCGGGGAGCTTGTCGTCGGGAATTTTCCGGCGGGCTTGCACGTACAGTAACTTGATTTTCACCAACGACATGACCTGAGTGACGACTGCTTGCTGGAACAAGTTTTCATACTGCTCCGGCGGACAGCTTTTTTTCTTCGAATTGAAAACCTCGATCGCCGTTGGCAGCACGTCGCCGGCCAGGATCACATCGGAACCGACCTTGGCGAGGACTTTGGTGTTTTCGAATTCTCTCCGTAGCGATTCCTCGGCCTGTTTCGCCGCAGTGTCGTCTGGCGGACCTTCTGAAGATGGGACCTCGGCGGGGTCGTCGAGTTCGATCTTCTGGCTCACGAAATCAGGACCGGTCACCGTCGACGTGGGACGAAAATGGTCCGGCCGTCGGGCGGGGCTCCGTGTGGCGGTCTGGACGGCCTCGGCCTCAGTTTCGGCAATTCGTTCCGTTTCGCCGCCAGGTGCCTGGTCGGCATGCCGTCTCAAATGACCGGGCCCTGCCAATGGTCTGCCATCGCCCTGCGAAGCAGGGTCGGGCCGCGATGCCGTCGCGCGGCGCGCCAAGTAGCCCCGAGTCCAACGCGGGGTTGCCGTTGGAGAGCCGCCCTGCGGTGGCGTTGGACGTGGCGACGACGGCGGTGGCGCCGAAGGCGAGCCAGGCGCCGCGTCGTTGCCGCCGAATGGATTGGCCTCGCCGGTTGTTTGCGCATGGGCGCTGCGCGCGCCCAACAGATGCGCCCAGAGGTTCGGCAGCCCGTGCCGCGCCCACACGATCGACCCGAGGGCCGCCGTGATGCTAAGCAAAATGGCGTAGAAAATCCGTGCCATGTTCGATTTCGGATTTGGAATTTTGGATTTTGGAGTTTGGATTTTTCGCTCGATCTGATAATCCAAAATCGGCAATCCAAAATCAAAAGATGGGCGGGCGGGAGTATACTGGCAAGTTCACGCCGGCTGCAACACGGATTTGATCGCCAACTCAATTTGGTCGGGATCCGTAAGTTCTTTGCCAATAGGCAGATAGGCGCTGCGATGGTCGACCACTCGCAGTCGCCCGCTCCGCAGCCTCGCCAACTTCTCGATTTCCTGGCGGTCGCGATATCCGAAGACCACGTACCCCGGCTCCAAATGAATCGAGTCGATCAGCCAGGCGTTGGCCAGAATGGCCAACTCGCTTCGAACCAGGGTCCGTCCGACCACATCGGGCCAGGGGCCAAACCGATCGGCCAATTCCGCGGAGAATTCGGCCAGCTCGCCCAGGCTCGAAACTCTTGCCAGCCGCCGGTAGAGGTCGATCTTCGCTCGCATGTCGGGCACATAACGCCGCGGCAGGAACGCCTCGCCCGGCAAGTTGACGTTGACCTCGATCGTCACCCTGGGCGGTAACCGCTTCAGCTTGCGGACCGTCTGCTCCAAGAGCTCGCAGTACAGCTCGTACCCCACGGCGGCGATATGGCCGCTCTGTTCGGTGCCCAGGATATTGCCCGCGCCGCGAATTTCCAGGTCGCGCATCGCGATGGCGAACCCGGCCCCCATGTCGCTGAACTCCTCGATGGCGGTCAATCGCCTGGCGGCGGTGGACGTGAGCGACTTATTCGGATCGACCAGCAGGTAGCAATACGCCCGATGCTTGTAACGGCCGACTCGCCCGCGGAGCTGGTGCAGCTCGGCCAGGCCGTACTGGTCGGCGTCGTCGATGAAAATCGTGTTGGCGTTGGGAATGTCGAGTCCGCTCTCGACGATCGTCGTGGCCAACAGGATGTCGAACTTGTGGTCGACGAAGTCGAGCATCACGCGTTCGAGCTGGTGTTCGGGCATCTGGCCGTGGCCGATTTCGATTCGTGCTTCGGGCACGATCTGGCCAAGAGCGCGGGCGATCTTTTCGATATCGTGGATGCGGTTGTGGACGAAGAACATTTGTCCGCCGCGGTTCAGCTCGCGCATTGCCGCGTGGCGCACGAGGTCGGCTTCGAAGCGGACGACGCGGGTCTCGATGGCCAGCCGGTCGGCGGGCGGCGTTTCGAGATTCGAGATGTCGCGCAGACCCAAGAGCGACATGTGCAAGGTGCGCGGGATCGGCGTGGCCGTCATCGTCAGCACATCGACGATGTTCCGGTAGGCTTTGAGCCGTTCCTTGACCTCAACCCCGAACCGCTGCTCTTCATCGATCACCAACAGCCCGAGGTTGCCGAATTGCACGTCAGCCTGGGCCAGGCGGTGTGTGCCGATCACGACGTCGATCGAGCCGTCGGCCATTCCCTTCAGGACGCGCTTCTGCTGGCTTGTGGTGCAGAATCGGCTGAGCACCGCGATTTCGAAGGGGAATTCGGCTAGCCGGGCGCGGAACGTGCGGCCGTGCTGTTCGGCCAACACGGTGGTCGGAACGAGCACCGCCACCTGGTAACCGGCGTCGACGGCCTTGAACGCGGCCCGCATCGCCAACTCGGTCTTACCGTAGCCCACATCGCCGCAGACTAATCGGTCCATGGGCCTGATGTCATGCATGTCGCGCTTGATGGCCGCGATGCCTGCCAATTGGTCGGGTGTTTCCATGTAGGGAAACGAGGCGTCGAATTCCTTTTGCCAATCGGTGTCATCGGGAAACGCGATGCCAGTGCGCGTGGCTCGGGCGGCCTGGAGCTCAAGCATGTCGCTTGCCAGGTCGACCACGGCGGCCGCGGCGGCCTGCTTCTGCCGCACCCACGATTGTCCTCCGATCTTTGCCAGCGTGGGGCGGCTCTTCGACCCGCCGACATATTTCTGCACCAGTTCAATTTTTGAGGTTGGAACATAAATTTTGGTGCCGCCGTGGAACTCGATCTCCAGGTGTTCTTCGCCCCCATCGACTTCGTTCAACAGCTTCAGGCCGCGGTACCGGCCGATGCCGTGGGCGAGATGGACCACGTAATCGCCCTCGCGCAACTCGAGGAAACTGTCGATCACGCGGCCCAACCGGCGGCGCGAGGGGCGGCTCAAGTCGTTGCGATGGAACAATTCGCCACCGCTGACCACGACGATGCGGTCGCTCACCAGGCGAAACCCGGTCCGCAAGCGGCCGACGGGAAAATGCAACTTTCCCTGGGCGGTAAGTCGCGTCTCGGCAAAAATCTCCGCCAGACGCTTGACCTCGGCTTCGGTCTGGCAGACGACGAACACCTCCTGCCCCTCGCCCGCCGTATCGAGCTCGTGGCGGACTTTGGTCACGTCGCCGCTGAAGCGTTCGACCGACTCGATCTTGAGCCGGCAGGTGGTTTCCATCGAGGCGGTCGAAAGGCCACTGGCGGTGGCCGACGGGAATCGGTACATCTCGTCGAGCGTCGGGCCGAGCTGATGCACATCGTCGGGCTGATCGAGCCGGTTGCGGTAGGCGCGCCCTTCTTCTTCAATCTGACCGGGTTCCAAGAGCAGGAACCAGGCCGTCGGTGGAAGGTACGCGGTGAGGTGGCGCCGGTCGGCGTGGCTCGGATCGAGCACCGTCAGCTCAACCGACTCGAGCACGGCCAGACTACGTTGACTCGCCGCCTCAAAGCGCCGGATCGACTCGACCTGGTCGCCGAAAAGCTCGACACGCACCGGATCAAACCAGTCGGGAGCGAAGAGATCCAGAATCCCGCCACGGTTCGAGAACTCCCCAGGCAGTTCGACCGCGCTGGTGCTCTCGAAACCCTGTTCGACGAGCCATTTCACCAACGCCTCGACGTCAATCGTATCGCCGGTGGTCACGCGACGCGTTTGGGCTGCGAGCAATTCCGGCGACGGTGCGGGCTGAAGCAATGCCTGGATGCTGGTGACGAGGAGTTGCGGTGGTCCGTGGTCCGTCGAACTCGTTCCCACGATTCGCGATGAGCCGCCGCCGCTTTGCGTTCCCGACGCGCTGCTCCTTTCCAGGAGCTCTTTCAGAACTCGCAACCTGTCGCCGAAGACTTCGTCGTGGACGGTCCGTTCGGTCGTCAGGGTCTCCCAGGCGGGGAACCGGATGGGCTGAATCGACGTGAAAAGGTTCAATTCGTCGCAGAAATCATCGACTTCGCCTGCTTGTGGGCAGACGACCACCAATGGTCCTGAGGTGTGCTGGGCCAGCGTGGCCGCGACGAGCGCGCAGCTCGACCCACGGACTCCGTCGAATGTGGCGCCATGTCCGGCTTGCAGGCTGGCGACGACTTCGGCAAAGCCCTTGGCGACCTCCAGGCACCCAACCAGTTCCAGCAACCGATCGGGCGCGATGACGCTTTCGGCTTGAGCCATTGCTGGGAAGCGATTCTAGCTGACATTGCCCGATTCTGGGAGGTCTGTGTTCGGGCGGAATCTCAACGCAGCAGCTTGCTCAAGTCTTCCTGTGGGACCGGATCGCCGGGGAGGACCGTTTTCTTGCCCGACGGAGGCTGCAAGCGGCTCAGCCGTGCTTCGGCGGGCTGGGCGGCGAACCAGTCGCGCGCGGCTTGCCGGGCGAAGTTCCAGCCGTCGACGCCTATTGCGGGCGAAACGTGAAGCAGGTTCCGGTCGATGATCGTCGAGAGCCTCGCGACGGCCGTGTCGCAATAGCGGCACTGTTCCGCGCCGGCCGCGCGGTGGCAAGCTTCCTGCTCCAAAAGAGGGCGGAGAAAGGGGACGCGATTGGGTGTGTATCGATTTGTCACGCCCGCCGCCAGCGAGTCAAAACGCTCGGGCGAGATACGCGGCAACTCGGGGTCGGCAATTAACTCCAGCAATCGCTGCTGCTGGTGAGGGTCGCCGAAGTCGGCGATAAGAGCCGCCGCCGCCGCCCAATCGGCTGGCATCGCTTCCGGTCGCTCGACGCACGCCGCGGCCGCATCGCAGGCTTGTGGCACAATGACATCGTCGGATTTGTCGATCAACCGCTCGGCCAAGGGCAAAGCGAAGGGGGCCGCACGTTCGAGGTCGGCGGCCAACGCGAGGTTGATCTGGTTTTCGACTTCATTCGGATTGCGTTGGGCATGCAGGCGGCGGATCAGGTCGTCGTAATCAGCGGGCGCAGTGTCCGAAAGGACGTCGTACCAACGCCGGGCGAGAGCGTCCCATTCGGTGGGCGTCGGTCGGGGGCGAGGGAGATAGGTACGCAGATTATGCTCTTGCAGCCGGACCGGTTCGCCGAATTTGAAGGCGTACATTTCGGCTAGGACGCGGTCGACCGGCCAGCGGTCGTATTCCAGTCGGAACAGGGCCGCAAGCGTGCCCGTGCGGTGCCGTCCACCCTGGCAATGCACGGCCACAGGCCAGTTGGCCGGGTCGTCCATCAGTTTGAAGAACTCCTCAAATTGCCAGGGAGTCAACCAGGGCCAAAATGCCTCGGGGCCCATCGGCCACTGCACGCCGCGCGCGCCAAGCTTTGAGACGTATTCCGATTCGCGGTCGCCATCCGGGTGACCGGCGTCATACAGCCCGCTCCGCAAACGAAAGTCGAAAAGCTGTGCGCTCACGACGGTTCTGACGCCGCAATCCCGTACGAGATAGCGCATTCCAAATTCCGAGGGTTGTGCCACGCGGTAGAACACGCCCGCGCGCACCACCTGGAACCGCTTGAGATGATGATGCCAAAAAGCAAAGTAGGTCGCCGCAACCGCCGCGGCCAGCACGAATACCAGCACGCGGCGCCGAGCGGGGCGGACAGGCTGGAGTTCTTGGGGTCTGGTCATACCGTGCTGCATGCTCTCAAGGGGCCATGAGAAAGAAAATGATCGTCTTTTGCAGGCTGGGAACCTTGCGCACGGGGTGGCGACATTAGCACAACCATGCTCCGGGAGTCAACGCCGAACGGTATATCAAGATGATCGTGATGCGCGCAAAACCCGGCAAACGTACCCCACCAACGCCAAAGCGCCTACCGCCGCGAGTATCGACTTCAATTGCTCAAGGCGCGTTTGGCCTGCAAATTGGCTGAAGCTGAACGATTCCACACCCGTTGCACCAAGCGAATCCGCAGACGCTGCTGCGTTGTCGAGAGATTCCTGCCGCGGGGGCAATCTTCCGAGCGGCGTCGGCCGAGCCCGGCGCTCCGCGTCCGAACCCGCGTCGACCGTGGCCTGTCGTTCCAAAGTCGCCGTTGGATGGGAGGCCAAAACACCCGAATAGCCTGTGTTCGACACGGATATCGTTGGTTCTTTCGGAGCGCTATCGGGACGTGCAACCTGGTTCGCGTTCGCAAGTGCCGCCGACGTGCCTGCATCGGGCAATATGGAAGTCAGGAAATACCGCACCCGGCCACAGTAGCTGCCTGCGGTGCGGCCATGCCCTTCGCCGAACAACACACCGGCCAGTTCTCCCTGACTGTTAAAAATTGGTCCACCCGAGTCGCCCTGCCGCGCCGAGGCCGCCAATTCAACCATTTCCATCGGATAATTCCTGCCTGGTGCGACATATTGCGTGCATGTTCCAGACACTTGTCGGTACGGTCCGCCGCCGTAGCCCGCAATCGATAAACTCTCGCCCGGCCGCGCAGCACGAGATGCCAGCGGAACCGCCGCGACACCTGGCTTCCAAATCGCTAACGCCGCCAGATCCCAATCGCGATCGACCTTGACGACCTGGGCAGCCGAGCGAAAACCATCGGGAAAGACTACGGTCGGTGGGCCTGCGGCATCGCAAACGACGTGCCAGTTGGTCACAACCAGCCCAAATTCTTGATGGACGTCGACGAGCGTGCCCGATCCGTAAGACGTGCTGCCACGCTCCGGTACGATGACCCGCACCACTGCCGGATGCGGACGCATCGCAGGCTCTGCGCGCGCGGGCGAAAAAAGTCGGTCGAGCAAGCCCCCGCCGCCAGTCGCTGTAGGCGATCGCCCTATTGGGCTGCCAGCAGGCGGCGGGGTTTCGCTCCAATCGGCGGCCGAGGGGTGTGCCACCATCGCGGCCATGATGAGCGCGGCGATTGCCGACGGAAGCTTCACTTGGCGTCTACCTCACCAAGGAAGCGCGGCGCCGGTCCTCATTCTTGAGAATGAGGCGCAACAACTCTTGGCGAAGCTTTTCAAGATCTTCTTGGGGCTTGGAAGCAGTAGTCGTCGCAGGCATTTGACTTCCCTATGCGGCAATTGGTCGGCCGCCAGTCAGGTCGGATTCGCGTGGAGGAAAGTCCTTTCCTTGGTGATATTGATCCTTCAGCCGCTTGATTTCCGCTCGAAGAGCGTTTTCCGCCAACTTGGTGAGCGTGAGCCTCGCCGGATAGCCAGCAAGGTGGACGGCGGCGTTGCGAGCCTGGTCGAGAATCTCGGCCGACAGGTACAGGGTGGCCCTGACTTTTGGCTCTTGTTTGCTCGTTTCAAAGGGCATATAGGTAGTTTCGGAAATCAGCGTACCTTACATGAAACGTCGGACGTTGGGCACTAAGCTTTACCTAAGCCGACGTCTCGGTGTCGGCAGCCAAAATCCGCGGGCCCAACTCTCCCTTCCCACTCCATTTCCCTGCCGCAGCCAAAGGCAGCGGCAGGGCGATCGGTGTTCAAAAACAGAAATGGCGGCCGCCTTCTTGGGTACTTGCCAGCGTCATAGACCACCTGGCAAGCCCGGTGGCATGCGATCTTCGACTTTGCGGAAACTCGTCTTAGCCTTTAAGCGGGTCGTTGCTTTTTTTCGCGTACCTATTGATTGTCCGCTGGGAAGCTCATACAATAACCTTGAACTTGAGAATGCGTCTCAATTCCATCCTGGGAGGGTTTTCCGTGACGGAAATGGCTTATGAACTGATCCCTCTCGGCCAAATGGCTGCCGGTTGCTGTGCGACCGTCGCCGCCGTACTAGGAGTTGCCGAGCATGTGCACCGGTTGCGCGAGCTTGGTCTCAGTGATGGCGCCTCGATTGAAATGGTACAGCCGGGCAGCCCTTGTATCGTGCGGTTGGCTGGCCACAAGCTCTGCTTTCGTGCCGACGATCTGCTCAGTGTGCTGGTCAAGCCGGGGGCGGCCCAGGCGGAGATGGGAACTTGAATTGCCTGGCCGACGTTTCGCTGGGCGGCAAGGCCGTCGTTCGTAGCGTGCTGGGGGGCGACGATGTGAGTTTGCGGCTCTTGGAAATGGGGCTCACGCCGGGCGTCGAGATACGACTCATAGGCGCGGCACCTTTGGGCGATCCGCTTGAGCTGGATGTGCGCGGCTATCGCTTGAGCGTCCGAAAAAGTGAGGCGGCCCGGGTCGAGGTTGAATTGCTCGCCTAGCTCTAGAAGCGATTCGCGCCATGGCCGACGCGGCTTCCGAAAAACCACTCACCGTTGCCTTGCTCGGCAACCCCAACACCGGCAAGTCGACTTTATTCAACGGCCTCGCCGGCGTACGGCAACGGGTGGGCAATTACCCGGGCGTAACGGTTGAAAAGAAAATCGGCCAGCTCTCGCACGAAGGCCGTCGCTTCACCCTCGTCGATCTGCCCGGCACTTACAGCCTGGCACCGCGCTCGCCTGACGAAATGGTGGCCGTCGACGTGTTACTGGGACGCTGCGCTGACATGCCTCCGCCCGATGTCGTGCTCTCGATCGTCGATGCCAGCAACCTGGAACGCAATCTTTATCTGCTCAGCCAGGTACTCGAACTCGGATTGCCGACCGTCGTGGCGCTGAACATGACCGATGTGGCACAACAGCGTGGAATCGCGATCGACGTGGCCAGGCTGTCGGCCCAGCTCGGCGTGCCGGTCCTCGAAGTGCAGGCCCATCGGCGACGCGGTTTGGCCGATTTGAAGGCGGCGCTGGCCTCAGCCGTGGGTGTCACCGCGCGCCCGCCAGCGAGCCCGTTTCCGGTACCGTTTCAACAGGAAGTCGATCGCCTTGCGTCGCACCTGGCTCAGCACCCTACGAACGGCACGGCGCCGGTTCCCCGCTATCTGGTCGAGCGTCTTCTCTTGGACACGGCGGGCTACCTGACCGCGCAACTGTTCGATTCAGATCATGAAGCGCCCGTCGTGTTGCTCGACGAGGCCCGTGGACGTCTGGCCGAGGCCGGTTGTGCGGTGCCGGCCGTCGAGGCCCTAGCGCGCTACGGATGGGTCGCGACCGTGCTTCAGGGCGTGGTAACTCGCCCTGCCACCCGACCGGTGACCATTAGCGACCGCATCGACCATGCGCTTACCGACCGGTTGTGGGGCTCGCTGTTTTTCCTGTTGATGATGGTGGTGGTTTTCCAATCGGTCTTCAGTGTGGCGGCCTGGCCGATGGAGTGGATCAAGGACGGCCAGGCGGTGGCGGGCGATTGGGCCACGAACCACATGGACGAGGGGGCGCTACGGAGCCTGGTCGTGAACGGTCTCATAGGCGGTGTGGGAGGCGTCGTCATTTTCCTGCCCCAAATCATGATCCTGTTCCTCTTCATCGCCGTGCTCGAGGACTGCGGCTACATGGCGCGCGCCGCCTATTTGATGGATCGCCTGATGGTCCGCGTCGGCTTGAGCGGCAAATCGTTTATCCCGCTCTTGTCGTCATTCGCTTGCGCCATACCGGGAGTAATGGCGACGCGGGTCATTGAAAACCGGCGCGACCGTCTGACGACGATCCTGGTGGCCCCGTTGATGAGCTGCAGCGCGCGGCTGCCCGTCTATACGCTCTTGATCGCCGCGTTCATCCCCAAACGGTCGTTTGCCGGCGGCATGGTGGGCTTGCAAGGCTTGACGATGACGGCCATGTACCTGGTCGGGATCGTGACGGCGATGTTCGTCGCCCTGTTGCTGAAGAAGACGCTATTGCGCGGACCGACGCCCTCCTTCGTGATGGAACTGCCCAGCTATAAGTGGCCGTCGCCGGCGAACGTCGTGTACCGTATGATCGAACGGGGCTGGTCATTCGTCCGTCGAGCGGGAACGTTGGTGGTGGCCGTGTCGGTCGTGGTGTGGGCCGCCCTTTATTATCCGCACGACAAGCAATCGGTAGAAGGTCCCTTCCGCGCGCGGCTTGTCGATGCGCAGAACAAGCTGGCCCAATTGAAACAGGACGACCCTCAGCGCGATACTATTGAGCGCGAACGAGTCAGGCTGCGAAACGAAATCTTGGGGGCCTACAACCGCCAGAGTTACCTGGGGCGGCTGGGACGGGCGATTGAGCCGGCGGTCCGCCCTCTGGGCTGGGATTGGCGGATCGGCTGCGCGGTAATCGCCTCGTTTCCGGCCCGCGAAGTGGTGGTCGCTACGCTGGGAATCATCTACAATTTAGGGGAGGACGTCGAAATCGGCGACGAAGAGTCGCGCGGCCAATTGACGGCCGCCTTGATCAACGCCCATTGGGAAGACGATATCCAACGGCCCGTGTTCAACGTGCCGGTGGCGCTTTCGATCATGGTGTTTTTCGCGCTTTGCGCACAGTGTGGTTCGACCCTGATCGTCATCAAGCGTGAGACGAATAGTTGGGGCTGGCCCGCATTCACCTTTGTGTATATGACGGCGCTGGCCTACATCGCGGCACTTATCACGTACCAGGTAGGGATGCGATTGACGGCATGATCTTTGACATACAAGACATCGCGGCGCTGTCGATCGTCGCCCTGGCGTGCGTTTACTTGCTGCGGCAGGGCTGGCAGCTCGTGAGCCGCACGCAGCCGTCGAGCGGTTGTGGCGGAGGTTGCGCAAAATGCCCGAGTGGTTCGCCGGCAGAAACGCCCGCGTTGACACACATTCGCTTGGTAGATGAATAAAAGACGAATGCAGGTTAGGTTCTGCAGAAAGGATTCTGTCGACTAGTGGTTTTAATAAGCCGGAAAACCTGACCTACGGCGCGGTAGTGGCTCAAGGTTTGAGCCACTACCGACTCCGTCCATTCCCGTTTGACCAATCTAAAGCGGCCGCTACAATCAACGTCGCTTATCAAAGGCTGCATGCTGATGACTGGCAATGTGCGAGCTGCCGGCGCGGCGCGTTTGAATGCTCGACGACCACCATGGAAGACGAAATAGGATCGACGCTCGCCGCGCGCATCGATGCGATTTGTCGGCAGTTTGACGCGGCGTTGCGCGCCGGCGATCGTCCGTCGGTTGAACACTTCGTAAGCCTCGCCGAGCCCGCCGATCAGGCCGCCCTCCGCCGCGAGCTGAAGCTGCTTGAGAACAGCTACCTGCAGCAATTGGCTGTTGACGCTGACAGCGAGTCGATTGTTTCGACCAGAATTCCACCGCCCTACGCGGGCGGAGCCGCGAATGAAGCAGTCCGCCACGAGCCCGGCGGCTCGGCGTCGCGGCATTCGCAGGAATTGCCGGCGGCATTTGGCCGCTACCGAGTGACAGGCCTGCTCGGCAAGGGGGCGTTTGGAGTCGTCTACCGGGGCTTTGATCCTCAATTGGCTCGGGACGTGGCCATTAAAGTGCCGCGACCCGACCGCTTGTCGTCGCCGGGCGTGGCCGAAGCTTGTCTCGCCGAGGCGCAGTTGCTGGCGAAGCTCAGGCATCCCGGCATCGTGCAGGTGCATGACTCTGGTTATTCCGACAACGGCTTGTTTTACGTTGTTTCGCAGTTCATTACGGGCGGCGACCTCGACGAATTGATGGCCAAGGGACGGCTTGGCTTCGAACGATCGGCGGAGCTCGTCGCTTGCGTCGCCGAAGCGCTCGACTACGCACACCAACGCTGCCTGGTGCACCGCGACGTCAAACCGGCCAACATCCTGATCGATCAGGACGGTCACCCGCTCGTCGCCGACTTCGGCCTGGTGCTGACTGATGAATCGTACGGCGAGAGCGCCGGCGGCTTTGGTACGCCCGCCTACATGAGCCCGGAGCAGGCCCGTGGCGAGGGTCATCGCGTCGATGCCCGCAGCGATATTTATAGCCTGGGCGTCGTCTTTTATGAGCTGCTTACGGGCAGGCTGCCTTATCGGCGCAGCCACCGCCGAGATTTGCTCGAGGAGATTTCCAGCGGCGAAATTCGCCCGCCCCGAATTCTCGATCCCGCCATTGCCGATGAATTGGACCGGATCTGCCTGAAAGCCCTGGCCAAACGCGCCGCCGACCGCTACACCAGCGCCCACGACCTGGCGGAGGATTTGCGCCTTTACGCCGCGCGGCGCGAAGCGATCGCGGTTTCTTCCGCATCGGCCGAGGACCGATCCGGCGGGCTTTCGAGGTCTGGCGATGGCAACCCTGCCCTCGGCCACGTCGAACAGGCCATCCGCCATTCGCCTGCCAGAATCATTCCCAAGGGTCTGCGCTCGTTCGATGCGAACGACGCGTACTTCTTTCTGAATCTTTTGCCCGGCCCCATCGATCGCACCGGCCTTCCTGAGAGCGTTCGCTTCTGGAAATCGCGCATCGAAGAGCTCGACGAAGACCAGACGTTCGCCGTGGGCGTGATCCACGGGCCGAGCGGGTGCGGCAAGAGCTCGCTCTTCAAGGCGGGCCTGGCGCCGCGGCTCGCCGCGCATGTGACCGTGGTCTATCTCGAATCCACGGCCGACGATACCGAGCGCGAGCTGCTGCGAAAGGTACGCAAGCATTTTCCCGATGCGTCGACAGGCGGGCTGGTTGAAACTCTCGCCGCGTTGCGTCGCGGTGGCGGTCTCGCACCGAAAAATAAATTGCTGATCGTACTCGACCAGTTCGAGCAGTGGTTGCATTCCCATAGCGAGAACGAGGCGACGGAGCTGGTGCGCGCACTTCGGCAGTGCGACGGCGCAAGGGTGCAGTGCATGGTGCTTGTCCGCGCCGACTTTTGGGTGGGCGTTTCGCGATTCATGCGCGAATTGGAAATTCCGCTGGTCGAGGGCCAGAACAGCGCCTTGGCCGACTTGTTCGACTTGCCACACGCCCGAGGCGTGTTGGAGCTGTTTGGCAGGGCCTACGGCCGCCTGCCCGATACTGGCGCCTTGTTGCCTGCCAACGAGGAGTTTCTCGATCAAGCCGTCTCCGCGTTGTCTGAAGAGGGAAAGATCATCCCGGTACGGCTGGCGCTCTTCGCCGAGATGCTCAAAGGCAAGCCATGGGTCTCCGAGACACTCAAGGCGATTGGGGGCCTAGCCGGAGTCGGACTGACATTTCTCGACGAGACCTTTAGCGCTTCCACGGCGCCTCCCCGGCATCGCGCGCATCAGAAGGCGGCCCAAGCGGTGCTGCGCGCCTTGCTCCCGCCGGCGGGTACCGACATCCGGGGCCACACGCTCACGGAAGGCGACTTGCTGGAAGCATCCGGATACGCCGGACGGGTCGCGGAATTCAACGAGCTGCTCCGCATTCTCGACGGCGAGCTCCGGCTCGTCACGCCCTGCGGCGAGGAAAACATCCCATCGCGGGCCCAAAGCGCAAAATCGGGCAATCCCGCCGCCTTCGAACCAACATCCCAAACTGGATCGACGGCGGGTGGACCAAAATCGTATCAGCTCACTCACGACTACCTTGTGCCCTCGCTACGCGATTGGCTCACGTCCAAGCAGCGAGAAACCCGCCGCGGTCGCGCCGAGTTGCGTTTGGCCGACCGTGCCGCCGCTTACAACGCGACGCCCGACGTGCGACATCTGCCCTTCTGGTGGGAGTGGGCGGATATCCATTTATTCACACGCAGGAGAAGTTGGAAGCCGGCGGAAAGACGCGTGATGCGGGCCGCCGCCTACCGGCACGTGGTCAGTTTCGTTCTGTTGACGGCAGTGCTGACGATGGCGGCGGCGCATGCGTGGAATTTGTCGCGCCAGAAATCAGAAGAGGAAGCGGCGCGGAGGACTCGCGAGAGAACGGCCGAACGCGACATGCTGTTGCGTCTGAGCAACAGCCAATTGGGCGTCCTTGAACTGACGACTCAGTTTTGGCGCGACGTTCACGACACGCTCGATCGCCTCGTGAGTCTTGATCCCGCGGAAGAGCGGCAGCGACGAGAATGGTTCGAGGCGCGTTTCTCAAAGGAGCTCGCGGCCGAAATCAAAGCCACCGTGCGCGACAAGCCAGGCGATTTGGAACGCTGGTCGGATTTGGTTGGCAAGCTGGAACAGCGCGACCGAGACGTTGCCGTTGAGCCCAGGACCGCGCTCGACATGTTCCTGGCCGCGGCGAAATCGACGATCGATGTTCGCCCTCCGTTTCTCGAATTGCCGGAATTCATGCGCGACAAAGTTTCGGTGCCAGCAGGTCAGCGGGGGCTTGCCATCAAGCGGCCGCAAGCTGGTTCACCCCCTGGCGCCGCTCTCACGCTTCCCGCCGACACGAGGGATCATTTCGACGTCGAGCTGGCATTCGACACGGGTGAGTTAAGCGAGTACCGGGTCGGCCTGCAACTGCAAGCCAGCGAGGGCTCCGCAGAGCGGCCCGCGCTCTATTCGTTCGAAATCAAACGGCGTAATAAAGGCGCGGGGGAAATCGCGATCCGCCGCGGCCAAGTGCTGGTGCGCGCGCGGGAAGTCGCCGACTTGCCCCGCGGTTTCACCTTGACGGTCAGTCGCACCGATGGGAACTTCAACTTCAATCTTAATGCGCCCGATTCCGTGAGCCTCGCGGCTTTAAGCTATCGCGACCTGATTCCGCCTGGTGGAGGCCGGCCGGCGCGCCTGGCGATTATCTGGCCGGCGGGTGCGTTGCTCACGCAACTGCATGCCCGGCAGCCGGTGCCCCGCGACGTGACACCGATGATGGAAGCCGACGGCCTGTTCAACGAGGGGAAACCCGCCGAGGCGAAACGTCGGTACGAACAAGCGGCCGCCGAAACCACGGTCGCAGCCGAGGCGCATTACAAAATCGCCTTGTGTGAACGCGCCCTGGGAAATCGCGAAAATGCCATTGCATCATTCGCGAGGTTGGCCGCCGAGAAGCATTCCATCTGGACCATGCTGGCTGTTTGCGATTGCGCCATTTGCTACGCGGAGCAAGACGACATGCTCAAAGCGGATGCCGCTCTCGGCCAGCTCGAGCACGAGTCGTTGCATGGCGAATCGTCCGATCTGCTCTTCGATCGATTCAGCGCCCTGTTGCGGGTCTATCCGGGCGACGTGGGTGTCGACATCCCTCGCCAGGCCCGGTTGGACGGCGATCTTGTCGGGAGGCTTGGCGCGATGGCGCGTCGTCTTGAAGAGCGAAGCGCACGCGACCGGCCCTGGCAAGCGCGCTACGAAATCGACTGGCGAATCGGGCTGGCCTACGCGGCCATCGGCAACGACGACCAGGCCGCCCCCATGCTCAAGCCCTGGATCGATTCCGCGGGCCTCCGGTCGTTCCTGGGCGATTATCTACGCCTCGTGCAAGAATATGTGGCCGTTTTGTTGCGCCAGGGGAGGCTCGTCGAGGCCGGCGAGGTGATCGCCCAACTTCGCGGCGGTGACTCGCCGCCCGCGGTGTTGAACGCGGTCCTGCATCTGGAAAGCGCTCGCGTGCTGGCGAACCTCGCCGATGGCGTCCGGGCACGTCAAGAACTCGTCGAATTCTTCCGACTTGCGCGCGACGACAAAGACATTCCGCCGGACTTGCTGGCCGATGCCTGGCTGCTGGATGGGATTCTCGCGGGCAGTGAGCACGAACACGACGTATGGGCCTCCGGCTTTCAAGAACTGCGCCAACGAAAGCCGCCCCTTGAGGAATTGCACTGTTTTGTGCTCGGTTCAATTTCCGGAGAATTGACCGATGACGACATCAAGAGCGTCATCAATTCGGTCGCCGGCAAGTTCGCCAACAGCTTCCCCGTGGCGAATATCATCACTTCACAGCAGACGGGAATGCCTGAGCTGAAACGCGGTTTGCAGCGCACCTGGGCGGGCGACCGGGCGCGACCCTTCGCGCGGCAATTGGCATTGGGGACGATCTCGTTTCACGATCGCTTTCTGATCCAATTACCATTGAGCGTATACGAAATCATTCTCGCGGGCGCGTTTCAGCAGCAGCCTTCGCCCCAGGAGGAGCAGCTACTTTGGGAAACGGTCAATTCGGCACTTAAAGCCTTCGAAGAGGGGCGTCTGACCTTGATCGACGCCACCAGGATGCTCTTTGTATGGTTGAGAGGAACCACAGGCCAGTTTGGTTGGGACGGGGCCTCATCGTCGCTTCAAGGCGATCGACCGTTACGCGGGTCGCTGGCTTTCATCGCCACCTGTCGAATGCAATACTTAAACAACATCGAGGCGGCAAAACATTTTCTGGAAGCGGCGGCCCAAGACGCGGTGCCCGGCTCACTGCTGGCCCAGGTGATCGACGGCAAACGCAGTTCGCTTTCCGCGCCCCGCGCTGAGTGAGCTCCGCCAATCAATGGCCCCATGTTGGCGATTCCGCCGGTATCGCGCCGATCGGCCGCCGGGGTAGTGGGGTAACAGGTGCGTTGCTGGCCGCGCCGGCGACGGTGCCTAATCCGCAGGCGGACGATTAGGCGGGGATGCTCGATTCAGGGCATCGTCGGATTTGGGTGGCATGAAGCCCGCAATGCACATCCACAACGCGACCAACGCCAATCCGCCAACAATCGCCGCCCCCAGTCGTTCGTCAGGTTGTCGCGCCGCACCGATGAACAGGGCAACTTCGCTCGCGATTGCCGTGAGCACGAACAACGAGCGCAAGCGGAATTGGCGGGGCATTTTATTGCGGTGCCTGAGAAGCGGGAATCAGTGACTCCGCACCCCAGCCGGGGGCGAGATGGGCGGCCGTCTGCTTCGGGAATTGAACAAACACGCGCCGGCAATCCATCGTGAGTTCAATTCCCTCGCCTTCCCGTATCCGCCTCGCCACGTCCTGACGCTCTTGATATTGGCGACCGGCGAACCAGCCCCCGAACCAGCAGGCCACGGCCAGCGTGATCCAGAGCAACGTCGAAAGGCGGAATTGGGGACGCCAATTGACCAAGTTCAGCGTTCCTTGCGTCGATGGAATCGGTAAAAGGCCAGTACGGCGGCTAATGCGGCAGTCGAAGCGCCACCAATCAATAAAACTCTCACGCCAAGCTCCCGCCGAGCTGGCGGCGTGGGACCGCCAAAACCCATTTGGTCAGCGTACCTGTCATCCTGCAGCTTGGCACGCTCTGCTGGCGGCAGGCGCGAAATGCGTAGGTCTTCGTCACGTCCCTCTTGAAGAAGTCGTTCTTCGGGATAGCTGTAGAGCCAATACGGCACGGCCACTATCCCCCAGCCGACGAGCGCCGTTAGGGCGAAGATCGTCAAGAGCCGGAACTGAAATCGTGGGCGGCGCATGGGGGTATTGTAGTGGAACTTGCCGGCACCGTAAAATCAAACAGCCACCCGGTAAGTGGGTCAGGCCCGTCGGGAACTCACGTCTACGCTTCGGTTGATCCAGACGGCGATGCTGGGCTGCGGAAGTTTTTGCACGCGATGGACAGCTTTTCTGGATACGACGTCCTTGTAAAGCAGAGGAAATCCACTCGCGGAAATGTTCGGTGCGCTTCCTGTAAGAGGGATATCGCGACGTGTCCCCATTGCAAGGAACGACTTCAGCGAACCATTGAAAAGGCCATTGACTCTGCGATCATCACCAACATGATCCAGATGGCCCACGACAATATCTACGACGTGGCCCTGATTGGATCGAACGATGCGGATATTGCGCCGGCAATTGAGTTCATTCAACAACGGTTGGGTAAGCACGTCTGCCACCTATGGTTCCCAGGCAAGGGCGACACTATGCGCAATACGTGCTGGGATCATCT
>Ga0265331_10000786_pt1 | contig 26449 bp, 18 predicted proteins | sample 41923metaG_FD_202088 | JGI IMG/M metagenome (GOLD analysis project Ga0265331, IMG submission 202088) | Rhizosphere microbial communities from Carex aquatilis grown in University of Washington, Seatle, WA, United States - 4-19-23 metaG | ecosystem: Host-associated > Plants > Roots > Rhizosphere... | reverse complement strand
TCTCCTCGCGCTCGGCCTCGAGGGCGAAGTCGATCATCATGATGGCGTTCTTCTGTACGATCCCGATCAGCAGGACCACCCCGATCAGGGCCACGATGCTGAAATCCGTGCCGGTGAGCATCAGGGCGGCGAGCGCCCCGAGGCCGGCCGACGGCAAGCTCGAGATGATGGTGATGGGATGGATGTAGCTCTCGTAGAGGACGCCGAGGACGATGTAGACCGTGAGCAGGGCGGCCACGATCAAGGCCGGCTCGCTCTGGAGCGACTCGCGGAAGGCCTTGGCGGCCCCCTGGAAATCCGGGTGCACCCCGGGCGGAAGGCCGAGCTCGCGCTCGGCGGCGTGAATGGCCGTGACCGCGTCGCCGAGCGAGTGGCCGGGCGCCAGGTTGAAAGAGAGGGTCACGGCCGGGAACTGCCCCTGGTGCGCCACCACCAGCGGCGCCACCGATGGAGCGTGGCGGGCGATGGTCGAGAGCGGCACCGGATCGCCGGTGGCCGAGCGCACGTAGAGGCCAGCCAGCGCGTCCGGGCTCTGCTGGAACTCGGGCTTCACCTCGAGGATCACCCGGTAAAGGTTCAGCTGGGTGAAGATGGTAGACACCTGGCGCTGTCCGAAGGCGTCGTAGAGCGTGTCGTCGATGGCCTGCAGGCTGACCCCGAGCCGCGCGGCGTTGTCGCGATCGATGGTGATGGAGAGCTCCAGCCCGGAGGCCTGCTGATCGCTGGCCACATCGCGCAGGACCTTCAGGCTCCGCAGCTTGTCGAGCATGCGCGGGGCGAAGGCCGCGAGCTCGTCCGGGTCGGCGTCCTCGAGGGTGTATTGAAACTGGGTGCGGCTCACCCGGTTGTCGATCTGCAGGTCCTGCACCGCCTGCAGGAAGAGCGAGATGCCCTCCACGTCGCGCAGCTTGTCCTGCAGACGGGCGATGATCTCCTCGACTCCGGCACGTTGCTTGCGCGGCTTCAGGGTGATGGACAGCCGCCCGCTGTTGGGGGTCTGGTTGGTGCCGTCGGCGCCGATGAACGACGCGACCGCCTCCACGTCCGGGTCGGAGAGGACCACGTCGGCGAGGGCCCGCTGCCGCTCCATCATTCGCGGAAACGAGATGTCGAGCGCAGCCTCGGAGACCCCGATGATGAGCCCGGTGTCCTGCTGCGGAAAGAATCCCTTCGGGATCAGCACCGCCAGCGAGACGGTCGCCGCCGCGGTCCCGAGGGTGAGGAAGAGCATGGTCCGGCTGTGGTCGAGGGCCCAGACGAGCCCCCGGTCGTAGAAGGCCAGCAGCCCGTCGAACCCGCGCTCGAGCGCGCGCGCGATCCGGCCGGCCTCGGGCTTGGCCTTGTCGGTGGGCTTGAGGATGTGGGCCGACATCATGGCGGTGAGGGTCAGCGACAGCACGGCCGAGATGGCGATGGCCACGCTCAAGGTGACCGCGAACTCCCGGAACAGCCGCCCGATGATCCCCCCCATGAACAGGAGAGGGATCATGACCGCCACCAACGACACCGTGAGGGACACGATGGTGAACCCGATCTGCTTGGCGCCGTCGAGCGCGGCCTGGAAGGGGGGTTGCCCGTCCTCCACGTGGCGCATGATGTTCTCGAGCATGACGATGGCGTCATCCACCACGAAACCGGTGGCGATGGTGAGCGCCATCAGGGTCAGATTGTTGAGGCTGTAGCCGAGCAGGTACATCACGCCGAAGGTGGCGATCAGGGCCAGCGGGACCGCCACGCCCGGGATGATGGTGGCGCGCAGGGTGCGGAGCGACAGGAAGATCACCGCCACCACCAGGAACACCGTCAGCACCAGGGTGAACAGCACGTCGTCCACCGAAGCCCGCACGGTCGCCGTACGGTCGCTGAGGATGGCAACCTTGATCCCGGCCGGTAGCGCGCTCTGCAGGCGCGGCAGCAGCTCCTTGACGTGGTCGGCGACGTCGATGACGTTGGCGCCGGGCTGCCGCTGCACGTTCAGGATCACCGCGCGATCGCGGTTGGCCCAGCCGGCGAGCTGCGCATTCTCCACCCCGTCGATCACGTCCGCCACCTCCGCCAGGCGAACCGGTGCGCCGTCCTTGTAGGCGATGACGATCGGGCGGTAGGCGGCCGACTTCATCAGCTGGTCGTCGACCGCCAGCGTGTAGTCCTGGCGGGGGCCGTCGAGGTTGCCCTTCGGCTGGTTCACGTTGGCGACCACCAGCGCGGCGCGAACGTCTTCGAGGGTCAGGCCGCGTCCAGCCAGGGCTCGCGGGTCCACCTGCACCCGCACCGCCGGCTTCTGACCGCCGTTCAGGGTGACGAGCCCCACCCCCGACACCTGGGAGATCTTCTGGGCCAGGATCGAGTCGGTGGTGTCGTGCACCTGGTAGAGCGGCAAGGTGTCGGAGCTGATGCTGAGGGTGAGGATGGGCGCGTCGGCCGGGTTGCTCTTGCTGTAGGTGGGCGGGGAGGGCAGCGTCCGCGGCAGCAGGTTCGAGGTGGCGTTGATGGCGGCCTGCACGTCCTGCTGGGCGGAGTCGATGTCCTCGTCGAGGTTGAACTGCAAGGTGATCTGGGAGCTCGAGAAGCTGCTCACCGAGGTCATCTGGGCCAGCCCGGGGATCTGACCGAACTGCCGCTCGAGGGGGGTGGTCACCGCGGACGACATGGTCTCGGCGCTGGCGCCCGGCAATCCGGTGGAGACCACGATGGTCGGGTAGTCCACCTGGGGCAGCGCGGACACGGGAAGCTCCTGGTAGGCGAGCAAACCCGACATCAACAGCCCCGTCATCAACAGGGAGGTGGCGACGGGTCGGCGGATGAAGGGCTCCGAGATGCTCATGGCGCGCTGGTCGGAGCCGATCTGGGGTGCGCGGGCGGTCCACTGGCGGCGCCACCGGCGCCGGCGCCGGAGGGGCCATCACCGGGTCTGCGCCCCGGAGCGCCCCCTCCTCGTGCCGGGTGGTCCGGCGCCAGCGCCGGCCCATGCTCGGACCCGAGGTCCTGCGACCTGGCCGCCACCCGCGCGCCCGGGCGCAGCTGGGTCTGGCCCTCGATGACCACGCTGTCCCCCGCCGCCAGTCCGCGCCCGATGACGGCGGTCTCGCCCTCGAGGCTATCCACCTTCACCGGGCGAACGCTGGCCCTCTGGGCCTGGTCCACCAGGTACACGAACGTCCCCTGCGGCCCACGTTGGATGGTCGCGGCCGGCACCACCAGGGCTTGCTTCCGCACCGACAGCAGGAGGCGCGCCTTCACGAACTGGTTCGGCCACAGGGTCCGGCCCGGGTTGGGCAGGATGGCCTTGAGCCGGATGCTGGCGGTGGTCTGGTTGATCTGGTTGTCGATGAGCTCGAGGCTCCCGCTGCCGAGCAGCGCCCCCCCGTCGCGGGTCGACACATCGACCCGCAAGGGACCCTTGGACATCTCGGCCGCGATGCGCGGCAGATCGTCCTGTGGCAGGGTGAAGAGCACGGCGACCGGATCGAGCTGGGCCACGACCACCAGCCCGCCCGGGTCGGCGGCGTGCACCACGTTGCCGGGGTCCACCAGCCGCACCCCGGTGACCCCATCAATGGGCGAGCGGATGTGGGCATAGTCGAGCTGCAGGTTGGCTTGCTCGAGCTGCGCCTGGTCGGCCTGGATGGCCGCCTCGAGCTGGGCGACGGCGGCCCGCTGATCGTCGACCTGCTGCTGGGCGATGAGGTTCTCCTTGCGGACCGCGACGTAACGCTCGAGGTTGAGACGGTTCGACTGCAAGGTCGCCCGATCGCGCGCCAGCGCCGCCTCCGCCTGGTGCCGCAGGATGGTGAACGGGCGCGGATCGATCTGGGCCAGCAGGGCACCCGCCCGCACGGCCTGGCCCTCCCGGAAGTCGACGCGATCCAGACGCCCGTCGACCTGGGTCTTCACCGTGACGGTCTTCAGCGCGGTCACCGAGCCGATCCCCTCGAGAAAGATCGGAACGTCCTCGCGCCGGACGGCGGTGACCAGGACCGACACCGGTCGCTCGTTCGGGTTGCCGGCCGCACCAGCCCCCGCAGCGGCGGACGTGCCGGCGGTCGCCGGGGATCTGGCGGCGGAGCCTGCCGCGGTCGCCCCGGGCGTCGTTCCGTCCGACGCGTCGCCATGCCCCCGCCGCACCAACCACCACGCGGCGACCACCGCCACCGCACCGAGCCCGATCCCGGCGGCGATCAGGCGCCCACGCCCGCGCCGCGGGACCGGGGGCGGCTCGTCCTCGCGCGCTGAACTGGCACGGACGGGTGGGGGCGGCGTGCGGCCGGGGGGGACGCGGGGCGGAGGTGGGCTCGTCGGAGACATCGTCATGGTTGCCCCATTTTTTCAGGTTGCCCCGCCGTGCCGACGGCGCCGAAGGCGCCGAGCGCGATCGACAGCTGCGCCCGCGCGGAGGCCAGATTGAACGCGGCCTGGACGGCCTGCGCTTCGGTCGTGAAGAAAGCTTGCTGGCTGTCGCTGAGCTCGACCGCATTCCCGAGGCCGGCCCGGTAGCGGCCCTCCGCCAGGCGGAGCTGATCCTTGGCATTGGTGACGGCCTCGCCTGCCGCCTGGATGCTGCTCTTGGCGGCGTGGACCAACAGCAGCGCCTGCTCGATGTCGAGGCGCACCTGCAAGCCGAGCCCATCGAGTTGCAGGTCGAGCCCAGCCAGCGTCGCCCTGGCCTCGCGCACCTGCCCGCGCGTGAGCCCACCTTGCAGGATCGACCAGGACAAGGTCCCGCCCACCAGCCAGTTCGGCACCAGGTGCTCGACCGAGATCCCGGTCTCGGTCGCGCTGGCGGTGGCGCTCAAGATGGGCCAGTAGGTGCCATCGAGGCTGCGCAGGGTCTCGGCCTCGGCCCGGCGCTGGAGACGCAGCGACACGACCTCGGGGCGACGGTCGAGGGCCGCAGCGACCATCCGATCCTCCGCGGGACTCTCGGTGGCGGTGTCCTCGCCTTCGACCGCCGGGAGATCGTCGTCGGCGATGTCGTAAGGGCCGGTGGCGAAGCTCCCCATGGCCTGGTTGAGCTGGGCCTTGGCCAGATCGTACCCGTTCTGCGCCGTGATCAGCTGGACCCGCGCGTTGGCGAGATCGGTGCGCACGCTGGCGAGATCGATCTCGGGGCGCATGCCCGCGCGCACGAACCCTTGAATCTGCTCCAGGTGCTTCTGCTGATTGGCCACCGCGGTCTCGGCCACCGCGATCAGCGCCTTCTGGGCGCGCGCCCGGAAGAAGGCTTGCTCGACCTGCAGCCGCACCGTGAGCGCGGCCGTCCGCTCGGCCGATCGGGTGGCGTCCCGCGCGGCTTCCGCCGATCGCCAGCGTCCACCCGTCTGACCGAAGTCGTAGATGAGCTGGCTCGCCGTCACGCCGAAGTTGAAGTAGTCGAACGTGGTGGAGGACCAGGGCGGTGCGGCCTGCACGGCCGCGGCGGTGGCGCCTGGCCGGGGCGAGAAGTTGCCGGTCGTGCGCTGGTAGCTGGCGCCGATGCTCACCTGCGGAAGGGCCCCCGAACGCGCCTGGTCGACCCGCCCGGCGGCGGCCTCGGTCGCCGTCCTTGCCTGGCGGACCGTCGGCTGGTTCGCGAGCGCGGTCTGGATCGCCCGCTCCAGCGTCAGGACGTGGTTGTTGGCCCGGGTGGCCGGGGGCTCGAGGGCCTGGGGAAGCGCAGCAGGCCGCAGCTCGCCCGTGTCGTCTCCTGGCGGGGTGGCGGGCACCCGTTCCGTCGCCGGAACATCGGGGATCGCTCCGGCGGCCGAGCCCGAGAGCGAAAGGACGCAGACGAAGACTGGGATCGCGACGGGACGCACCATGGACCACACGTATAAGCCGGCCGTGCGAGGCAACAAGCGGGCCATCCCGGACGGCCATTCGTGGAGGGGCCGCCAGGCGCGCACCCCGAATCGGGGTGTCCGAGATCCACACAGGTGTCAGCGGAGGCGCCAACACCCAGGGGGCCCTCTGGCGTGGCTCGACGGGCCGTCGGTCCGTGGGCCGCCTCGGCGTGGCGGGTCGGGCATGGTTCGGGGTCGCCACCGCCCGGCGCCCGGCTTGCTTGAGCCTGGGGCGGTGTCTATAAGCAGGCGCATCAGACACAGGTTGGTCACCGTCATCTTGCTCGGGGTCATCACCTCGGCCCTGTCTCTCGTGGCGCTGGTCCGGGTGATCTCCTCGACCACCGGTCAGCGCGTCGAGCGCGGTCGCGCCGGGGTCGAGGCCGAGCTGAGCGCGCTCCTGGCGTCGCCGCCCAGCCCGCCCGGTCCGCCCCGGCGCGATTCTTTCCCACGGCCCGCGCTCGTCGGCCTGCGCGCGGGATGGGCTCCGCGGGGCGGGCCAGACGGGCCAGAGCGGACGGACGCGGAGGGATCCGGCGAGACGCCCGACGAATGGCAGGCGGCGATTCGAGCCGCGGTGGAGGAGGCCTCCCGGCCATCCCCATCCCGAGCTTCGCCGCGGGTGATACGGGAAGCTCAGCTTCCAGGCGGGGTCCTGGTCGTCGCGGCCGCGGCCGCGGCTGGGCCCGCAGCTCGGGGGATCGCCTGGGCGGCCTATCTGGTTCCTCCCCCCACCTGGCTCCGCACCTGGCAGATCATCGTGGTGGCGCTCACCCTCGCCACGGCCCTCCTGGTCACCAGCGCCGTGGCCGCGGTCATCACCGTGAAGCGCGGGGCCGCGGCCCTCAACCAGGCTCTGGATGGGCTCGCCACCGATCTCACCACCCCGGTCCCACGTCCGCGCTTGCGCGAGCTCAGCGACGTGGCCGATGGCATCGCCCGGTTGGCGCACCGCCTGACCCGGTCGCGCGAGCTGCAGGACGACATGGGGCGCGAGCTGGCGATGAAGGATCGGCTGGCGGCGCTGGGTCGGGTGGCGGCCGGGGTGGCCCACGAGGTTCGCAATCCGCTCGCGTCCATCAAGCTGCGCCTCGATCTGGCGGTGAGCGGGGCGGGCCCCCGCCTTCCCCCGGTGGTGGTGGAGGCCATCGCCCACGCCTCGGGTGAGATCGCCCGCCTCGATCGTCTGGTGGCCGACCTGCTGGTGGTGGCGAGTCCGGGGATAGGCCCGCCCGTGTCGACCGAGATCGGCGCCCTGGTGCGGACGCGGGTGGAAGCGCTCGCGCCCTGGACCGCCGTGCGCGGGGTCGCGGTCCAGGTCGAGGGCCAGGCCCTGGCCTCGGTGGATGTGGATGCTCTGGCGCGCGCGATCGACAACCTGGTGCGCAACGCCGTCGAGGCCTCGCCCCCGGATGGACGCGTGCACATCGCGGTGGGGCTCCGCGGCGACGCGGCCACCATCCGCGTGGAGGACCACGGCGCTGGCGTCCCGGCGGCACGGGTCCCCGAGCTCTTCGAGCCGTTCTTCACCACCAAGCCGAACGGCACCGGCCTCGGTCTCGCCATCTGCCGCTCGATCGCCCGCGCACACGGCGGCGACGTCACCTTCACCCGCCGGCAGAACGACGCCACCACCTGCGTCGAGCTGACGGTGGCTCGCTGGTCGTCGGCGCGTGCTGGCGCCGCAGCCGCGGCCGCGGCCGCGGCCGGCCGCGAGGCGGCGGTGGTGGTCGACGGGTCGGGTGACGCGGCGTCGGGCTTCGGGACGCCCGCGGCATGACCGCCCCCGAGCCGGGCAGCGTCCTCATCGTCGAGGACGACGACGGGCTGCGCGAGGGCCTCGCCAGCGTGGTCCGCGCGCTCGGGCTCGAGGCCCTGCCCGCCGGCGGCCTGACCGAGGCCAGGGCCCTGATGCGCGCGCACGCCGTGGACTGCATGCTGCTCGACATCCGCCTGCGCGACGGTGACGGGCTCGACTACCTGCGAGAGGTCGGCGCGGGGCCGCATGCCGACCTGCCGGTCATCGTGGCCACGGCCTACGGCGACAGCGCGCGCACCATCCGGGCAATGCGGGATGGGGCCTTCGACTACGTGACCAAGCCCTTCGACCTGCCGAAGCTGCAGGCGGTGGTCGAGCGCGCGGTCAGGCACCACCGCCTCACCCGGACCTTGCCCGTCTCCCCGCCGCCGGCCTTGCCCGAGCGTGGTGGTCTGGTGGGGGCCAGCATGGCGATGCTCGGGATCTGGAAGCTCATCGGGCGTGCGGCCGCCTCGACCGCCCCCGTGCTCATCACCGGCGAGACCGGGACGGGAAAGGAGCTGGTCGCGCGCGCCATCCACGACTACTCCGAGCGCAGCGCCGAGCCGTTCGTCGCCGTGAACCTGGCGGCCTTGCCGCCCGCCCTCATCGAGAGCGAGCTCTTCGGTCACGAGAAGGGGGCCTTCACCGGCGCGGCCCAGCGCCACCACGGGCGGTTCGAGCTGGCCGGGGCCGGGACGTTGTTCCTCGACGAGATCGGGGATCTGGAGCTGTCGCTGCAGACCAAGCTCTTGCGGGTCCTGCAGGACGGCGGGTTCGAGCGGGTCGGGGGGGGTGAGGCCTTGCAGAACCACGCGCGGATCCTGACCGCCACCAACAAGCCGGTGCGTCCGGACCGCGAGGCGCCCGGCGGCGAGTCGCCGGGCCCCCAGGGCAGCCTGCGCGAGGATCTGTACTACCGTCTATCGGTCATCGAGATCGACGTGCCACCGCTCCGCGCGCGCCGCAGCGACATCCCCCTGCTCGCGGCGCACGCGCTCCAGGTGACACCCGCCCGGGCGATCTCCGAGGAGGCGATGGCCCGGCTGCTCGCCTACCGCTGGCCGGGCAACGTGCGCGAGCTGTTTCACAGCGTGCAGCGGGCGGCGGTCCTGTGTGGGGGCGACATCATCGACGTCGACGACCTGTCCGAGGCGATCCGCAGCGCGGGGCAGCCGGGGCGCCCGGACGATCCCCTCGACGAGCTGCCGCTGCGCGAAGCCGTCGCGGCGCTCGAGCGCCGGCTGGTGGTCCAGGCCCTGCAGCGCGCGGGCGGAAATCGATCGGAGGCCGCGCGCCGGCTCGGCATCAGCCGGGCGCAGCTGTACGCCAAGCTCGACGAGTTCGGAATGGGTGGCCGCGCAGACGGCGGCTCGAAGCCCTGACCGGCTCGGCCCCGGGCCCGGCGCGGACCCCGAATTTTCGAGCGACGAGGCGCGCGCCCGGCACCTCGCAGCACCGCCGCCTGGTGTAGGGTGGCACGCCAGCATGTGCCGATTCCTCGCCAGAGCTTCCTCGATTCCCCGCGTGCGTGGGTCGCGCGCGATCCGGTGCGCGCTCCTCGTCGGGAGCTGCCTCGGCTCGGCCGCGGTGGCCGCCCCCGCCCCCGCCGCCCCAGCCCCCGGCCCGCTGCCAGGCGCATCCCCCCCTCCAATCCGTGCTGCCGCTCCCGCTGCCGACGCGGCGCCGGTCTCCGCCCCCGTCACCCCCCAAGGCGGACCGCCCGCGGTGCCGCTCTTCCGCGATCCCCGGGCCGCCGTGGATCAGCGGGTGGGCGATCTCCTGATGCGCATGACCTTGCCCGAGAAGGTGGCCCAGCTTCAGTCGGTGAACTGGGAGCACACCCGCCTCTACGATGACAGGACCCGGCTCTTCTCGCCCGAGCGGGCCAGGGCCCTCATCGCCCTCGGCATCGGCCACGTGACCCGCCCCGGTGACGCCCACGACGCCCGTGGGGCCGCCGAGCTCGCCAACGCGATCCAGCGCTTCCTGGTCACCGAGACCCGCCTCGGGATTCCGGCCATCCTGCACGAAGAGGCGCTCCACGGCTTCGTCGGGCCGAGCGCCACCAGCTTCCCTCAGGCCATCGCGCTCGGCGCCACCTTCGATCCCGCGCTGGTCGAGCGGGTCTTCACCGCCACCGCCCGGCAGATGCGCGGTCGCGGGGCGACGCAGGCGCTCGCCCCGGTGGTCGACGTCGCCCGCGACGCCCGCTGGGGCCGGATCGAGGAGACCTACGGCGAAGATCCCTTCCTGGCGGCGCGCATGGGCGTGGCCGCGATCCAGGGCCTGCAGGGCCGCCGCTCCTCCGATGACACGCCCATCGGCGCCGAGCACGTCCTCGCCACCGCCAAGCACTTCGTCGGGCACGGCACCCCCGAGGCTGGGCGGAACACGGCCCCCGGGAACTTCTCGCCGCGGGTCCTGCGCGAGGTCTTCTTGCCGCCCTTCGAGGCCGTGGTGCGCGAGGCCCGGGTTGGCAGCGTCATGGCCAGCTACAACGAGGTCGACGCGATCCCCATGCACGTGAACCGCGACCTGCTGATGAACGTCTTGCGCTGGGAATGGGGCTGGAAGGGGCTGGTGGTGTCCGACTACTTCGGGATCGCGGAGCTCGAGCGCCGCCACCACGTCGCGGCGGATCTGCGCGAGGCCGGCCGGCGCGCCCTGCTGGCCGGAGTGGATCTCGAGCTGCCCGAGGCCGAAGGCTTCGCGCACCTCGCCGAGGACGTCGCGTCCGGGATGCTGTCGGCGTCGGCGATCGACGTGGCGGTCGGGCGGGTCCTGCGCGCCAAGTTCTTGCTCGGGCTGTTCGAGTCGCCCTACGTGACCGTCGCCTCCGGTCCCGACCAGCTCGGGGCCGAGACCGCCGCCGACCGGGCCCTCGCCCGGCGTGCCGCCGAGGAGGCCATCGTCCTCCTGAAGAACGAGGGTCGGGTGCTGCCGCTCGATCTCCGTCGCATCCGCACCCTGGCGGTCGTCGGCCCGAACGCGGCGGTCTGTCGCCTCGGGGGCTACAGCGGGACCCCGCTGCACAAGGTGAGCGTCGCCGACGGCATTCGCGCCCGCCTGGCGGGAGCTCCCATCAAGGTGCTGGTCGCCGAGGGGTGCGGGCTGACCCAGGGCGGTCGCGGCTGGCGCGACGATCTGGTCGTTCCGGCGGATGCGGCGGTCGACGCCCGCCTCATCGCCGAGGCCACGCAGGCGGCACGGGCCGCGGACGCCGTGGTGCTGGTGCTCGGGCTCAACGAGCAGCTGTCGCGCGAGGGCTGGGCAGACACCCACCGCGGCGATCGCTTCGATCTCGAGCTGCCGGGGCGACAGATGGATCTGGCGCGGGCGGTGCTCGGCCGTCACGACAAGCCGGTGGTGGTGCTGCTGCTCGGCGGCGGTCCGGTGACCATCTCCGAGCTCGCCGCGACGGCGCCCGCCATCCTCGAGGGCTTCTACCTCGGCCAGGAGACTGGCACCGCGGTGGCCGGGATCCTCTTCGGGGACGTGAGCCCGGGCGGGAAGCTCCCGATCACCTTGCCGCGGCACACCGGCACCGTTCCGATGTACGCCGCCTACAAGCCTTCGGCGCGCCGGGCTTACCTCTTCGAGGAGCCCGGGCCCGAGTGGCCCTTCGGGCACGGGCTCTCGTACACCACCTTCCAGTACAGCGACGTGAAGGCCTCCCCCGATCGCTTTCAGACCGACGGGCACACCACCATCTCGGCGACCGTCACCAACACGGGCCCCGTGGCCGGGGACGAGGTCGTGCAGCTCTACGTGCACGATCTCGTCTCGTCCGTGACGCGACCGGTGCAGGAGCTGAAGGGGTTCAAGCGGGTCCACCTGCAGCCGGGAGAGGCGGCCCACCTCGATTTTGCCCTCGGACCGGCGGAGCTGGCCTTCTACGACATCGAGATGCACCGGACGGTCGAGCCCGGCAGGTTCGAGGTCATGGTGGGGGGCAGCAGCGTCGGCGCGCCGCAGGCCAAGCTCGACGTGGTTCCGCGCTGATCGCGCCCGCCGAATGCGCCCGCCGCTCGCCGGCCCTTCGCGGCCGCGGCCGCTGCCGCGGCAGCCGGGCGCGATGCGCGCGCCCCACGAAAGGGTGGTGCCGGGACCGCCGGGGTAACTTTCGGGTCTTGGCCCACCCTTGGCCCTCTCTCGGCCCCGCAAGGCACCAGAAGGAGACAACCCGATGAGGAATTGCTGGCGACGTCAGGTCTCGACCCTGGTGTTCTCATTGACGTCGGCGCTCGGTGCGCTGTGGCCTGGCGTTTCGAAGGCCGACTACGTCGGCAACAAGTACACGGATCCGACGACCGGACAGGTCCTCGAATACAACGTGTACGTTCCCGCCGGTTACGACCAGACCAAGAAGTACCCGCTCATGGTCTTCCTGCATGCCGCCAACACCAACCAGATCCCCCCGCCGCGGACCCTCGCGAGCGACGGGGTCGGGTGGACGGGCACCTTCCTCAAGTCCCCTTACCTGGCCACCGACCCGTCGTTCTTCATGATCCCCATCTCGCAGACCAACATGAGCGGCTGGGGCGAGGCGACGCAGCCCATCTCGACGCCGGAGAAGTTCGAGGGGGAACTGACCATCAAGGTCCTGAAGTCCGACGTCATGACCAAGTACAACATCGATCCCAACCGCCTCTACATCACCGGGCCCTCGATGGGCGGCCGCGGGACCTGGGACATCTTGCGCCGGTACCCGACCCTCTTCGCGGCTGCAGCTCCCGCGGCGGCACCGGCCTCACCGGACGACGCCGCCCTCTTCCTGAACCAGAACATCTGGGCCATCTGTGGCGAGGTCGATCCCATCGTGCAGGGGGAGCGGGACGCCGTCGATGCCATCCGCAAGCTCGGCGGAAACCCGATCTACACCGAGCTCGCGGGCCACGGGCACGACAGCTGGCGGTGGGTCTACCCGGATCCGCAGTTCGTGCCGTGGATCTACGCGCAGCGGCTGGGGATCCCCTGGTGGACCGTCAGCAAGCCGCCGGTGGCACCCTTCACGGGCGGCACCCCGGTGGCGACCCTGACGGCAAACCAGCCGGTCACCATGCCGCCGGCCAACCTGCCGACCAGCTTCGGGGGCGCCCCCGGCACTGCTGGCGGAGGAGCCGGAGCGCCCGGGAGTGGCAGCGGCGGGGCGGCGGTGCCCTCGGGCACCGGCGGCAAGCCGGGTGGGGGAGCTGGTGGCGCCGTCGGTGCCGTCGGCACCGGGAGCTCCAGCAATGTCGGCACCGGCGGAGGCACCTCCGGGACGACACCGGCTGGCACCGGGGGCGAGGTGCTGGCCGGCACGGGCGGGGCGGCTCCGACTCCATCGTCGTCGTCCGGGGGCGCGCCGGGCGCACCGGGCGCACCCGGATCGACGGCTCCGGGTGCGGCGGCGACCGGTGGCTCGGGGGTCGCGACGGCGGGCACCGGTGGGGGTGCGGCCTCGGGCCCGAACCAGAGCGGCAGCGGCTCGAGCAGCGGCGGCGGCTGCAGCTACGGTGGACGAGCGACCCGTGCGGGCGGGCTCGGCCTGCTGGCCGGGCTGGCTTTGCTGGCCTCGCGGCGTCGCCGCGGACACGAGCGCCGTCGTCAAAGCGAGCCGTCAAACCCCTGATCGCGATCGCGGCCGTGGCCGTGGTCGAACCCGTGATCGTGGCCGTGCACGTTCCGTGCACGTGGGGAACGCCCCCGCGGGCGTGATCGACCTGGTTCAAGAGCTCCGAAGACCCGACCGCTGATTCCGACTTGCTCCGCGTCGCGGCTCGTGGCTCACGTCGACCGTGGGCCACCGTAGATGGCGCCGCCGGTGCGCTGGTAGGCGCGCAGGACCTCGGCGGCCTCGTCGCGACGCACGGCCAGTGTCACGGCGATCCCGCGCCGCTCGAGGACCGCGGCCCACCCGTCGGGCTTCGGTCCCTCGTCGAACCCGATGGCCTCGGCGTCTTCGGTGGTCGCGCCGCACACGAGGCGGGTGACCCCTGCCCAGACCAGGGCCCCGAAGCACTGACAGCACGGCTCGGTGCTCGTGACCAGCGTCAGCGGCAAGGTGCCGGGCAGCGCGCGTCGTCCGGCCGCCTTCTCGGCGCGCATGAGCGCCACGATCTCGCCGTGCGCGATGGAAAAACCGCTGGAGAGCACGCAGTTGACCCCGACCGCCAGCAGGCGATCCTCGTGAAAGACCGCGGCGCCGAAGGGACTGCCCCCGGTGTCCACGTTGCGGCGGGCGAGCCCGATGGCGAGCTTCATCCGGGCATCGTCCGAATCGAGCGGGCCCGCCGCGGCGGCCAGCTCGTCCGCCCAGGTCGGAACATCGATGGTCAATGTCGATGTCCGCGCGTCGTCGGTCGCGGGTTGGGCCCGATCTCGTATCTCCAGAATTTCGCTCACCGGGCAACCTTACCCCCGCCCGGGGCGGGGCCGCCAGCGGGGCCATGTGAGCCCACCATGTCCACCACCTCGACTGCGCGAGGCCGTGCGGCGGCCGGGAATGTGTGGGATTATGGCCGGCAGGTTCGCTGTCCAAGTTCGACGCTCGCCCGCGGCTCCCAACGCGCGCGGGCAGAAGGGGAGGTCGCTTCGATGTCGCTGCTCAGCACCCGCACCTGGGACGAATGGATTCGGCTCTACGGACAGAGCCACCAGCACCCCGTGAACCGCGTCTGTCACACCATCGGGATCCCCGCGATTGCGGGTTCCATTTTGCTCGGCCTCGGGGCCGCCCTCGGCCTGCACCGCCTGCTCCCGGTCGCCATCGGGCTCTTCGTGGCGGGATGGATCTTCCAGTTCGTTGGCCACGCCTTCGAGGGCAAGCCGCCCGAATTTCTCAAGGACTGGCGCTTCGTCTTCGTGGGCCTGCGGTGGTGGCTGGCGAAGGTCCGCGGCAGGGCCTGAGCCTGCGCATGGGTCCGGCACCGGGTGGGCTCATCGTTCGCCGCGCGGAGAGATCCGACTACCCCACCTTCGTGCGGCTGTTCCCCGAGCTGCAGGTGGATGATCCCGTACCCGAGCGGGTGGTGTGGGAGGTGGGGCTCGCGCCTTGGACCTGGATCGCCGAGGTGGCCGGCGGACGCCCTGGGGGCGCCTCGGCGCTTGGCTACCTCTATTGCCAGGAGTATCAGGACACCGGCTATGTGCGCCACGTGGTGGTGGACCCCCAGGCTCGTCGCGCCGGCGTGGGACGGGCGCTCATGCGGTTCGTGGGCGATGCGCTGCGCGAGGCCGGAAGGCGCCGCTGGTGTCTCAACGTCAAGCCGGGGAACCTGGCGGCCCTCGGGCTCTACGAGAGCCTCGGCCTCGAGGTGGCCTACCCGGCGGTCGTGCTGCGGCTGCCGTGGGCGGCCATGGCGGCGCTCGGCGCCCCGTCCGCTGCGGACGGCCTCGTGGTGCGGCTCCTCACACCTGAGCGCTTCGCGCTGGTCGAAGGGGGCTTCGCGTTGCCGAGGGGACAGCTCGAGGCGGCGGCGCGCCAGGGCCGGCTGCTCGTCGAGGCGATCTCGGAGCCGGTCGACCACCAGGCCCCGGTCGGGTTTGCGTCCTTCGATCTGAGCTCCCCGAGCTTCCCCAGGGCGTTCCCTTTTCGGCTCCGAGATGGGCGGGTCCTCGCGTCCCTGTTGCAGGCGTTGAAGGCCCACGCGCTTCCCGGCTTCGACCACGTCCAGCTGGTGCTCGAGCTCGTGAATTCGGACGAGCGCGCGGCCGTCGATCGGCTCATGACCGCCGGGGCGACCGTGCGCGACGAGGTGTTGCACCTCGCAGGCCGACCGTGATCCCGGGTTGACACTCGCGTGCGCGGGCGCGCGCGTGCGTGCGTGCACGGCGGTAACCTTCTTCGCGGGGGACCGTATCGTGGGTATGAAACTCCGCATCTCGTCGCGGCCGCCGCCGGGGGGCGCGGCCGTGCTCGCTGCACGCGCCCGCCCGCGCGCCGCGGATCTCCTCGGGCAAGCGGTGCATGCGACGGTGAAGGGAACGCTGCTCCTGCTCCTTGTCGGGCGCGTCGAGGCCAGCGCCAGCGCCGGTGCCGGTGCTGCCATCGCGACGGGCCCGACGGCGGGGCAGCCGGGGCGCACGGTCATGCTGGAGCTGTTCACGTCGCAGGGCTGCAGCGCGTGCCCGGGCGCCGACGCCTTCGTGCGCGCCCTGCCGGCGCTCGGGTACGGACGGGATCGGGTCGTGCCGCTCGCCTTCCACGTCGACGACTGGGATGACCTCGGCTGGCACGATCCGTTCGCGTCCCCGACCTTCTCGGCCCGACAGAGGGCCTACGTCCGCTCCGGGATGCTGGTGGGGCCCGAGGGCGAAAGGGCGATCTCCGGGGCCTACACCCCCCAGATGATCATCGATGGCCACGTCCACTTTTCTGGCCAGCAGAGGCAGCGCGCAATCGCCGAGATCGAGCGCGCGGCCGCCAGTCCCCCGAGGGTGGTTCTCGTCGCGCGTGCGGCGCTCCTGCCCACCGTGGCAGCCGGAGCAAACGGAGTGACCGACGCTGGGGTCCAGGTGCGGGTCGAGATCTCGCGGCCGGATCGGCCAGCGCTCGCCTCCTCGACCGACGGGAACGCGAGGCGCGACGTGGTCCGGCCAGAGGATCGCCTTCCCGCCACCTGGCGCTTGTGGGTGGCGGTCGTGCAGCGCGCGGCGCGAACCGCGGTCGCACGGGGGGAGAACGGAGGCGAGACCCTCGAGGAGGCCGCCGTCGTTCGCCGGTTGTCCGCTGGGCTGGCCCTCGCCGATGCCAAGGGACGGCCGGTCGAGGTCCTGTTGACGGTCCCCCGCGAGCTCGAGGCCGGACAGATGGAGATCGTCGCGTTCGTCCAGGACCTTCGCAGCCTGCAGATCCTCGCGGTCACCAGCACCGGCCTCGACCCACGGCCTTGACTCCCGGCGGGTCATCCCCACGTTCTCGACATGACAAAACCACGCCCCTGGACCCAGCCGTGCACCTCCACCCGCACCTCCACCTGCACCGCCCGCGTGATCCGCAGCGGACTCCTTGTCGCTGGACTGGCGCTGTTGCCCCTCGCCATCGCCCGCGCGGAGAGTCCCGCCCAGAGCGCGGGGAACACGCTCGAACGGAAGGGCAATGTCGAGGAGAAGGCCGCCAACGCCGAGAAGACCCGTGGCAAGGTCCTCGAGAAGAAGGGGGAGGCCGTCGAAGCCGCCGGCGACAAGGCCGACGATGCAGCGACCGAGGCCCGCGGCAAGCACATGAAGAAGAAAGGCAAGGCGCTGGTCAAGGCGGGAGAGGCCCGAGGCGACGCCGCCGAGGAGATGGAGAAGTCCGGCAACAAGGTCGAGAAGGCCGGCGTCAAGGCCGACGAAGAGGTCCACAAGGCCAAGGTGAAGGCCGCCAAGCCCTGATATCGGCTGAAATCAAGGGGGTATCGACTGGCTCCACCAACGGCTGGGCGGGATGGAGATCTCCCCGCCCAGCCGGACAGCCGAACCGCCACCGACCGGTCCCTGGCCTCGGGACCGCGGGCGGAGTGTCGTTTTTTGGATCCACTCACCGGGCGGGGTCAAAATTGTCTTTTGGCGCCGATCCGCTAGGATTTATGCTGTTTTTGAGACCATTCCCGACATCCTCAGGATCGGTAACTGGCTTTGCGAACCTAACCGCGGGGGCGCCTTCGCCGAAATCCGAGTGCAAGTGGGTGCGTAGACTGGTAAGAAAGTCTGCTAAGCGCCGGATGCCGACCTCACCCAGAATTCCCATCTTGTCGCCTTTCGCCCGAGCCTAACCCGTCGCATCTCCCGCCAATCTCCCTTTCTTGCGCCTTTCTTGCCACCTCGAATCTCCAGCCCCAGCCGCCCCGCTCAGTCGTCGAAGCCAGCCAGTCATTGATGCCAGTCTGGCGGCCGCCGACGACCTCTCCGGGCCCGGTTGCAAGAATGCCCAGTCTCGACTCATCACTCACCAACGATCCATCACAGAACAGGAAGTCACATGGAAAAACGGCTCTACGTAGGGAATCTCGCATACTCGGTAACGGAAGTTGATCTTCGCGACGCCTTCAGCGCAGAAGGCTACGAAGTCAGCGAAGTCAAGGTGGTGATGGACCGAGAAACGGGCCGTCCGCGTGGCTTTGCGTTCGTCGAGATGGCCACCGAGGAAGGTGCCCAGAAGGCGATCGCGAATCTGAACAACCGCGAATTGCAGGGGCGTCCCATCACCGTCAATGAGGCGCGCGAGCGCTCGGGTGGCGGCGGCGGTGGCGGTTACCGTGGCGGCGGGGGTGGTGGTGGCGGTGGCTACGGCGGCGGCGGCGGCGGCGGCGGCCGTGGTGGTCGTGGCGGCGGCGGGGGCGGGGGTCGCTGGTAGTTCATTGGGTGAGGGCGCCCTGACTGGTTTGGTCGGTGGCGCCCATGCCTCCTTGGTGGCCTTCTCCGCATCGTGCCGCAGAGCACGAGGATGATCCGGGGAGGTCGACGTTCGTGCGAGTCTCGAGCCGATGAACCTCGACGCCGGCTGGATTCTCGGTTCTCTCGTGGTTTCGGGGATCGGGTTCGTCTTGTTCGAGTACGGTCGGCGCATGCGCCGGTTGCCTCAGGCGCTGACGGGAGTCGCCCTGCTGGTCTACCCGTACTTCGTCCCGGCCGTCGTGCCGATGCTGATCGTCGCGGCCGTGGTCCTGGCGCTCTTGTGGCTGGCCGTCCGGCTCGGTTGGTGAGCCTGGCGCATCTGTTCAGGCGAGCAGAGCGCGCCTTTCCCACGCGGAGCGAGAGAGGCGGGGGGACCTGCGAGCGGCAGCGAGCCGAGTCCCCGATGTCATAGACAACCTCACGCCGCGCGCAGGCGCTCGATGACGGTCGGGTGGGCCCGGACATCGAAGACCACGCCATCCTCGTCGTAGCGTTCCCCCAGCACCTCGCAGTGGGCAAAGATCTCGCCCCGCAGGCTCTGCCGGCTGTAGGGGATTCTCACTTCGCCCTCGACCAGATCGCGGGCGAAGAACGCGATCAGATGCGCGCGCAGGGAGGCCATGTCGTGCGGTCGGCGCGCCGACATGATCACCGCATCGGGCCAGCGCGCCTGGAGATCCGCGCGGCGGGCCTCCTCGGCCGCCGTGTCGCCCACCCGATCCATCTTGTTGAAGACCAGCAACCTCGGCACGTCCCCGGCGCCGATCTCGTTCAGGACCTCGGCGGTCACGGTCAGCTGGCGTTCGAAGTTCGGATCGGAAGCGTCGACCACGTGGGCCAGCAGGCCAGCCTCGAGCGCCTCGTCGAGGGTGCTCTTGAACGAGGCGACCAGGCCATGGGGGAGCTTGTCGATGAACCCCACGGTGTCCGAAACCAGGATGCGCGGCCGAACCTCCGGGCTGAGGGCGCGCACGGTGGTCTCGAGCGTGGCGAAGAGCTTGTCCGCCACGTAGACCTCGCTGCCGGTGAGCGCGCGCATGAGCGTCGATTTTCCGGCGTTCGTGTAGCCCACCAGCGCGACGCGGTTCATGTCCCGCCGTCGCGCCCGCTGGGTCCCTTGCTCCTCGGCCAGGGACGCGATCTCCCGGGTCAGCTCGGCGATGCGGTCGCGGATCTTTCGACGGTCGAGCTCGAGGCTGGACTCGCCGGCGCCCTTTCCGCCGATGCCCCCGCGCTGCCGATCACGTCCCTTGCCGGCCTCGCGCAGCCGCGGCACCAGGTACTGCAGCCGCACGATCTCGACCTGGGCCTTGGCCATCCGCGAGCGGGCGTGGCGGCGGAAGATCTCGAGGATGACCGCGGTCCGGTCGAGCACCTCGGCGCCCGTGGCGCGCTCGAGGTTGCGGGCCTGCGAGGGCGTGATGTCGTGGTCGACCAGCACGAACCCCACCGCGGGCTCGGCGCCGGCGGGGCGATCGTCGTTCGCCCGGTCCTCGCGCCCGCGCCGACCGGAGGCCAGCGCGGACCTGGCGGCCTCCCAGGCGGCGCGGGTGGCGCCGTCGAGCCCTTCCGGGTCGGCGCCGTCCTCGTCCTCGTCCTCGTCCTCGTCCTCGGCTTCGGTATCGTCTTCGTGCTCGGCCTCGGCGGTCGCAGCGTCGTCTCGTTCCCGGTGCCGGTCGTCGTCGTCCTCTGGCTCATGCCCTTGCCCCTCCCCGTCCTCCGGAGGCGTCGCGCTCTGCTCGCCGGAGCCGGTCAGGGCCTGGAGCTCCTCGAGCTTGCCGCTGCCGATCACCGTGCCGGCGTGCAGGGTTCGCCGCTTCTGCGTGATGGTGGCCGCCACCGTGATCCCGAGCGTACGCGCCAGCCGGTGCATCTCGGCGATCGACGAGCGGAAGGCTCCGTCGTCGGCGTCGGGTAGCTGGACGGCAATCAGGACGGCGCGCGGAGGCTCGGCGTCCGGGTCGGACAGGGTGGACATGGACCGATCAGTATAGCCGGCCCGTCCCGATTCACCGTCCCATCGCTCGAGCTCAGCCTTCCGGGCCCAGCCAGTGTCGATCCAGCCAGTCGAGAGAGACGGGGGTCGTTCGCAGCGTGAGATCGAGCGCCCGCGCCGCCGCTTCGGACGCGTCTGGCTCCGGGGTGGGGCTGGCCGGCGCATAGGCGCGCGCGTAGAGCACCCAGTTCGAGAGCTGAAAATGGTGCAGCAACGGCTCGAAGCGCCGCCCCACGTAGCTCTCGAGGACGGCCTGGGCCTCGTCGGTCCCGGGACAGGCGGTGAGCGCCACGGCCGCCTCGAACAGGAGCGCGCGCAATTCCTCGAAGGCGCGCTCCGGGTCGGCCGACACGCTCGCCAGCAACGCCTCGAAGCCTGCGGGCGACAGCCCGGCCTGCTCGGCCGCCTCGGCCATGATCGGGACCTGCGAGACGATGAAGTCCGACTCGGGCACGACCGAGATCAGGCGCCCCACCAGGTAGAGATCGAAGGCGCTCGCGATGGCCTCCCCGAGCAGCAGCGCACGGGTAGAGAGCGGTCCGGGGCCGGCGCCGAGGAACTTGCCCGCGAGGTGGTGCCACGCGGTGTGGGCCACCACGTCGGGGGTGATGTGCGCGTCGCACAGCACGCTGAATTCGGCGGTCTGTGACCAGTAGGTGAGGTTGAGGAACAGCGCCCGATCCCAGCTCGCGCGCTCGCCCGCCTCGGGGACCTGGAAGCGATGCTGCGCCTTCCGGACCGCCGCGCGCAGCCGCGCATAGATGCCGACGTGGCGGAACGAGGCCTCATCCCCGATCGTGAGCTGGTCGAGACCGAGGGTGCGAAACTTCATGCCCCCGCCAACCGTCGGCGCCAGCCGGCCCTGCACATGGGGCTCACCCTACGCCGACGGACCCCGCGGGGGCAAGCGGGCCGGCACCTGGGAGCCGGGTCGATGGATCAGGCCTCGGTCAGCGCGGCGATCTCGCGTTCGACCGTCTCCCACTCCGCGATGAGGGCCTCGATGCGCGGGCCGAGCGCCGCCTCCTCCTGCTCGAGGGCCGTGCGCTCGGCCGGGCTCCTGGAGCCGTAGAACGCCGGGTCGGCGAAGCTCGCCATCAGCGCATGCTTGCGGGCCTCGGCGAGCTCGATGTCCCGGAGCAGCTGATCGCGTCGCTTCGGTAGCTGGGCGGCCCGGTTGCGGCGGCGCTTCTGTTCCTCCCAGCTGTCGCCGGCCTTGTTCTCGCCGGCTTTGTTCTGGCCGGCTTTGCCGGGGAGGCTGGCTGCGCGCGCGCCGCCGCCGTCCGGATCGGCCGCGACGGCGCGCCTGGCCCGCCCGATCACGGCGTCGGCGTCGAGGTGATCGTCCCCGCAGCGCGCGAGGTATTCGAGGTAGGTACCGGGAAAATCGCGCGGCCCGCCGGCGGTGAGCTCGATGATCCGGGTGGCCAGCCGCGAGACGAACCAGCGATCGTGCGACACGAAGATCACCGTGCCGGCAAAGGCCTCGAGCGCTTCCACCAGCGCGTGGATGGCCTCGAGATCCAGGTGGTTGGTGGGCTCGTCCAGCACCAGCACGTTCGGCCGTTGCACCACGAGCAGGGCGAAGATCAGGCGCGCCGCCTCGCCTCCAGACAGGAGGCCCACCGGCTTGTTCGCCTCGTCGCCCGAGAACAGCACCCGCCCGAGGTGCCCGCGCACGAAGGTCGGCCCCTCGCTGGGGCAGACGGCGGCCAGCGTCTCGAAGGGGGTTGCCGTCGGATCCTGCAGGACCTCCCGGTGATCCTGCGGAAAATACCCGACCCGCACCTCGTGTCCCCAGCGGGCCTGCCCCTGGTCCGGGGGCAGCCGGTCGACCAGGATCTTGAGCAGGGTCGACTTGCCGAGGCCGTTCGGCCCGATGATGGCAATCCGCTCCTGGCGGCGCACGACCAGCGACACATCGCGCAGGACCGCCTTGTCCCCGAAGGACTTCCCGACCCCGCGGATCTCGAGGACCTCACGTCCGCTCGGTCGCTCGGGGGCGATCTGGAAGACCGGCGTGCGCCGGGAGGTCGCCGCCAGCTCTTCCACCTCGATGCGCTCGATCTGCTTGAGGCGACTTTGCGCCTGGCTGGCCTTGGTGTTCTTGGCCCCGAAGCGATCGACGAAGGCCCGCTTGCGGGCAATCTCCTCCTCCGCGCGCTCCACCGAGGCTTCCTTCCGGCCCCGGGCCGCCTGCTTCTCGAGCACGGCGGTGGAGTAGTTGCCGGTGTAGGCGGTGATGGTCCCGTAGTCGACGTCGAGGGTGTGGGTGGTCACGTTGTCGAGGAAGCGCTGATCGTGCGAGATGACCACCGCGCACCCCGCATAACGCCCCAGGAACTTCTCGAGCCAGCGGATGGTGAGGATGTCGAGGTGGTTGGTGGGCTCGTCGAGCAGCAAGATGTCGGCGCCGCCGATCAGCACCTGCGCCAGCAGGACCCGCAGCTTGAAGCCCCCCGACAGGGTCCCGAGCGGCGCCCGGTGCACGGCGATCGGGATGCCGAGGCCCTCGAGCACCTCGCTGGCGCGCGCCTCGAGGGTGTAGCCGTCGTGCGCCGCGATGAGGTCCTCCAGATCGCCGAGCCGGCCGGCATCGAGGAGGACGCCGGCGCCGCCGCTCGTCGGCCCATCCGCGTCCGCGCTCGCGCTCGCGAGGCGGCGTTGCTCCTCGAAGGCATTCCACACGATGGGATCCCCGCGCATCGCGAGATCGAGGATCACCGATTGGTCGTCGAGAAACCGATCCTGGCGCAGCACCCCCACCCGGGCCCTCTTCGGCAGGCTGAAGGTGCCGCCGCTGGCCGCCTCGTCCCCGGCCAGGATGCGCAGGAAGGTGGTCTTGCCGGACCCATTCGCACCGACCAGCCCGTAGCGCGCCCCGGCATTGAGCTGCAACGCCACACCCTCGAAGAGGGTGCGTGCGCCATATTCCTTGGCCAGGCCGAGCGTCGCGATCATGGACGGGCGAAAGCTAACCCGCCGCGCCCGGTCGGGCACCAGCATTTGCGGTGACGCTCCGTCGCCGGGCTCGGATCGTCGGCCGAATATGATGCTATTTCGAAGGCGGTGCACTAGTCTTCCCAGACACCCCCTTCTCTGACCGAAGCCGCCATGATCCAGCGCACCTACGCGCCCGTCGCTCTCGCGGCGTGGCTCATCGCTCCGGGCTGCACCGGTCACATCGGTGGATCTTCGGGGCCGGTGGCAGGCCCGGCGGGGGCGGGCGGCGCAAGCTCAGCCGGCGCAGGGACCGCCCCGGCGACCTTCGCCTTGCCCCCGTCGCCCACCAGCATCCCGGCTGCCGATCCCTGCCGGAGTGGCGTCCCGGGACCGCGCCGGATGCGACGCCTCAGCGCCGCCGAGTTCGCCGCCAGCGTTCGGGCCATCTTCAATGACCCGACCACCCCCGTGACCACCGTCTTCAGCGATCCATCGGTCCTCGGCTTCTCGGTCGACGCCAACGCGCTCCTGGTGCAGGGCCTCAACGCCTCCCAGCTCATGGACAACGCCGAGGCGGTGGCGAGCTGGGCGGTCGCGAACGGCAAGCTGTCGCAGTTCGCGACCTGCACCAGCGTGGATGCCGCCTGCGCCCAGCAGTTCATCCAGGCCTTCGGTCGCCGCGCCTTCCGGACCACCCTTGCCGACTCCGACCCTCGCATCGCGACCTACGGCAAATTGTTCCTGGCTGAAAGCTCGTTCGAGGGGGCGGCCGAATCGGTGATCTCGGCCATGCTGCAATCCCCGTATTTCCTCTACCGCAGCGAGCGCGGGACCCTCGGGACGCCCGGAGCATTCGCCCTCACGCCCTTCGAGGTGGCGAGCGCGCTCGGCTACCTGCTGACGGGCAGCATGCCGGACGATCCGCTGCTGGCCGCGGCCGACGCGGTGGCCTCGGGGAGCCTCGGGCTCGGCGCGATGCTCGACGCGCAGGCTTCGCGCTTGCTCGCGGCGGAGAGCCCGAGCCACAGCACGGCGATCCTCGGCTTCATGGGTGGCTGGCTCGGGCTCGATCGCCTCTACACGACGGCCAAGGACGACACCGTCGCGACGTTGACCACCGCCATGCGCGACGACATGGCGGCCGAGACCCGTAACTTGATCCTCGAGGCGTTCGATGGGCCGATCTCCGGAGGGTCCGCAGCGTCCGCGGGGTCCTTCGCGAGCCTGCTCACCGCGGATCATTCGTACCTCAACCAGGATCTCGCGGGCTACTACGGGCTCGATCCCACCGGCCTCACGTCGGCGTTCACCCGGGTCGTGTTCACCTCGAGCACCCGGCGGGACCGAGGCCTGCTGGCGCACGGCACGTTGCTCAACGGTTATGCCCGCCCCGACGCGTCCTCGCCGACCCAGCGCGGGCACCTGGTGCGTTCGCGGCTGCTGTGTCAGCCGGTTCCCCCCCCACCCGCCAACGTCAACACGACCTTGCAGCCGGCGGCCACCGCGCGCACCACCCGTCAGCGCATCGAGAACGAGCACTCCCTCGGCGCGTGTGACAGCTGCCATCGGCTGATGGACCCGATTGGCTTCGGCTTCGAGCACTACGACGGCTTCGGGCGTTACCGCGACGACGAGAACGGCGTGGCCATCGACGCCACCGGGACGGTCTTCGACACCAACCCGCGGGATGGCAGCCCCACCTTCGATGGCCTCGGTGGTCCGGGCGGCCTTGCCGCCTACCTGGCGAGCGATCCCGACGTGAACCAGTGCCTCGTGCGGTACTGGACCTACTATGCCTTCGGCTCGAGCGGATGGGCGGAGGATGCGTGCACCTACGATGCGATCGCCACCGAGGCGACCGCCCAGGGTTTTTCGCTGCGCGGGGTGCTGATGGGCATCTTGCATGCCCCGAATTTCACGACCCGGGTTCAAGATCCGTGAGCCAGATCCAGGCGGACGAGGGTCCGCGAAGCGCCTTCGTGAATCGGCCCGTGAGACGACCATGACGCCCACCCGCCGGCGGTTCGCGGGCAGCCTGGGCGCGGGGCTCCTGCTCGCGCCGTTTCTCTCGTTCGATCCGCGCCATCAGGGCGGCCTCGGGGCGCGTGCCGCCGTGGCCGCCGCGGCCCCCAGGGCCAAGCGGATCCTGCTCTTCTGCACCATGGGGACGTACCCACCCATCTGGACCCCCACCGGCCTCGACGGTGAGAGCATCACCACCTGGAGCGCGAGCACCTCTCCCCTCGCCGCCGTGAAGGACAGCGTGGTGCTGATCGAGGGGCTGCCGAGCGGCAACCCCGGCGACAACCACGGCAGCCCCGACGGCATCACCGGGCTCGGCTTCGGGTACTACGACGGCCAGCTCAAGATCTCGGTGGACCAGTTCGTCGCGAGCAAGCTGGTGGCCTCGGGGGTCAAGCGCCCCATCGCCTCCCTGCTCCTCGGGGCGGAGACCAACGCCTCCGGAGGGCGCACCATGTTCTACGGGGGAAGCGGCGGCAACAACCTGCCCACCATCGGCTCGCCCCTGTCCGCCTTCACCACCGTCTTCGGCGGGGCCATGCCAGCCGGCGTGACCTCCCAGGCGCTGCTCCAGCGTCGCAAGAGCATCCTCGACCTGGTGGCTGCCGAGGCGACCTCCCTCAAGGCCACCCTCGGGACCCTGGAGGGAGCCAAGCTCGACATTCACCTCGACTCCATCCGCCAGCTCGAAGGGAAGCTGTCCCAGGCGGTGGCACCAGCAGGCGGGTGCGTACGACCCGCCGAGCCGCCGGGCGATGGCACGTACACGTACATGAACGCCATGGACGCGATCGCGGCCAACGCGATCCACCAGGACATCATCGTGAGCGCCTTCGCGTGCGACATCACCCGGGTGGCGGCGCTGGAGTACGGGAACGACCAGATGCTGAAGGTCAACCTGCCCGGTCGGGTCCCCTACGACGACGAGCACGGCGGCTTCATCCACAGCGGCGCCGCCTCCGGCTACAAGAACCTGATCGAATTCGAGAAGTACCTGGCCGAGCAGTTCGTGGCCCTGATCGGCAAGCTCAAGAGCTTCCAGGACCCGGATGACGCGTCGAAGACCCTGTTCGACACGACCCTCCTCGCCTGGTGTCGGGACATGGGGGATGCGCAGAACCACGACCAGAAGTCCATGCGCTTCGTGCTGGCGAGCGGGGACCGCGGGTACCTGAAGACGGCGCCGGGCGGGCGCTACCTGACCTCGTCCGAGCGCCACGAGCGCGTCCTCTTGAACCTGTGCGAGGCGGTGGGGATCACCAGCTACGCGGGCTTCGGCGATCCGGGGCTGACCGGCGCCATGAAGCAGCCCTTGCCCGGTCTGGCCGCGGTTTGACGCGCGCGCGGCGACCATGACCTTGCGATCGGCGCTGCTGGCCCTGGCGGTGGCCATCGCGGCCGGTGGGCTGGTGGGCGCCGAGCGCCAGCAGGCCCACGCCGGCCGCCCAGGCTCGGATTTCGGTGGGGTCCGCACCTTCCCTCTCGTCGCGCTGGCCGGAGCGCTCG